>Ga0114129_10000356_pt1 | contig 53086 bp, 38 predicted proteins | sample RhiMetdeltSRZDD1_FD_80071 | JGI IMG/M metagenome (GOLD analysis project Ga0114129, IMG submission 80071) | Populus rhizosphere microbial communities from Tennessee, USA - Rhizosphere MetaG P. deltoides SRZDD1 (version 2) (version 2) | ecosystem: Host-associated > Plants > Roots > Rhizosphere >...
CGCTCGCCGAGGACGTCTCGTGGACAGGCGTGCTCGATTTCGCCATCGTCTTCGGGCTGATCTGGATCGGCTGGTTCAACGGAACCCAGTTCCACGAGCTGCATGGCCGCGAGGACGGTCGCAACCGCTCGTTCATCTTCTTGCAGATGGGGATCCTCACGGTGCTGGCCGTCTTCACCGGACACGCGGCGAGCACCGACGGGGAACAGTTCGCACTCACCTACGCGGTGCTGCTGGGTGTCCTCCTCTGGCAGTGGGCCTCCGTGTACCGGACCGACCCACCCGAATACCGTCCCGGGGCGCTCCGCTACCTCGCCGGGCTTGTGGTGTCGATCGGAGCGCTGCTCGCCAGCTCGGGCATGGAGGACACGGGGCGGGTGGCGGTCTGGGCCGCCGTCGTCGTCGGCTCGATCGCGCTCGTTGTCTTTTACCTGCTGCGTACGTCCGACGAGTCGCTTGGGATCCGGGCCACCGACTCGATGGCCGAGCGCTACGGGCTGTTCATCATCATCGTCCTCGGCGAGGTGGTCGTCGGCGTGGTCGACGGGCTGGGCGGGGTCGAAGACCTGGACTTCCGCACGGTCGCGACGGGCGTTCTCGGGCTCAGCATCGCCTTCGGCTTCTGGTGGACCTACTTCGACTTCGTTGGGCGACGACTGCCGCGGCAGGACGCGGGCTCGCTCGTGCTGTGGCTCTACAGCCACCTCCCGATCTCGCTCGCGGTCGCGGCAGCGGGCGCCGGCATGGTGAGCCTGATTCAGCACGCCGCCGACGCCCGCACGCCTGAGCCCTCGAGCTGGCTGCTGGCCGGCTCGGTCTCGGCTCTGCTGATCGCGCTCGTGGTGAGGATCGTCTCACTGGCCGACTACCGGAGGCTCGCTGCCCTCTACCGTCCGCTCGCGGCGGCGTTGCTGCTCGGTGCGGTGGCCGCGCTGGCGATCGGTTGGGCCCGCCCCGCGCCCTGGCTGCTCGCGACGCTGCTGGACCTCACCCTGATCGCGATCTGGTCCTTCGCCTTCGCCCGAAGCCTGCGGACGGCGCGCACCGCGCCGGAACCTGGCTAGCCGCAATCGATGAGAAGCCGAGGACGCGCTAGCGATGCGACGAACGCGTCTCGGTCCAGTCGACGTAGAGCTTGCGCTCGGCGAACAGCCAGGTGCCGTCGCTCTTGACGAATGTGTCCAGATACCGAAGGGATGCGACCATCAGCTTGCGCTCGCCATCCTCGGTGAACAGATGGTGAGCAATGCAATAGCTCTCGCCGGTTGCACGGTCGCCGTTTAGTGAGACGGTGCTCTGGCCGTTGAAGTGCGTTGTCGCCTCGTACCGGTTTAGGTCGTCGAACACCGGGGTCAGCGCCTCGCGGCCACTGAGCTCCTGCGTGGGCTCGCTGCCCTCGCCTTCCATGTAGACGACAAAATGCGTGTCCCTGGTGAAGAGCGACTTCTGCCCGTCGGCATCACGGCGATCGGCGCAGTGCGCGTAGGCATCGAAGAGCTCCCGGATCGCCAGACGGTCTGCCGCTTCGGTCGGCGTGATCTCGGTGACGATCATGTGGTCAACCTCCTGTGGTCGATTGAGGTTCAAGTGAGCCCTGCGGCCGCGCGCGCTTCGTCGAGGTCCGAGAAGATCTGCATGCGGATGCAGAGACCGTCGCGGAACGTGTCGACCGCGACCCACTCGGACGACGTCTCGATTCCGCTCACGTCGCCGGTGGCACGCCACCGGAACGAGAACATCACCTTGTCACCCGCTTCGCGAAGCTCCCCGAGGGCGACGGTGTCACCGGGTCTCCAGCTGTCATGCAGCCGCTCGAAGAAACTGCGGATCTCGGCATGTCCCTTCAATGGCCCCCCGTCTATGAATCCGGGAGCCGGCTCGAACTCGGCGACGTCGGAGAACGTCGCTATCAGCTCGTCCACCTTGCCCCGGTTCCAGAGCTCCACGGAGGCGCGTACAACGTTGACGTTTTCTTCCGACATACGCCCCCAAGTCAGAACGCGGGTCATGGATACTCGCCTGAGCGATACTAGGGCACGATGTCGCCGGCCAACGTAGCCGCCGCCAAGCGGATATACGCAGCGCGCAACCGGGGCGATGTGGATGCCGTACTGGCCGAGTTCGAACCGGACGCCACGTGGCATCCGCACCTCGCGACGCTCGGCGGCCGCCCGATTCAGGGCCATGACGGGATCCGCGAGTACATGGCGTCCCTGCAAGAGGACTGGATCGGCTTTCGGCACGAGCCCGAGGAGTTCTTCGACGCAGGGGACAAGGTCGTGGCGTTTCTCCACACCTACGCACGTGGTCGCGGCAGCGGCGCGGACGTCGAGGTCCCCGTCGCCCACGTCCTCACATTCAGGGACGGGAAGTGCACAGGTTACGTGAGCTACCACGACCGGACGAAGGCCCTCCGGGTCGCGGGGCTGAAATGAGGCCTGACGGCGCCCGTCGTCCCGTGGTCAGGCCGGTTACTTCGTGCGCCAGGTCGGCAGCAGGGAGAAGAGCACACCCTCGGGCTGCCGCGCGACGCGCAGGTAGCTCTTATGGAGGTGTTCGTCGAGCAGCGGGCGATCGGCGAGCCAGGGCGCCGCGCTGTCGGGGATCAGGAAGTAGCCGGCACCCTCTCCCCGCAGCCTGATCAGCGCGGCGAGCAGCGCCTCCTGACCGTCTCCCGCGTCACGCGGGGGAAAGGCGACCGCGCTTCTTTGCTCGAAGGCGACGGCCGGCTCACCGTCGGGACTGAGGACGAGCACGGTTGCCTCCGGAGGCACGACCCGCTCCACGAGCCGGACGAGTGCCGGCTGTTGCTCGCCCGCGTCGAAGTGCTCGAGCGTGCGCGCGTTCCGGGCCGCGATCATCTCGAGCCGTGCGTGGATCGGCTTCTGGGTTGGGAGCCGTCGCCACCAGTTCACGCGCACCGCCTCGAACCCGAGCCACTCGAGCAGGCGCGCGATCACCGCCGGGCCGCTCGGAAACCAGTTCAGGCCGTAGACGCCGGACACAGCGCGCTCGGGGGGTTCCTCGGACACGGCCAGCTGGCCGTCGGGGACCCTGACCGTGGTCGCCGTCTCCACGATCAGGACCTCACGGGCAAGGTCGGCGGCAATCTTGAGGCCCGCGATCGGGTCGGGCAGGTGGTAGAAGATCCCGTTGAAGAGCACGACGTCGAACGGCTCGAGGCCGCGCTCCGGCAGGTCGTACAGGTCGCCCACCTCGAACAGCATGTCGTCGCTCGCCACGGTCCGGTGCCTGGCAAGGAAGTGCGCCTGCTTGATCCAGTGCTCACGCACGTCGATTCCATGGCAGTGGCCCGCGCCGAGCTCGCGCGCCCAGAACAGGAAGCCGCCGCAATTGCACGCGCAGTCGAGCACGCTGCGCGCCGCGAGACCGTCTGAAAAGACCCGCCGGAGAGTCGCCTTGAACCGTTCGCTCCGCTCGACCACCCGGATCCGCCCGAACGACTCCGGGTAGGGCGCATCGGCGAAGGCCCGGGTACTCAGCTCCGGCGTGATCTCGACGTCGAGGTGCCAGGGCGCGAGCGCGCTTCCTTCTGCGATCAGGTCTGCGCGTCCCAGAGCACGCGTCCGGTCTCGAGCATGAAGGCCGACTCGCTGCGAAACCCCATCCCCGTCGTCTGAGTCGCCAAGCCGAGCTCCTCGCCCAGCGGATGGCTGTCGAGGCGCTCGACGGTGCACGTGTACTCGTAATCGAGTGCCTGTCCTTTCATTTCGAGCAGCCGGTAGGTGGCTTCGGTGACCTGCTGAAGCGCGGCCTTTCTGCCGTCCTCGATCGCGCGGATCTGCTTGAGGAACACCTGACGCAGACGATGCGCGCGTGCGTCCTCCCACAGCTGCCCAATGAGGCGCCATTCCTGCTTCACCGGTTGCCCGTGCTCGTCCTCGACGAGCTCTCGAAGATATCGGCCGATGTCGAGCAGCCGAGAGAATTCGATCCCGGCCTTCTCGGGCAAGTGATTCCCGCGCTCGATCCGGATCAGCGCTCTTCGCTCGGGCTTCTCGTCACGGTCGTAGTTCATGCCGAATACGTCCAGGCCGAACGTGGTCTCGTCCGCCCCCTCCTCGGGCAGCAGTGCCCAGCCAAAGGCCTTCGGATAGCCGTACATCTCGCGCCCGGAGGGGAGCGAGATCGTGTTGTCGATCCAGATGTAGGGCACGAACATGAGGAATTCCTCGGCGTGTAGCTCGTCGCCGTGCCGGCTGACTCGGGCTGCCGGAATCCAGATGTCGACCTGTGCCTCGGGCGACCATCCCATGGTGTCGAATGGCGACAGATTGCTCACCAGCCGCTTGATGCGGCCGAGCGACAAGAGCACGTGGTGGCCGAGCGGGCGGATGTCGATCTTGCCGCCGGTGGGCTCCGCGAACACCTTCTGGCACAGCGCTTCGAGCTTGTCGTCATCCGCCTCGAGGGCGAATGCCCACTCGGTCGCGCCAGTGGCGGTGAGCGGCCCGGGCACGGTCGCCAGCGAGCTGTATTCGACGTAATCAGGCATGTATCTGCCCGGGCGCCATCGGCATCCAGCCGACTTCTCCCTCGTCCGACGTGAGCCATTCCGAGACGCCGTCCACCTGCTCGGGCGAACCACAGATCGCATAGGAGGCGAGCCTGCCCGATATGACCGCCGCCTCTACGGCGCCGCCGTCGATGCCGTTGCGGGTCCAGTCTCCGGCGAGCGCGAGATTCTCGAAGCCCGATTCGTTCGGCCACAGCCGATACTGGACGGAGCCGGCCGGAGTCTGCGCATAGCGCTCGCTGTCCGTGAAGTTCGCCCGCCAGTACTGGCAACCGAAGCGAGCGACCCCAACGCCGTCATCGGGATCCACCATCAGGTTCCACGCGAAGCCGGGCCAGAGCTCGGATATGTGCTGCTGGAAATATTGGATCGCGTTTGCCCGAACCTGTTCGTCCGCTTCCTCCGGCGATGTGACGTTGTCCTCCGGGAGTACGCCGCAGAAGTAGGCGACGAGATTCACATCGTCGCCCGCGGGCCACTCTTCGCGCGCCAGCGTCTGGCTCATGTCGCAATACGTGTCGAGGGGCTCCACGTAGCAGCTCGTCAGAGTGCTATCCGGATACTCATTGCCAAGCGCACTTGCACCCCGCTTCATCCAGACCTGAAAGGCCTGCGTCATCACGGTGCGCGAGTTGTCGAGCATCTGCTCGAAGCGATTGTTGGCTGCGGCAAGCTCCCCGCAGATCGCGGGCAGAGCGCCAACAGGAATGCCGAGCACGACGATGTCGAAGTGATCTCCGCGGCGCAGGACATCCTCGTTGGAGCCGGGCGGGTCTGGTTCGCGTTCGAAGTCGACAGCCTGCGCCCGCAGCGCGTCACCGCCCTCGAGCTGATCCCAGCACGGCTCGCTCGGCCAGCAGGGAAGCTCCTCTACGGGAACCAGCGGCTTGTACTCTCCGCCGCCCTCGACCCTCGCCTGCTGGACGAAGTTGATCGAGTCCACGTAACGGTGATCCGGGCTGAGTCCCAGGTGCGTGATCCAGCGGAAGAACTCGAACCGCACGCCGCGCTCGTGGAGCACCTCGTAGAGCGGGCCGAACACTGTGTCGCCCATGCCCGCCGTCATCTTGAACATCGGCGCGTCCTTGTAGAAGAACGGCAGCCGAACGGCGTCCTGGGCGGCCTTGCCGGCCGCGACGTTTGGCTGGCTCACGTCGCCGTCCAAGTAACAGAACGCGGCTGAGTAGACCGCACGGACGAGCGGGCACCCCTCGAGTGTCAGCTCGGAGGCGCCGTGCCTGCCAAGCCAGTGGCGAAATTCCTCGTCGTTGATCTTGCCGAAGCCACTTTCCCTCAGGCCATCGCTGTCGATCCCAGTGACGATCGTCGCGGCGAGGTCGAGGCACATCCAGTAGAAGCGCAGGTCCTTGTTGTCGACCCGGCGGCTGACGAGGCGGTTCCACATCACATCCCGCGCGCCCCTGAGCAGACCGCCGATGAAACGCAGCTTCAAGGCCGTCCCGAATCCGAGCGCTTGAGGGCCGGCATCGAGACCGCCCTCCGGGCCCACATCACCTTCTTCCGCCTCTGACTTGGCCAGCTCGAGCAGGCTATGAGCGGGCATACGCTCCCAGTCGTCCAGGTCAAGCCCCAACCGATGGCGTTCCTGGACCACCCGCTCCCTATCGACATCGGGTGGCAGCGGCACCGGCGCCGCCACCGGCGGCGCGTCAATCTCCGGCCCAAACTGCCCTTCCCAGACGCTGTCGATCTTGTCCATCAGGAGCCGCGTCGCATACGTCACCACCTCCCACACGCCGGGCCGGCCGAAATCCCCGGGCCGGCCTGGAAGCGGAGGCAGGACCAAGTCGTGTGGGACCCAAGCGCCCTTGTAGGGCTCGTACTGCACACCGCGATACGTGGGTTCGAACGCCTCCTCCAAGGTCGCGAGCGGCGCATCCGCCGGGCGTCCCAGCTCCTCGTAGCACTGCCGCATCATCGAGAACGCGTTGTTGTAGAAGCCGAACCAGATGTGCAGCCCGTGCTCCTGGATGCGCTGGCCGTACTCGGCGTTGCGACCGCTCGCGCCCTTGCCGCCCAGGCGCCATCCGAGCTGATGGACGGTCACCTCATACTGGTTGCGGAGCTCTTGCGTCGCCGTCAGCTCGAACGCCGCGGCCAGCGCCGCGGGGCCCCCACCCAGGATCGCCACTCGCGTACGTCCGCTTGCCGGAGTCATGCCGTAACCGCCCTTTCTGGTTCGTGGATGAGAGCGGCTGCGTCGCGCGCCACCCCCGCCGCCCCGAGGCGTGTGGCGACGTCGTGCGCTTCCTGGAGCAACGACGACACGTCCGCGGAGGTGCTCCCTCGCGCGATGCGGGTCCGTGCCAGCTCGACCTGTGCGCGGGCGAGCCACACGGGCGCTCTCATGTGCCGTGCCATCTCGGCTGCGCGGCTCAGGTGGGCCTCGGCGGCGGCGTAGCGCGCGTCGACGCGTGCCAGTGCACCGAGGTGGTGGTCGACCGTGAGCCACGCGTTCGCGGCCGTATATGCGACCTGGCCCGCGTATGGCTCGAGCAACGGCCGAAGCAGCTTGCTGGTGTTGCGATCGTCGATTCGCGCACAGGCGATCGCGTGCGGGCCGATCGCTCCCGCCCAGGTGATGTCGAGCGGAGCGAAGCCGACCTCTGCGCCCCGCGCGAGTGCGGCGCGCGCGTCCTCCACCTGGCCGGCCTCAGCCGCCGTAGCGGCCAGGACTCCGATCAACGCCGGCATGAACGGGAATTGTTTCGCGTTCTCGACGATCACGGATTGCAGCTCCGGCAGCTTGCCCAGCTCGAACCAGAGCTGGCCGAGCTGGCCGGAATAGACGAACAGGGCATCGGGCTGCCCACTGTCGGTGGCGATCTTGAACGCTGCGTCGGCATCAATCTGGGCCTCATCGAAGCGACCTCGAATCGTCGCGATCGTCGCCCCGATGACGCGCGCCATCCAGCGCGCCATCGGATGCGCCGTGCGCTCCGCCAGCGCGAGCGCCTCGGCGTGGTCCGCCTCCGCGCGGCGGAGCTCGCCGGCGCAGATGGACGCGTAGGCGCGACATCGATAGGCATGAAACCGTGCCAGCGGGTCGCCTACCCTCCCAGCTGCCAGCACGGCCTCCTCGGCCTCTTCGCGGCGTGTCGCGAGCGTATCCGGCGACCAGATCGCGATTGCTCGTTCGGCCACCACGTCGATCAGCGTTCGTGGGGCATCGGCCCTGCGCACGATCCCGAGCGCCTCGGTGCTGAGCGCCCGGACGCGTTCGGGATCGCCCGCGAAGACCAGCTCGTCGGCCAGGCGCGCGAGCAGCTCCGCGCGCTCCGCCGTGTCCCGGTTTCCGATCGCCGCCAGCGCCTGCTCCAGCATCTCGACGCGGTCTCGATCGACCTGCCCGGGTGAGCTGTACACGCCCCGTCCGTTGGCGAGCGCCGCGCGGACCGCGCGCTTGCTGTCGCCCAATGCGCGGGCCGCCGCGAAGGCACCGAACAGGGTCTCCCGGTGCGCCGGCATGCCCGCGAGCGCCTGTGCCTGTCCCAGGCAGATCAGAAGCTCGCAGCGCATCTCGGGGTCATCGTCCGGGTGCCGGTCACGCAGCTCGAGTGCCTGCAGGTACCAGCGCGCGGCCTCGCCGGGCGCGAGTTGCTCGAGCGCATACTCGGCGGCCGCGATCGAAACCGGACGGCTTTGCTCAAATCGGCGCTCGAGGCGCCCTTTCCCCAGTGGTGGGCGAGCTCCGCAAGCCGACGGCCTGGCCGGTCGCCGGACAGGGACTCGAGCGCCTCGGCCACCCGGGCATGGGCCCGTCGCCGGGTTGCGGGACCCATGTCCTCATATAGAGCGAACGGGACCAGCGCATGCGCGAACACGAACCTGTCCGGCGTGTCGGGCATCTCCGCCACAAGCGACGCTCGGACGGCGGCGTCCAACCACCCGGCGAGGTCGTCGTCGTCGACATCGAGCGCTCGGCGCAGCAACTCCAGCTCGAACTCGCGGCCGATCACCGAGGCGGCGCTGAGCACATCCCCGGCTCGCTCGCCGAGACGCTCAACCCGCCGCAGGATCACGTCCCGGATGCCGAGTGGCAGTGATCGCTTCGCGGCGTCGAGCAGCTGCCCGCCTTCATCGATGCTGAGGAGCAGCTCGCCTATGAAGAACGGATTCCCGGCCGTCTCGCGTCGGAGGTCGCGGGCCAAGGCTTCCCCGGCGGTGTCGAGACCGCGGCCGGTCCGTCGCTCGATCAGTGCCATCACGTCGTCGTCGTCGAACCCGGTCAGCTCGATACGAGTGACGCCTCCTTGGCGATGGAGGTCGGCGATCAGCCGGCGCAGGGGATGCTCCTCGGCCAGATCGGTGTCGCGATAGGTCGCCACGAGGGCGAGTGCGGCATCGTGGAGGCGCGAAAGCAAGAAGCGCAGGAGTTCGACCGTCGGTCCGTCGGCCCAGTGAAGGTCGTCGATGATCACGAGCAGCGGCTCGTCCTCGCTCACGCGCGCGAACAGGTCCGCGACCGCGGCGTACAGCTGGTAGCGCTCGGTCTCCGGGTCGGTGGCGCGCGCCTCCGGCACCTGCAGTGGCAGGTCGGCGGGCACGAGTCGCCGGAGCAAATCTCCGTGTTCGGCCACGTGGCCACGGAGCAGGGCGATCGGCGCCTGAGACACCAGGTCCCCGAGTATTTCGACGAACGGCTGGAACGCCGTTCCGATGCCCTCCTCGCTGTGCCCGTACAGAATCGTCGCGCCCCGCAGCCGGGCGGCGGTCGCGGCCTCGGCTGCGAGGGTGGTCTTGCCGATCCCAGGCTCACCACAAACGAGGACGACCTGGCGGCGTCCGGTGTCGGCTTGATCCAGAACCGCCAGCACGCGGTCGAGCTCTCCACCGCGGGCAACGAAATCACGCGCCCGCGCGATCTCGAGCAGCCGCGGAAACGGTCGTCCGCGTTCGTCGAGAGATGGCTGCGCCCAGTCGACCGCGTACACGACGGCGGGACTCTCGAAACCTTTCAACGCCATCTCGCCGACCGGGGACAGCGCAGGCCCACCGGGGTCGGCGAGCAACTGGACCTTCTGTGTGACGAGGGCCTGGTCGGCGTCGGCGGCGGCGCACAGACGCGCGGCCTCATTCACCGGGATTCCGAACCAGTCTCCCTCATCCGGCACCGCGTCTCCCACGCTCATGCCGATGCGCAGGTGGATCGCGTGTCCCTCCCGTCTGTTCTTGCGAGCCGCCCTCCTCTGCATGAGGGCCGCCGCCTCGAGCCCGGCGCGCACGGTCGGGAACGTGATCATCAACCCGTCACCCAGATTCTTGACCTCGCTGCCCCCGGCGGTGGCGATCGCGCCGCGCAGCAGCTCGAACAGCCGGTGGCGCGCGACCTCGCCCGTCTGCTTGCCGGCGGCGGTGCTCTCGGTCGAGGAGACCATGTCCGTGAACATGACGGTGAGGGTCCTGCTTTCGCTCATTCACACTCCTCGAAGCCCAACGCGCGGACGCCGGACGGGTTCGGGAGGACACTAACCAGGCGGTCAGTTCGAGGTCAACCGTGAGCCGCGCGCCGAAGCGGCCGAAGGCTCAGGCCACGGCCACACGCGTGGGCTCCGGCCTGCCTCGCAGCTCGACCGAGCCGTCCAGATGCCAGCACTCCGCCTCGTCGGATCGCGCACGGGACAGCACCGCCTCGGAGGCGAGCAGGCACCCTTCGCGCCGCTTGGCAAGCTCCGTCAGCCGCGCCGCCTCGTTCACCGGGTCGCCGATCACCGTGTACTCGAAGCGCTGCTCGGCCCCCACGTTGCCCGCCACCACCGGCCCGGCCGATATCCCGATCCCGACTGGGAGATCGGGCAGCTCGGACGCCAGGCGGTCACGGAGCTCTCGTCCGGCGGCCAGTGCCGCACCGGCGGGATCATCGATCGCCAGCGGCGCGCCGAAGACGCACAGCGCCGCGTCGCCCTCGAACTTGTTGACCCACCCACCGTGACGCGTCACGACCTCGACCACCACCCGGAAGAACGAGTTCAGCATGGCGACCACCTCGGCGGGCGGGCGCGATGCGGCAAGGGCGGTGGAACCGGCGATATCGACGAACAGCACCGCGGCTTCGCGCGCCTCGCCGCCGAGCTCGACGCCGCGCTCGATCGCCTGACGGGCGACGTCCTCGCCGACGTGGCGGCCGAACAGGTCGCGGAGCCGCTCATGCTCGCGAAGCCCGGCGACCATGCGGTTGACGCCCGCCTGGAGCTGGCCCACCTCGCTGCCGTCCTCGACCGGGACCTCGATGTCGATCCGGCCGCGCTCGACCTCCGCCAGCGCGGAGCGCACGGAATTGAGCGGGTCGGCGATCGCGCGTGTCGCGGCGGTCATCGTGACCAGGCCGATGACCAGACCGCTGAGGCTGAGGAAGAGCGCGCTGGCGCCCAACCGGGTCACCGACGCGCCACCGGGATCCACGAGCACCGCGATCGCCAGCGCGGCGATCCCCAGGAGGAAGACGCCGGTTCCGATCGCCCATGTCAGAAGCAGCCGCGCGCTGACACCCGGGGTCGCCGCTCGCTCGGGAGGGCCGATCGACAGCGCGATCGCGGTGTTCTCCCGGTTGATGCGCTCGATCAGCAGATATCCCAGCGTGGACGTCACCACGCCGCCCAGCGCGATCGTGACCGCAATCTCGGCGGCCAGCGCAACCGAGATCGGGAGGTTGACGAGGAAGAACAGGAAGGCCCCGGCGCCCCAGGCCACCGCCACCACTTTGAGCTGGACGAGCGGCGCGCGGAGCACCATGTCACGCTCCGCGGGCGTCGGATCCCGCCCCTCTCGCATCCATGCGCGCAGCGGCCGCACCCGGCGCAACGAGTAGACGTAGGTAAGCGGAAACGACACCGCGAGGTAGAGCGCGAAGACGCCGAGGTTGATCAGCGTCACCCGCGTCGTGTGAGGCACCGACGGAACGGGGACCACCCAGTTGAGGTAGACGAACACGACCACGGCCGCGATCGCGTTCGACAGCACCATGGCCACGGACGAGCGCCGCACGTTGCGCTCCCACAGCTCCGCTCGGTCTGGTTCGCTCACTGGTTCTGAATTGTCTCTCTTGGGCCCCTCGTCCATCCGGCCGGCGCACGCCCGAGCACCGCCCGGAAGTGCAGAGGGAGCTTCCATGCGGCGAGCACCGGGGCGCGCAGCAGGGCGGCGAACACCGATGGCGGTGCGCCCGCCACCAGCAGGCCACCGAGCACGTAGGTGGCTTGGCCCGCGAGGTTGAAGGCCGCGAGTCGCTGGACAGAGCGCAGTGCGAGCGCACGGCCGGCGATCACGGAGAGGAGGCTAGTGACGAGCAGCCGCGACTGGGGAGGCACCACCAGCTCGAGCGCCGCGGCCAGCCGCCGCCCGTCACCGCGCAGTACCCCGGCCGCGAGGTGACGCGGCAGCCACCTGACGGCGAGCGCCCGCCGGCCGCTTTCCCAGCGGCGCTGCTGCTCCCGGGTGGCTCCCAGCGCCGTTGCCGCCCGCGTTGCCACGAATGCCTCGTCCGCATAGTCGAAGCGCTCGTCCGCAGCGACCAGGCGCGCTCCATACTCGGCGTCCTCGACCGGCGAGAAGGCGTCCCACGGCTCGCGATCCAGCAGCGCCGTGGTGAACGTCATCCCCGTTCCGTGCAGGGCGGAGCGTAGTCCGAGCCGCGTTCGGCCGCGGCCGCGAATCTCGGTGATCAACGTGAAGCTCGCCGCCTGCAGCCCGGCCGACCAGGCGTTGTCCGGATTCCCGATGCGCACTTGCGCCTGAGCGCCCGCGGCCCCGTCCGCGATGTGCCGTGACATCACCTCCAGGAAGTTCGGCGACGCTTCGCAATCGGCATCGAGCACCGCGATCGCCTCGACATCGGGACGTTCCGCGCGGATTCGATCGATGCCCCAGACGAGCGCGTGTCCCTTTCCCTGATGCGCGGTGTCCGAGCGCTCGTACACGGCCGCGCCCCACTCGCGCGCCACCTTCGCGGTCCGGTCGCTGCAGTTGTCGGCGATCACCGCCACCATGAAGCGATCGCGCGGGTACTCCTGCGCCTCGAGCGACGCGAGCGCGGTCCGGATTTGATGCTCCTCGTCGCGAGCGGGGATCAACACCGCTATCCGCAGATCCCGCCCCGCGACCATGCCGCGGCGGCGGCTCGGGAGAGCAGCCGCCGCCAGCAGCGCGAGCAGGTAGGCCACGCCCACCGCATCGACGGCGGCGGTTGCGGTCAGGGCGGCCTTCGCGAGCCGCCGCGCCCGGCGCTCCCGGATCACCGTGCGCCGAGCAGCGGACGCGCGCGTTCGATCTGTCCCTCGACGATGCCGAGGTAGCGCTCGCGCTCGTGCGTCCATCGATACGGCTCGGCCGTGACGGCCGCGCGCTCGGCCAGCGACCGGCGTCGCTCCGGATCTCCGTGCAGCTCGCGGATCGCACGGGCGAGGTCGATCGGATCGTCGGAGGCGAAGAGCCCCAGGCACGACTCGTCGAAGTAACTCTCCACGGAGCGGGTGCGCGAGGAGATCGTCGGCTTGCGCATGATGATGAAGTCGAAGAGCTTCGCGCACAGCGTCAGGTCCCGGAACGCGTCGCGCTTCATGGCCACCACGCCCATGTCCGCCGTATCGATCGCCTCGATCAGGTCGGGTGCCGGGACGAACGCGCGGGTGAAATCGATGCTCTCCTCCACTCCGAGGCCGCGGGCCAGGTCCTCCAACACCGGCAGGTACGAGCCATCTCCAACGATCCGGAAGCGGATCCCCGGCAGCTCCGGCTTCAGCAGCGCGACCGCCCGGATCACGGTGTCGAGGCCATAGCGCTCCTCGACCGTGCCGTGGCAGATGAGCGTGAACGGGCCGGATGCACCGTTGTGCGCAGGCCGGCCGTTGGGCCTGAAGACCCGCTCGTCCGGCCCGTCGTGAATGACCTGCACCTTGCCGGGCGCCGCCCCGCGGCCCGTGAACGCGTCACGCATCAGGCTGGTGCACGTGATGGCCGCGTCCGCGAACCGGATGCTGGCCTGCTCGAGCATGGACAACGCCCGAATCATCGGGTGCCGCGCACCCACGCCGAACCTGCTCTCGAAGAACTCGGGCGTCGGCTCGAGCAGGTCGAGCACGACCCGTGCGCCGAGCAGCCGCGGCACGACCGCGGCGAAGACCATCGTCTCGGGCACGGAATTCACCTGGGCCACGGAATACCGGCGCCGGATCTGGCGGATGCCCAGCAGCAGCGCCACGACGGCGAAGAAGCCGACATGCTCGATCAAGTCCCGCGCGAAGCTCCCGCGGCGGCGCCGCAGGGAGAGCCGGCGAAAGGTGACGGCGCCGCGTCGCTCGAAACGGGACTGGCCGGGCCCAAGCAGGCAGATCACGTCGACCTCGTGCCCCGCCTCGGCGAGCGCGGTGATCTCCCGGCCGACCCGCGTCTCGGGCAGGATGCGGTGCTGCCACACGATGCACACGCGGGCCATCTCAGAGCCTCCCTGCGAATGCGTCTGAGCGATCGGAGAGCGCTTTAGAATGCGCCAATCAGGTGACTCCGCGCCGGGCCATGCGAGGGGATCGTAGCCAGACGGGCGCATTGGTTCTCGGGGCCAGCTACCGAGCACTGGGCGTCGTAAGGAGTCTGGGACGTCGCCATATCCCGGTTCGGCTGATCCGGCACGATGACTCGGGCCTCGCCGCCCTGTCGCGTTACGTGCCCCGGGCGATCCGATGGATCGCCGGTGACGAGCACGCCCAGCTGGAGCATCTGCTCGGGCTTGCTACCCGGTATGGACTCGAGGGATGGACGGTGATACCTACGGACGACGACACCGCGGTGCTGCTCTCGCGCGGCCGGGATCGCCTGTCCGAGCGTTACATCGTGGCGGCCCCCGAATGGGAGTCGATGCGGTGGGCTTATGACAAGCGACTCACGTACCGTCTCGGTCTCGACCTGGGCGTCGCCCAGCCGCGCACATGGGTCGGCACCAGCCTCGAGGATCTCGAGACCGTCGCGTGCGATGGGCCGGCGATCTTGAAGCCGGCGATCAAACGCGGTCAGAGCCGCTTCGTGCGGGAAAAGGCATGGCGGGTCCCGGACCGCGCTACCTTGAGGGCCAGATACGAGGCAGCGCGCGCCTTCCTGCCCGCGGATGAGATCATGCTGCAGGAGCTGATTCCCGGTAACGGGCAGGGGCAGCTGTCTTACGCGGTGTTGGCAGACGAGGGCCGCGTGCTCGCTTCGATCACCGCCCGCCGCAGCAGGCAGCAACCGATGGATTTTGGCCGTCAGAGCACTTATGTAGAGACGATCGTCGCCCCGGACGTGGCCGAGGCAGGCCGCCGCGTGATCGAGGGCATGAGCTACACGGGCATTGCCGAGGTCGAGTTCAAGCGCGACGCCCGGGATGGCCGTCCGAAGCTCCTGGACATCAACGCGCGCGCCTGGGGCTGGCACACGCTGGGCGCTCGTGCGGGCGTCGACTTCTCGTATCTCGAGTGGCGGATGAGACACGGCCAGCCGGTATCCGAGGTGCACGCCCGGCCCGGGATCCGGTGGGTGCGAATGGTGACCGACCTGCCCACGATCGCTCCCGAGATCGTCGCCGGCCGTATGTCCGGGCGCGACTACTTTGCCTCGCTGCGAGGACCGCTCGAGCACGCGACCATCTCGCGTGACGATCCTCTGCCGGGCATCGCCGACCTGCCCCTGACAGCGTTCGACAATCTCCGGCGCCGCCTCCGCTCGCGGCCGTAGCGACGACTTGACCAGCCCAGACCAGCAGGTGGTGATCATCGGGGCCGGCCCTTACGGGCTGGCGGTCGCCGCGCACCTGCGCGCGCGCGGCATCGAGCCCTACGTCTTCGGCCACGCGATGAGCTTCTGGGAGAGCCACATGCCGCGCGGCATGCTGCTTCGCTCGGCATGGCACGCCTCCAGCATCTCGGATCCTCACAATCGCCTGACGCTCGATGCATACGAGGCTCAGTCGGGGCGTTCGTTCCCGCGTCCGCTGGCCGGCGACGAGTTCGTCTCGTACGGCCGGTGGTTCCAGCGCGCCGCGGTCCCGAAGCTCGACACGAGGCACGTCTCGGCGGTGGAGCAGGAGGCCGACGGCTTCACGGTGCAGGTCGAGGGCGGCGAGCAAATGGGCGCGCAGCGTGTCGTGGTGGCGACCGGTCTGCGGCGTTTCTCGAGCAGGCCGCCGGAGTTCGACCGGCTCGAGCCCGAGCTCGCCCCGCACTCGATGCACGTGACAGAACCCGACCAGTTTCGCGGGCGCTCGATCGCGGTGATCGGATCGGGTCAGAGCGCGGTCGAGACCGCCGCGCTCGTCCACGAGGCCGGCGGGGAGGTCGAGCTGATCGCCCGCGCCCCCGCGATCCGATGGCTAACCAGGAGCGCACGCCTGCACGGCAACCGGGCGGTCGAGTACCTGCTGTACGCGCCGACCGACGTCGGACCGCCCGGGCTGAGCTGGGTGGTCGCGCTCCCGAACACGTTCCGGCGTCTTCCCCGGAGGACGCAGGACCGGCTCGCCTACCGCGCCATCCGACCGGCCGCGGCCGGCTGGCTCGTCGACCGCACGGGCGGCGTGAAGCTCTCGCTCGGACGCCGCGTGGTGGCCGCACACGCGGAGCCCGAGGGCGTAACGCTGACGCTCGATGACGGAACCACGCGCCGTGTCGATCGCGTGGTGCTGGGAACGGGCTATTCCGTCGACGTCACGCGTGAGCCCGTGCTCGGCGATTCGATCCGCGACCGGGTCAGAGTGAACGGCGGCCATCCCCTGTTGCGGCAGGGAATGGAGTCGAGCGTGCCTGGGCTGCACTTCGTGGGCGCCTACGCCGCGCACAGCTTCGGACCCGTGATGCGCTTCGTGTCGGGCACCAAGTTCACCGCGCGCGACGTGGCCGAGCGGATCGCGCGCCGGCGCTAATAACCAACTTCTGCCTTTGGCCCTCCTTGCTCAGTGAATGAGTTTCTGAATAACCAACTTCTGCCTTTGGCCCTCCTTGCTCAGTGAATGAGTTTCTGAATAACCAACTTCTGCCTTTGGCCCTCCTTGCTCAGTGAATGAGTTTCTTTCGTTGGCTGCTAGTCGAAGAGGGAATCCGTGGAGACCGTGATCCGGCGGTTACCGGGCGCGGGTACTCCTAGCGCGGGCGACCCCTCGTCGGGGCGCGCCACGTCGCACAGGCTCTGCACGTCGTCGGTCAGGAAGCGGGACGGCTTGCCGTAGCCGTGCGCGTCATCCGCGCCCCGCGGCCGGTGGTAGTAGTGCACGGGGACGTACAGGTGGAGGCGCCGCCGGGGACGCGTCAGGGCTACGTACAGCAGGCGGCGCTCCTCGGCAATGCTTGCCTCCGAGCCGGCCGCCATGTCCGCGGGGAAATTGCCGTCGTACAGCGCGAGCACGTGCACGGCCTGCCACTCGAGGCCCTTCGCCGAATGGACGGTGGAGAGCACGAGGTAGTCCTCGTCGAGGTGCGGAGGCCCGGCGAGGTCGGCGCTCGATTGCGGCGGATCGAGCACCAGGTCGCCGACGAACTGCCGCAGGTCCGCGCTCGACTCACGGGCAGCCCCCACCAGCTGCTCGAGGTCGTGCAGGCGCAGCGCGCCGTCGGGATAGCGTGCCTCGATCAGCGGCGCGAGCGCGTCGCGAAGGCGCTCGGCGCGCGGCCCCGCTGCGGTCTCGCGGCGTGTTTCGCGCAGCGCGTCGACGACCGCGTCGGCGGCCGGCCGCGCGCGGGCGGGCAGGTGCTTGCGGGCGAGGCCCCAGGACGCCAGCCGGTCGGGCCCGCGCATCGCCGTCAGCTCGTTCAGCGCGCGGCGCGCGGTGGCCGGGCCGACGCCATCGACCAGCTGTAAGACCCGGAACCACGAGATCTCGTCCGCCGAGTTGTCGGCCAGCCGCAGCAATGCGATCAGGTCCTTGACGTGAGCCGCCTCCAGGTACCGCAGGCCGCCGTACTTGACGTATGGGATGTTCCGGCGCGTGAGCTCGATCTCGAGGAGATCGGTGTCGTGCGCGGTGCGACTCAGGACCGCCTGCTCTCGGAGCTCCATGCCCTGCTCGCGCGCCTCCAGCACCCGCTCGCATACCTCGGTGGCCTGCGCCGGCTCGTCGCGGGAAAAGACCAGCTCCGGCCGGCTACCGCCCTCGCGCTCGGTGTGCAGCCGCCGTGGAAAGGCGCGCTCGGCCTGCGCGGCGACCGCGTTCGCCGTGTCGAGAATCGGCTGCGTGGAGCGGTAATTGCGCTCCAGCGTGACCACCGCGGCTTCCTCGAAGTCGTCCGGGAAACGCAGGATGTGCTCGGCGGAGGCGGCGCGCCAGCCGTAGATGGCCTGGAGGTCGTCGCCCACCGCGGTCACGTCGCGCCGGGTCCGGCGAAGCGCGCGCACGATGTCCACTTGGAGGCCGTTCACGTCCTGGTACTCGTCGATCAGCAGGTGGTCGAAAGCATCTTCCATGGCGGGGCCGATCGCCTCGTCCGCCGCCAGCGCGCGCCAGTACAGGAGCAGGTCGTCGAGGTCGAGGACCCCGAACGCGCGCTTGCGCGCCGTGTACGCCTTGAACAGCGCGCCCATCGCCTCGCGGTGCTCCTCGCACCAGGGGAAGCTCTCCGCCACGACCCCCGACAGCGGCCGCTGCGCGTTGACCGTGCGCGAGTAGATGTCCGCCAGCGTGCTCTTCCTCGGAAAGCGCACGCGGCTTTGGGCGTGTCCGTGTTCCTCGCGGATCAGATCGATGAGGTCCGCCGCGTCGCTCGCGTCGAGCACACCGAAGCCGGGCCTCAACCCGAGCGCCCGCGCGTGCAGGCGCACGAACCGGTGCGCGATCGAGTGAAACGTGCCACCCAGCACGCCGCGCGAGCCGGCCGGCAGCGCCACCATGGCGCGCGTGCGCCGCAGCATCTCGCGCGCGGCCCGGCGCGTGAACGTGAGCAGCATGATGCGCTCCGGGGCGACGCCCTCCGAAACCAGCCACGCGACGCGGGCGCTCAGCGTGGTGGTCTTTCCCGTGCCTGCGCCGGCCACCACCAGCAGCGGCCCTCCGGGATGGGTGGCAGCCGCACGCTGCTCGTCATTCAGCTCCCCGAGCCATGCGGTCGTGCGGTGCGGTGCGCGCGCGGAAACGGTACCGAACATGTGTTCGGCACCGTATGGCCGCGGGCGGACAGAGGGTCGCGAAGGGCCGGCTCTAGGCTAAGCCGATGGAGGCAGCGTCACGGCCAACTCCCCTCTCCGGGCGCACCGCCTGGGTGCGCAACCTGGAGCCTCCACTGCGCGAGTTCCTGCGCACGGAGACGGGCAGCGCGGTGGTGCTGCTGGGTGCCGCGATCGCGGCGCTTGTCTGGGTGAACGTCGACTCGTCCTCGTACGAGGACCTGTGGCAGACGAAGCTGTCGATCAAGCTCGGCGGCGGAGAGATCGTCCAGGACCTGCGCCATTGGGTGAACACCGGCCTGATGACGTTCTTCTTCTTCGTCGTGGGCCTCGAGGCGCGGCGCGAGTTCGACCTCGGCGAGCTGCGAGAGCGGCGCCGGCTCGCACTGCCGCTCCTGGCAGGTATCGGGGGCATGGCCGTCCCGGTGCTGATCTACCTGGCGTTCAACGCCGGTCACCATTCCGCGCGGGGCTGGGGCGTCGCGATGTCGACCGACACGGCATTCGCACTAGGGATGCTCGCGCTCGTCGGTCCGCGCTTTCCGGAGCGCCTGCGCGCGTTCATGTTGACGGTCGTGGTGGTGGACGACGTCGTCGCCCTGATCGTGATCGCGACGGTCTACACGAACCAGCTCGAGTCCACTGCGCTTCTCGTCGCGATCGGCATATTCGCGTTGATGCTCGTGGTGCGCGCCTCCGGCGTCCGGCGCGGCCTCCCCTACGCGGTGCTGGGCGCGGCGGTCTGGGTGGCGATGTTCAAGTCGGGCGTGGACCCCGTCGTGGTTGGCCTCGCAATGGGAATCCTCACCTACGCCTATCCGGCGGCGCGCTCGGATCTGGAGCGAGCGACCGAGCGCTTCCGCCTCTTCCGTGAGCAGCCCACCCCCGAGCTGGCGCGCGACGCGCGCGAAAGCGTCCGGTATGCGATCTCCCCCAACGAGCGTCTGCAGCAGCTCTACCACCCGTGGACGAGCTACGTGATCGTGCCGCTGTTCGCGTTGGCGAACGCCGGCATCGTCATCAACGGCGATCTCCTCTCGCGTGCGTTCAGGTCTCCCATCACGCTCGGAATCGTGTTCGGCTACGTGCTCGGCAAGCCGGCCGGGATCGTCGGCACCTCGTGGCTCGTGACCCGTGTCACCGGCGGACGCCTGCGGCCGCCGGTCGGATGGGCGGCGGTCGCGGGCGGAGGCGCGATCGCGGGCATCGGGTTCACGGTCTCCTTGCTGATCGCGACGCTCGCCTTCGCCGGTGCACAGCTGGAGGAGGCCAAGGTCGGCATTCTGTCGGCCGCGCTCGGCGCGTCGGCACTGAGCTGGTTGGTGTTCAAGGCGACCTACAGGCTGCCCTGGCGCATCCGCCTGCCGGCGCTGGTCGGGAGGTCGGAGACGATCGTCGACCTCAGCGACCTCGTCGACCCCGAGCGGGACCACATCCGCGGACCCGAGGACGCACCGGTCACGCTCGTCGAATACGGCGACTTCGAATGTCCCTACTGCGGCCGCGCGGAGCCCATCGTGCGCCAGCTGCTGTCCGACTTCGGTGACGAGGTCCGCTATGTGTGGCGGCACCTGCCGCTGAACGACGTCCACTCGCACGCCCAGCTGGCGGCCGAGGCGGCCGAGGCGGCCGCCGACCAGGGCGCGTTCTGGCCCATGTACGACCGCTTGCTGGAGCATCAGGACGCTCTGAGGCTCCCCGACCTGGTCGCCTACGCGTCCGACCTCGGCCTCGACACGAAGCGATTCGAGGACGACCTGCGCCGCCACACGTTCGCCGCGCGGATCGCGGAGGACGTGGACAGCGCCGACCTGAGCGGCGTCTCCGGCACCCCCACGTTCTTCATCAATGGGCGCCGCCACCAGGGCGCGTACGACATCGACACGCTATCCCGCGCGGTGCGCGCCGCCCGCGCCCGCCGGGCCGCGCTCCAGCTCGCGGAGCAAGTCCCCAGCTGAGGCGCCGCACCAGGGCCGCGCTCCGACGTCCGGCCAGCTCGCCGCTGGACATCCGTCTGGCGCTGCGGCCGAGCCCCTTGTGCGAGGCCGCGAGGTCCCGATGTTGCCTCGAGGAGTCAAGTCGGTCGAAGGAGGGGCACCATGGGAAGCACCGACGGATGGATCTCCAGTTGCGGGCGCGCGCGCGTGCGCGCGGCACTGTGTCTGGCTACGACTTTTTGCATCGCCGCGGTGGCGTTCGCGCCCGCACCGGCTCTGACCGGGGCCGCGGCGAAGACCTCGCATCACCGCACCAAACACCGCGCGGCGCTTCGGTTTCCCGCCGCGAAGGTCCACGGCCACGTCGTGACCTTCAAGCTAACGGGGCTCGCGCCCCAGCGCATTCGCCGTGCCTTCGTGAGACAGGGCGGCAGGACGCGGCGTCTCACGCTGCACCGGACCCGCGCGGCGGCGCGCCGAGGCTGGTTGCGCCTGCACATGAGGAACGTACGCGCGGGCCGATACACCACGGCCGCCGTGCGCCGGCACAAGCGCAAGAAGCCGACCTTGGTGGTGATCGCCAACCCGCCGCCGCCCGCGCCGACGCCCACGCCCACCAAGCCTGCGCCGAAACCGGCGCCGAAACCCGCGCCCAAGCCCGCGCCGTCGCCGTCGCCCGGGCCGGTCACGGCGTGGCGCGCACCCGGCTCGCCGCCTCTGAGCGACGCTGCGGCCCGGGCGCTGGTGACGCCGCGTCCCGAGATCAGGCCCGCCAACACGGCGGCCAACCACTACCTGCCCAGCGCCGCCGAGCTCGCAGGCTTCCACGGCGCCGGGTCGTTCAACCCGCTCGAGAGATACGTGACGGGCGGCTTCAGCGGAACGACCGACGAGATCCTCCAGTGGGCAGCGCACAAGTGGGGCATCCCCGAGGACATCCTGCGCGCCGTCGCGGTCACCGAGTCGTGGTGGAAGCAGGCAGGAATGGGCGACCGTGCGGACGGCGTCAACGCGGCGCTCTATCCGCCACAGTCGAGAATCGACGCGAACTCGGTCTACCAGACGCTCGGCATCATGCAGATCAAGTGGGCGCCCGACGGGTCGCTGCATCCCGGCACCGAGCCGCTGCGCTGGAAGTCGACAGCGTTCAACGTCGACTACTGGGGCGCGACCGTGCGCTACTACTACGACGGCCTGTGCGACTGGTGCACCTCCGGATATGGCCCGGGCCAGGCCTGGGAATCCGTAGGCGCGCACTACGACCCCTACCCGTGGCGAAACGGCGGCATGATGAACTACATCGGCACGGTTCAGGCTCACGTGGCCGACCGCACCTGGGCCCAGCCCGGCTTCTGAGTCCTGGCGGTTTCGGGGCCGCCCGCCGTCCCATCGGGCAAGATTGGAGCGTGCGAAGGATCAGGGACTACGCCATGATCGGCGATCTCCAGACCGCGGCGCTGGTCAACCGCGGCGGATCGATCGACTGGTGCTGCTTCCCGCGCTTCGACTCCGGCGCCTGCTTCGCCGCGCTGCTCGGGGAGCCGGAGCACGGCAGATGGCTGCTAGCGCCGGCCGGAGAGATCAAAAGCGTCGAGCGTCGTTACCGCACCGACACGTTGATCCTGGAGTCCGTCTTCGAGACGAGCGAGGGCCGGATGCGGACGATCGACTTCATGCCGCCGCGGGGGCTCACACCCGACATCGTGCGAATCGTGGAGGGGCTCGACGGGACCGTGCCGATGCGCTCGGAGCTCGTGATCCGCTACGACTACGGCCACATCGTGCCTTGGGTGCGGCGCGTCGATCACGCGCGCGTTGCCACCGCCGGCCCGGACGCTCTCGTCTTCCGCACGCCCGTCGAGGTGCGCGGTGAGGACATGCGCACGGTCTCGGCGTTCGAGCTCCGGCAGGGCGAGCGCATCCCGTTCACGCTGACCTGGTTTCCCTCTCACGAGGACCTGCCGGAGGAGGTGGATGCCGAGCAGGCTCTGAACGACGCCGAGGAGTACTGGCTCAGCTGGGCGGGGCGGTGCACGCACGGCGGCGACTACCACGACGAGATCCACGCGTCGCTGCTCGTGCTGAAGGCGCTCACCTACGGCCCCACCGGCGGCATCGTGGCGGCTCCTACGACTTCGCTGCCGGAGCAGCTCGGCGGCCCGCGCAACTGGGACTACCGCTTCTGCTGGCTTCGCGACGCGACGCTCACGCTGCTCGCGATGCTGAAGGCCGGCTACAGCGACGAGGCAAATGCCTGGGCCACGTGGCTCCGCCGCGCCGTCGCGGGCGATCCGGCCGACCTCCAGATCATGTACGGGCTGGGCGGCGAGCGGCGGCTCGACGAGCGCGAGATCGAATGGCTGCCCGGCTACGAGGGCTCGCGGCCCGTGCGCGTCGGCAATGCCGCCTCGGAGCAGCTTCAGCTCGACGTCTATGGCGAGGTGCTCGACGCCGCACACCAGGTGAGCATCGAGGTCATGACCGCCGATGACATCGACAGGTGGTCGCTCATCAGGAAGCTGGTCGGCTGGCTCGAGGACCACTGGCGGGACGAGGACGCGGGCCTGTGGGAAATGCGCGGGCCGGCACGCCACTTCACGCACTCGAAGGTGATGTGCTGGGTCGCGTTCGACCGGGCCGTCCGGATCTGCGAGGAGCGCGGGCTGAGGGGGCCCGTCGCACGCTGGCGCAGGGTACGCGACGAGATCCACGCGGAGGTGCTGGCCAAGGGCTGGAGCGAGAAGCGGCAGGCGTTCACGCAGTACTTCGGGGCCGAGGAGCTCGACGCGAGCCTGCTGCTGATGCCGAGCGTCAGGTTCCTGCCCGCGACCGACCCGCGCGTCGTCTCGACCGTGGAGGCGATCCGGCGCGATCTCACGGTCGACGGCCTCGTGCTTCGCTACCGGTCACGCGACGACGGCGCCGTTGATGGGCTGCCGCCTGGCGAGGGCGTGTTCCTGCCGTGCTCGTTCTGGCTCGCGAACGTGCTGGCGCTGCAGGGCAAGCACGACCAGGCCCGGGAGCTGTTCGAGCGGCTGCTCGACCTGCGCAACGACGTCGGGCTCCTGTCCGAGGAGTACGACCCGGTCTCGGGCAGGATGCTGGGCAACTTCCCGCAGGCGTTCACGCACCTCGCGCTGGTCGACACCGCGATCGCCCTCAGCGAGGGCCGCGGGCTGCGCCACGTGCATCGGACCCGCGCCAGCCTTGCCGAGGATGCCTGAGCCTCCAGACGTGCTCGTTCTCGGAGGCGGCGGCATCCTCGGCGAGGCGTGGATGACGGCCGTGCTGGCCGGCCTCGGGGATGCATCCGGATTCGACCCGCGCGGCTGTGATGCGTTCGTGGGGACATCGGCGGGATCGATCGTGAGCGCAGTGCTGGTGGCCGGCGTCGAGCCGCGCGCTCGGCTCGGCGCCCTACCGGAGCCGCCGCCCGTGGCCGGGCGCGAGCTCGGCTGGCCGCCGGGACCGCTGGCCAAGGCGCTGGAGCTCGGGGTCGCGGCCGCCGGGACCGTGGCTGCACCGCTGGCGGCCCTCGGCCTGGGCGTGATCGAACCGGGGGGCGCTCGCCTGCGCCGGGCCGCGCTGCGGCGCGTGCGCGCCGGTACCCGCTCGCTGGCGCGCCTGGGGCGCGAGCTCGAGGACGCCGGCGCGACCTTCGACGGCCGCCTGTCAATCGCGGCGGTCGACGTCGCGAGCGGGCGTCGCGTGGTGTTCGGCGCGCCCGGTGCGCCGCCCGCGCCGCTCGGGGCGGCGGTCGAGGCGTCGTGCGCGATTCCGGGAGTGTTCCGGCCGGTTGTGGTGAACGGCCGGAGCTACGTGGACGGCGGCGTCTGGAGCCCGACTAACCTTGACCGCGCCCCTGTTCGCCGCGGCACCCGGGTCCTCTGTCTCAACCCGACCGGTTCGATGCGGCCGAACCTCGACACGCCGTTCGGCGGAGTCGGCCTCGTGTCACGATCGGTCGCGGCCGTGGAAGCGCTCGTGCTTCAGCGCCGCGGCGCCAAGGTGAACATCGTGTCTCCCGACGCCGCCTCGCGCGCAGCCATGGGAGCGAACCTGATGGACGCCGGTCCGCGCGCGCAAGTGATCGGTGCCGGCCTCGCGCAGGGCCACGCCCTCGCGCGTTAGGCGCTGGCCATTTGTTCGATAGCCGGGAGCCGGAATCGCGATTACGGTGACTGTGCACCCCGGATCCCCCCTCCGGACCACGCGCGCCCGTCCCGTCAACGGGCCGCGACTCTCCCCCCCAGCCGATCGGCGCCGTTGCGTCTCATGCAACGGCGCCGTTCTGCTGCCCATGACGTTGTGACACGCTTCGCGCATGGCCGAGCGGAAAGACCTGTCCGAGGTCCTCGAGCGCCGCGCCGCGACGCATGACGATGCGCGGCCGGAGGCGGTGGCGCGCCGCCACGCCGCGGGTGGCCGCACGGCGCGCGAGAACATCGCGGACCTCGTGGATCCCGGAAGCTTCGTGGAATACGGCGGGCTCGCGGTCGCGGCTCAGCGCGCACGACGCGAGCTCCGCGAGCTGATCGAGCGCACCCCCGCCGACGGGCTCGTGGCGGGGACCGCCCGGATCAACGGCGACCTCTTCGGCGACCGCAGCGCGTCTGCCGTGCTGTCGTATGACTACACGGTGCTGGCCGGTACGCAGGGCGCGCTCGGCCATCGAAAGAAGGACCGCCTGTTCGAGCTAATCGAGCGGATGCGCCTGCCAACCGTGTTCTTCGCGGAGGGCGGTGGCGGGCGGCCGGGCGACACGGACTACCCGGTGGTCTCCGCGCTCGACACGCGCGCATTCGCGCTTTGGGCGAAGCTCTCCGGGGTCGTACCGCGCATCGCCGTGGTGGCGGGCCGATGCTTCGCCGGAAACGCCGTGATCGCTGGTTGCTCCGATCTGATCGTCGCGACCGAGAACGTCTCGCTCGGCATGGGCGGTCCCGCGATGATCGAGGGTGGCGGCCTCGGCACGGTCGAGCCGGACGACGTGGGCCCGCTGGAGATGCAGGTCCGGAACGGTGTGATCGACGTGGCCGTCGCGGACGAGCGCGATGCGACCGCCGTCACCAGGCGCCTGCTCGCGTACTTTCAGGGATCCGTTCCGCCCGGCGAGGAGCCGGACCAGAATCCACTGCGGCACATCGTGCCCGAACGCCGCCGCCGTGCATACGACGTGAAGCCGGTGATCGAGACGCTCGTCGACACCGGCACGGTGACGTTCCTCCGGGAGCGCTTCGCGCCCGAGATGGTGACCGCGCTCGCTCGGATCGAAGGCCGGGCGCTAGGAGTCGTCGCGAACAACTCCGTCCACATGGCCGGGGCGATCACGAGCGACGGCGCCGACAAGGCGGCGCGCTTCATGCAGCTGTGCGACGCATTCGGCCTGCCCGTTCTGTCCCTCGTCGATACGCCCGGGATGATGGTGGGCCCGGAAGCCGAGGCGACCGGGCTCGTGCGGCACACCTCGAGGCTGCTGGTGACCGGGGCGGCGCTGCGAGTCCCTCTGGTGGCGGTGATCCTGCGGCGAGGGTATGGCCTCGGCGCTCAGGCGATGGTCGCCGGCAGTCTCCACGAGCCGCTGCTGACGGTCGCGTGGCCGGCGGCAGAGCTGGGCCCGATGGGGCTCGAGGGCGCCGTCAGGCTCGGCTTCCGGCGGGAGCTCGAGGCGATCGATGACGAGGGCGAGCGCAAGCAGCGGGTACGCGAGCTGACCATGCTCGCGGAGCAGAACGCGAAGGCCATCAATGCGGCCACACTGTTCGAGCTGGACGACGTCATCGACCCCGCAGAGACGCGGAAGCTGATCGCCTCCACGCTTGCGGCGGCGACCGCGAACGCCGCACCGCCGGGGCGCAACTTCGTCGACACCTGGTAAAGGGGAAGACGCGCCCGGCAGTTGGTAAGAAATAGAACGACACAGGTGTCTCAGATTGAGCTACGATCGGCGCGGTCGAGCCAGAAGCGATGCTCGAGGATTCCGCGGTACATCTCGGCAGATACTGCTCGCTGCGCTCGGAGCGGCATCTCGCGACGACGATCGTCCGGCTGGCCGGCGAGTTCGATCTGACCTGTCGGGAAGCGTTCGAGGAGGAGCTCAAACGCGTCGTCGACCGCGACACGGTCATCTTCATCCTCGACCTGCGGGGTCTGGAGTTCCTGGACTCCACCGGGCTGACAATGTTGGTCGAGCTCGATGCGCTCGCGCGCGAGTACGCATTCGACTTCACGATTCTGTGCGGCGAGGGGCTCGTTCGACGGCTGCTCCGCGAGACCGGCCTCGAGGGCCTGCTTCCGGTCGCGGACCCGCTCGGCGGCCTCGTCCCCCACTCGGACTCACCGGTCTGAGACAGCTCGACGGGCCAGGGGGCCGTCCGGGACAGACGAGGGAGCTGTAGGGGACATCCCCAATAGAACAATCGATCCTGCGGTGCGAGCCTGGGATGCACACTCACGAATCGAGGAGGCATCTCCATGAACGACGAAACTGCCAGGATCGATCCCCCCGCCGGAGACGACGAACCGGTCCCGCGGCGGCGCCTGCGGCGGTCCTCCGAGGACCGGGTGCTCGCGGGCGTGGCCGGCGGGCTCGGCCGGCACCTCGGCGTCGACCCGATCATCTTTCGCATCGGCTTCGTGCTCTCGCTGTTCTTCGGCGGACTTGGAGCGCTTGCTTACGTGCTGCTCGCGCTGTTCGTCCCCACGGACGGCGCGCCTGACCTTGCCCAGCGAATCGGGCGCCCCCTGCGGCGCTCTGGCGTATGGCGCGCGATCGGGATCGCCCTGGTCGTCCTGCTGGCCGTCATGGGGCTGGTCACGCTGGCCGCGGGCGGCGCCTTCGCGACGGCGCTGGGCTGGGGCGTCCCAGTGGCGGTCGGGGTGATCGTGATCGGCGCCGTGCTGGCCCTGACCGCCTTTCGCGGCGGGGCGCGGTGGCTGATCCCACCCGTGCTCGCGGTGGTGATCGGCGCGGGCGCAGCGTCCGCCACCGACCTGGACTTTCGCGGCGGCATCGGCGAGCGCGTGTACACGCCGGTCTCCGCCGGATCGATCCCGGTGGATGGTTACAAGCTTGGTGTCGGGCGCCTGGCAATCGACATGCGCGACGTCGATTGGCGCAAGGACAGCGTCGTGCACCTCAAGGTCAGGCTCGGCACCGGTCAGGCCGACGTGTTGGTGCCCGAAAAGGTGTGCGTCGCCGGTCACGCGCATGTCGGTGCGGGTGAGAGCGAGGTGGCCGGAGAGCGGAACGACGGCTTCGACGTCGACCACGCGGCGGGCTCGGGATCGACTGCGACTCCGCGACTCGAGCTCGATGCCAAGGTGGACATCGGCCAGCTGCGCGTGATCAACGACGACACCGCGGACGTGAGCGATCCCGGCTACCGAGTTCCCTTCGACAACGCCACCGGTCCGCTGCGGGCCGCCGAGCAGCGCGCGTGCGCCACGCCGTGATGGTCGATCGGGTCTCGCTGTGGTCGGGTGTGATCGTGGTCGCGATCGGCGTGCTGCTCCTGCTCGATGCCGCCGACGCGCTGGACGTCTCGCCCGGATGGACCGCTGTCGCCCTCACGGCCGCGGTCGGCGGCGTGCTGGTGGTGAGCGGGCTCGCCAACGGCAAGGCGGAGCGTCACGATTGAGGGCATGACGACGGCTTCCCGATCTGCGAGGCTCCGCCGCGATCCGCGTCGCGGCCTCGTAGGGGGTGTGCTGGCGGGGCTCTCCGCCCGCACGGGCATCGACGTTGTCGTGCTGCGCGTCGGGTTCGTGATCGTCGCGGTCGCGACAGGCGGGCTCGCGCTGCTTGCGTACCTCGTCGCATGGGCGGCGCTGCCCGGCGGAACGGGTGTCGCGCCCGCGCTTGCGCGCCGGCTGCCCCACGCGCGTCGCAACTGGCGCTTTGCGGCGGGCGTCGGCCTCTTGACGCTCTCGGCCCTGCTGGCCTTCCGCGAGCTCGGCATCTGGTGGAGCGACGCGCTCGCGTGGCCGCTTGTGCTGGCCGCCTTCGGCGCCGCGGTGCTCTGGGAGCGCTCGCGCGCCGACGGAGGCGGTGAGGTCGCCCCGCAAGACGAGCTCGCCCCTTCCCCACTCTCGCCCAGCCGCCTCACCGAGTCGTACCGGGGCGTCTTCGGAGTGCTGCTGGTGGTCGGCGCGGCGCTGCTGTTCCTGTCCTCCAACCACATCCTCGGAGGCCTGCGCGATGCGGCGCTGACGGCCGTGGTCGTGGTGGTCGCGATCGCCCTGATCCTGGCTCCGTTCCTCTGGCGCCTTGGGCGCAACCTCGCGGCCGAGCGGGCCGCGCGGATTCGCTCGCAGGAACGAGCCGAGATGGCCGCGCATCTTCACGACTCCGTGCTGCAGACGCTCACGCTCGTGCAGAAGCGCGCCGACGACCCGCGCGAGGTTGCCGCGCTCGCGCGCCGGCAGGAGCGCGAGCTTCGCGCGTGGCTGTCCGGCGATGGCCGGCGTCCGCCCGAAGAGAGCTTCGCCGCCGCGCTGCGCCGCCTGGCGGAGCAGGTGGAGGACGACCATCGCGTCGCCATCGAGGTGGTGGTGGTCGGCGACTGCGGCCTGGACGATCGGGCGCAAGCGGTGCTCGGAGCGGCCGGCGAGGCGATCCTCAACGCCGCGAAGCATGCGACCGATTCGGCTCCGATCCGCGTCTACGCCGAGGTCGAGGACACCGCGATCGCCGCGTACGTGCGCGATCGGGGTCCCGGATTCGAGCCGGCATCCGTGCCGGCGGACCGCCGGGGCGTGCGGGAGTCGATCCTTGGCCGGATGGAGCGCGCGGGCGGGCGGGCAGATGTCCGCTCGAGCCCCGGCGGCGGCACGGAGGTGTCCCTCGCGATCGAGCGCGTCGCGGCCGGCGCGGGCGAGCCGTGACGGCCGCCGCGCAGCCGACGGTCGTGATCGTCGACGATCACGAGCTCTTTCGGGCCGGCGTGAAAGCCGAGCTGGAGGGTCTGGTGGAGGTGCGCGCGGACGCCGGCACCGTGGAGGCGGCGGTCGCCGCGATCCTCCGCGAGCGGCCCGACGTGGTCCTGCTCGACGTGCACATGCCGGGTGGCGGCGGCGTCGAGGTGATCCGTGAGGTCGCGCGCCACCGCCCGGCGCAGCGATTCCTGGCGCTGTCCGTCTCGGACGCCGCGGAGGACGTGATCGCCGTGATCCGTGCGGGCGCACGCGGGTACGTGACGAAGTCGATCTCGGGCGCCGAGCTCGCGGAGGCGATCGGGCGGGTCCGCGACGGGGACGCGGTCTTCTCGCCGCGGCTGGCGGGGTTCGTGCTGGACGCCTTCCACGGAGAGATCCCGGCCGCCGAAATCGACCCGGAGCTGGACCAGCTCACGCGCCGCGAGCGCGAGGTGCTGCGGCTGATTGCGCGCGGTTACCTCTACAAGGAGATCGCGCTGCGCCTCGACATCTCACCCAAGACGGTCGAGGCGCACGTGAGCGCGGTGCTGCGCAAGCTTCAGCTCTCGAGCCGGCACGAGCTCAGTCGCTGGGCGGTGGAGCGGCGGCTGGTGGAGTGACACGCAGCTCGGCCAGCGATCGCCGCTGAACCCCGTCCGGGTCGAAGTTGTCCGGCCGCAGCCACGCCTGGAACGCGCCCCTGATCGCCGGCCACTCACCGTCCACGATCGAAAACCAGGCGGTGTCGCGGTTACGACCCTTGATCACCTGGTGCTGGCGGAATACTCCCTCGAAGCTGAAGCCGAATCGCTCGGCCGCACGACGCGAGGCGGCGTTCAGGGCGTTGCATTTCCATTCCAGGCGCCGGTAGCCGAGGTCGTCGAAGGCGTGCCTTGCAAGCAGGAAGATCGCCTCGGTCGCGCCGCTCGTGCGCTTGAGCGGTGTGCCGAACCAGATGTGCCCGATCTCCATCGCGCCGAACTCGGGCGTGATCCGCAGGTACGAGGCGGTGCCGAGCGGCCGGTCATCGGATGCCCGCACGATCGCGTAGCGGAGCGGGTCCGTCGAGCCCTCCGCCGCGCGCAGCGACTCGCGCAGCGCGCCCGGGCTCTCGAAGGGGCCCTCGGGGAGGTAGGTCCAGATCGCGGGGTCCCCGTGCGGCGGGTGCGACACTTCGTGGAGCGGGCCGGCGTCGCGGTCCGCGTCGACGCGCCGGAGCAGAACATGCGTGCCCCGCAACGGTTTACCCGCGGGCGGCTCGGCCGGGGTCCAGTCGACTTCGGCGCCCAAAGGCGGCTGTGTCGCCATGCGATAACTGTATGTGGCCGCCACCGGGAGATGGTTTTATAGGACAATGGTTTGCTATATCAACTATTCGCTACACTCACGACATGACCAGAGATAACAGCATCGAAGCCGAATCGCTCACGCGGCAGTTCAAGAACGGCCCGCTCGCCGTGGACCGGATCGACTTGCGGGTCGAGCCCGGCGAGATCTACGGGTTTTTGGGGCCGAACGGCGCCGGCAAATCCACGACCGTGCTGATGCTCACGACGCTGCTGCCACCCACCTCGGGCACCGCCCGGGTGGCGGGGTACGACGTCGCGTCGGAGGGGCCGGCCGTCCGCAGCTCGATCGGGGCGGCGTTGCAGGAGGCGGCACTCGATCCGCTCCTGACGGGCCGCGATCACATGCGCCTGCAGACGTCGCTCCACGGGCTTCCCAGGTCCGAGCGCGCGGCGCGCGGCGACGAGCTGCTCCGGCGCGTGGGCCTGATCGAGGCCGCCGACCGCAAGGTGCGCAGCTATTCCGGCGGTATGAAGCGGCGCTTGGACCTGGCCCTGGCGCTCGTCCACCGGCCGCGCGTGCTGTTCCTCGACGAGCCCACCACCGGGCTCGACATCCAGAGCCGCACCGCGCTGTGGGACGAGGTCGCCGCGCTCGCGCGCGAGGACGGCGTGACGGTCTTCCTCACCACGCAGTACCTGGAGGAGGCGGACGCGCTGGCAAGCCGCGTCGGCATCATCGACCACGGGCGGATCGTGGCCGAGGGCACGCCCACCGCCCTCAAGGCCCAGATCGGGCACCCGACTGTCGAGGCGATCCCGCGGGATCCCGCCGACCGCGACGCGCTCGGCCGCGTGCTGGAGCGGTTTGGCGAGCGCGGCGACGGCGTCCCCCGCGGCGCGTCCGTGCGCCTGCGCGGCGACGAGTCGCAGCTGGCCGAGATCGTGCGGGCGTTCGACGCGGAGCACATCGCGCTCGAGCACCTGCAGATGCACGCGCCCTCGCTCGACGACGTCTTCCTGGCGAAGACCGGACGCTCGCTCGAAGGGGCGGGCGGCGCCGATGCCGACGCGCCGGCGCCGGAGGCGGCGGCCGAGGAGGTGCGAGCGTGAGCACCGCGCTCCGCACCCAGGTCGCCGAGCTCGCGCGCCGCTCCACGCTGCGGACCATGCGCCAGCCTGGCCAGGTCGTGCCGGCGCTGATCTTTCCCCTCTTCCTGCTGGCGGTGAACTCCGGCGGGCTCAAGAGCGCCACTCGCATCCCCGGCTTCCCCACCACCTCGTACCTCGCGTTCGCGCTCGCCATCCCGTTCATCCAGGGCGCCCTCTTCTCCGTCCTGAACGCGGGCACCGATCTCGCGCGCGACATCGAGACCGGCTTCCTCAACCGCCTTGCGCTGACCCCGCTCGGCGGCGCCGCGCTGCTGGGCGGCCTGCTGGCCGGCACATTGCTGCTCGGCGCGATTCAGGCGATCACCTACCTGGTGGTCGGGCTCGTGGCCGGGTCCGGGTTCGCGGCAGGGGCGCTCGGCCTCCCAGTCCTGTTCGCGTTGTCCGCGCTGGTCACGTTCGGCTTCGGCGCGATCGGCCTGTTCGCGGCATTGCGCACCGGCTCGGGTGAGGCGGTGCAGGGGCTCTTCCCCGTGTTCTTCGTGACGCTCTTCCTCTCCTCGATGGCACTGCCGCGGAACCTGATCCAGACCGACTGGTTCCGCGAGGTCGCCACCTACAACCCGGTCTCGTATCTGATCGAGGGCTTTCGCTCGCTGGTGATCACCGGATGGGACACGGAGGCGCTGGCGCTTGCCTTCGGCGTCGGGGCGGCAATCGCGGTCGCCGGCATCCTCGCGGCCACCACCGCCCTCAAGACCAGGCTGGTGCGGACCTGATGACCGGATCCAACACGGACGTGGCCCTTGCCGTCGCCTGGCGCACAGTCCACAACTTCGTCAAGAACCCGGCGCTGTTCGTGCCGGCACTGCTGTTCCCGCTGTTCTTCTTCACCGCCTTCGCGGGGGGCCTGTCGAGCGTCAGCAAGGTGCCGAACTTCAACTTCCCGACGGGATACACCGCGTTTCAGTTCGTGTTCGTGCTGCTGCAGTCGGCCGCCTTCGGCGGCGTGTTCACCGGATTCGGGATCGCACGGGACTTCGAGATCGGGTTCGGGAAGCGGCTGCTGCTCGCGGCCCCGCACCGGGGCGGGATCGTGCTCGGGTACACGCTCGCCGCGCTGATCCGCGCGTTGATCACCTGGACCGTCCTGGTGATCGTGGCGCTGCTCGCGGGCATGCAGATCGACGGCGGGGGCGTGCAGTTGTTCGGCCTCTTCGGCCTGGCGGTGATCGTCAACCTCGCGGCGACGATGTGGGCCACCGGCGTGGCGCTGCGGGTGCGTTCGATTCAGGGCGGGCCGCTGATGCAGCTCCCTGTGTTCCTGGTGCTGTTCCTGGCTCCCGTGTACGTGCCGCTCGACCTGCTGTCGGGATGGATCCACGCGGTCGCGTCGCTCAATCCGGCGACGGCCCTGCTCGAGGCCGGGCGGGGATTCATCTCGGGCAACCCGACGCTCGTGGCGGTCGCCTTCGCGGCCGCTGTCGGGCTCGCGGTCGTGCTGGCGGTCTGGGCGTTCGGCGGGCTCCGCCGGGCCGAGGCCGCGGGCGCCGGCTAAGAGCCCTGACCGTTCGGCCGGGCGGCGGCAGGGGGCGCGATCCTGAAGATCGGGTGCTTCGGCGAGATCCGGCGCAGCTCCTCGTCGGGCGAGTCTGCGCTCGTCCCCTCGAAGAACGCACCGGTCTCCCACTTCCAACGCCTCAGATACTCGCGCAGGATCTGCGGCTTGTCCCCGTCCGCCAGCTCGGCTGCGGTGAACTCCTCACCGCGCCGCCCGACGAGGAGCCGGCCCGTGCCGCTCGCGCGCAGGTTGCGCGCCCACTGCGTGTTGCCGCGCGGCGCGACCAGATAACGCTCGCCGTCCAACGTCAGCGGGTTGACGGGCGTCCGCCGGAGCTCGCCGCTCGTGCGGCCGCGCACCTCGAGCACGCGCGACCCCGCGACGCTGATCCCGCGCCGGGTGAGCCATGCCACGAACCGGTTGAACACGTTCTTGGTGAACCAGCCGGGGCGCTGGAAATGCGCGGCCATCGCCGCCATTGTGACGCAGGCGGGGCTATCGTTGCGGCCGCCATGGATTCGCCCGGCCCGCCTGCATTCCTCGACACGCCGCTGCTCCAGGACGCCTACCGCTTCACGCGTGAGGCGTACGCCCGCCGCGCCCGCGGCGTGCAGGACCTGGATCACTCGCTGGCCGTCGCACGGCTCCTGAAGCAGGCGGGCGCCCCAGAGCACGTGGTCGCCGCCGGGTTCCTCCACGACGTGCTCGAGGACACGCACACGGACCAACGCGAGCTGAGATCGCGGTTCGGCGACGAGATCGCCGACCTCGTCGCGACCGTGACCGAGAACCCGCTGATCGCCGACTACACCACCCGCAAGGCGGCCCTGCGCGGCCAGGTGGCGGAGGCGGGGCGCGACGCGGCCATGATCTTCGCCGCCGACAAGCTCGCGCGGCTGAGCGCGATCGGCGGCGGCGGGGATCCGCCGCCGCCGGACAAGCTGGCCCACTACCGGAAGACGCTCGAGCTGTTGTCCGAGCACCATCCGGACCTCCGCTTCCTGGAGGACCTGCGCCGGCGGCTTGACGAGGTCGATCGCCGGCTCGACCCCGAACAGCAGTCAGTCACGCTGCGCGACGGCTCCCGCGTCCTCCTGCGCCGGATCGCGCCCTCGGACTCCGAGGCGCTCGCGCAAACGTACGAACGGCTCAGCACGCGGTCGCGCGAGCGGCGCTTCCTCTCCGCACCGCCGCAGCTGTCTCCTGAGGACCTGCGATACCTGACCGAGGTCGACGGGCGCCGCCACGACGCACTGGTCGCGCTCGACGAGGGGACGGGCGAGCTCGTGGGCGAGGCGCGGTACGTGAGGGAGCCCGGTCGGCGCGACACCGGGGAGGTCGCGGTCGTTGTCGCCGACGACCGGCAGGGGCGCGGCATCGCGACCGCGCTCCTGCTGGAGCTCACCAACCGTGCGCGACGCCAGGGACTCCGGCGCTATACCGCGATCGTCTCGATCGACAACGAGATCGTGCTCGACGCGCTTTCCGCGCTCGGCGGCGAGCCCACGCCGGCGGGCGACGGTCAGGTGACGCTCGAGTTCGACTTCCCGGCCGAGGGGCTCTCCGAGCGCCTGCTGGCGGCGCTCTCCTGGTCCGCGCGCGGGCAGCTGCGCCTGCTGAGCGCGATCGCGCGGCGCTTCGTGCCCACCGCTCAGCGTTGACCCGTGCGGCGCGGTGGATCGGAGAAAACCCGGCTGGGTAGGGCTAGAGATCGGACAAAAACCGGCTGGGTAGGGGGTGAGGGATTGTTGCGCGGCTGTAACAAGCTGCGCCGAAGATCGGCGGCGCCAGCTCGAATCGCACAAGGCGTAACGGTGCCCCCGTTCAGGGTGCAGTTTGGGGGTCTATAGGCCCCAAAACTGCGCACTGAAGGACTGGGCCTCATACGCCATGCGCTCCGGCGGCTCCTAATTGGCCATCCCGTTCACGTCACGCCTCAAACGAAGCACATCATGTGAGCTCGAACCCGCCCACGAAGCGCTCCCCTTACCTGCCGGTTTTTCGTCCCTCGCCCAAACCGGCGCCCGGCATCACGGCACGAACAGGCCCTCGACCTCGAACAGCGTGTTCGGCTGCGTGCTCGCGAGCCCGTCCGGCCCGCCGTCGCTGACCTGCACCTGGCCGAGCTGCCAGATCTCGCGATTGCCGGCCGTCACGGCACCGGGCACCACCGCGTCGGCGGTGGTCGACACCGAGCAGTTCGAGCCCGCGCTCGAGGCGGTGCCGCTGCAGGGCACGGTCACCGGGAAGCTCGTGTCCTGGACCGTACCGGTCTCGATCGGCGAAGGCCCGCCGTTCTCGCGGTCGGTGATGCGCAAGGTCTGGTCGGCCTGCAGCTCGCCCAGATAGTCCGTCAGATCGGATTTCTTGCGCACGTCGGACAAGGAGACGTCGATCCTGACGTCGCCGGCCACGGCGCGGTAGAGCACGGAGCCGAGCGCGCGCGCGGCCTGGCCGTTCGCGTCGGGCGTCCCGACCGTGAGCTGGCTGGAGGCCTGCTGTGGCGGCGTGCAGGACCCGTAGCTGAGCGGTGCCCCGTGGGTCCGGTTCGGCGCGCTGCAGGGTTTGTAGGCGACCGTCAGCGAAGCACGTAGCGGGGTCGCTCCCCGCGGCCGTGGATAGCCGGTCACGTAGGTCGCATGTGCGATGAGGCTGGTGTTGCCGGCGTCGTCGGTCGCGCGCTCGGCGAAGTAGACGGTCTGCCCGTTGGTCGGCAGGCCCGACACTGTCACTTGCTCGGTCGATCCCGACGGCAGGGTGGTAGCGGGCGGGGTGACGTGGTTGGCCGCGGAGAAGTTCGCGTCGGTGATCGGGGAGGTCGACCAGCGCAGGTCGATGTTGCCGTTCGGCACCTGCCCGACCCACCAGTCGTCGCCTACCTCGGTCCAGGTGACGTTCGCCGTCCCGGGGCTCGCGCCGGTATGCACGGCGAGGTCGGTGACGGTCGCAGGCGGCCGCGAGTCGAACCCGTACAGGCCCGTGTTCCGCTCGTCGTGGTGGAAGTGCCACCACTGATCGTTCGACTGGGGATCCCCGTTCGTGTCGGTCAGGAACAGGTAGCCGTCCCGAGTGGCCGTCGCCACCGCGACCTTGTCGGTCGCAGACAGCTGGCCGACCGTGGGCGTGCTCGTGATGTAGCCGCCCGTGAACACCGGGAACCCGGGCGGCTCCGCGCCGTCCGTATAGCGACTCAGGGAAGTGGACAGGTTGTTCGCGGCCCCGACCGGCGCCGCGGCGGGGTCGAACGCGTGCAGGAACCCGCCGCCGCTGCCCTCGATCACCTGATGCGTGTTGTCGCCCTTCACGTCGGCGATCGCCGGGCCGGAGAGGAACTGCCAGTCTTCGATTTGCCGCGGGAAGGTCGGCACGGCGGCCCCGGTCGACGGGTCGTATGCGCCTACGGCGTGCTGGAAGCCGGGCTTCTTGCCGGGGGGTCCTGCCGTGTCGGTGGCGATCTGCGTGCTGAGGCCGCCGGTCACGACCGCCTTGGCCGTGGAGCCGACCTGCCCGATCGCGGTCTGGGCGACCGCCCACAGGAACGGCGAGTCGGTGAAATTCGAGCCCGCCCCGGGCGCATTCGTCTGCAGGACCGTGCCCCGGGTGCCGTCCGCGTTGATCGTGAATGCGGGATGCGCCGCGTCGCTGCCCGCCAGGAAGACGCCGGTCGCCGTTTGCAGCGTGCCGTTGTTGGCGGTCGACGGGAAGAGCGCAGGGGACGAGATCACGCCGGTCGCCACGGCCGGCACGCCGGCCGCCGCCAGCGAGGGCAGCGTGACCGGCCAACCGGGCAGCGGCGACGCGGTGCCGGTGGTGGCGAGCGTGAATCCGTCGAACGCGTACATCCGCCCGGATGTGTTGCCCGCGCTGCCCTGGATCTCCTCGGTGCCGACCACGATGTCGAGATGACCGTCGCCGTTGATGTCCCCGACCGCCGGCGTGTCCGCGATCTTGGCCGGGCGGGAATCGGCGTTCGTGGTGGGGTCGTTGGGATACACGCTGCCAAGCAGGCCGCCGCCGGGGCCGATCACGTAAATGCACTGGTTGGCGCCCGCCTGCACGATGTCGAGCTTGCCGTCCGTGCGGTTCTCGAGGTTGGCGAGGACCGGCGCGGCGATCGACCCGTAGTCGCTGTAGCGCTGATCCGAGGTCGCCGGATGGCTGTTGGTGCACTGGTTGCCGAACGGCGGGCTCGGGTTGACCGGGTGCGACGGCTGCGGCGGGATCGAGTACTGCGAGACCGGCGGCACCTGCACCGGGAACCCGGCCACCCGGCTTCCGTCACGATGCCACGCGTACACGCCGCCCTTGAAGCTGGCAGCGACAACCTCGGGCTGCTTGTCGCCGTCGATGTCGCCCACCGCCACCGATCCCACGATTTGCCCCGTGGGCGTGGTGCCGTTGACCGGTTGGTTGTGCGGGGCGGAGAGCGGGTCGATGCTGACGGGCCAGCCCGGCACCGGGGTGCCGTCGGGCCTGAGCGCGACCACCTGACCGTCGGAGGTCGCCTCGATCACGTCGAGCTCACCGCGTCCCTCGAGGTCGTAGAGGGTCGGTGAGCCCTCACCGGAGGCGCCCAGGTAGAACGGGCTGCCGGTGTGGTCGGCGGCGGTCGACGGGTGGATGTAGACGACTCGCCGGTCCTGGCCGTAGAGCGGCGCCGTCTGGGGCAGCGCGTGGTTCGGGTCCTGGTCCGTGTCCGACGGGCCCGGCCCGGTCCAGGTCGGGTTTAGGAAGCCGCCGCCCCCGGTCTTGTCGACGGTGCTCAGCACGCGGATCGTGTACGTGCCCGGGAACGAGAAGGGGTGCTGGCCTGCCGTCGATTGGTGCGCGCAGGACGCGCCGGTGGTGGTGGGCAGCGTCCAGGTGGCGAGCACGCCGTCCTTGGCCGTCGTGCCGGTCCCGCCGGGGACGTCGGTGAAGTCGCCCTCGGCCGGCTCGAGGCACGGCGCAACCTGGACCTTCCAGGAGAACGTCTGGCCCGCCGTCAGGCGCGGCGCGGCGACGTGCCCGACGATCGTGAGCGTCGGGGTCTTGCCCGGGTCGTACACGCCGAACGGGATCGGCCCCTTCAGGCCGGAGAACGCCGGGCCGGGCGGCGGCTGATCGCCGTAGAGCTGCGCCTCGGGCGGAATCAGGCCCTGCTCGGCGTACGCGGTCGCCGCGTAGGCGTCTGGACGGCCGAAGCCGGACCAAATGTTCCAGCCGAGGTGGGAGTCGCCGCCCTGCTCGGGGTAGTACTCGCCGCCCGCGCTGGTGGGGTCGCCGGACGGGTCGGGCGGATAGTTGTTCGTCGCCGTGGCCGCGTCATCGTTGTGGATGCGGGTGGCGGTGTAGGCGAGCAGCTGGCGCACCTCGTTGGAGCTGAGCGCGGGCGGCGCGGTCTGCGGGTTGCACCCGAGCGCAGCCAGAGCGCCCGCGATGTCGGCATGCCCGCCGCACAACCCGCCTCGGAACCCGGCGCTGCGCACGAGCGCCCCCACCGCGGCGAGGTGCGGCGTAGCGGTCGACGTACCGGACTGGTGCAGGCCGTACCCGGTGTCCGAGAGGCTCGTCCCGACCGTGTCGATCGGCGTCGCAAAGGTCTGAATCCCGCCGTAGTTCGCGTAGTTCACCTTCTGGAGGAAGGTGCTCTGCGACGATGCCGGGGCGCAGTTCGTGGCGCCCGCGCTGCCCACCGTCTGGCAGGTTTGGACGGTCGGGTCGGCCAGCTCCGGACCGAGCCCGCCGGCGCCCGCCACCGTGTCGAGGTTGGTCGGGTAGTTGTGGTGCGTCGAGTACTCGTTCGCCGTCGCGGCCGCCCAGAACACGCCCTTGGAGGAGGCGTACGTGGCGGCCGCGCGGAGCAGCCTGGAATTGCCGGTCGACCCGAGCGACGTGTTGATCACGTCCGCCCCGTGGTCGGCGGCGTACACGATCCCCTGGGCCAGGTTCTCGGAGTGGACGACATACGTGTCGCCGACCTTCACCGCCATCAGCAGCGACCGGGGCGAGGCGCCCGCCATGCCCACGCCGTTGTTCGCCTCCGCCGCGGCGAGCCCCGCACGTCCGGTGCCGTGCCCGAAGTAGTCCATCGGGTCGGCGTTGTCGTCATAGAAGTTCCAGCCATGAATCGCACCCGGGAAGTTCGGGTCGGCGAGCAGCGGGTCGTTGCTCGTGGTGACCATCTGGTTCTGAAGGTCCTGGTGGTAGTAGTTGATGCCGGAGTCGACGATCGCGATCACCGTGCCCTGGCCCTGCGCACCGATGTTCCAGGCGCCGGTGTTGCAGGTCCCGCTCGAGCGCGGGGCACGCGGCGCGCCCGCCATCACGGACGCGCTCTGCGTCTGCGGGACGAAGCAGAAGTTGTTCCACTCCTCCGAGTAGTACGGGCCGTTCGGCTCGTTGCAGAACAGCGGGTCGTTCGCCTGGCCGGCATCGAGGCCGGCGGCGCTGCCCGGAGTGCAGCTCGTGGGGGGCGCGGCGCAGGAGCTGCCGGGCGTGGTGCAGGTGCTGGCCGCGAGCGGCGCCGCGGCGGGCGCCGCCGTGCGGACGTCCGGCTGCGCAGGCGCAAGCGGTACGCGCAGGTCGGGCGCGGCGAGCGGGCCGAACGGCGTGCCGATCAGTGCCGGGTCCCCGCCGGTGGAGTCGTACGAGAGGGACCCGTCGAGCTCGGCCCAGCGGACGCCCGGCGCATGCCGAAGAGCGGAGAGCGCGTCATGCCGCGCAGACGCGTGCGCCGGCCGGAGCTCCCAGATGTTCCAGTCCCGGTGACCCCGGAACACGGGCGCCCCGATACGGAGTTGCAGGTTCGCAACCGCATGGCGCGCAGCGCTCGAAGGCGTGCGGCCCGCGAAGGCGACGACGAGTCGCGGCGCGCGCGTCGTCCGTGCCGCCGCCGTGCTCGCCGGCGCGAGCAGACCGGAGATGCACAGCAACACGCAAGCCGTGCGAAGCGCGATCGCACCCCCCGTGCTGCGACGAGTCACGTTGTCCGTACCGCTCCCCACTGAGACCTCCCCCTTTGCGCCAGGAGTATATGCGGCTCCAGCGTCCCCCGTTCGGCGACGGGCGCCAACCCCAACGAGATCACAACATTTCGCCGTACGCGCCGATGCGATGACCGCTGAGGCGCGCCGCCCAGTCATCGCCGAGCAGCACCGCGCGCTCGTCCGGGATCCCCGGGTGCGTCATCACCTCGACCGTGTGCTCGTCCGCGAGCGCGAGCTTGCGCTCCAGCCCTGCACCTCCGAGCGCGGGATGCATTTCGCGAAGGTCGAAGAAGTAGCGCGCGGTGCGAAAGCGCGCCCGCATCACCGAGTTCACGAGCATGCGCGCGAGGCGGTTCGGAAGCGACTTCTCGCCGCGCATGAACGTGAACGACGGCCGCATCTTCAAGCCGCGCGGCAAGCTGCGGGCAAGCATCACGCCAAGCGCCTGGTGGACGTGCTCGTGTCCATCCACGTGCTCGGGCTCGCGCCCGTACAGGCCGCGGAAGGTCTCCAGCTGCTCGGCGATGCATGCCTCGACCGTTTTGAACATTCGCGAGTTGAGGCCCCACATCCGCCACGTCGGCCCGGCCAGGTAACCGACCATCGCCTCCTGGCGGGCCCGCACCGGCTGCGGGCAGTCCGGGTCGGTGAACGGCTCCGTCAGATTCAGATGGAGACCAACCGGCTCGCCACCGGTCGCGGCGACTTCCGCCGCGCGCACCGAGTCCGACATGTGGACCATCGCGCTGACCGCGGTGACCGCACCCGCCACGAAGCATTCGTGAATCGCATCGGTCGTCTCCCGGTCATGGCCCCAGTCGTCCGCGGTGATGATCAGCAGCCCCACCCCGATCAGGTGGCGACCGGCTGACCGAGGCGCCCGAGCTCGGACCGGTACAGCTCGACGAGCCGCTCCGTGACGCCCGGCCAGGAGAGGGGCTGCACGGCCTCGCGCGCGCTCTCGATCATGCGGCTCACGTCGCCGTCGGTGGGATCGAGCGCCCAGCCGGCGATGCGGTCCGCGGCGGTGGCGAAGGCGCCCGCGTCGTCGGCCGCCAGGTAGTGCTCCCCGGCCACCACCGGGAGCCCCTCCGCGCCGAGGCCGGTCGATATCACCGGCCGCCCATAGGCCATCGCCTCCAGGATCTTCAGCCTGGTTCCGGAGCCCTCGAAGACCGGAACCACGACCGCGTGGCTGGCGGCGTAGAACGGCTCCACGGAGGGGACGCGGCCGACGTACCGGACGGCCGGCGCCTCCACCGCCCGGGCCGGCGGATCGCCGACCACCTCGAGCAGCACGGGCGTGAGCTCCTCGATGCGCGGCAGCGCCTCGCGCACGAACCAGGCGAGCCCGCGCCGGTAGGGCGTGTAGCTGCCGGTGCCGACGAAGAGCAGCCGGAGCGGCTCGTCCTCCAACCGCGGGCGGACCGGCAGCCGCTTCACGGGAGGTGCGCCGTTGGGACAGAGCGCCACGTGCCGGGCCCCGCCCGCGGTCATCGCCTCGCCGTCGAGGCTGGAGACCGCCAGCGACAGGTCCATCGAGCGCCACACGTAGTCCTCCTCCGCGCGCACCTTGCGCGCCTCGATGAGGCTGAATGCCCGTCTCAGCGGGCTTCCCGAGCGCGCGCTGAGGGCGTGGATGCGCTGCTCCACGTTGTGCGCGCTGTACACGCTCAGCGCCCCCTTGACCGGGCCGGCCAGCGCCACGCCGAGGTCATCGAAGTGAACGATGCACGGGCCGCGTCGCGCGGCAGCGCGCTCGACGGCCTCTGCCAGCGCCACCGATCGGTAGCGCCCCCATGCCCACGAGCCGCGGCGGACCAGGGTGAGAACCTGGCCGCGCCGCTTGGCGGGACCGTTGCCCGGCACCGTGACCACCTCGACGTTCGGGTACAGCCGCTCCAGGTCGGCCTTCCGGCAGAGCCCGTCGGGACTGTCGCGATGGTGCTCGAAGGTCACGAAGACCACCTCGAAGGACTGTGCGAGCCCCTCCAGCAGGTGGTGCGTGCGGATCCGCGCGCCGTTCTCGAGCGGATAGGGCGCGCGGCGGGCGGCGAAAACCAGGGGAGGGCGCATCGATTCGGCCACCGCTTGCGATCCCTCGCGCGCGCTTGGGTCTGAGGTGCTTGCCGGCATTCCGTTGACCAGCGTGGACTGTACATGCACGCCGGCCAGGTGACGCAGATAGCATCGACGGGGTGAGCGAGCAGGTGACGGGAGGTCCCGTCGCTCTCGACCGAGCGCCCACGAGCGGGCGCGTCGCGAGGGCGGTCTCGTGGAAGGCGCTGAGCGTCATCGTCGGTCAGGGGCTCTGGTACTCCTCCCTGTTCGTCCTGGCGATCCTGGTGCCGCCGAAGGACTTCGGCCTGATCGCCGTCGGATCAGTCGTGGTCCTGGTGACGACGGTGCTGCTCGAGTCGGGGACCGGCGGCGCGCTGATCATCGCCCCGGAGCTGGACGCTCCCACGGTCCGGCGCGCGGTGATCCGTACGACCGCGGCGGGGATCGTCGTGACCCTCCTGTTCGTCGCGCTGGCAACGCCGATCGCCAACGCCTTCGCGAAGGGCGCCGATCCGGCCGCGCTGCGCGGCATGGCGCCGGTGATCGCGCTGGTCGCGGTCTGGATCGTGCCGGACGCCCTGCTGAAGAAGTCCCTGCGGTTCAAGGCGATCGCGATCATCAGCATGGTCTCGGCCGCGATCGCCTCGATCGCGGCCGTCACCGTGGTCGCGCTCGGCGCCGACGTGTGGGCGCTCGTCACGCGGCTGGTCGTGTACCAGGTGCTGCTCGTGGGGCTCACCTGGGTGGTCGCCTGGAAGCTTTTTCCCCGCGGCCAGGCGGATGACGCGAAGCCGCGACGGCGAACCGGCGCGGGCGCCTTCCTCGCGATCGCGGTCGCCGGCATCATCGCCTGGGCCGGGGACACGCTCGTGGTCGGCGCCAGCACGAATGCGACGCAGCTCGGCTTGTACGCGCTCGCCTTCTCGCTCGCGTTCATGCCGCTGACGCAGGTCTCCTGGACGATCGGCACAGTGCTGCTGCCGGCGGTGGCCGCCGCGCGCGACCCCGTCGTGATCCGGCGCCAGGCGCTCAAGGCGCTCCGGCTGATGGCGCTTGTGCTGCTCCCGCTTGCTCCGGTCGCGATCGCGCTCGCCCCCGGCCTGATCCCCACCCTCATCGGCGACAAGTGGAGCGGCATGGTGGCGCCGTTCCAGATCCTGATCGTGGTGGGCGTGGGCCAGGGGCTCCTGAACGTGCTCGGCGAGGTGTTCGCCGGGGCCGGTGGCGAGAGCCTGCGGCGACGAGCGCGGATCGACATGACGTGGGCGATCACGACGCTCGCCCTGATCGCCGTCGGCGTTCAGCTGTGGGGCATCAAGGGCGCAGCCGCAGTACACGTCGTGAGCCTGTGCATGCTCGCCGCGGCCTATGCCTGGTGGGGTGGTCGGGCGGTCGGGCTCACACCCGGCGGCATCACCGGCGCGCTCAGCGACGTCTCGGCGTGCGTGCTCGCGCAGGCCGTCGCCACGGCGATCGCCGCGCTCGCGATCAGGGCTGCGGGCGGCGGTGCCCTGGCCGCGGGGCTCGCGGGCGCGGTCGCGGGCCTCCTCACCTTCGCGCTGATGCTGCGCACGCACGGGCGCGACCTGCTTGCCGAAGGCCGCGGCGTCGTCTATGCGGCGATCAACCGGCAGCCGGCGTAGGACGCAGGCCGCCGAGCGTGCGCGCAGGTACCGGGGCGGGCGCCCGGGCCCGCGCAAGGACCGGCGTGGCCGCATAGGCGAGCAGGAAGCCCATCACGTACGTGATCTGAGTGCCCTGGAACGCCGGGAAGGTGAGGTTCACGATCAGCAGCGCGAGCAGACTGGACTGGGCCCCGACCCGCATCGCCGAGATCAGCCCGCCGCCGACGGCCCGCCCCGGCCAGAGGATCGCCATGGCCATCAACGCGAGGATCACGACCGCGCCGATGATGCCCTCCCGCCACACCAGCCAGAGATAGCCGACGTGGGTGTACGTCTGCGTCGTCGGCTTGGTCTGCGTCCACGGCTGTCCCCAGTAGATCGAGTCCCCGAGGCCGGTGCCGATCCACGGGCTCTCGCGGATCTTGTCGAGCACGAACCCGGATTCGACCGTCCGGTAGCGAACCGAATTGTCGACCTGGTATGAGCCGATGCTGAAGAGTCGCTGCTCGGCCGTCTTCAAGGTGCCCGGCGCGACGGCGGACAGCACCACGAGGCCGGTCGCGGCGCAGGCAGTGATCCACATGAGCGCGCGGGCGCGCCGGGCCCGCCCCGACCGCAGCGCGACGATCAGGACGCCAACCGCGGCGGCCACCCAGAACGTGCGCTCGAACGTGAGCAGCAGCGAGGCCACATTGAGGCCCAGCGCGAGCAGGACGAGCCGCCGGTCGAGGCCGCGCAACCGGCCCGAGGCCAGGGCCGCGGAAGCCAGGATCACCGCCACCGGGAACGAGAACAGGCCGCCCTGGATCTGGCCGCGCCCGCCGGAGGTGAGGCTCACGCCGCTCCTGACCCCGTAATCCTCGGCGGCGCTGAAGGGAACGTGAAGCACCCACTGCCCCACGCCCCAGGCCCCGAGCGCGATCCCCAACACGAGCAGTCCGCGGAGCACGCGCCGGTGGGCCGCGGGGTCCTGGAGCACCGCAAGGGCGATCAGCGCCGTCGCGAACCCGCCGCCGAGTGCCCTGAATTCGTCGCCGACGTCCGAGAGCGAGCGCCCCGCGTGGATGCCCTGAAACGCCTGGAAGCAGGAGATCGCGATGAAGAGCAGGATCAGCCCCACGACCGTCATGCGGCGGCGGTCGAGCCGCATGTACGGCAGCACCACGGCGGTCCGCAACAGGCCCGTGAGCAGGAGCAAGTCCGACGGCAGCAAGCCGACGCTGCCTGCGCCCCCCGGGGAGTATCGGTTCTCGATCGAGTAAGGCACGATCGCGGTGAAGAAGAGCAGCAGCGTGAGGTGCGTGGCCGGCGCGCGGAACGCCAGCAGGGTCACGAGCACCAGCACGAGCGCGCCGGCCGCGAGGCCGGGCCGATGCGCGACGGCGACGCCGAGCATCGCCGCGGCTGCGGCGGCCGCGAGCAGGCCCAGCCGGCTGCGATCTACGAGCGCTTCTGCCAAGACCTGGACAAGATACGCCGCCCGGCGCCGCGCGTGGACCGCTCTGGGAGCGACCCGCCACGACCGCCTTCCGCATCTCTACCCTGTGGACCGTGGCGATCTTGACTGGGCCGCGAAAGATCGCACTGGCTTGCCTCGTGCTCGCCGGCGTCATCACGAGCCTGCTGCTCACGCAGGGCGAGCGCGTGACGGCGGCCACCACGGTGGTGAGCTGGTCGCCGCCGGGCACCAAGCCGTTGCCGGACGCCGAGGCGGCGGGGCTCGTGTCGCCCGCGCGCGAGGTGCGGCCGGCGAACAAGCGCGCGAACCGGTACATGCCGAGCTCGCGCCAGCTCGACGCCTTCCGCCGCGCGCGGACGTCCCACGGCCAGACGATGGTGGAGTTCAACCCGCTGTACCGGTATGTGACCGGGCGGCCGAAGGGACTTCGCCGCGCAACGACCGACGAGCTGATCCAGTGGGTCTCACACAAGTGGGGGATCCCCACGAACGTGATCCGGGCGCAGATGGTGGTCGAGTCGCACTGGCGGCAGGGGTTCATGGGTGACCCCGAGCACGTGCCGGCCGACTGGTACGGGCGCTATCCGCGGCAGTCGCGCGCGCGCGGCAGCGACGTCTTCGAGTCGCTCGGCATCGCGCAAGTGAAATGGCGGCCTGACGGATCCGTCGGAGCCGGCACCGAGCCGCTGCGCTGGCGCTCGACCGCCTTCAACCTCGACTACTACGGCGCCACGCTGCGGTTCTTCTACGACGGCGACTGCCGGTGGTGTGGGCCCGGGTACGGCCCCGGCCAGGCCTCCAACAGCGTTGCCGCGTGGTACTCCCCCGACCCCTGGAACAACGGGGATGCACGCGGCTACCTGCGCAGGGTGCAGCAGGCGATCGGGTCGCGGGCCTGGACCCGACTGGGAGGCTGACGCCGAGCGACCGGCATTATGCTCGCTGGTCGCAGCAGTGTCGCCAGTGCAGTCAACGACGACGGAGGTGCGGATCGAGGTCCGCGACCCCGTGGCGGATCCCGCCTGGGCCGACCTCGTCGGCCGGGATCCCGCTGCCACGATCTTTCACCACCCTGAGTGGCTGCAGCTCCTGCGAGACCACTATCGGTACCGCCTCGAGGCCTGGTGCATACCGGGGGCGGACGGACGGCTCGCCACCGGATTTCCGGTCGCACTCGTGCGCGGCCGTGTGACCGGGACGCGGCTCGTCGCCGTTCCCTTCTCGGATGCGTGCGAACCGCTGCGGGATCCGGCCGCGGGGGTCGATCCGACGGCGCTCGCCGCAGCGGTGGCGGCAGAGCAGGAGCGCGCGGGCCTGCCGCTGGAGGTTCGAAGCGCGCTCCCCGGAGCGCCCGGCGCGAACGTCGTCGTGCGGTACGCACAACACCGGCTCGCGCTCGACCCCGACGTCGAGCAGGTCACCCGCCGCTTCGCGAAGTCCCAGGTGAAGCGCGGGATCGCGAAGGCGATTCGCGAAGGCGTCACGATCGAGCGCCACGAAAGCGACGCCGCGCTCCGCCGCTTCTACGCCATGCACCTGGCGACGCGCCGGCACCAGGGCGTGCCGACTCAGCCCAAGCGATTCATTTTGAGGTTCGCGAAGCTCTTCGACCAGGGCCTCGGTTTCGTGCTGCTCGCGCGCCGCGAAGGGCGTGACATAGCGGGCGCCGTCTTCCTGGCAACCGGCACCACGCTCACGTACAAGTACGGTGCATCGCGCAGGAGCGACCTCGCGGTGCGACCGAACAACCTCCTCTTCATGGAGGCGATCCGCTGGGGCTGCGGGCACGGCATGCGCACGCTCGACTTCGGCCGCACCGACATCGACCACGAGGGCCTCCTGGCCTTCAAGCGCAGCTGGGGCGCGGCCGAGTCGCCGCTCGCGTACACGTATCTCGGACGCCCCGCGCCGGGCGCGGAGCCCGGCGCCGGGCAACGGGCGATCAGCAGCGTCATCCGGCATTCGCCACCGTCCGTCGGTCGCCTCGTGGGCGAGGTCCTGTACAGAGAGCTCGCATGAGCGCGCGCTCGCCTGAGCCTGTTCGGCCGGACCCGGTGACCCTCGACCCGGTCCTCTACCTGACCGAGCGCTACCAGGACGTTCGTCTCCGCAACGTCGCGCTACGGGGCTTCTACGCCGCGAAGCCGCTCTTGCCGCGGCGCCTGCAGCTGGCCGCGCGGCGCCTGTACGCGCGGCGCCAGGGGCGGCGGACGTTCCCCGCATGGCCGATCGAGCCGTTGCTCGTCGAGCACCGGAACGAGCAGCTGCGACGCCGGCTCCGTGCGTCGCCAGACGACCGGCTGCCGCTCGTCAACTACTGGCCGGATGGCAGCCGCTTCGCAGTCGTGGTGACGCACGACGTCGAGAGCAGCGCGGGCGTCGCGAACATCGCGACGCTCCTGGAGCTCGAGCGCCGGCACGGCATCGTGTCCTCGTGGAACTTCGTGGCCGAGGACTACCCGATCCCGGGCGGCACGTTCGAGACGATCCGCGCCGCCGCCGGCGAGATCGGCGTGCACGGCGTGACCCACGACGGGAAGCTCTTCGGGGACCGCCACACGTTCGAGACCGAGCTGGTCAAGATCCACCGGTACCTGCGTGACTGGGACGCGGTCGGGTTTCGCTCGCCCGGCACGCGACGCAACGCGGAATGGATGCCCGAGCTCGGCTGCCTGTACGACTCGTCGTTCCCTGACACCGACCCGTTCGAGCCGCAGCCGGGCGGCTGCTGCTCGATCTTCCCGTACTTCCTCGGTGACCTCGTCGAGCTGCCGATCACGCTCCCGCAGGACCACACGCTCTGGGAGATCCTTCGTGCCCGATCGATCGCCGTCTGGCAGGAGAAGACGGATTGGTTGATCTCGCAGCACGGCCTGGTGAACGTGATCATCCACCCCGACTACGTCGCCAGCCCGGTGCGGGTGGAGCTCTACAGCCAGCTGCTCGCGTATCTGCGCGAGCGCGTCGATCGCGACCACGGCTGGCATGTGCTGCCGCGGGACGTGGCGTCGTGGTGGAAGGCGAGAGAGGCGCTGCGGGTGGCCGGGGCGGACGGCGCGGCTCGGATCGAGGGCGGCGCCAGCACCGGCTACGCCGCGCGGGCCACGGTCGCGTGGGCGTCCGAAGAGGACGGCGCCGTGACGATCGCCTCGTAGAGGCTCTCGACCGTCAGGAGTCTCTGGCCGGGGCGCCCCTGGCGACGCGCCCGCCGGCCTCCCCGTTCCGGGACTGGCGTTGCCGGGCGATCGGCGCGGCCGGCGAGCCCTGTTCCCCGTAGTAGCCGGTGACCGAGGACCGCCCGCCGATCAGCACCGTGCCGAGCACTTTCGTGTCCAATTCGGAGAGCACCTCGCCGGCCTTCTTCAGGGCGTCCCGCTTGGTGTGCTGCAGGTGGACGACCAGCACCACGCCGTCCACATACGACGCGAGCGGCACGGCGTCCGTGAGCGAGCCGAGCGGAGGGGTGTCGAACAGCACCACGTCCCGGGAGTCGCGCAGGTCTTGCATCAGCTCCGTCATCTCGCCGCTGCTGAGCAGCGCCTGCGGGTTCGGTGGCGACTGCCCGCCGGGCAGCACCGAGAAGTGCGGAGACTCGCCGCGGATCGGCGGCCCGTCCACGCGTAACCGGCTGACGTCGACGTGCACGACCTGCTGGGACCACGTCGCCATGCCGGCGAGCACGGCGCTCAAGCCGGGCGCCTGCGGAAGCTGCAGGTAGTCGGCGAACCGCGGACGGCGGAGGTCGCACTCGACCGCGATCACCTTCTGGCCGAACTCGGCCAGGGCCGCCGCCAGCGACAGCGTCACGTTGGTCTTCCCGTCGAGCGGGCCCGGCGACGTGATCATCAACGTCTTCACGTCGCCTCCGAGCTTGAAGAAACGCAGGTTCGTGGCCAGCGACCGGTATCCCTCGATCTGCTCGTAGCCGAGCGGAAGCGGTCGCCCGCGCACCGCGCCCCGGGCGTTCGGGACGGTGGCCAGCGTTGGCGCGCGCGTGCTCATCTTGACGTCGTCCTCGTCCTTCACGTGGCGATCGAGCAACTCCAGCGCGGCCGCCGCCAGCCCGCCCAGGATCAGCCCCAGGAACGCGGCCAGCACCGCTGCGAACAACACGCGCGGGGAGGCGGCCGAGGTGGGCGGGGTTGCGCCCTCGAGCACCTGGGCGTTGCCCGTCTGCAGGGCGCCCTCGACCTCGAGCTGGCGCAGCCGTGACTTCAATTCCAGCCCCTGCGGGCCATTTTGATCAGTGGGCGAGAGCGAGGCGAGCTGGTTGCTGGCCTGACGCGCGGCGTCGCGGAAAGCGCTGCGCGCATCGCTCTTGCGGGCCGACACGTACTCGGACGCGAAGCCGTTCGCGATCGCCGCCGCCCGCGCCGGGCTCGGGTCCCGCACCGTGACGTTCACGATGTTCGTGGTCCCGTCGAGCGAGGTCGTCACCTTCGAGAGCAGCGCGTCGCGGCTTTCCCGCACGTTCAGCTTCTGCCGGACGGCGTCGGCGATCGGAGCCGTCTCGATGCGGGACACCTCGGTGTTCAGGTCGCGCTCGGGGTCCGATGACTGTTGTGACGAACCAGGGTTGAGGAGCTCCGTGACCTGGTTGCTCGGGTTCACGACGAGCTTCGCCGTCGCGTCGTACTGCTTTTGAGCGTGGAGCGAGACCAGCAGGCTGGCGAGCACGGCCACCACGGGCACGAGCGCGATCACGTGCCAGCGGCGCCGCACCACCTTCATGTAGTACGCGAGCCGCTCGCTGAGCGTGACGCCGGCGGGCCCCTGGTCCGGTGAGCCGTCCATGTTCTCGAATGCGTTCAGTTTCGGCACCGCGCTGCGGGGTCGCAGCGAAGGGGACAAATCCTAGTGCGGACGCGGAGATCCGCGCCGATCAGGGGACGAAGACGCCCTGGCGGGCGAACAGGGTGTTGTCGCCCGTGGTGGCCGCCAGTGAGTCGCCACCCCCGTCGTAGACGTCGATCGCGCCCAGCTCCCAGACCGCCCGCTTGCCCTCCACGACGGCGCCCGGGGCGATTGCGTTGAAGGTGGTCGCAAGCGCGCAGGTGCCGCCCACGGCCGGGTTGCTGGTGGCCGCGCACGGGACCGTGAAGCGGAAGGGATTGGCCTGCATCGTGGCGGGCTCGTCCTGCGCGGGTCCGTTGAGCCGGTCCGTGATCTGCACGAGCTGCTCGACGCCGAGCTCCCCGGTGTAGTCGGCCAGCGATCCCTGCCTGCGCACGTCGGTGAGCGACATGCCCACCTTCACGTCGGCCTCGTTCGCGGCGGTCGCCGGATCGCCCACGAGCACCTGGTACAGAACCGAGCCGGTCGAGCTCGCCCCCTCGCCGTTCGCGTCCGGAGTGCCGACCGTGAGCTGGGCCGACGTGGGCTGCGGCGGGTTGCACGAAGGAAATGCGAGCGGGGCGCCGTGCTGTCGGTTCGGCGCCGTACAGGCGCTGTATGCGGGGGTCAGGGAGACCCGGAACGGGGTCGCGCCCTTGGGACGGGGGTAGCCGGCCGGTACCGAGCTCCCGAGTGCGCCGGTGACGGTCATCGCTGGATAGACGTTCACGTAGTAGCGCTTCTCCACGCTGCCGTCGGCGGCCCTCACGAGCATGCCGCGCGTAGAGACGTCCGGGGCGCCCGCCTGTGAGGCGCCGTCGAAGTCCATGAACTCCCCGTGGGCGTCCACCGGCCGGTTGCCGAACGCGCCCACGTCGCCAAGCGCCACGATCGTCCCGCTGTCGGGCTGTCCCGCTTGCGCGTTCAGGGTGGTCGAGCCCGGATTGGCCAGCCAGATCGCGACCGCGTCGGTCGGGAAGTGGCCCGGGGCGCCCTGATCCTGCGGGTTCGAATAGGCGTCGGTCAGGGACCCGTCCGCCTTCACGTAGCGCCCGAGGCGGATGTCGGCGGCCGGGTCCGGATGCTGGTCGAGCAGGTCTGTGAGCTTCTGGGCGACCGTGTTCGACGCGACCGGCCCCACGGCTTCGCTCTCCAGGCTGTGGCTGTGCCCGTGCGGGTCGGTGGTGCAGTCGGTGGACGTGTAAGTGGGCGGCGAGTACTCGAACGACCATGCGGGCTTCAGGTACCCGATCATGTCGTCCCCGAGTCCCACCTGGAAACGGTGCTTGGCGCTCGCGTACCACGTGGGCACCGGCGGGTTGTCCCGGGCCGGGCAGCTGGCGTCCTCGATGCCCCACGGGTTTCCGAGCATGAGGCCCGGGAACGCCTCCCCGGGGTTCACGATGAACTGGAGGTCGGGCCCCACGTCCAGCACCGCCACCGAGGTGTGGACCTCGTCGCCGACTTTTCCGGTCTGGACACAGTTCGTGTACGCCGGCCGCTCGCCGAACAAGCCCGCTTGGAACGCGGCCCGGAAGAGGTTGTTTTCGAGCGGCACGCAGAACTCGGAGCGCTGCTCGTCCACGGGGCCGAGCGGCACCGGCTCCGCGTTCGACAGCTCCGCCGCGACGTGGTCAGCGATCGAGTTCCCGGTCGCCTCGACCTGGTCGTAGCACCCGTTGGCCCCGCTGAAGCAGGGTGGGCCAGGGATCGCGGGGTCGGTGATCAGGTCCTCCATCGACCCGATGTCGGCCGCCAGGAACATCGCCATCCCGCCCACGTCCTGCTCAAGACGCCGATGGAAGTAGCCGGGCCAGTCGCCGCTCACGGCGTGCGCGACGTCGTAGGTGTCCGACTGGCCGATGTCCTGGTTGTGGTCGGCCAGGTTCATCATCGTGAAGATCGGGCTGCCGCTCGCGTCGCGCGCCTGCAGGACGCGCACCTTGGGGTCGACCGCGGTGGCCCGGCCATTGTGGTCGGTGGTCGGCCAGGCGTGGATCTCCTGGCGCAGGCCGGCCGGGACGGGGAAGTCGACCTCCCGCAGTGACGCGGGGCGGCGGTCGTCGCACGCGGCGACCGCCGCGGCCGCGATCTGGGAGTCGAGCCAGTCCATGTAGTACTCGTCGATCGACGAGTTGAGGCCGAACGCCCCGGTGGGGTCGGGCGGCGCGCCGTAGATCCCGATCGTGTCGGGCGAGCTCTCGTTGTGGTTCGAGCTCACCACCATCGCGTCGATGTGACCGCACGTCGCCTGGTGCGCCCCCTGCATCGCGAGTCCCTGCGCCTCCGCGCGCGCCTCGTCGATGTAGTTCTCGAAGATGCCCTGGGCCACAACCGACTCGATCACGGCGGTCTTCGTGCCGTCGGAGAACGCCACCGCACGCGCGTCGATCGGGTCGTGCACGCTCTTCGCCTGGTGGTCGGCGCCGCCGGACAGGTAGATGCCGTCCCAGCGGCCGTTGTGGTTGTAGTCGCAGAACGGCTCCGGCGCCGGCGCCGTCCCCGGGCCGCCGCTCACGGGGTACGAGAAGTCACCCGACCCGTCCGTGTCCTGATAGGGCTCCTCGAAGCGCCACAGGCGCGGGCCCGAGTACACGACCCGCGGACAGGTCATCTGCCGGCCGGGGTCCACCTCGGGAAAGTCCTGCAGATCCTGC
>Ga0114129_10000357_pt1 | contig 52960 bp, 49 predicted proteins | sample RhiMetdeltSRZDD1_FD_80071 | JGI IMG/M metagenome (GOLD analysis project Ga0114129, IMG submission 80071) | Populus rhizosphere microbial communities from Tennessee, USA - Rhizosphere MetaG P. deltoides SRZDD1 (version 2) (version 2) | ecosystem: Host-associated > Plants > Roots > Rhizosphere >...
TATGAACAGATCCAGCTCCCAGATGGTTCCCTCCCGGTTTTGCGTCCGTTCAGCCAGATTGGGGGCAGGATGTCGGCAGGGATCGCGGCGCGGCTGCTGCAAAACAACTGGGGCGGCAAGGGGATATTGCTTGGCGGGATCCCCGGTGTGCCGCCTGCAGAGGTGGTCGTCCTCGGCGGTGGAACCGTTGGCATATGTGCGGCGAATGCCTTCCTAGGTTTAGGCGCGCACGTGACAGTGATCGATATAGATGTTGACGTGCTGCAAAAGGTCTATAACCGCTTCCCCAATGTCGTCACCATGATCTCCACCAGGCGTAATATCGAGAGAGCCATCGCCTACGCAGATGTCGTTGTCGGTGCTGTACTCATCACCGGCGCGCGTACGCCAATCCTGATCACGCGCCAGATGATGCAGTCGATGAAACCCCGCTCGGTTTTCATCGACGTAAGCATCGATCAGGGCGGTTGTGCTGAGACCTCGCGCCCCACCACCCACGATCAGCCCACGTACGTTGAGGAGGGGGTGCTTCATTATTGTGTCCCCAATATGCCGGGCGTGGTTGCGCGCACCGCCACCCACGCCTTTGTGAATGCAGCAATGCCTTATCTCCTTGAGATCACGAACCTTGGATCTGCGGAAGCAATGAAGCGAAATCCTGCAATCGAGAAGGCGGTCAACACGCATGATGGAGAACTTGTCCATTTAACACTGCTTTCCCGCGGAGGCAAACATGGACTGGAATAAGATTTATCAATCGCGGATCACCACGGCGGAGGAAGCCGTAAAGATCATTAAGTCGGGGATGCGTATCTTCCTCACCGGGAACGTCTCGGTGCCGCAGAAGGCGCTCGCGGCTTTGGTGGAATGCGCCTCTGATCTGCACGATGTAGAGATCTGCCAGGCATTGACCATCGGTCCCGCCGATTACGTGAACCCGGGTATGGAGGAGCACCTGCGAGTCAACACGCTCTTTATCAGCCACAACGTTCGCAAGGCGGTCCAGGAGGGGCGGGCAGACTTTACACCTGTATTGCTTTCCGAATTTCCATTGCTCTTTAAGCGAGGCATCCTCCCGCTGGATGTCGCGATCATTCATGTTTCCCCGCCGGACGAGCACGGTTTTTGCAGTCTGGGCGTGGAAGTGGGACTCACGAAATCCCCGGCGGAATCGGCGAAGGTCATCATCGCCGAGGTCAACCAGCAGATGCCCCGTACCCTGGGCGATTCCTTCATCCACGTCAGCCGCCTGCATCACATCATCCCGGTCAACTACCCGATCCCTGAAATGGTGATGGCAGCAGAGGGTAATCTGGATGTGGTCGAAAAGATCGCCGGGTTCATCGCCGAGCTGATTCCCGATGGGGCCACCATGCAGCTGGGCATCGGCGCCATCCCGGATGCCGTGCTGAAATATCTTCGCAACAAAAAGGATCTTGGCGTGCACAGCGAGCTGTTCTCGGATGGCGTGATCGACCTTGTGAACGAAGGCGTCCTGACGAATGCCCGTAAGACATTGCACCCGGGCAAGATCATTGCCGGGTTCATGCTGGGGACCAGAGATTTATACAACTGGGCAGACGACAACCCGCTGATTGAGTTTCACCGGACGGAGTATGTCAACGATCCGTTTGTGATCGCCCAGAACGAGCGCATGGTCGCCATCAACTCCGCCATCGAGGTGGATCTGACCGGGCAGGTCTGCGCCGACAGCATCGGGCCCAAGTTATACAGCGGCGTGGGTGGACAGCTCGACTTCATCTACGGCGCCTCCCGTTCGAAGGGCGGCGTACCGATCATCGCACTCCCCAGCACCACCACACTGCGCGACGGAACCCCGGTCACGCGCATTGCTGGCATGCTCCAGCTCGGCGCGGGCGTTGTCACCAGCCGCAACCATGTCCGTTATGTTGTCACCGAATACGGCGTCGCTGACCTGTATGGCAAGACCATTCGCCAGCGCGCCCAGCAGCTGATCCATGTCGCGCACCCCGATTTCCGGGTGGATCTGGAGAAGCAGGCAAGAGAATTGCATTATCTCTAAGACATTACAAGATTGTGCATTGACGGACAAATCCATTGTGCTTATCATAGTTGACTAGATAGGCGCATTCATGCCAGACTTTGCAGAGATCATCCCCGCCTCATATCAAAACGTCTCACCGGGATTCCTTGAGACGTTGATCCAGGCTCGGCGTGAGGAGCTGTTCACTGGGCTGATGCGCCTGACTTTTATCTCGGGGGAAGACTTTCTCGCTGGTTTTCTGGAAGGGACACAACAAAAGCTGTATCACTGCCACGGCGCGGTCAGCGAGGTCATTCCCAGGCAAACGTGGCGGGAGACATTTGGACGCGGAGGTGCTTCTGTCGGTTTCCTGCCTCTGCCACTTGAAGCGATGCGTTTCGTGCGGGTCATTCATGAGGTGCCCGTTCGTCAGATCGAAGAGACGACGATAAACGCAGAAGAGCTTGCAGACGCCGTCGCAAAATGGTGTCGCGCCCAGGACCCGGGCATTATTCATATTCAGGGCGGCCAGGTAGACCGCTATTACCTGATCGCCGGCACTTCGACTCCCGTGATCGAAGAGCTTTCGATCCTGGGCGGCGAAACGCGCTTTTCCCTCAACGATGCCTCGTTCCCAAAAACACTGCCAAAACTTGAATACCATGTGTTGCGATATCTCAGTGAACCCGGTCATGATCTGTGGCGCGAGTACGAACTGCGGCTGGCCTTCCATCCCTTCATGCGGATGCTCCTGAGCCGCTTTGGTGAACTGGCGGGCCGTGTCCTGACAGAGCGATTATGCGAGCAAATGTCCACATGGGCGAGCCGGGAGGGCTGGAATGTCAGCCTTAGCAGCAATGGGATTGTCAATCGCCAGTATTTTGACTCCCTGGAGAACGCCACCCGTTTCTATGTGGAGCTCGTCGAGCGCTTTAGTGGAGAGGCGCGTCCCGCCCTGGGAGCACGGATGACGGAGAATATCCTGCAGGAAATATTGATGAAATTGGACTCGTACCGCCGCGAGCTGCTGACCCGAAGCATCCTTCCTCCTCGAGGTGCAGCAAGTGAGTCTGGCGTGGCTTGGAGACAGAATTTATGAGATTTGGCTGGAACGCGAACGCAACCTCAATTCGGATGTTAGGTGCGGCAATCCTAGCTGCCCTGCTATTCCTGACGGCCTATACCTTTATTTTTTTGGTTGAGCCCTTTACAGATCGGTGGAACACAATCCTCATCAATTCCTTTCTGGTGTTTGCCTCCTCAGGCGCAGCGGCCATGGCGACCCTGATCTGGCGGCGCTACGACCCCGCCGATGCGCCGCGCAGGATCTGGATTTATTTTGCAATGGGCTTGTGGTTATGGGCGGCGGCAGAGTTGACCTGGGGCTATCTGAATGTCACCCAGGGTGAAGTGCCCGAAGGTATCTCAGACCTGTTCTGGATCAGCGCTTATTTTTTCTTTGGTTATGCCCTGTTTGTTCAATACCAGATTCTGGCCCATCCAGACCGGCGGGGGTCATGGCGGCTGATCGTCATCGCTATGGGGTTGCTGCTGGCGCTCTATCTCATTGTTTATAGCATGTTGACCGCGGGGATAGGAGCACCCGTTGCCTTTGGTACCAGCGTCAATGCTTTTTATCCTGCAGCGGATCTTTTGCTGGCACTGCTTGCGTTTTGGATGGCACGCCGTTTTAGGGGCGGCGCATTCTCCCGGCCCTGGTTCGGGTTACTGGCATTTTCATTTGCCGACCTGCTCTATGCCTGGATCGAGCTTTCGGGCTTGTATGCGTGGAGCGTCAATCAGTCCAATGCGCTGAGCACTCTTACAGATGTTGTTTATCTCTCGGCATACCTGGTGCTTGGCTGGTGCATCCTGTCACAGTGGGTGTTTATGAAGTATGGTTTGCGCTCACCTGCGGCATCGCGTTGAAGCAAACATGACAGATGACTTGAAAAAGCCTGACGAAATCCCAAACGTCAGGCTTTCTCTTATGGAGTATGATAGGAAAAACCTCTGAACACGAAATCGAAACGATACATCTGGTATTCAGGCATTGGATCAAACGTATGACGACACGCAAAGCAAAAATCGTAGCCACCATCGGCCCCGCCAGCGAAAGTGAGGAAATGCTCGAGAAGCTCATCCTGGCCGGAATGAATGTGGCACGCATGAACTTTTCACATGGATCGCATGAGCAGCACGCCGAACGGATTGAGCGGATTCGCAAAGTAGCGGAAAAGCTGAATACTTCTGTTGGGATTTTGCAGGATCTTCAGGGACCTAAGATCCGTGTTGGCGAGCTGGAGGAACCCATTCAGCTGGAGCCGGGGGAGGAAGTGACTCTCTACGCAACGGGCACGACACCGCCCGAAAATGGCTTGAAAAAGATCCCGGTGGATTTCCGACAATTGTTCGACTCATGCCGGCTCGCGGACCGGCTACTGCTCGATGACGGTCGCCTCGCGCTGGAGGTGGTCTCTGTAAAATCCCGCAACGCATTGACAGCGAAAGTGGCCGTGGGTGGGCGACTCACCTCTCATAAAGGGATCAACCTGCCCGGGGTCCGCCTGCGCATCGCAGGCTTCACCGAAAAAGATGAGGCCGATCTGGCGTTCGGGGTCGCCCGGGGCGTGGATGCGGTCGCCATTTCGTTTGTGCGCAGCGTGGACGATGTGAAGAAGGTCCGTTATGCCATGGAGCGATTCTCGAATGGCAAACGCCTGCCGCTGTTGATCGCAAAGCTCGAGAAGCCGGAAGCGCTCGATAATCTGAAGGATATCCTTGAGAACGTCGACGGCGTGATGGTGGCGCGCGGCGATCTGGGCGTGGAGCTTCCCCCGGAACGCGTGCCGGTCCAGCAGAAGCACATCATCCGCACCGCCAACCTGCATGCCAAGCTGGTAATCACCGCCACCCAGATGCTCGAATCGATGATCACGAACCCGCTTCCGACGCGCGCCGAAGCCTCGGATGTGGCGAATGCCGTCTTCGACGGGACAGACGCGGTCATGCTCTCGGCAGAGACGGCGGTCGGGAAATACCCGGTCGAGGCGATCCAGATGATGGACCGGATCGTCCGTGAAGCGGAGACTCATTACCTCGAATGGGGGATGGAACAACATGTGAGCGGATTCGAACACAGCGACGCCGCTTCGATGGCGCGCGCTGCGCAGGCTCTGGCAAACGATCAGAATGTGACTGCCGTCGCCTGCTTCACCACACAGGGACAGACCGCCTGGCTGATGTCCAAGATCCGGCCGCGGGTACCGATCATGGCCTTCACGCCCGATCCAAACACCTTTCACCGGCTCGCGTTTTTGTGGGGCGCGCGTCCGCAGCTTGTGCCGTTCGTCAATTCGCTGGAAGAAATGATCGACCACGTGGACCAGGCACTGGCGCGTTCCGAGGTCGTCCAGGTGGGTGACCAGGTGGTGCTGGTGTGCGGCTTCCCGGTCGGCGCCATCCGCCCGCCCAACATGGCACTCCTGCACACGGTGGGGGATTAGGTGAGCGGAGCGAGAGTTTGTCCACCGAAGAGAGCGTAAGTGCTCTGCGCAGTCGAAGGGTGAAGTTTCAGGAAAACATAAGTAACCGGATCACGGCGCTTCGACTGCGGGACGGAAGACCCTTCGACTTCGCTCAGGGCGCGCTGTCCCTCCGCTCAGCGAGGAGACATAGTCAGTGCTTCGTATACCAGAAACTCGAGTGGTTGTAGCTCCAGCCCCATATTTGCACTCAAGGCGCCTGTGCCATACACAGGCGCTTTTTCTTTTATGGCAAGGTCCTCGATGGTCTGCGGTGTCACACGTTGTGGGAGCTCCGAAAAGTTCGCAAAGACGACGGCGCGTTCCGGGCCGCAGATTCGCACGTATCCCAGGGCATGGTCACTTCCCGTGGGGATGATTTCCAATTCTCCGCCGGAGAAGGCATTGTAGCGCCTGCGCAATTCGATCAACTTCTGCAAGCCAAGGAAGACACGTCCCTCCACCGTCCGCTGGTCATGCCTCCTGGCGTAGCGTTCCCAATCGGCTTTCGGGCGGTGCACCCAGCGACTGTCATGCTGGTGCGCGGGGTCCTCGCGATAGCTGTAGTCATTCAAGGTCCCGATCTCATCGCCGAGATAGAGGAGGGGAATGCCGCCCGCCGTCAGGATGATCCCGTGGATCAACAGAATCCGCCGGATCGCCAGATCTACTTCGGCCGGACCTTCCTCCTTGAGCGCCTTTTCGAGTCCGGCAAGCGAGGCGCAGGTGCCGCTGATGCGGCAGTCTCCCGTCTTTGGATTTTCCTGGAAGGGCAGGCCACGCCCAAAGCTCCCGGGGAACCGCCCGCGGTAGAACTCGTTGAGGAACTGGCGGTGACCATAGCCGTTCACGCCCAGCAGCGCGGCATCCTCGTCTGAGAACGTCCAGCCAATATCATCGTGAACGCGCACATAGTTGACCCAGGCACACGCAGGATCGATGCGGAAGCGTGCCGCCAGCGCCTGGGAGAGCAAACGCACCTTGCGCGTGGCGAGAGAGTTCCAGAGCAATGCCATGAGCAGGGGATTGTAGGAGAGCTGGCACTCTTCGGGTGCGATGTATTTCACCACCTCGTCCGGATGTACGATCGCTTCCGATTTGAAGAGCAGGGCAGGCGAGGCAATCCGGGCTACAAGATTGAACGCCCGGATCAGGGCATGGGCGCCGGGAAGGTTCTCGCAACTCGTCCCGAGCTGTTTCCAGATGAACGCCACAGCATCCAGGCGGATCACTTCCACGCCCTGATTGGCAAGGAACAGCATTTCCTCCGCCATGCGATTGAACACCGCCGGGTTGGCGTAGTTCAGGTCCCACTGGTAGCTGTGGAAGGTCGTCCAGGCCCAGCCGCCCGCTTCGAACAGATTTGGGAAATATGTGAATGCGCCGGGGTGTTCATCGGGGAAGATCTCACGCAGATTCCGCTCATAGGCATCCGGCATTTTCCGGTCCGGAAAGATGCGATAGAACTTGAGGAGCTCCTCGTCGCCGGCTTTGGCTCCTTCCGCCCAGATGTGCTCGTCAGACGTGTGATTGAAGACCAGATCCACCACCAGGCTGATGCCTGCGGCGCGCAGATCCTTGGCCAGGGATGCGAGCTGTTCCATCGTGCCGAGCGGGGGGTGGACCTCACGATAGCTGCTCACGGCGTAGCCGCCGTCGTTCTCCCCTTCGGGCGCCTTGAATAATGGCATCAGGTGCAGATACGTCAGCTTCAGTTCCTTGAAGTAAGGGATTTTGCTTCTCACGCCCTCCAGGTCGCCGGCAAAGAGATCCACATAACAGACCCCGCCCAGCATCTGGTTCGACTGGAACCAGACAGGATTTGCTTCGCGGTCCCGGTCGAGCGCGCGCAGATCCGCAGGTCGCTGGAACCATGCGCGCGCAAGGCTGAGGAGCAGATCTTCGAGGTGGAAGAAGAAATCATAACGGGTCTGGTATAAGCCCAAATAGAGATCGAATAGGGAGGGGAAATATTCGTCCAGTCGCTTCCGAAAGGCCTGCCATCCATCCGGATCGGCGGAGATCAAAGCGGACAACTCCTTTTCGACGCGCGGCAGGAGGCGTTTCAGGGCGCGCCGCGCTTCGCGTTGGCGCTGCGATGCGTCAAGAGTTGTGGAGGGCTCAATGGCCATATTGTTTTAACCACAGGAAAGCATAGGGTGCCAGGGATAGTGTGGAAGTCGTTTGATGTTCGACGCCGGTGAGCAGATCCACGTAGGCGCCCTGGTAGCCGGATGGTAGTTCCAGAGACTGGGGTGACCCGCTCAGGTTGTTGACGATCAACAACGTTTCCTGCTGATCCTTGCGCGCATAGGTTGCGACGGATGGATTGTCCGTGGTGACCCATTCCATGATCCCGCGGCCGAACACCTGGTGCTGCCTGCGAACCTCGATCATGTGACGGATCGCATGGAATTGAGAGGATCCGTCGCGAACCTGGCTGGCGACGTTGACACTCCGGTAGCCAAGCTCGCCCTCGATCACCGGAGCGAATGGCGTACCGGTCGTGAAGCCTGCGTTGGGTGAGTCATCCCACTGCATTGGCGTGCGCACGCCGTTGCGGTCGAAGAGCTCGATGTTGTCGCCCATGCCGATCTCATCGCCGTAATAAATGATCGGCGATCCGGGCAGCGTGAACAACAGAGAATCCGCCAGCTCGATCTTGCGGCGATCGTTATCGAGCAAGGGGGAAAGGCGCCTGCGGATGCCGAGGTTGAGCTTCATGCGCGGCTCCGGCGCGTACTGCTGCCACATCCACTGCCGCTCCTCCTCAGTGACCATTTCGAGAGTCAGCTCATCGTGGTTGCGCAGGAAGATGCACCACTGGCAGTTCTCCGGGATTGGCGGCGTGCGGTTCAGGATCTCGATCATATCGTCGGCGCGTTCCTTTTTCAGCGCCATGTAGATGCGCGGCATGATCGGGAAGTGAAAGCCCATGTGGAACTCATCGCCATCGCCAAAGTAGAGACGGACATCTTCAGGCCACTGGTTGGCTTCACACAGCAGGATCCGCCCGGGGTAATGCTCATCCATGTACGCCCGCAACTTCTTCAGATACACATGGGTTTCAGGAAGATTCTCCCCGTTGGTGCCCTCGCGTTCGAAGAGATAAGGCACGGCGTCGGCGCGAAACCCGTCGATGCCCAGCTCGAGCCAGAACCCGGCGACCCTGAACATCTCCTCCTGCACTTCTGGATTGTCAAAGTTCAGGTCCGGCTGGCTGGCGTAGAACCGGTGCCAGTAATACTGCCCGGCGGTTTCGTCCCAGCTCCAGTTCGAAGGTTCGGTATCCAGGAAGATGATGCGCGCATCTTTGTATTTCTGGTCGGTGTCGCTCCAGACATAGTAATCACGATAAGGAGACTTGCGGTCGGCGCGGGCGGACTGAAACCATGGATGCTGGTCCGAGGTGTGGTTCAGCACCAGGTCCATGATGACGCGTATGTTTCGCCCGTGCGCCGTAACGACCAGCTCTTTGAAATCCTCAATGGTGCCGAAGGTCTCTGCGATGTTGTAGTAATCGGCGATATCGTAGCCATCGTCCTTCAGAGGCGAGGGATAAAGCGGCATCAGCCAGATGCAGTCCACACCCAGTTCCTGCAGGTAATCGAGCTTTTGAGTCAGCCCCTTGAGGTCGCCGTGACCATCGCCGTTGCTGTCGCGGAAGGCACGGACATAGATTTGATAGAAGATCGCATCCTTATACCAGAGTGATTGCTCAGTCATGGGCTTGTCTATGGGTACCTCCGTGGGAAAGGAATTGTTCGATCGGGAACGTTATGTCAGGTGAAAACAGAGCATCGAGAACAGAGATGAGAGAGCAGATCTCGGGCTCAATTCTATGATACTGGAAAGAGTTGTGGAGGTAAAGTATTTACTCAGGAGAAATCAGCGTGATGTATTCATTTACCTGGAAGCTGACTGTCAGACGGAGGGCTCGCGGCTGGCAATGACCAGCCCCAGCCCGATCAGGAAGCCTCCCAGCAGGAAAAGCGGTGTGACCTGTTCCCCCAGGAATAACCAGCCAAGCAAAGTGCCCACCACCGGTTGCGCAAAGAAGGTCAGCGAGGCGAGACTCGCGTCGACGAGGGCGAAGGCGGTGTTCCATAACACCATGGCCAGCGCGGTGGAGATCACGCCCAGGAAAAGGATGCCGCCGATCACGCCGAGGGTGACATCCCCAATTCCTATCGTTCCGGCTTCCCACGCGCCGGCCGGGACGGTCACGGGCAAGCCGCCGAGGAACGCGATCAGGCTGAATGGCAGCACTTCCAGGTTCTGGGTCCCCTTCCGCACCAGAACAGAGTAGAGCGCCCAGGTGATCGCCGCGCCGATCAGCGCCACGTTCCCGAGGAATAGCTCCGGGTTCAGCCGCGCAGAGCGCGGGTCGATGACCGCGATCACGCCGAGAGTCGCCAGGACCAGCGAAGTCAATCGCAGGGGTGTGATCCGTTCCCGCAGCAGCAGCCAGGCGAAGATCAGCACGAACGCCGGGGTCGCAGAGGTGACCAGCGAGCCGTTGGCGGCGGTAGACATCTTCGTGCCGAGGAATTGCAGGCTCAGGGAAATGCCGTAGCCCACAAAACCGATGCCCAGCACTTGCAGGGATTGCTGGCGGGAGATTTTGGGAAAACCACGCACAAGGAGCACGATCAGCAGCGTCAATGCACCCAACAACAAACGAATAGAGACCAGCGTAAACGGCGGGATGATCTCGAGCACCACTTTGCTGACGACATACATCCCGCCCCAGATGGAGGCAGCGCCGAGGCCGCAAAGAATTCCCACAAGTGTTCGGTTCATCGGATGGGGATTATCTCCGGAGTCAACGTCTCCTGACGTTGAAAGCGCGTTGAGCCAAAGTCTGGAGACTTTGGATTCCTCTTATAGCGTGCTGTCCTGTACGATTTTTTTGCCGATCTCATGCACATAGGTTTCACCCTGATTCACAAATTCCATCTTCTCCAGATACTTACGATGAATTGCGCTGCCCCCATCGGAGACGAAGCGGCGGATTCCGCGCGCACGGAAGAAGGCGGCATTCTCTTCAAAGATAAAACGCGCCACTTTGAAATCACGATAGTTGGGAATGACGTAGTCGAGCTGGATGTGTGCCTCTTCGCCCTGCACCTTTGCGATGAAAAGACCGGCCGGCATCATATTGCGCAGGATAAAAAAGCAGAACAAATCGTCGTCCATGGTGTGCCTGTAGGTCGGAATGATTTCCAGGATATCGTCCCGGTAGAATTCCACAAAGGCGTTCAGGTATTTGCCCTGCGGTGAGACTTCCAGAAACCTGAAGAAGTCTTTTTGCCGCCACATCTGGAACAGATAATACAGGTCAATGCAGACAATGATCCCATTCAGGAAGGCGACCGGGTAGGCGCCCAGCAAAATCCCATAGAAGGTAAAGAACAGCGCCCCGATCAGGTTGATGATCCGCAGGCGCAGGAGGGATTTCATCATCAGCGAAATTGCGACCAGGATCGAACCGAGATAGCCGATGAGTTCCACCGGATCGATATTCATTTTTTATTCCAGATCGAAGGATTTGTGCCGCAGTCGTTTGGTAGCCCCTCTGACCTTTTTCGCCTGCAGGCGTTTTGCTTTTGATGCGGCAGTCGGCTTCGTCTTCCGGCGTGGCTTCGGCGGGATCAGCGCCTTTCGGACCAGATCCATGAATCTCTGCACCGCATCTTCCCGGTTCTGCTCCTGGGTGCGGAAGCGTTTGGCTTCGATCAACAGCACGCCGTCGCCGGTGACGCGATTTCCGGCGAGACGAACCAGGCGCGCTTTGACCTCCTCCGGCAGGGAGGAGGCGTTCACGTCAAAGCGCAGCTGGGCAGCCGTCGCAACTTTGTTGACGTTCTGCCCGCCAGGGCCCGAAGCGCGCACAAAGTCGATCTGCAGCTCGCGTTCATCAATTTGCAGGGAAGGAGAAATTTCGGTCACGATACAAGTATACCCTTGCGCAGGTTTCAAACCTGCGCAAGGGTTAAAAAAACACCCCTCTCTTAAAGGAGAGGGGCAGGGGGTGAGGTTGGGTCGGGACTAAAACATTAAATCATTAATCTTGTCGATCATCTCGGGCGCCGGGCGCAGGTCTGCTTCCTGCAGGCGGTTGAGGGGAGTGTCGACCAGGTTGTAGGTATCAGAGAGCGTTGGCTTATCGGTGGAAATGTAAATGAGACCGGTTGCCAGCCAGTTGTTGCGCTGGCCCTCTTCCAGGACGCGTAGCGCTTCGAAACGATTGGTGGGGTCGTGGCTTTTTTCGAGATTCTTCAAAACGATGACCGATCCATCGTGCAGGGTCACTTCGCGGACTTCGCCTTCCTTCAGCTCTTCCTCGAGCAGAATCTCATTCCGCGGAGGGATGTAAGTAATGTCATGCAACGGCGCTTCGTGCTCCTTACCCCACGGGTAGGAGTAATGCGAGTCTTCATTGTTGTTGAACGTTACACACGGGCTGATGATATCCAGTACGGCGAGACCCTGATGGGCATAAGCCGCTTTAATCAGTTCCTTCACTTGCTTCGCGTTTCCCGCAAAGGAGCGGGCGATAAATGTCGCGTTCGAGATGACCGCTTCCATACAAATATCGATGGGCATAAAGGCGTTGGTGCCCTGCTTCTTCAGGTGCAGCCCGTGCTCGGCGGTGGCAGAGAATTGACCTTTGGTCAGGCCGTACACGCCGTTGTTCTCGACGATATAGACCATGTTGACGTTCCGGCGCATAATATGCTTGAACTGACCCATCCCAATGCTGGCGGTGTCGCCATCGCCCGAAACGGCAATGCCTTTCAGGGTGTGATCGCCAAAGAGACCGCCGGTCGCAATCGAAGGCATGCGTCCATGCAGGCTGTTGAAGCCAAACGAACGATTCATAAAATACGTGGGACTCTTGCTCGAGCAGCCGATGCCGCTAAATTTCAGGACATTTTCCGGCAGCACATTCAGCTCGTACATGGCAGCGATGATCTGGTTCGAGATCGAGTTGTGCCCGCAGCCCGCGCACAGCGTGGTGGGGTTGCCGCGATAATCGTTCTTCGCCAGCCCGACGAGATTTACATTGGCCGGTGCACCAGCCATGGGTAGTTGAGACATTATTTGGCTCCTTCCGTCACCGCGTCTTCTTCCGCGGCGCCTAAACTCACTGTGGGCTGCATCTCCTCCACCGCCGGGTCCGCCTTGACGGTCCTGGCGATTGTTGCAAGGAGGCCCTCCCGCACCCACCGGGCAGAGGCGGGCATGCCATCGCCGTATGCCACCGAGCGAAGTTTTGTAGCGGCTTCCGGATAGGCGAGGCTCAATAATTGATGCAGTTGCCCATCCCGATTCATTTCGACCACGCCGATCTGATCATGGGCGCGGACGAACTCGTCCACTTCGGCGGTGAACGGGACGGCGCGCACGCGCAGGTAACTGGTGGGCATGTCGTGATCTCTCTCCAGTTGGACGCGGGCCTCGTTGATCGCCGCTTCGGTGGACCCATAGGCGATGATGCCGATCTTCGCGCCCTCTGTCATATAGGTCACTGGCCTGGGCAGATACTGCTTGGCGCTCTCGAATTTTGTCTTCAAGCGCTCCATGTTGTGCAGGAACACAGATGAATCTTCCGTATAGCGCGCGTATTCGTCATGACCGGTGCCGCGGGTGAAATAGGAGCTGGCGGGGTGCTTGTTGCCGGGGACCGTGCGATAGGGAATGCCGTCGCCGTCCTTATCGAGATAACGGCCCCAGTTGCCTTTTAGCTCTTCGAGGTCTTTTTCCCAGAGCACCTTGCCGCGATCCATGGGCTTGTCGGGATATGCAAACGGCTCGCTCATCCACTGGTTCATGCCCATGTCCAGGTCCGAGAGGACAAAGACCGGCGTCTGCAGTCGTTCCGCAATATCAAACGCCTTCCAACCGAGCTCGAAACATTCGTTGACGTTTCCCGGAAGGAGAATGATGGCCTGCGAGTCTCCATGCCCGATGTTGTACACGAAGGTGAGGTCTGCCTGCGAGGTGCGGGTGGGCAGACCGGTGCTCGGACCGATGCGCTGGACATCCCAGACGACGATCGGCACTTCGGCATAATAGGCCAGCCCGGCAAATTCGGTCATCAGGCTCAACCCGGGACCGGAGGTGGACGTCATGGCACGTAAGCCACTCCAGCCCGCGCCGACAGCCATGCCGATCGCGGCCAGCTCATCCTCTGCCTGGACCACTGCATAGGTGAGTTTGCCGTCTTCGCGTTTTCGGAGCATGGGCATGTAATCATTGACGGCTTCCGCCAGGGAGGAGGCCGGTGTGATGGGATACCACGAAACAAATTGCGCCCCGCCAAAGATCGAGCCGATGGCGGCCGCGGTGTTACCGTCTGCCATGATCAGCCCGTCTGTCTTCTTCATGGGCTCGAGCACGAAGGCATCCTTCTTTTCGAGATTTGCCTGTGCCCACTCCACGCCCGCGCGCACCATGTTCATGTTCATCGTGATGGGCTTTTGCTTGCCTTTGAAGTGGAAATTCAAGGCCGCCTCGATCTTGTCCACTTCGATATTGATCATGTGCGCCAGGACGCCCACATACACCATATTGCCGACGAGATCCCGAAAATCGTTGGGGATCGACTGGTCGGCGCGCACGATCTGCTTCACCGGCATGGGATAGACCGCGATGTCGGCACGCGTGATCGGCTGCTTGATGTCGTCGGCGTAGTAGAAGGCGCCGCCGGGAGCAACAGACGCCAGGTCGCGCGCAAACGAGTCAGGGTTCATCGCGATGACGATCTCCTGCTCCTCGCGCCGCGCCAGGAAACCATCCTTGTTGGCGCGGATCGTATACCAGGTGGGCAGGCCCTGAATGTTGGAGGGGAAGAGGTTCTTGCCCGAGACCGGGATGCCCATCTTAAAGATGGCGCGCAGGATGGTGTTGTTGGCGGTCGAACTGCCTGAGCCGTTCTTCGTGCCAACGATGATCGAAAAATCATTGATTACTTTATCCATGAGACTCCTCAGTGTTTTAATCACTGTCCTGAGCGGAGCGAGGCGCCCGTTTGTAGGGCGGTCGAGCGCAGTCGAAGGACAATTCAAGGCGTCCTAGATGCTGCCATGAACGCTTCGATTGCGAAGCACTCAGCGCGGACAAGTTATTTACGCTCTCTGATACAACAGGTCGGTATGAGTCACGAGCGCTTCATAGCCGGCCTCGAAATCACCTGTGCAAATGGACTCCACCATCTTCTGGTGGTAGCCCCAGACTTCCTGCAAATATTCATAACCGCCCGCAAAGACGTTCAACCCTACGGCTTCATAGGCTTCCCAGTAGGCTTCCAGGATGCCGGTCACGAAGGGGTTGTCGAGGCGGCTGTAGATCTTCAAATGTAATTGACAGTGCTCTTCATGCGGCACCTGGATCGGCGTGCGGCGCAATTTCTCCCAGGCGCGGGCCACCAGATTCTGCAACTCCTGCTTGTCCGCCTCGGTCAGCGTCCGGACCGCCTGGTGCCAGAACGCCGATTCGACGTGCTTGCGCAGTTCGGCATACTTGCGGAAATGTTCATGGTCCAATGCCAGGGCATAGCCAAGACTCTGGCGGATGGCAGGGGTGAACGAATACTCCCGGCGTCGCGTTCCCATGCGCGGCTTGACTTCCACCAGGCCGAGGGCACGCGCGACTTCCAGTTGCTCGCGCAGGGCGGCGAGACCAATCCCCAGTTCGCGACTCAGCTCGGGCAGCGTGGGAAGTCCACCTTCTGCCTCTTCGTGCGCAGCCAGGTAGCGGAGAAATTCTGAAAGTTCGAGAGAGATACGTTCGCGCAGCATATAGTTAGATTAATCGGATTAATAGGAGTATATAAGTTTTCCCGCTAGAAGTCAAGTAAACCTCCCGACTTCTAATGGAATTGTCAGGTTTGGAAGATAGGCAGGAATAATCGGAACCGCCAAACAGATCTATGACGTTCAAACTCCTGAGTCTATCGCCGGGGGGTCCTGGTGGCCCTCGGTACCCTGGTCGAATGTGGTGGATGGGTAGGGGGGTGCGGCGGGTGGGTGGGGTGTGGCGGATTGGTGGCTCGCGGCGGATTGGTGGGGTGTGGCGGATTGGTCGCCTGCGGTGGGTTTGTCGGCTGCCGCGGCGGATTGGTCGCCTGCGGTGGGCTGGTAGGAGGGATCAAGGTGGAGCCCGGGTCGAAGCCGGGAACCAGGGTTCGAGGCGTTGCCGTATCGATAAAGTAGCGGATGGGCGTGGGGGAAGGCGTGGCGCTGGGTGTAGGGGTGGGAGTGGACGTCGGAGCGCGCGTCCGGGATGGGGTGGGGGTCGGTCCTGTGGGCGTGGGGAATGGACCCAGCAGGGCGCCTGAGGTCAGGGCAATGGACGTGCGCGTGCTGTTCGCGCGTGCAAACAGCTCCAGCCCCGAAACGGACGGTTCCAGCAGGACAATCAAATAGAATAAGACAAATACAAAAATGACCGCCAGGAATCCCAGCAGGAATTGTCGAAAGAACGGAATTTCTTTCCAGCGAAGGTTCATGGCGGCAGTTTCTCTTTCTCCATCGTTTCTGGCATCGCTGAGCGTCCCGCCTCTAGCTGGCGTCGAACATCCAGGTTCCCCGGCCGGGATCGAAGAGCAAGTCATACTCGTAGATCTGATTCTGGACCACACGTCCATCCTTCATCCGGAAGGTGAGATCGACACGGACCCAGGCATCGGTGCCGTTGTTCGCAAGCACGTCCACGGCATTGATGTCCACGCGCTCGACGGATTCCCACCAGCCGACATAGTCTTCGAAGAGACCGGAGCCTACATTGGCTTTGAAACTTGTGGTCAGGGAGTTCTCCCAGAGGTTTTGATAATCCCGTTCATTCCACACCCGGGTGAAATACCAGCGGGCAAACTCCGCCGGACCTTGCACCACGGTTTGAGTGCCGGATGGCGAACCCAGAGGAGGCGCCTTGGTGTTGCTGCCAGGCGCGACTGTGATGGTAACCACCGGCAGTTGGGGAACGGCGGTCTGGGTTGGTAGGGGAGTCAGGGAGGGCGCCACGGGGGAGATGGGTGTGGTGAACTGGTCCAGTAAGGCAGTATTGGTCGGAGAGGGCACAGACGCGAGAGTTGCCGTCGAGAGCGGTATGCCCGTGGGAGGGAACGACTCCGGGGTATCCGTAAAAGAAGGCGGGGTGGAGGTGCGCGGCTGCAAGAGATATGAGCCCGTCATGGCGATGGCTGTCCGGGTGCGGTTGGCGCTTTGCACTGCCGCCTCACTGGCCGGACTCTCCGAGGCGTTCCAGAACAGGAACATTAAAACAATAAACAGGCCCGTGATACCCAGTGCCTGCAAATAGAAGCGATTGTCCACTCGATCGTTTTCCTTTCTGGTTCCCTGTCTGCAGGGCTGAAACGGAAAGCAGCATCGTAGACCTCTTTCGTTGATTAACGAAACTATTGGAAATTGGATACAGATATTGTATCGGAATTTGAAATTCCTGCCCGCGTAAAACCATCATGGCCTCTCCTATTAGAATTTATCACAGCTCTTCTCTGCCTGAGATTCTCTCGGGCAGCAGGGGATCGAGGCTGGTAGAAACATCATATCGCTCAAACCGCAACAGGCAGATTGCGGCAGAAAGATCTCAGGGAAACCCGGGGAGCAGTGTCTCTATGATGGGGATCGTTGGCAGAGGGATGAAGACGGTTGGCGGTGCAGGCGGATCGGTCGGCAGTGGGGGGATGGGGGTGTTCGTTGCGGGAACGGCAGTGGGCAGGACGGATGTACGCGTGGGATTGACTCGCGTGGACGTGGGCGCCAGTGTGGAGATCCCGGTCGCGGTGGAGACGGGGAGACGCGTGCGCAGGGTGGCCGTGGGCAGGAACGTGGAGGTGGGCCTTGGCGTGCCAGTCGCGGACGGGGTGGGCGTGGGCATCGTGGAGGTGATGGTGGGAATCTCGGACGGCGTTTGGGTGGGAACGGTGGAGGTGGGGAAGGGACCGAGCAGGGCATCCGAGGTAAGCGCCAGGGCAGTCTTGGTGCCGGGGGCGCCAAACGCGTCTCCTCCCATGCCTGGTCCACGGAAGGCGAACCAGAGCCAGAGGATCGCGGCGATGAAGAAAGCCAGCATCCCGGCGCTGCGTAGATTGGATCGACTACCTGTAAAGTTCAATTCCTGATTTCCTTATTCGGGCAGACCTACGGATACGGAGGCGGAGGCAAAGTCGGCGTGGCCGGTGGGTTGGTCGGTATAGCGGTAGGAGGCCGGCGTGTCTGGGTAGGTCTGGGTGTGCTGGTCGCGGGCGGACGCACGGTATTTGTAAAGGTGGACCGGGGCTGGTCGGTGCGCGCCGTCAATGTGATGAAGACCCGCGGCGTTGGGGTGGAGGTGGGTGTGCGGGTCGGGGTGCGTGTAGGGGTCCCGGTGGGGCTGGGGATCTCGGAAGCAGTGGCGGTGGGCGCCGTCGCCGTGGGGAATGGACCCAGCAGGGCATCCGACGTGAGCGCCAGGGCCGTACCGGTACTGTTTGCATCGCGCTGTTGCTGGGCGGCGTCCGGCGCGCGCCGGTTGACAATTGCATAGATCACCAGCACCAGGCCGAGAAGTAGGAGCACCGCGAACAGGATCATTGCATTCACTCGATTTTCTCTAAAATATCTAAAACTCACTCTTGCCGCTCTCCTTATTGGCACACTGCCCGCATAGGTTACCGAGCTGGCTGTCGTGTTAACGTCTCTTTCGGATTAACGATGGTAGGGTCAGGGGGATACGGTGATTATCTCACACTTCGCCCGACGTCCCTTTCCCCTGTGGGAGTACCTAATATCAGAAACATCATGTCATTCTAGCGAAGCACACCGCTACGGTGTAAGTGAGCGCCAGCGAAGGGTGACACGTCGTAGTATGTCCTCGAAGTTAGGCACTCCTCCCCTGTTGCGATAGGGTGTTAAATGAAAACCCTGATGAGCCGCTGGCTGAGCCAATCCCAGCGGCTCATCAGGAGGTCGAAAAATTGCTAAAGTTCGGGCAACCTATGCAAGACTACGGATAGGTTGTTGGTGGCTCCGGCGTATCAGTTGGTTGCGGAGGCGGTTGTGTCTGGGTAGGCCTCGGTGTCCTGCTAGGAGGACGTGTACTAGTCGGCGGTATCGGCGTACTCGTCGGTGGCGGTCTCGTCACGGTCGTCTGACCCACCAGGGTCGGTAATTTGGTCGGCGTGTTGATTCCGATCTGGGTAGGAACAAGTGTCTGGCCCGGGGTCCTTGTAGAAAGAACGAAGGCGGTCTGGGTCATGTGCTGGTTGCGTTCCGGAATGGTGGCAGTGCCCAGAGGGGTCTGGCTGGGGATGGGCGTGAACGTCTTGCTCGGCGTAAACGTAGGCGTGGCAGAGATGCGGGGTGTGGCGGTGGCGGTCGGGGAGGCCGTCTTGGTGGGCATGGTCTGCGTGGGGAAGGGTCCCAGCAGGGCCTCTGCCGTCCCGGCCAGGGCGGTCTTGATGGCTTCGAGCCCCTGCGGGCCGCTTCCTAGGCCGAAGGCGCTCGAGCTCCGGAAGGTCACGGCATAGGCGACGATGATCAACACAACGCTTAATACGACCTGCAGCAGAAGAGTCAATGAAAGTTTCTTTTGCTTATTCACGCTCGATGTTTTCCTTAAAAGCTGTGATCGCGGAGTGGGCTGCAGTGAATTCTTCTGCCCGGAACCAGAGGGCTAAATGACAGAGTTCCCGGGATGTTTCTCCCGAGAAGATTTCGGATGCACTTTGTCGCTGATCTACCTAACAAGACTGAAAAGTGGGGAAAAGGTTACTGCCAGATTTTCCCTCATAAGGAGGGGACGGGAAGGTATACGTGACTTTAAAAACCACGCAGACGCCCAGAACACGGAGAAAACCCTCTGAAATTCTCTGCGCTCCCAGCGACTTTAGGCTTGCCCCCGCAGGGCAGTTTGCGCTGGATCAGGATTTTGGTGTATTGGCGATGCGTACCTGCAGCTCGCTCAGCAGTTTTTCCAGCTCATCCCGTTCGTTCTTCGCCATCTGGAGCGAGGCGCGGAAGGTCGGTCTTTCCTCGTCCGTGATCGTCTGTAGCAGCCGTTCGTCGCGCGCGATCTGTGTATTCTTCTGCACCAGCTTTTTCTCGAGCCGCTGGCGGTATCCCTCATAGAATTCTGCCTCCGACATCGGCATCGTGCTGACCTCCGGTTTGGCGGTCAGCAGCTCCTGAATCGTCTGCAGGAACTGGTCGAAGTTGACTGGTTTTTCGATGAAGCGCGTCGCGCCGATGTTGAGCGCAAACGCCTTGTCTTCCATGGCAACGTAGGTGGCCGTGAGGAAGATCACCGGGATCTCACGCGTCTCCGGGTTGATGCGCAGACGGTGCACGAGACCGAACCCATCCAGTTTGGGCATCATGATATCGGTGATGATCAGGCGTGGGCGCTCCTGCTGGATCTTCTCGAGCGCTTCCTGACCGTTGAACGCCGTGACCGCGCGATAGCCTTTGAACTTGAGAGTCTCCTCCAGCAGCCGGAGGATATCGGGGACATCTTCCACAATGAGGATATAGCCAGATTCCATATTCATACCTTCTATTGTAATCTTATCCTGCGCTGGCGTGAATAACGCTGTAGTGGGGGCAAGCAGCCGCCGGTCCAGTGCAGCGACACAAAGCGCACCAGGAGGTTAAGTTTTTTTCAGAGCGCTCTGTATGCGTCCGCGGCCTGCGCCAAAAAGGGTCCAGGCATTTGTTTACTCCCACAATCTCCTCGGAGTAGCAATGCAGCCAGCGATGGTGGAGTGATCGACGGAGGAGGCGGATGAAGATTCCTGTCTTATTCTACATGGAAAATGGGCTGGCTCTCTTTCAAATTAGTTTCAATTCCGGCGGAGTAGCGACAGGGACACATGCTTCATAGAGAAAAGCATCTCACAAGTGAGGGACCCGCGCGAGAGTTCGTGCAGACTGGCCCAACAGTGTTGAGACTTCTTCCGCAGGTTATACAAGCGTGTGAGGGATATCCGTTTTCATCGCGCGTTTGTTGTAACTTTCACAAATGAAATGCGTCATGTCTCCGGTTTGGAGTGATGAACGATAAGACTCCTCCAGTTTCTGGCTGGCACGTCTTGGAAATTCAATGCGGGGACGCTCACAAGTGGGACACAGAGGGGATCCGGGAAACTTTTCCGGGGGAAGATCCTCAGCAGGGGGCGCCAAGGGCGGCCAAGTGAGGATGCCATCATTGTCAAACCCCATCCTGTGCTAGCGGGATGGGGTTTGGATTTTGAATCACTGCAGCCGCGACTTTGCGAAGCGCCCCGCCAGGGGTGAGGCGCTTTTGCTTATGAATCATATTAATCTCATGATAGAGCTGAAAAATCGGACAAAACCGACCAGGTTGCCGTAACTTTCAGATTTGCAAGCCCGTCATGTGTCCAGTTTATAGATCGAAGTCGAAAGGATGGATAACATGGCAGCCAGGAAATACTCCTCAGTTCTGATGTTTTTTCTTATTATGATTTTGCTTGCCAATGCTCTGAACGTTCAATCTGCCCGTGCGGATGGAGAAACTCCCACCGAGCCGCCTGTCGCCACAGACGTGGCCACCGAGCCGCCCGCAGCAGAAACCCCGCAGCCGCCAGCCGATACTCCGGAACCTGTGGTAGAAACCCAGGAACCGGTGGAGGCCAGTCCCGTGCCGGAAGAGCCAATCTCATCTCCTGCTCCCGTGATCGAAACGGTTCCGGAGGCCACCGAAGAGCCGGAAGTGCAGGTTGTGTTGTCCCAGGCGATCGAGAATACCGATATTGTCGTCCTGGATGAAGATGGGCAGGCACTCATCCTGGGCTCACAGGAGACGGCCGATGCGCTGGTCACTTCAGATCCGGTCTGGTGCCCCGAAAGCGTCCAGGTGCCTACACCGGGAGCGAATGGCTGCAGCCCCAGTTATCCGAGTATCGCCGAGCTCCTGGCGGCGATGCAATCAAATCCCCTTGCCTTTTCACAGAATGGCACGATCTTTCTCGAGCAGACCACCGGGGCAGGGTTTACCACACCTTTCGTGCTCGACGATTCGAGCGCCAGCCTGGGCTCCGCCTATAGTACCCTCAATATATTCAATCTGGCCATTCAGGGCGGCTGGAACCCTTCCACCGGCAGCACCTCGGGGCAAACGGCCTTCACTGGCTCAAACATCCAGATTGGCTCATTCAACAACCCGTGGTCCGGCTCCCTTTCGATTAGCAATATTGCCGTGTTCGGATCCGATGTCCAGCAGGGTGCGATCCAGATCTTCGCCTCGGACGTCAGCCTGACCGATGTAAACGCCTCCTACAATGCGGGAAACGGGATTTCCATCACCGCCAGCCAGGCGGGGACGGTGGAGTTGAATAACGTCACCGCAACCGGCAACGGATACATGAACGGTGCGGGAGCGGGCGGTTCGGGCGTCTATGTCGACGGCTCCGAAACGCTTCTGCTCGTCACGGGTGGTTCATTCAATAACAACGCCCGCTACGGCATCGAAGCCGTGGATACGACCAGCAACACGCTGCCGGCTGCCAATCTCTGGACAGACCAGGAGGACTATGCGCCCGGAAGCACGGTGACCATTAGTGGGAACAGCAACAGCTTGAACGGAGAAGTTGTCGGTTTTATCCCGGGCGAGATGATCCTGGTGCAGGTGCAGGGGCCAAATGGCTACATGTCCACCTGCCAGGCAACCGCGAATTCCTTCGGCGGCTGGTCCTGCGAGATCGTGTTATGGGACAGCCAGCTTGCCATAGGAGACTACAGCTATACGGCGATTGGCCTGACGTCTGCCGTTGCGGTCACGGGAACTTTTACAGATGCTAAACCGAATAAGGTGACCGTGGGCGGGCAGTCGCCCAACCCGGTTGCGGCTGGCAGCTCTGCCACCTATCCCATTACGGTCAGCTTTAATGGGACGAACAGTTCCTGTACGTCGCCTTTGAGCATTACCTCGGCATTGCCGAGCGGCGTAACCGCAGTATTCAATCCTGCCTCCGTCACCAGTACAGGCGCAGATGCATCTTCCACGCTGACCCTGACCACGTCCGCCGGGACACCGGCAGGTTCAACGACCTTCTCGGTGCTGGCCGGCAGTGGGTCCGGATGCCAGGCGGGTACCGCCACCGCCAACGGGACTCTTGTTGTCACAGCCGGACCGGTCAACACGGCGACGAACACGGCAACCAATACGCCGACCAACACGGCCACGAACACTGCAACGAATACGCCCACCAACACACCGGTCAACACGGCCACGAACACCGCAACCAACACAGCAACGAATACGCCGACCAACACGGCCACGAACACAGCCACGAACACAGCAACCAATACACCGACATCCACGCCGACTACGCCGGTCAATACTGCCACGAATACCGCGACGAGTACACCCACCACTGTCAATTCGTCAACGCCAACCCACACCGCTACCAGTACCCCGCAGGGTGGATTCACCTCGACGCCAACTTCGACCAGCGTAGCGGTCAACACCGCGACCAATACCCCGACGAATGCGCCTGCCAGCACCTCGGTGCCCGCAACGGCGAGGCCGAACCAGACAACCTCGTCGAACCCCGGCTTTATCATCCCCCTGACAGGCAACCGGCCCGTCGATCTGGATTGCAACAGCGTCTATTGGGTCTGGGGCATCAAGGTGACATTCTACAATTTGTGCGGTCAGCAATCTAACCTGCGCGGGATCGGTGCAAATGAACTGCCCGCTCCGTTACCTGCGGGCGTCTCCTATCTGCTGGGACTGAATGTGGACATCCTGAGCGATGGTCAGGTCGTCCCGAATCTGCCTGATGGAGCCGGGATCGAGCTGGACTACCCGCTCATCTCTATCGATCAATTAGCTATATTGCATTGGAATGACCCCGATGGCGATGGTACGGGCGAATGGGTCGAGGTTACTCAGCCGCTGACCAGAGGCCAGCTTGCTGAGGCACTCACGACCGAGTCCGAAGATGAGCTTTATAAGATTATGACTCTCTCCGGCGGTGGGTTCTATCCCGTCCTCACCACCGATCCGGTCGGTATCTTCATCCTGGTAGCAAAATAATTGCTTTCGCGCTGCCGCCCCCATCCTGTGAAAGCAGGGCGGGGGCGGTGTTCTTTAAACAGGCTTAGCGGGCAGGGACGACTAGCATCGGCTTCAGGCTCTCCGCCCACGTACGGATTGCATTCCAGTCACGATGATCGCCGCGCGGGAAAACCCCCAGGGCGACCGTGGCTCGCAATTTCAATGTCTCCCAGTTGAACGGCAGTTTTTTGAAATTGAGCATGCCCGCGAACAGACCTTCGCTCAACGGCGGTACGATGGCTCGTACGGGCGCGGTCCAGCCAGACACGGCCGACCGGTATTGCTCGCTATTTGACATGGCCAGCGTGATGCAGACCGTGTACATGGCAAAGGGTTTATGCCGGAGCGTCGCCTGGTGTGCCCGGATGAACTGCACGGCCTCGGGCAGCCAGCGGGCAGCGCGAATGGCGCTTCCCGCGATCACAGCCTCATACGGCGACAGGTCCTTCACCTCCTGCATCGGCATCACCTCTACGTCTGCGCCGCTTTCGGTCAGTATCCTGCAAATCGCTTCCGCCACCTCAGCGGTGGTGCCTGTGCGGCTGGCATATGTGACAAGAATTCTATGGTTCATATTCTCTCTCTTTATAGTTGTATTCGAAGGATGGAGCTTGAGCATGCGCGGGAGGGTATATCCCAAACGATGTCGGCTCTATGCGCAGGACATCGCCCAGTTCCGTTCACGCCTGGTCCGCACAGTTCACTATACTCTTCTACTAGAGGGAATGCACTTGATGTTCATCGCCCACCTGTATGACATTGTTCTTGACTGGCCCCACCCCGCCGCTCCCAAATACATTATTAAAAGTGTAGACGTCGATGAAATCATCTGTATTTGGGGGAGGGGCCGGGGTTTTGCAATCCTCTTGTTGTAATTCCCCGGCGCACTCCTGTTTATACTCAGCGCATGATGACAGATATTTCCACCCTCGACAAGATCTTCCTCCTGCGCCTGGCGTTCAAGGGACTGGATGACGATGAGCTGGCACAGGTCGCAGCGCTGACCGAGTTCCGCACCTATCCGGCGAACCACATCCTGTGCCATGAAGGCGCCTATGAGGATGTGCTCTATATCATTGCGGAAGGCACCATCCTCATTTCGCAGAAGATGGTCGATGGGGAGGAGGAACGGGTGCTGCGCGAGGGCGGCCGCGGCGATATCGTCGGGGAGATGGCGCTGATCCAGAGCGCGCCGCGCGCTGCAACGGTACGCACCACTTCGGAATGCACCGTGCTCGAGATGGAAAAGCGGGACTTCGAAACGATCCTGAGCCGCAGCCCGCGCATGGCGATCGACATCGTCCGCATCACGCTCGATCGCATCCGCCAGAACGATAAGCGCATGATCGAGGATCTGCAGAAGACCAACAAGATCCTGCGCCAGCTCGACCGCAACAAGCTGGAGTTCATCATGATCGCCGCGCACGAGCTCCGGACGCCGCTGACCGTGCTCAATGGCTACGTAAATCTCATGCGCACGCTGCCCGATGCCCAGGCGAATCCCACCCTTGCCGAAGTGACCGATGGCATCGTAAAAGGCACGAACCGCATGCACAAAGTGGTCAACATGATGCTCGATCTCACGCGCATCGGCAGTGAGTCGCTGAAGGTCGCCTCTGTATCCGTGCCCCTGAAGCGCATCATCGACGACCTGGTCCTGGACCTCGAGCAGGCTGCTGCGGAACGCCGCATCAAGTTCGTGGTGACGCATGCCGAAGGGACACCCGAGCTCATGGGCGACCCGCAATTGATCCAGAAGGCGCTCTACCAGCTGATGGTCAACGCCATTAAATACTCACCGGATGGCAGGAAGATCCACATCACCACGCGCCCGAGTGTGATGGAGGATGGCTCTCCCAGTGTGGAGATCGCCGTCCGGGATCGTGGCATCGGACTCGACGTGGAACATCATGACTTGATCTTCGAAAAGTTCTATCAGGTGGGGGCTGTGGCGCTGCATTCCTCCGGCAAGACCACCTTCAAAGGCGGCGGGCCTGGCCTGGGGCTGGCGTTGGTGCGCGGCGTTGCGCGCGCACACGGCGGCAAAGCCTGGGTGGAAAGCGCCGGCCACGACGAAGTCAACTTCACCGGCAGCACGTTCTACCTGATGCTGCCTGTTTCCCCCCTAAATCCCTGACAAGCCATACGACCGCGCAAATCACTCGCACGCCGGCAGCAGATACGTCTTCCCTTCTTTGAACTCCTATCCATCACGGACCAGATCCGGGTTGTGCTCGATCACCGGGTCGTAGAACTGGCGGGCGGTCATCCCCGAGCCGTGCTCCAGGCGGCTGCGCTCACAATCGCCTGGTGGCAGGGAGTGCTGGGCGTTTTCTTCGAGATGGCGCTTGCCTTCCTCACGGGCGCGGCGGTCAACCTGGGACTGCAGCGATACATCCCCTGGTTCGCCGAGCACTTCCCGGAGGTCGACGTCTACACCGTCATCAATTCGTATCTGTGGACGATGATCATCACCCTGGTGGTGCTGGCCCTTATACGCCCGCTGCTGCTCCGGAGACGTGGCACACCGCTAAATTGTCTGGTCCTGTCATAAGTGCACAGAGACTTTGGTGCATTCACCCGTGGCCTATGTATTGAGCTTTGGCAATGTTTTGCTATCAAACGTAATTAGTACTCTGATTCTTCTCCAATACTTACGGGCTTCCTGCATATTGGAGTAGTACTCCAGCGGCCTGGGCGGATTTGGATTTGCATACCCTCTCGCCAGGTACATGTGTGGAATTAACTGTGTTACCAGTCCCTGCACTCTTCTCGTTTTTGGGTCCCGGCTAATCTGGTTTGTAAAATCTTCCAGAAACTTGAGATCCTCCGAGATCTTTTTAAAGGAAAACTCATCGAGATCAGTATCAATATACTCACTCGATAAGCCGAGCATTTGTTCTAATTTACTGGGTGCTTCATTCCCGCTCATCTTATTTCAATCCCTTTGAAATCAAAGCGGGCTTCATCTATAGCAATCCCCTTATTGTATGGCCGAAGTCAATGAATTCCTATTCATCTAATTTCTTTGTCGAGCCAGGATAAGGTTTGTTCCAGGAGGTGAACAATGTGTGGTAAGTTTCGATTCACTTGCACAAACTGTCTCTCTGTCGATTCGCCCCAACTCATTTGATCTGCAATCATCTCCAATTGCTGGGAGGTGGCTAAGGCCAGCTCTTCAATTCGCAATACCTCAGTCCTGGGAAAAGCCGCGCCTTTCTGTGCTGTTCTTGACTCAAACCACTTTGGGCTTCGCATTCCCTCAACGTGTTTTGACAGGCAGCTCAAGGATTCGGCCGCACCCAGAATGGCTTCCAGATCCTCACTACTCGAGATCGTGTGTATGCTCTGGTGCAAATCCGCCATTTCGTGGTAATACGTCTCGAGATGCTCTCGTCCGTGAGCAAACCAACTTGGAAGATCCGGCAATATATTGTTTTCTTTGCTCATCCTAGTACCTTCTTCACTTGAGAATGTTCCCAATCATAGCCGATTCTGGCTTTTTGGAAGTTGTTCCATTACAAGGCGGCATATGACATTTGCCTCAGCCAATACGTTAGACGCAGCATCGAAGTGGAAAGCGCAGTGAGGTTTCGCTTCAGTTGCTCAAAAGTCGTCGTGGAACTCTCGGCCCAGCTCATCTGGTTCGATATAGACTCGAACATGCCAATGGTACTTAAAAGTAATTCAGAGATCCGGCTCAAGTCCGTCGAGGGGTGCAAGTGCTTTCGACTGGACCAGTCTGCCACCCCCTGCACTAATCTTTCAAGTTCTTGGATTGCCATATAAAGCTCGGATAGATGAGCAGGCGCTTCAAGCATCGCCTCAAACTCGTTATGGGGATCTATTTCCAACCCCTCCTGGAGATTGCTCAAATAGATCATCCCCTCTGCAGTCTGGTTCATAAAGGTTTCAAGCGAGTCCTTCGCCGATTGGGGTGGAGCGGAACCGGAAGAAGCAACCAGACTCCCCAGGTAGGTAATCAGTTCCAGTGACCATAGATTTTTGTTCATTCGCAACAGAAGCTTTTTCCACTGCATCCGGAGGTTTGACCAAGCTTTGCCCCATTCAGTAGTATTTTGCAGTCTGGGCTCCAAACTGTGATGAAGCAGTTTGGGGACCATTGGCAGGCAAAATTCCAGTTTCGGCTGATGATCTATGTCGCTGTGGAGAATATCTCTTATTTTGAATATGTCATAAGGTACATCGGATTTGATTTTCGGTTCCTCCAGCTCGAGGACGTTTTGAAGTAGTTCCAAAATGGGAACGACTTCAGCCTGTGGAATTTGGCCCTGCTCAATGGCTTGGAGGATTTCGTGAACGATCTCTTGGTCTAGAGAATGCAAGAGGAGTTTGCTGTCCGGCAACTCCACCAGGAGATCAGAAAATTCTAGGTCAGGTTCTGATCTTAATTCCTCCAGCCTCTTTTCCAGGTCCTCCAGATTTTCGGTCGTCGGTTTCGAACTGGAACTCCGTTCTTTTTTAGGAGGAAGGTTTGTCGGTACTTCCCTGTTTTCATCGCCGGGTTGATTACTTCTGCCATCGAAATGAGAAAAGCGTTCCCATGTTTGCATGAGATCATCGTACTGAGATCGGTACTTTGCCAGCAGTTGTTCCGCTTCAACTATGCTGTCTCTTAGACGTCGTTTTTCTTTTGCACTCTCTGATAATAGAAGTGTATTCTCATGATCATCGATTAATTCATTTGCCCTTTCAATTCGTGCAAGTATCCTTTGGCGTTCTCTGGCAAAGACTGCTTCGTGGCTTGATGGGTCCATAGATGTCTCTCCCTGTTGATGCGAAGCCCTAACCTGTATTTCGCCTCATCTTCGAGTGTTCTCAGCGCTCCCCCAGCAGACGCCTTATCTGTTCAGAGTACCTTCTCACAGAACTCATGCTTTGATAGTATTCCAAAGATCTGGGTACCTTTGGCGTAGCGTATCCACGAGCAATAGTGAGCGCAGCAATTGTATCGGATATTAATCTCAGAAGCTGGGATAAGTTGTCTTCATCATGGTATTTCCTGCGGAATTCTTCCAATGCGCGAATTGTCGAGAGTATTTCGGCATTATTGAAACGATCAAAATCCTCCGAGAGATACGGCTCAAGACCAACAATAATGTTGTTTCTTGCGGCGCCGGGTAGGGGACTGTTGTTAGATTTCATAGTAAATGCTCAAAGCCCTTAATCGTCAGGGGGCTCATATCGGACGCTTGTCCAGTGGGGATAATTTGGTATCTTGATTGGCGAGCATACTTTAATCACTTTTCAAGGTTGCCAGCTGCGCTCGATATTTCATGATCAAGGCCTCAGTGTCCGAAATGCTCTGTTTGGCTCGCATTTTTTCTTTGGGATCCTCGGACATTAAAATGATATTTTCGTACTCGTCGATCAATTGATTCGCTTTTTCAATTCTCCCTAGAATTCGTTCGCGCTGACGGTCGATGGCTGGGTCCGGTACTGACTTATTCATGGCGGTATTGCTCACTTCAGCCGACGCTATGGTCCTGTCACTCAGGGCAATCAGCAACCAGGATTTCCAATCGGGTTTTCTTATTTCAATCCATTGGATTCCCGCAAGTGGATAATCCCATTCAACCGGTATATTGACTTCCTCGAGCATTACAGGGATGATCATTTTTTCCTGCTTATGCGCCAGGTCAACCTCGCGGCGTACTCCATCAGATTTAACAGAACTGGACGAAACGAAGAGCAGAAAAAAATCACACTGTGCAATTGCTGTTGCAATTTCTGTACTCCACTGTTTGCCAGGAATGATGCGTCTGGTATCGATCCAAACCTCAAACCCCCAGGCTTGCAACTCAGCCATGGTTGCCTGAACAAAGGCTTGATCGTCTCTTGAATAACTAATGAATAACTTTTTCATGTTATTACCGCCCGAAACTCTTTACGGTTTATGTGATTAGCTTTCATGATTTCTCATCCAGGGATCTTCATTCCTCACTTCCCGAAATGGACCATCCTCAGATATAAAACTGTAGAAATCACAATACCGAGTGCGATGACCGAATTTAAGACCAGCAGGAACGATATCCCGCTGGCAAATACGTATTCATTGACCATTTTCCCTACGACGACTGCGATCAGGAGAAGGGGAAAGATCAGGGTATAGAGATAGTAGGCCCAATCGGAAAACATGGGGTAATTCTTGAGATACGATTTCCCCTCGCGGGTGAAGGCTTTGTGATCATAATGCACGCTCAGCTGGTTTTCCAGGTTATGGATGTACTTGTATTGTCTCTCGATAAAGATGACCGTCTGGAAATAGCGCATGACAAACGCCAGCAGCGCGAACCAGATCACGCTCCCCACGAACGCGATGCTGACCGCGTTCTGGACATCCAGTTGTTTTGCGATAAACGCCCCGATCGTCGTTCCGGCCTCGCTCGGAGAGTAGAGCTGGAAGAGCAGCAGCGTGATCGTCACGAGAATAAAAACAAATAACCGGTCTCGCAGCCTCAGGGTTTCCTTGAGGTAAACAAATGTATCCTTGTAGTGATCGTTCAGAAGCTCGAGCTTTTTATCATCATTCAGTGTGGGCATCATGTCTCCCTGCTTGATTCCGGTGCTTAGCGCCCGTAGAAAAGGGCAACGCTAACTGCAATTTTACCGCTTTTCGGGTTCGACAGCAGGAGATCATATCAAGGAGTGCCTAACTTCGAGGACATACTACGACGTGTCACCCTGAGCGTAGCGAAGGGTCTCCCGGGAAGTTGGGCCAATTGGCTCAACTTCCCGGGGATTCTTCGTTCGCTGGCGCTCACTCACACCGTAGCGGTGTGCTTCGCTAGAATGACATGATGTTTCTGATATTAGGTACTCTCTCATGTCAGCTTGCCAAACCTGATTCGTCTCATTTGCGGCCCCTCCCCGGACCGTACTGGTACCACCACGCCGACCCTTCGACTTCCTCCATCTCGATCTGCTCCAGCTCCTCCCTCGTCCAGGGACCTTTCCGGTCGATCCAGCGCAGGGGAAAGGCGATGTTCGAGAGGGTATACAGCGTCGGTGGCTGCTCGCGAGCTGGCATCGGCAAACGGAGGGGTTCGCGCAGCTCTTCGAACGTGACCCGGTCCGGGTGCGCCACCTTCGTAAGGTCTCGATATTCGCTTTCTGTGTATAGCAGGGAGCTTTCCGGTTCCAGGCTCCAGTAGTACAGCCGGAACAAAGGAATGTGCATCGGGATCAGGTTGACATGCGCGGTCCCGACCGGGCGGGGCAGATTTCGTTTCTTCCGGCGCAGACCGAAGGCCGTCCTCCGGTATTCCACGAACAGATAATCGATGTAATGCAGGTAGACGTCCTGCCTGTACTTCCGGTAGCCCGCGACAGCCAGCTGTAATTCCGGCGCGCCCTGTTTGATGGATTGACGCACCCTGAAGCTGATCTTCTGCCGCCGCGAAACCGTTTGACTGGAGCGGACCGACTCGGCGATGCTCGAGCGGACCGTCTGCTCCAATGCGGAACCGAGCTCGGCCGAGGCTTCGTAAAAGGGGGATTTCGCGGATGCCGCGATAGCTGCCGTGACCCGCTGGGTCATGTCTTTGGAAAACGCTGCGGAGCGCGTCGTCTCGCGCAGATCGACGGCTGTGACTTCCTCCTCGAAGACTTTTTCCACCTCGGTCTCGGAATGCGGCGTGGTCCGATATGTCCGCAAGACATCTCCCACCGCGAAGTCACGCGTCTGGCTTTGTTCGATCTGCAGATGGAACCTGGCGGTAAAGTACAGGTAACGGTTTAGTGGGATCCACCCGGCTTCTCTTGTGAGCTCCTCCCCGAATGGGACAGTCAATTTGATATCCATGAGCCTGTCTTTCTTGCTGCTCTGCACATAACCAAATGTATCATGTCATTCTGAGCCGAAGGCGCAGAATCCCCACGGAATTGAGCCCGATTGGCTCAATTCCATGGGAGACGCGTCGCTACAATAAGGGTGACCTCTCTCGTTTCACCTTCTAGACGCTTCGAGCAGCCCCAGGGTTCATTGTAGGTTCCTGACAATCCTGTAAGGTGGCTCCCTGTCAAGAGCAGCTTGCGTCTGCCACGAAACAGCGCAGTTCTCCCTCTCACCAGTCTCTAATACATAAACGGCTGGACTCATGATGCCCGATGATTCTCTGTGGCTAATTTACTCCTCCTTTGCCTCCAACTTTGCCTCCGCCATCCGAACGGACGAGACTGCCAGCGGCAGGCGGCCCGCTGATTTCACCAGGCAGAACGGCGCGCACTTGTTGACCGACTCCAGCTCCGCCGCAAAGTTCTCCAGGTGCGTCTGGGAGTCCTGGATCAGGCCCTGGATCGTTGCCTCTGTCTCCCCGTTCATCGTCGCCAGAAAGGCCCGGATCGCCGATTCCATCGACGTGATCAATTCATTTCTGGCCGGCTGCATGCAGGCGGGCACTTCCACTTCCCGGGTATCCCAGAGGATCTGCTGCATGCTCGTCATCGGACCCATGAGCCCGACGGCATTTGCGGATGAAGCTGCCTGGTATGCCTGTTCGAAGGCGCCCACCTGCTCGAACAGCGCCTTGGATGCCGTATTGACAGCTCCGCGCGTGCAGGGACCGTACACCGCGTACCACGCATACACACCCAGTGCCCCGACGATCATGACCCCCAGCACCGCACCGGCGAGGAGCAAAAAGCGCCCTCGCTTCTCGGGCACAGGCTGTTCTTCAGGCGGAAGCGGATTTTCCATGAGAACTCCTTTATACAGCGCGCTGAGCAGAGCGAGGGCTTGTCGAGCAAAGTCGAAGCGAGGAATTTGCGCAGCGCCCTGTATGAGATCACACCATCATAACACCGGCCTGGAAAAGCCCATAAACTCGTGACCCTCCACGCACCACCCATCAACCTGCACGCTTAATTGCGGATCCCCTTTAAATTCTCTATTTCTCGCCTTCCGCTACGGAAGGCAGTACGGCGCACACTGGTTGACCGCTTCCAGCTCTTTATGGAAGTTTTCATACGGCGCATCAGACTGCCTGATCAGGCTCACCACGGCTGCGTCTGCTTCGCCGGACCGGTATGCATCGAAGGCGCTGATCACAGCGCCCATATAGCTGATCAGCTCGTGCTTTGCCGTTCGCATACAGGCCGGCACCGGCACCTGCTGGGTGTCCATGAAGATCTGTTTCAGTGTGTTCACGGGATGGTCCGGCGCGCTTCGAGCGGCGGTCGTCGCGACCTGGTAGACCTGGTCATACGTATCCAACTGACCCGTAAGAAAAGCCGATGCATCCTGCACGGCCTCCACCTCGCAGAGGTTATACACGAAGAACCAGGCATAGCTGCCCACGGCCGCAGCGAGGAACACGACAATTAGCGTACCCGCCAGCCATCGAATATGCCTTGATCTCTGCGAGGGAACCTTATGTTCAGGTTGTGCCGGGTGATCCATACGAGATGCCTTACTTATTCAACACAGAAAATTGCGTTTCGAAAATAGTTCTCTCTTCGACTCTTGATGTCTTGGATGTGGCGTATGCGATGCACTGCGTAATGTGCCTAAATCACTCGCCGGCAGAGAGCCTGATGTGAGTGAGTGTCGCCTCTACCTCCGTTAGCGATAGATCATCTCCGATATCGCGTCCATAATGAGCCTTTAGAATACGACCGTTGCTCCCGATCAGAAAATCTGCAGGCACTTTGCTCATTGCCAGTCTACGCCGCCCCAGAAGCCGTAACGCATCGAGCGGATCCGGTCGACATAAAGCTGCAGAAAAGGGCCCTGCCTTATCGCCAGCGTTAAGTCGCGTGATTCAATATTACTTCTCGCCGCGCAGGTTGGGGACCACCGCCGTGGGAGTAGCCGCTGGAGCCTGTGGAACCGGCTTCCCGAGCAGCGCCGCCCGCATCTTGCCCTCTTCTTCCAGCGCCTGGATTTCTCCTTCCAGATGAGTGATCGTCTCCTGCTTGTGGGTTTTGATCTGCCCCTCGACGCTTTCGATCCGTGCCAGCGCCCGGTCGATCCGCCAGAGTTGAATCTTATTGAGAACCCACTGCAGCCAGGCAGGCCGCCGGCCGGGCTGTGTCTTTGTCAGCTCCCGGAAGAAACCGATCTTATTTTGCCTGTTCGCTTCGAGATGCTTCAAAAAAACTTTCGCCCTTTCCAGACGCAGTTCCGCGGAGGTGAGACCGCGCTTCAAATCATCGTCTTCCAGGTCTCGATACTGGGGATTGAGGGCGATCTCTCGCAGAAACCCAGAGGGCTTGGTAGAGGCAAAGGTGATCAACAGGTCGTCTTTCGGCCGCGTCGCGCCGACATAGGTCACCCGCCGTTCCTCTTCGACGAATGTCACCTGCCTCGGGTCCGCCGCGCCCTGGCTGAGGTTGAAATAGACCACATTGCGGAACTCCTTGCCTTTGGCTCTGTGGATTGTACTGAGAAAGACCTCGTTGCCCGCTGCCGCTTCCCGTTCGGAGGCATTCGCACCATTCCCGGCGTCCTTTTCCAGATCGCTCTTCTGGTCTCCTATCGACTTACAGATGAACTGGAAGAACTCCACTGGTGTTTTATAGTTGCCTGCCAGGGCAAGGATGACATCCAGTAAGCCTTCGTCGCTGGCTTGATCGAGGTCGTCGGTGATTCGTGACTGCTCCCGGTAGAACTCCGCCAGGCCGAATTCTGTTTTCAGCATTTGCAGGCAAGCGGCGGCGGTGATCTCGCCCAGGCGCGCCGTCTGTGCAAAGCGCTCGATCTGGAGGATGAAGTCGATGAGCTTCTGGCTTTCCCACTCCCGCAGGGATGCAGGAAGGGGCAGGCACAGGAACGCGAGCCAGTCTTTCGCTTGCCCGATCAGCTGGTTGGTGAAGAACTTGTTGGGGCGCTTGAGGATACGCTCGAAATGGGGAGCCCTGGCTTCGTTCGGGAACAGCATCACCTGCAGGTAGGAATACACATCCAGGCCGACGGGGGTTTGGAAGAGCTGTCCCGTCGCGGCGGGGGAGTGAGGGATATTCAGGGTATCGAGCATCAGCGCGACCGGGAACTGGTAGGCATGGTAGCGGTAGAGGACGGCGTAGTCTCTCCAGTTCAACTGGTTCTGTTTCTTATGCTCCGCCAGCCAGCTCGCCGCGAACTTTGCCTGTTCGAGCAAAGAGGTGCCGCCCATCACCTCGAACCGGCCGGGCTGCGCCTCCCGCCTCGGCTGGATATCCTTGGCTACCCGGTCCCGGTTGTGGCGGATCAGCCAGTTGGCATGCCGGACGATCATGCGGCTCGACCGGTAATTCGTATCGAGCACGCGGGTGGAGGCGACCGGGAACCGTTTCTCGAACTCGATAATGTGCTTCACATCCGCGCCTCGAAACCCGTAGATCATCTGGTCGTCGTCGCCGACCGCAAAGATGTTATTTTCAGGCAGGGCAATGATCTGCAGCAGAAGCAGCTGGGCTTCGTTCAAGTCCTGGAACTCGTCCACCAGCACGAACTCGAAGCGCGACTGGTATGTGCGGCGCAGAGAGCTGTTCTCCAGCAGCTGGCGTACCGCCAGGTAGATCATATCGTCGAAATCCATGAAGCTGGCGCTCAGCTGCTTCTTCACGTAGGAATGGAAGATCGGCTCAAGTGGATAGAGCTTATCACCGTATTCGACGGTGACCGTGGAGAGCGCCGGCAGCTCCATCTTGGCCCGGCGCAAACCATCCAGGAATGCATCCAGCGGGTCTTTATTGCGCAGGGCGGGCAGCCCGGTATGCTCCTGGATGGCGGACCGCATGAGCGTTTTGGCGGTCTGTTTCTGCGTGGCGCCGCCAAACGTCCAGCCCGAGCCCTCCCGGACGATCTCGTAGCCAAAGGAATGAAAGGTGCGGACCTCCACGCCCTCGACGCCGCGGCGCTCGAGCCGGTCCTGCATTTCATCCCGGGCTTTTTTGTTGAACGCCAGCGCCAGGATCCTTTCGGCGGCGATCCCCTGATTGAGCAAATTCAGGATCCGGTTCACCAGGGTCTTGGTCTTGCCGGAGCCTGCCGGCGCCAGGACACGGATCGGTCCGCTGACCGAGGCAACTGCCTCTCGCTGGCTGGGGTCCAGGTCGACATCGATCTCGTGCGCGGGCAGGGTCCGGTAGTGGACCGCTTCCTGAACGGTCCGGATGCATTTGTCTACGTGGGCATCGATCTCCGAGCCGGAGAACTTGCAGACCGGATATCCCGCCAGCGTAAGGCCCTTCTCCCGCTCCGAGTCTTTGGTTGGCTCGTGGTAGCCTTTACTCTCACACTCCACGACCACCTGGTTGCCTTGCACATCCACAAGAAAATCCACTGTCTGGCGGCCCAGGCGCACCTGCGGCTGGTAGGATAGCCTGTGCGCCTCCAACGCTGCACGCATTTTTTCTTCGATGGGTGTGAACAGAACTGGCTGTCGTCCGGGGGCCAGGAGCTCCGGCGAGCCGAACTGGTAGTTGGAGCGTTCCAGGAGGGTCAGCACTTGCTCTGCCAGCAGCGCCCGGATCACCCGGGGGAAGTCCCTGTGTAGATCCTCGCCCTGGATTGGCCCTGCCTCGTATGCCGTCCGGCCCAGCCAGGAGAAAAAGCAGATCGGGATGCGCCGGAACCAGAGCGGGAAGACGATCCGATCCGCGATCACCGCGGCCCGCTCCATGAATTCAACGTAGGGCAGGTCCTGGACCAGGATGACAAACCCTGGCGATGCCGGGATTTCCCCCGCTCCGGTTTGCACGGAAGAAAGCTGGATCGTGAACGGCGTCAGGCCTCTCCGCTCGCATTGTTCCGAAAAGTCCGTCACGTCGGCGGTATCCGCCTGGAACAGGGAGAAGCCTCTTCCTTTGCGCAGGCAGGTATCGAGCCTGTCGAAGAAAAAATCAAAGCTGTGGGGTTCCGGGTTTATGCCGGGTAAAGATCGCTGCAAATTTTCCATAATTCATGCTACAGATGGCGCTCAGATTCCATTCCCTGCATAATAGCACGGATGACACCATCTATATCCTTCATCACATCATTGTTCCAAAAGCGGATCACTTTGTATCCAATCGACTCAAAGTATTTCGTTCTTTCCTCGTCGTATTCATGCTGATCCAAATACTGACTCCCATCCAATTCTATGATGAGCTTAGCCTTGGGTGAACAGAAGTCAGGAATGTACTTGCCAATAGCGTGCTGACGACGAAAGCTTACACCCAGTTGATCATTTCTGATCCGCGACCAGAGTTTACGTTCGGCAGAAGTGGACTCTTTGCGGAGCTCTATTGCCCGGCGCTTCGTTTGAGGATTGCTTCGTAGGGGACGCGGCATATTGCCCCCTTCTAACTTCCCCCATTTGCACCCCGCGAAGAGCAGCGGGGCGAAAATGGGGGAAGGACTATTTCAACATGGGCATCAATAAACATATTCATCCTGCTCAACATTCCCCTCCCCCAAATGCCGAAGAACACGGAATTTGGGGGATGCCGGGTGGGGGTTTACAGCTCCCAGCTATTCAACAGATCCCGCAGCGCCAGCAGCTCCTCCCTCGATAACGTGACGCCTTTGCCCATCTTCTGGTGACCGGGGGACCAGTCACGGATGTCATACTTCGGGGCACGCCCGTTCCAGCTGATCAGGTTAAGCTCCTTGGTCCAGCCGGAGTTAGATTGCGATACCACGCCGATCTGCATGACGAGTTCATAATCGATATCATCCATGACAGAAACCTCCTTCGATTGAAAAGACCCGACAGGTCTCTCCTTGAACCTGCATGATAGCACGGATCAGGCGCGGCCGTCTCAGCGTCTTGCGCGGCCCGCTTGATCCTGTGTGCTCTCCTGATAGCTCTGGATAAGGTCCGTGATCTCATTGCGGGTCAGGCCGTTGGCACGTTTCATCGCGATCGTCTCGGCATAGTCCAGTAATCTGTGGGCGAATTCATAATCCGCGGCTTCTCGCGCCATGCCGACCAGCGATCGGATATCCTGCTGGTCAGAGGTCGATAGGCTCGATCCGTTTTGATCGAGAAGCAGACTTACTGTTTCGGCTTTACCGGCGAGCTGATCCTGGTTGGGATGGATGTTCTGCATGGTCTGCGTCAGGTCCCGTAATACTCCCTCACAAAACGTAATGAGGTTGTCGCAAGTGGCGACAGCGCGATGGATATCGTACTCCGCCCAATTCCGTTCCTGGAGTCGCTCCCAGTGATTGTTGTCACGGACGAAGGCTCGCGCGAGCGATTCCAGTTTTGGGAGGGTCTCGCTCCGGGACCAGCCCCAGCTCGAATCAATGATGCCTTTGCTGCGGTAGAGTTCTTCCTTTGTCTGCGCCAGGAGCTCTTCCACGAGCCGGGTCTCGTTCTCAAAGGCCGTATATGTCTCTCGTGCGGGGGCAAGGACCGCCTCTGATTTTTCCAGCCAGGCTTGCAGCCTGCCAACAGCAGGACTCAACCATGAGTAGCGCTCGACCTTTTGCTGGCTCAGAACTGCGATCCCTTCGTCGAAGAGGAGGTCAAAAGACTGGATGGACGGCTCATCGAACGGGGGGATATGGCTCATATACACCCCGATCTCTTTGATCAATGCCCCGATTCGTTTATGATACCGGTCATAACCGGCTTTCAATTCCTCGAATTGAACGTCATGTTGTTTTACAAGGCGGTCGGACTCGGCGATCCATTGACCCAGGCGAGTCAGGAGCTCCGGGAAATCCACCCCGCGGATCGACCGGGCTTGTTCCAGATAATCTTGCATCTCCGCGACCTGTTGTGTGCCCGCCTCGTGAAGCTCGGCCGACGTATCCATAAGAACCAGGTCTACTCTGGCAAGCAGCCGGCTTGCCTCTCCCTGGCTTGCAAGCAGTTGGTTAACCCTTTGCTGCGCCTCTTTATGAAAGCGCAGCGCTGTTCCCAACTGCAGGCTGAGCTTCGTGATCGCATCGTGCCACACAAGAGCCTGGCCTACTTTCTGGATCAGGCTCAATAGTTGGCTCTGCTTGATCACCGCATCGACGTGGATCGCCGGCTGGATCTCTCCGAGAAGCAGAGTATGGAAACGGTCCAGCTCATGCGAGGGAAAGATAGTCGGGTTACCGAGTGCCTTTTCCCAGTACGCCTTTCGTTCTTCATAGGGATACCAGTAGTACGCGCCTTCCTTTTCCAGTGTATCGACCGCCTGGATCTCTCTTTCAATATCGATGCGGCTGATCTGTTCGAGCAGTTTTTCAAAATACTCCTGCCGATTCTTGAAGCTCCGCAGGGACAATTCGGCTTGCTGCCGCGTGGTGGGCAGCGCCTCGATATACGGCCTCACCTGCTTGAGTTTCTTCCAACCACTCCAGACCTCGTCCATTTGCAGGATGGATTGCAGAAAGCCTGTCGACTCGGCGAAGTACTGGATGAAGGTGTCGAGCTCATAGCGCCGCGAGATCTTTTGACTCTCCAGGAATAACTCGATGCAATCCAGGGAAAAGTTTCCGATGTCGACAAAGATATTGGCCGTCGCATGTTCGATATACCCCTGATCGTTTTCCGAGTAGGCCATCAGACGGCTGGAGGCTTCCACCTGACATCGCTCTGCAATGCTGACCACCCACAGGAAGTTGTGCGCTTCGATGGACCGCCAGACGTCCAGGGGCTTAAGCCGTTTATTGATCTGTTCCGTCCGGATGCGCAGGTCCTCGATGGATTTCTCTACCGCTAACCGTTTCTCTTCCACCTGCTGCCTGCTCGTGCGCAGCGACTTTTGAGAAATTTGAAGCGCCAGGACGAGCTGCTCGAGGGCGCTCACGCCTCCGGACAGTTGATTTCCCAGAGCGACGGTCTTGAGCAGTTTCGGGACATTCAAGAAATCCTGGATGCGGAACTCGTCAGATAGTTCAGGCTCTTCGATGACTGCGATCTCGGGCAGGATCTGCTCGGCCTCCGCCAGGGCTTGCTGCGCTCTGGCGAATTCGATCTGTGCCTCCCGGTCGATATCGGTAAACAATACCGGTCGGGCATACATCGGCCAGCGGTCTGATTCAGAGAGCATCGTCTCTCTCATCTTTTCCAAGTGCTCGTGCAGGATGGCAAACTTTTTTTTCCCCCGGCGGTACTCGCTCGCCCGCAACCGGGCCTGCCCATAGAGAAACATCAGCACGATAAACGCGAGCAGGAAGAGGAGCGAAACAAGGGAAGTAAGTTCGTTCATATTTGCATGTACTCACAAACCTCGCCTGACGGCGTCCGCCGGACACGAGTACCTGACCGCAATTTTACCTTTCAATGTCCAGATCCTACAGGTTTTCCCCTTTCGTGGCTGTTTCGATCGAGAGGATCTTTATAGATCCCCTTGAACGACCACAGTCCTTGCGTTATTCCCCGTCAGCAGAAGAGGGGCCGGCAATCTCTGCTATGAAATCCGCATACCACCCATCTGGGACCTGGAATTTCTTGAGCAGAGCATGAACCTCCTCCATAAATAATCGTCCGCGCTTGCCCCGCTCACTCAAGGGCGCTTCCTGCTCCCCCAGCCAATCAGACCATTTCTGAGGCTCCAATCGAATATCGAATGGGAGAGGCAGCCCGTACCGGACCTGGATCTCGTGTCTGGCCTCCAGGTAACGAGGGTCACGGCTGATCCTCTCCCAGAGCGATAAACCTCTCCCGTACGGCGAGGGTGCAACTGGATTGGAATTCTTATGTTTCTCGGGTGGCGTACTCTCCGGTTCCCGCAGGTGCTCGGGCATGTGGAGGATCACGTTCACCAGGCTTTTGTCTATTTTGTATGTTTTGTTCTTTCCATCCGCGCCAGGAACCTGTTCCTCACTTACGATGTAGTGCTGGCTTGTCTCATCGACCAAATACACATCCTGGACGATGTCATTCTGCACCCGCAAGCCCATTTCGGAAAGTGCTTTCGAGATCTTTACATCGATCAGCAAATTGACGGCCGTGGGGATGCCCATGCCAACCGGATCGCTGGTATAAAAACCCGCCGCAGGCTGACCATAGTAGAACGTAGCATAATGATAGATATGTGCCATCAGCGCCAGGGCGCCCGTTGCAACAGCCAGCACGCTGTTGACGATCCAATCAATAGAAGAATCGGACCGGAAGACCTGGTACAGGAAGACCAGTGCGGGGAACACCATTGCAGAGACCGATAACATAAACCGGGATCTCCAGAGGCGCAGGAAGGACAGCGTATTGGAGCGATGGAGAGTCCAGACGTGAAGTAACCCCAGCGAGGCGAGCACCGAGATCAGGTTAAGACCCTGCACGATAAAGATGTCACCCGTCTGTGGCAGCAGCATGAAAGCCAGTATGCTGCTCACCATTAAAACCCCTGTGAACTGAAGCAGGAAAATGACACCGACCGCCAGATATTTGACCTTGAGAACCTGATACTCGACCAGCCCGCGGCGGGCAAGGTTCAAATTGACGATCAGGCCGCCAAGGATATAGGTGATGCCGAGGAACACCACGCTTCCCGTGGCGACATTCTGGATGATTTCGCCGACGCTCATCGTTCAGCCTGCCTCATTTCATTTACCCTAGTTTCACAAACTTCCCCTCTGAAGGAACGCCATGATGGTTCAAGGCAAACAGCAGGCAATACCCCCGGGGCATGTGGGCAGGAGTGGGCGGCGCCTGGATCTCCAGCCTTTCGTCATCCAGGACATGGAATACCAGCTCCACGAGTCGCTGGTCGGTATTGGTCACATGCGTCAGCACTTCGGGGCGCATGAGCACGACTCGATGGATTTCTCGAGCCCGATCGACGCTGATGGAGAATGGCGCCCGACGAGAGATTTGTTCAGGATATGCGCGAATGACCGGACGCTCTCCCCGGAAGAGATAGGGCGGTGAGAAGATCTCGATGGATTTTTCGATCATTTTTGCACGTGGGTTGCTGCCCATGGAGATCACGCGCCCGTCGGGCAGCAGGATGGCAGTGGAGTGATACAGCCGGGGTTTTTGTTGGGCGGCCATCAAGGTCCAGGTGTTGGTGGAGGGATCATACATTTCGGCTTCGAGCACGCCGCTTGGTGTGTCCAGCGCCCCGTGGGTGCTTGTGCCGTGTCCCTCATACCTGGACATTCCCCCGACGACGAGCACATTGCCATCCGGCAGGAGCACGCTATTTGCATGGATGCGCGGGTAATGCATCCGGCCCATCAATTTCCAGGAGGGGCTTGGCTCGCTCAGGTCGATCCGCTCCACGCTGTCCTGCACGCGGGTCAGCCTATTGAAAAAGGAGCTCCAGGAATCCTTGCCGACGCTGTGAAGCAGGGACATGATGATCCTGCCGAGGTTGTGCGTGCCTCCACCGGCGATCAGGATCTGGGGTCTATAGTCCGGCGGGCGCAGGGCTAACAATACCGATATGCCTTCTTCCCGGTTCTTTTCCCGGTGCCGGCCTCCCACCTCCCTCCATTCTTCGGTCTGCGGGCTCCAGCGGGCGGAGGGGAAACGGCCGGGGACGAAAAAATGGGTATTGAACATGCCGGAGTAGAAGACGTCGCCATCCGGAAGCAAATGCATTCGGGGATAAAGAGGCAACAGCCGTTCCCCTTTCATCCGGCTCCAGCGCTTCGTGGCAGGGTCAAAGACTTCATTGACCCGGGCGATCCGTTCCCTGATCTTTGCCACCAGCTCGAACAGGTTCTTGAGTATGTTCGTATTTGGCGCTTCGGTGGGCACCCGGTATTCCAGCCCGGCCAGGGTCAGAACCCTGTCGTCCGCCAGGCGGATCAGGGTGGGATACCAGCGCCCGATCTGCATATCGTCCAGTCGCTCCCAGGTTTCCGTAAATGGATCGAGGAGATAGGCCTCTTTCAGACCTCCATAGAATGGATCGGGCGGCGGCGGATAGTAGCTCGTGCCCCCGACGAAAAGCAGCCTGCCGTCGGCCAGAAAGGTGTGGCCCCCGCACCATAGATCGCAGGTCATGGGGTCGCAGGGCAGCGGATAGATCTGCCAGGGGCTGGTGTTCAAATCCAGGATTTCCGCTCGAGGCAGAGTTGGATGTTTGAATTCGTCGGGATCGAGCGAGGATCCCCCAAAGATGAAGATCTTATTTGTCGGCAGCAGGGCGACGTGGGTCGCAGAGTTGACGAACTGAGCATCGAGCATTTCCCATTTTCCGATGGCTTCCGGGGTATGCTCAGCAGGTGGATGTGGGGAGGACGGGTCGTGGTGCATGATCGGCTCCTTGCATCAGCATTCATCATCGGGTGGCGGTCGCGATAGATGGTTGATTATACATCGTGCTTATGGCTGACTCGTCCAGGAGACCGGGGGTGTGGGCGAGTAGATAAAATCAGTATAGCTAGATTACAGCCCAAAGCAAGTACCCGGTGAGCGTCGTCATGTTGTTTTCAACGGATTTTCATGGTCCATCACCCACCTGGCTACATTTGATTCTATGTATAAGGAAATTCTATGATGTGCTTCCTCGTTCCGAATGATATGTTCATAATAATTTCTCTGCCAGATTGCCGTGGCGTTCTGCTCGCGTTGAATACGCCGCGTGACCGATGCCTTATAGGATCGAATAATTGTCGGTATTGAGCCTTTCACGGGTTTGCCGAATTTCTCCCGCGCTTCGTACGGGCACGACATTGTCGTGCCCCGACATGTCGTGCCCGTACGTTCGAATGCGGATGCGTTCGAACGTCCATTAATAACAATAATCCCATGTACATGATTTGGCATGATGACATAGGCCCCCAGTTCCACCTGTGGAAAATGCTCCGGGATGAGACGCCAGTGTTCCTCCGCGACCTGACCCATAGCCGATAAACGCATTTCGCCCTGCACGATGCTTCCAAAGAGAGGTTCCCGTTGGTGCGTAACCATCGTAATGAAATACGCGCCGGGCTGGGAATAATCATACTCAGGCAACCGGATGGAACGCCGGTGATGCTTCTGAGGATCGTATTTCTTCATAAATTCTCGTCGTCGGGGCACGACTATGTCGTGCCCCAATATGTTCCTTCCCTTTACTTCGTCAGGCGAAAGCGATTCCCGCCGATGAACTTTAGCCCCAATTTGGGCGGCTTCCCCATCTGCCAGGACTCCAGGCCGTGATCGATCAACCAGCGCTCAATCTCGGCATGGAACAGCTCGCTACACCTGGAATCCCAGAATGACGGCTTCGCTACATTGACCTTGACCACATGTGCATACCCCTCCAGCTCGAGCTCTATCGTCTCCCAATCCCTCTGAAAGTAGTGATCACGGTCATTGGCGGCGAGCCTCACACCATAGTTTGCGTCGGCAGCAGGCGAGGACGCGGTTCCATTTTTCCAGGCAGTGACGATCATGGTAAATACCTCTTAAAAATAATTTTCGTGAGAATACTAAGAAACGCAAGTCTGAACAAGATGTATTTTGTCCTCTTTCACCCCGTCCTTGCAAAACTGGAAAGTGTCAGCCCTGGAATCAGTGACTCTTATTCACATGTATATCCATCTCTACCGGTAAAATTGATCATTAGATCGTGAAGCGAATAACACAATGAATTCACAATTCGGCGCGCGCCGGGCATCATGTAAAATGGAAATAACTTTCGATGGTTTGGAATCAACATGACTGAATCACCCAAAACAAAAATCGATCCTTCGATCATAGCAGCATTGATCGGAGTAGTGGGCACGATTACTGTCACCCTCATTACTCTCTTTGCGAATCGGCCCGGCCTTCCGCAGGCGACGGTTACGCTCACTTCGACCGCGGCGCAGCTGGTTGCAGAAATCCCCGACTCGGCGCCCGGTGTGGAGGCAACCCGGCCACCGGCTGCCACATCTCCCGGGACGGTGCCAACCGTGAAATACCCGGATGGCAAACTCTTCAAGCTCTTTTATGATGACAACAGTCTCTATCTGCTGAATCTCTCAGACACCGCTATCCCCATCAATCGGGTTGCTTTCGAGCGCCTCAGCGATCAGGATGTGCCTCTCAATCGCTTCAACGGCACGCGTTGGGCTGCCTTCTATCCGGATAGTAAGCCGGGCAAGTGCGTAGTGCTCCAGATTGTGGGCAGCTCCCCCTATCTTGACCCGCCCGAATGCGGCCGCGGTACGTTTCTCAGCCTGCGCACTCCGACGCGTGATGACTCAACCATCTTCTGGACTGCGCAGGAGGGAAGTCACCAGTTTCGCGTGCTGTGGCGTTCAGGCGGCAAGGACGAAGAGATCGGACGCTGTGAAATCGGCGCGGGGACCTGCGAGGTGATGCTTCCATGACCGGAGATCGTCTCACTGGCATTCCGGCAGGAGATACGTCTTGCCTTTCTTGAATTCATAATCGTCCTCGACCAGCTGCGGGTTATGCTCCACAACCAGCTCATAGAATTTTCGGGGAGTCATACCGGTGGCCTTTACCTCGTCGCTCACGAACTGCTCCCAGACTTTGGAACGACTCTTCCTGCCCAGGTCGTCCGGCTGGTGGGGAACCCAGACGATCACGCATTCCGGAACGGTGTCCACACTGGTGGGTGAGGGTGAGACCGCGACCCGTGGAGTGTCAACAGGCGTGGCCGTCAGGCTGGGCCGCCGGAATGGCCTTTGCATGGAATCCATAAAGGTTTCCGCGTAGGGGATAAAGCCGATGATACAAAAGATGACGATGAAAATAGCGGAGCCTGCAACGATCACCCATGTGGACGCATACCACGGCATGCGAGACTCAGGCGCGTAGGGTGTCTGCTCAACGCCGCGTGTTTGCGGAGAAGCGGGAGCCTGCTCGTCGTCACGCTGATCTGGCGGAATGCTCATAAGCTGCGTACTTCAATTCTACATCAAGGCTTCTCTGACGGATACTGCCACAGGGATCGCCCCCACGCCCGTATGTCATCGCGAGCCTTCGAGAAACAATCTCCAAAGCGGACGGTGTCTCCCTCTGTCTTGGAAGATTTGCTGGATGCTATTCGTCGAGAGCGAAACCAGCTGCGTCTGCCAACGCTGCCTGAGCTGTATCTGGGTGGGGGACGTGCTTCTTCATGTAAGCGAGGGTCCAGTTCTTTACTTCTGTATTTGAGACAACTTCCAGTACCCTACGGCAAATCATCCTTGAGAAGCCGCCATGCCGTATGATATTTTTTGATCCGGGCAAGGTCCCATTCATCCAGGGACGAAAGTCTTAACACGTCAATGTTATCTTCGATATCGGCGATCTTGACTTTGGCTGCGATCTTATTTCGCTTTGCCCGGGCGACGAAATCCTGATAGTCTTCGCCCTCGCTTTTGGAGAGGTACTGGATGGCTTCCACCACTTCCGGGGGGATGCCTTCGGCGAGCAGATCCCCGGCGGTAATGTCAGAGTCCTCGATCACATCATGCAGCAATGCCGCAGACCTCTCCAGGTCCGTATTCATCTTCGCCATCACCCGCAGCGGATGCAGGATGTACTCCCGACCCGCTTTGTCGGCTTTACCTGAATACGCACGAAGCGCAATCTGAAGAGACGTTTCGATAAGTTTCATACTATGAGCTTTACCTTTCTTATCTGAGCTACCAGCGCCACAACTCCTCCCGGCTCGCGGATCAGGAACGATTCCCTTGTGGGGGCCAGCCGCGCTACTCGTATGTCGTTGCGAGCGGACGTTGCGATTGCGAACGCCGCGAAGCGGCAGTCCTGAAAGGAAGCAATCTCTCGAGAAATTCGCGATGAAAATTGTGTGTGAGATTGCTTCCCAGGGGGACGCTCCGCAGTCGTCGGGAAGAACACCCTCCTCGCAACACCTGCAGTTGCGTCAGGTGCAAGTGTGACGCGAAAGTATTTTGAGACAAGTTCTAATAATTCCTAGACGCGGCGATTGTCTGTGGCGCAATACGGGCATGCCAGATGGCTGGCGGAAACAGGGAAGGACAACAGAGCGCCACATTTGCTGCAGGGAAGCGGGTGGCTGTCTACATCGATGGTAAAACCACAGTTCTCACAGACCACCTGCCGGGCGCCCGGCAGGGTCTGGATCTCGCTGCCGCAGCCTCCGCATTTGCGGCTGTCCGTCTGTAGGGGCGCGAACTCGTCATACTCGGCATGAAGACCGAACATTTTCAACAACCGTTCGCCATCGGCAGGCGGCAGGTGAGGCAGCCACGCCTGGCAAAAGTAGGAAAACTCCATCCGCAGCGGCACGCCCGAAGGCGCATGATCCGGATCGAGAGCGTCAATCCCTTTTTCGTGGATCAACGCATAGGCGAGTTCCATCTGCTGCTTGAACGTGGCCGCATACTCCCAGAACGGACCGGCAGCCATCCAGGCGCCGCCCGCGGTGGGGATGCGCTGCAGGGAGGCGACCAGCCTCTGCATCTGGACTTCCAGGCTGGCCTGTCTCGGGTCAAAGTCCTTGGCGACCGTGCATTCGACCTGGTAGTGGATGAAACCCTCGCGGAAGTCCAGGTCCCGGTTGGCACGCGGAGAGACGGCAGTCGGACATTCCTGCAGCCACAGCGTATACACATGACGGTAGATCCTGCGGCATTCCTCCTCGTCTCCACGGGCCCGGGCCATCTGGAATTGCACCGTAGCAAAAATGCGATGATACACCGTGTTGCTCAGGCCGGCATTCGTACCTGCATTGCCGAGGCGAAAGTCGTAATCCATCAAAGAGCCGCAATAATCGCAGTACAGGTAGGCGGTTTTGGATGGCAGCGACTTGGGTGCGCCGCACTGGCTGCAATTGACCCGCTTGATGAATTGAGAATGCGCCTTCAACGAGGCCGGCAGCTCATCGCCCGCACGCGGCAGTCCTGCCGAAAAGGCCGACCCGGGTGTTTCCGATGCAGCTTTCGGTTTGCGCTTTTTGAAAAAATTCATAAGTACCTCTCTCGTGTGCAGCGTACTTGCGACCCCCTCCTGCCTCCCCCTGAAGGGGGAGGTGGAGCTGCCTGCATCGCAGGCAGGGGCGGTGGGGGTCCCTTATTGCCTCACGTGCCAATCCCCAACGATGACCCACTTATACGTGGTCAGCTCCCTCAGCGCCATCGGTCCGCGGGCGTGCAGGCGTTGGGTCGAGATGGCAACTTCAGCGCCGAGTCCCAGCTCGGTGCCATCGGTGAAGCGCGTGCTGGCATTGACATACACCGCTGCCGAATCTACTTCTGCGATGAAGCGCCGGGCATGTTCCTCCGTTCGGGTCAGGATGCCGTCTGAGTGGGCGGTGCTGTGCGCGGCGATATGCTCCACGGCCTCGTCGAGCCCCTCCACCACTTTGAGCCCCAGCACCAGCGAGAGCCATTCCGTATCGAAGTCCTTCTCTCCCGCGGGCGCAACCGATGCAAAGGACGCATGACTCAACATCCCTGCCGCCAGCGGCTCCGCCCGAAAGGTCACCCCTGCCGGTGCAAGGTGCTCCACGATCTGAGGCAAAAATTCCTGGGCGATGTTTCGATGTACCAGCACGGTATCGAGCGCGTTGCAGACGCTCGGTCGCTGTGTTTTGGCGTTATGGAGGATTCGCAACGCCGCCTCCAGGTCGGCGCTCTCGTCCACGAACAGGTGACAGATCCCGATGCCGCCCGTGATCACGGGGATGTGACTGTTCTCGCGGCAGAACTCATGCAGGCCGGCGCCGCCACGCGGGATGATCATGTCCACGTGATCCTTGAGATGCAGCAGCTCCAGCACCAGTGCACGGTCCGCGCTGTCAATAAACTGGATGGCGTCGTTCGGGACTCCGCTCTGGGTCAATGCATCCTGTAGGGTCCCGACCAACGCCCGGTTCGAGCTCAACGTTTCACTGCCTCCTCGCAAAATGACCACGTTGCCGCTCTTGAGCGCCAGTCCCGCCACATCCACGGTGACGTTGGGCCTCGCCTCATAGATCACCCCCAGCACGCCCAGCGGCACGCGCTGTTTGCGCACTTGCAGACCGTTGGGCAGCGTCCCTTCATCGAAGGTTTCGCCAACCGGGTCGGGCAAATTCGCCACCTGCCGCAAACTATCTGCCATCCCTGCCAGGCGTGACTCATTCAGCAGGAGACGATCGATTAACGAAGTGGAGAGTCCGTTTGCCCTGCCGGCCCGCACGTCCTTTGCGTTCGCAGCCAGGATTGCATCCTGGTCGGCGACCAGGGCGTCGGCCAGGCAATGGAGGGTCGCGTTCTTTTGGTCAGTCGTCAGCCGTGCCAGCGTCCGTGCTGCACCCTTTGCTCGTTGTCCCATTTCGGTTAGTATCATAAATTCTCCTGTAGTCTCTCCGCGCTGAGCGGAGCGAGCCGATAGGCGAGCGCAGTCGAAGCGCCGCCCGAAGCAATCTCCCGTTCACTTGTAGACAAGAGATTGCTTCACCGCTATCCTTCGACTTCGCTACGCTCCGCAGGGCAACCTGCGCCCCCTTCGGTCAGGACGGCAGTTCGCAATGACAGTTAGAGTAACACCAGATCATTCCTATGAATGACCTCATCGCCATAATCATACCCGAGCAGCGACTCAATATCATCTGAGTGCCGTCCGCGCAGACGGGTTAAGTCCGCGCTGGAATAAGACGTGATGCCACGCGCCAGTTCTCGACCACGTTCATCGAGCACGCGCACCGTATCGCCCCGGTCAAACTCACCCGACACCTGCGTTACACCGATGGGCAGCAGACTGCCTCCCCGTTTCAACGCCGCCCCCGCGCCTGCATTGACTGCGATCTGCCCCGGCGACAACCTCCCCGAAAGGATGTATCGCTTGCGACTCTCCATCGCAGAGCGGATCGGCGAAAAGCGTGTGCCCACTCGTTCCCCGTTTACGAGTCGACATAACACATCCGGCTCCGTTCCCTGTGCAATCAGGACCGTCGTACCGGAGCGTCGTGCCAGGTCCGCGGCTTGCAGCTTGGTCACCATGCCGCCCGTGCCGAGGCTTGTCCCATGTCCGCCTGCAGCCTCCCACAGGGACGCAGGGATCTCGGGCTCGTTCACTTCTTCCACGAGTCTGGCGTTCGGATCATTGCGCGGGTCCGCGGTGAACAGACCGGATTGGTCCGTCAGCAGGGCGAGCATATCTGCTTCGACCATGTTGGCGACCAGCGCGGAGAGATTATCGTTATCGCCCACGCGTATCTCCTCGGTCGCGACCGTATCGTTTTCATTGACGATCGGGAGGATGTCCTGATTGATCAAGGCAGTGAGTGTGCTGCGCGCATTGATGTACCGGCGCCGGTCGGCGAGATCCGCACGTGTAAGTAATACCTGCGCGACAGTACGACCATACAGGGCGAAGATCTGCTCGTAGATGGCCATGAGCCGCGGCTGACCGATCGCAGCCAGCATTTGTTTCGCCGGCAGTCCTTTTGGCAGCTGTGGGAAACCCAGTTTCTCACGTCCTGCTGCGATAGCTCCCGAGGAAACCAGGATCACCTGGTGTCCTGCATTCAGGATGTGAGTCATTTGCCGTGCGAGCTCCACGACCAGGGGAGGCGTGATTTTTCTTGTTCCGGATGTAAGTGTAGATGTTCCGATCTTGACAACGATGAGCATGAGGTTTTTTGTTTCCAATAAATAATGGACGAGATTATACCCGCCTTACAAAGTGCCGCACGCCTGCGGCGTTCACCGAAGTACTATCCCGTGTAACTGTGGCTTTCTCATTATCGCTTGACAAACCCAAATCATGTCATGCTGAGTACTTTGCAAACAAAATTCTGTCCGGGTTTTTCCTTATGCGAGCACCCAGAATGAGTAATAGCATGTCATTCTACCGAAGCACACCGGTACGGTGTGAGCGACCCCTTCGACAGGCTCAGGGTAAACTCCGGGAGCGAAGAATCCCAGCGATTTTGAGCCTTTCGGCTCAAAATTGCTGGAGACCCTTCACTCACTTGCATGATTTGCGTGAGCAAATCACGTGCGGTGCAAGTGTCGTTCAGGGTGACATTAACTATTTTGTCACCGAAGCTCGACACCCGTTTCTCTTCTAAATAGACGACAAATCTTTGTTGATGTAGTACTGAACGAAGCACACCGCACTTGGCGTGGGTGCAAGCATCTCTACGACGGTGACAGAGACCCTTCGGTCGGGGCAGAGCGCTCCCTCGGAGTGACATACGTGGATTTTGAGAAAGCCGTGCCGGTGTAACCTTTTCCTGCTTGTATTTGAGCTGGCAAATCGCTATAATTTCGACAACCTTAATCGTAATTTTGGTCGATAGTTGGGCAATTGGTGATTACAGGTTTCCAAAGGAGTGGATTATGAACAGGAATATCGTTTCGCTCGTATTCAGCTTATTGTTACCCGCGCTTCTGGTCATGCCGGGCTACACTCATGTGCCGGCAATGAGATCTGCAGCCCCTGCGAAGCTGGTTGTTTATAAAAGCAATTTCAACTCGCTGGCGGCAGGTTTGACCCAGCCATTCCCTGGAGCACCGCGTCAGGATGGATGGTTTAGCGAGCTGGCTCTGCCACCTGCCTCTGGTGAGATCCAGAAGGGAATCGCGCTGGGACGGTACGCACTGCATGAGTTCACCTCTCCATCTGTCCCAGACCTGACCCAGACCATTGACAAGCGTTTTATCACAGCTCCCGACCTTTCACGCTATCCTCTCATCACGCTGCAGGTTGATTTTTACGCTCACACAAGTGATCTGGCTGCCAGCAACCCGTATGGTGCAGTGATCATCGTCAGCGGTGGTCCGCATCCGGGCTTTGAGATGATGCAGTTCAGCGTCAATAGCGGGAACGGCACACCCAAAGGGATTGCCGGTGTCAATATTGGTCTGAGCTGGTTCAATGGAGTAGATAATAACGAACCCATTCCTTTGAATATCGGGCAAAATCTGGCCTGGGATACCTGGCATCGTGTTACCCTGGTAGCCGACCAGGCCGGGGATCGTTATGTTTCGCTGAAGGTTGATAAAGAGTCTGAAGATCTCTCGGCTTACACCTTGCCGCGCTCTGAAGTGGCGCCTGGCGTTTGGGAGCGGGGCCAGTTAATGAATTCCATCGAAGCTGTGATCGCTCCAAATATCGATTTCGAGGGCGCAACCGATGACGATATTTATTGGGATAATCTCAACCTCACGGTGGAGCGACCGCATGCAACGGCGAAGCAGGAATGAAAAATGCTCGCCGCTCTCACTGGCACTCAGTCAGCAAATAGGTCTTTCCTTCCACGACCTCATAGTCATCCGCTGAAGATCAGGGGGAACCTCGAAGATTGACGTGTTCAGAAATTGTAAACAGGCCCTAGGGTAAGGGAGCCCCGCTGCGAGCCGCCTCCACCACGCTCAGGATGGCGTCGATACAGATCTGGATCGCCTCGGGTTCGCGCCAGAAGCTGGCGTGGTCCGCGCCCTCGACCGGATAGTGGACACTGTTGGTCGAGAGCGCTGCCATCTGGGTTTGCCAGTTCTGCCAGAGCTGTTCCTCTTCCGGGGGCGTGCCGTGTTCGGTCGCACTCAGGACGGCCAGAGGCATGTCCTCCCGAAAGTGGGCTTCCTTCACCTGGGTCATGCTCTCCTGCGATGCCAGGAACTCGGCGCTCTGTGTATCCCAGTCCTTGTTGGCGGCAAACGAAGCCGCCAGCTCCCGGTCGAACGAATCCGGTAGCCCCGAATCTGGCTGCAGCAGTCCAATCAGGCGCATGAGACCCAGTCGGACGAGGAACGGCGCAAGGCGGAAGGTCAGGGAGTTCGATCTAAATTTCGCCTCTCGTTCCGGTGAGCCAATCCACTGGTCCGCGGAGGAACTATCCACCAGAACCAGTCCTGCCACCTCGTCTCCATAGAGCCCGGCATATTCCCGAATGTAGAGCCCGCCGTACGACCATCCCACCAGCACATATGGACCGGGCACACCAGCCGTCTGCAGGAGCGTATGCAGCTCTTCGGCGATGTGCTGTGCATTTCGCGGTTCGGGGCTCGTGTCACTGGCGCCCGCCCCCGCCCGGTCGTAGGAGCAGACCCGCGTGGCTTTGGCGATCTCCGGCTGGATCCTGGCCCAGACGGATGACGTGGACCCTAAGCCGGTCTCCAGGATCACCGTGGGGCTGCCCGCCTGTGTTTCTCCCGTACAGTACAGGTACATCTCATAACCGCCCACATCGACCATCTGCCCGGGCCGTGAGACGGCACGTCGATCCAGCGCCGAGCCGATGACCTGATACAGACCGCCCAGCACCGCAAGGCCTGCAATGATGCCCAGCACCCACAATCCAATCCGTTTCAGGCGCGTGGACCAGCGTTTCCCTGTCGAAGCGTCACTGCGATTCATCTGTTCTCCTCGCGATAGGTCATTGCGAGCGCCGTCTGCGAAGCAATCTCCTCGTAATGGATGGCTGCACAGGATCACGCATCGCCAGCTCATTATAGTGCGTCCGGAACAGGGGAACCAGCCCGGCGCTATTCAGAGAGTGCCTAAGATCAAAAACAACATGTCATTCTACCGAAGGACACCGGTACGGTGTGAGCGACCACAGGGAGCGA
>Ga0114129_10000358_pt1 | contig 52801 bp, 38 predicted proteins | sample RhiMetdeltSRZDD1_FD_80071 | JGI IMG/M metagenome (GOLD analysis project Ga0114129, IMG submission 80071) | Populus rhizosphere microbial communities from Tennessee, USA - Rhizosphere MetaG P. deltoides SRZDD1 (version 2) (version 2) | ecosystem: Host-associated > Plants > Roots > Rhizosphere >...
GCCGTGACCGAGATCGTCGCGGGCGAGAACGCGGTCCTCGATCACTACCGCGTCCAGGAGGAAAGCCGCGAGGCGTACCACATCGGCAGCCTCCACGTGCACGCGGCGCGCAGCGCCACGTTCTCGTCGCACTCGTTCGCGATCGGGGGCAGGCTCGTGCGCAACGACGTGTTTGCGCTGCTCGACGGCGAAGGCGCGGAGTGCACGCTCAACGGTTTGTATCTGGCCGACGGCGAGCGCCTGATCGACAACCACACCACGATCGATCACGCGAAACCCCATTGCCCCAGCCACGAGGTCTACAAGGGGATTCTCGGGGGCAAGGCGAAAGCCGTCTTCAACGGGAAGATCATCGTCAGGCCGGACGCGCAGAAGACGGATGCGAAGCAGACGAATCGCGCGCTGCTGCTCACCGATGACGCGACGATCAACACGAAGCCCCAACTGGAGATTTTTGCCGACGACGTGAAGTGTACGCACGGCGCGGCAATCGGTCAGCTCGACGACGACGCGCTGTTCTACCTGCGCGCGCGCGGCCTGACGTTCGCAGAAGCCCGCGACATGCTCATCCATGCATTCGCGGGAGAGATTCTCGACCGCGTGCAGATTCCCGATCTGCGCAGTGGGCTCGAGGACGAGTTGTACTCCCAACTGGCGAAAGATCTCGCCGAGGTCGATGCCGCATGACTTCCAGCGTGGCCGCACGGCGTGTTGCGTTCGATATCGAGCGCATTCGAGCCGACTTCCCGATTCTGCGTCGCGAGGTGAGGGGGCACCCGCTCGTGTACCTCGACAATGCCGCGACAACGCAGAAACCGCAGGTCGTCCTCGACGCTCTCAACAACTACTACACGGACATCAACGCGAACGTTCATCGCGGAGTCCATCAGCTGAGCGAGCTCGCGACGGAAGCGTACGAGGGATCGCGCGAGAAGATCCGCCGCTTCTTCAATGCCGCGAGCACGCGCGAAATCGTGTTCACGAGAAACGCGACCGAAAGCATCAACCTGATCGCCAACGTATTCGGCCGATGGAAGCTCGCAGCCGGTGACGAGGTGGTCATCTCCGCGATGGAGCACCACTCGAACATCGTTCCGTGGCAGCTGATCTGCGAAGAACGGAACGCCCGCCTGCGCGTGGCGCCCATCGATGATCGCGGCGAGCTGATTCTCGAGGAGCTCGATCGTCTGATCGGCCCGCGAACGAAGCTGGTCTCGATTGCGCACATGTCGAACGCGCTCGGGACCATCAACCCGGTGAAGGAAATCGTCCGCATGGCCCACGCGCGCGCCGTGCCCGTGATGTTCGACGGCTCGCAGGCGGCGTATCACATGCGCGTCGACGTTCAGGCGCTGGACTGTGATTTCTACGCCGCCACGGGTCACAAGATCTACGGGCCGACAGGAATTGGAATCCTGTACGCCAAGGAGCGGTGGCTGGAGGCGATGCCGCCGTTCATGGGTGGCGGCGACATGATTCGGACCGTCGCGTTCGAGAAGTCGACGTGGAACGACCTGCCCCACAAGTTCGAGGCAGGCACACCGGATATCGCCGGAGCCATTGGCCTGGGCGCTGCGATCGAGTACGTCCAGGGGATTGGTCTCGACGCGATCGAATCGCACGAGCGCGATCTTCTCGAATACGGCACCGCTGCGCTCGCATCCGTCCCCGGGTTGCGGATCATCGGGACCGCGAGGCGGAAGGCAAGCATCCTGTCGTTCGTGATGGAGGGCGTTCATCCGCACGACATCGGCACGATCGTCGACCGCGAGGGAGTGGCGATTCGAACGGGCCATCATTGCGCGCAGCCGCTGATGGACCGCTTCGGCATCCCTGGCACGGCGCGGGCCTCGCTAGCGATGTACAACACGCGCGAGGATCTGGACGCGCTGGTGCGTGGGCTGAAACAGGTTCGGACGCTGTTCGCGTAGAGAAAAGGAGAAAGAGCGAGAACGGGAGATGGACTCCCGTCCTCCGATACCCATGTCGGACCTCACCGACCTCTATCAGGAGGTGATCCTCGACCACAACAAGCGGCCGAGGAATTTCGGCGTACTCGCCGACGCGAACCACTCGGCGGATGGTTACAATCCGCTCTGCGGCGACAAGGTGCACCTCTCTCTGCGCGTTGACGACGACATCGTGACGAACGTCGCGTTCCAGGGTTCGGGCTGCGCCATCTCGAAGGCGTCAGCGTCGATGATGACCGACTCCATCAAGGGCCGGTCGGTAGCGGAGGCACGCGATCTGTTCGCCCGCTTCCACCGGATGGTCACCACGCCGCCGGATCAGCCGACCGAGGATCTGGGGAAACTGTCGGCGCTCTCGGGTGTGCGTGAATTCCCGGTCCGCGTCAAGTGCGCGAGCCTCGCCTGGCACACGTTGAAGGCGGCGCTCGACCGGGAGCCGATCACGTCTACTGAGTGAGTGGGAAACGTTCTGCATGAGACAGAAGTGAGAAGCGAGAAGTTAGAGTGAACTGTGTCACGATCGATCTAGCTTCTAGCTTCTGACCTGATCAACATGAAGTCTTTACCGATGATGCCGCAACCGTCGCCCGAGCCGTCGACGGCCGAGACAGCCGCGCTGGTTCCGGACGCCGCCAAGACCGCGGAGCTGAAGCCGGGGATCATCGATGCGATTCGGACGATCTTCGACCCTGAGATTCCCGTGAACATCTGGGAGCTGGGTCTCGTGTACGACATCGTCGTGGATTCGACCGGCATCGCGGGCGTCCGGATGACGCTTACCGCACCTGGATGCCCGGCGGCGCAGTCATTGCCGGTGGAAGTCGCGACGAAGGTGAAGGCCGTCCCGGGCGTGACTGACGCGAAGGTGGACATCGTGTGGGAGCCTGCGTGGAGCAAGGACAGGATGTCCGATGCCGCGAAGCTCCAGTTGGGACTCTGGTAATGCTGCGCCTTTCAAAGAAGGCCGACTACGCGCTGATCGCGATGAAGCACCTGGCGACCCGTCCGGGTGCAGCGTCGGCGAGCGCACGCGAGATCGCCGAGCAGTACGACATCCCGATTGAGCTGATGGCAAAGGTGCTGCAGCGACTCGTTCGTCGCGGTCTCCTGTCCTCGCACCAGGGCACCAGGGGCGGATACCGCCTGTCCAAGCCGACGACTTCGATTTCGGTGGCCGATATCATCCAGGCGATCGACGGCCCGTTCACGGTCACGGCGTGTTCGACCGACGCGGCGAATTGCGGGCAGTTCGCGAAGTGCAGCGTCCGCGATCCGCTGTGGCGGATCAAGGATCGAATTCTCGCCGCTCTCGCCACGTGCTCGCTCGAGGAAATCTCGGCCGATGCGGCGGTCGAGGAAGTGGCCACGCCGCTCGCCTTCACGCGCATCGCGAAAAGCCAGTGATCAGGCTCTGGGCTCACGGCTTTTGCCTTTCGGCTTTGGGCTCATGGAGTCTGAACGGAGCTGTTCATTGCCCAAGAGCCGCGATTCGGCAGGCACGCCTAAAGCCCCTGAGCCCTGAGCCCAGAGCCGATTCTTAGCAGCGATGAAGCGCCCGGTTTATCTCGACTACCACGCCACTACGCCCGTCGATCCTCGCGTCCTGGAGGCGATGCTGCCGTACTTCAGCGAGGAGTTCGGGAATCCTGCGAGCCGGCAGCATGCCTACGGCTGGCGGGCGCAGGATGCCGTGGATCGCGCTCGCGAGCAGGTTGCGGAACTGATCGGCGCGTCGTCCAGGGAAATCGTGTTCACGAGTGGCGCGACCGAGTCCAACAACCTTGCGATCAAAGGCGCCGCCCACGCGCTGCGCGGCCGAGGCGATCACCTTGTCAGCGTTCAAACGGAACACAAGTCGGTGCTGGACTGCTTCAAGCGGCTCCAGACGGAAGGCTGGCGCGTGACGTTCGTACGTGTGAACACGGACGGCCTGGTGGATCTCGACGAGCTGCGTGCCGCGGTGGCCGATCGCGCGGTGCTCGTGTCGGTGATGGCCGCGAACAACGAAATCGGTGTCCTTCAGCCGCTCGATGAAATGGGGGCGATCGCACATGCCGCCGGCGCGCTGCTGCACACGGACGCCGCGCAGGCCGCGGGCAAGATTCCAATCGACGTGCAGCAAATGGGGATCGATCTCCTGTCGGTGACGGGCCACAAGTACTATGGCCCGAAAGGCGCTGGCGCGCTGTACGTGAAGCGGCGGAAGCCACGGCTGCAGCTCGCGTGTCTGCTCGATGGCGGCGGTCAGGAGAACGGGCTCCGCTCGGGCACGTTGAACGTTCCGGGGATCGTCGGTCTTGGTGAGGCGGCCGAAATCTGCCGCAAGGAGATGTCGAGCGAGCGCGCTCGACTTTCCGCGCTGCGCGATCGCCTGCTCGAGGGTCTGCAACGAAATCTCGACGAGGTCCGCGTCAACGGATCGATGACGCACAGACTCCCTCACAACCTTCACGTCAGCTTCGATCACGTCGAGGGCGAGAAGCTGCTGATGGCGCTTGGCGACCTTGCGGTATCAACCGGATCCGCATGCAGCTCGGGAAGCCATGCGCCGTCGCACGTCTTGCAGGCGATTGGCGCCGTCAGCGAACGCGCCGGAGCCTCTATTCGTTTCGGCCTTGGACGTGCGACGACGACCGCCGATATCGATTTCGCCATCGATCGCGTCAGCACCGTTGTCCAGAGCTTGCGCCGCGCACCGGTGTAAGCTTTTCGCGTTCCGCTGACGGGATTCCGCGGCGTCGCGTAATTGCTTCCACTCGGGCTCGCAATCGTACGCCTGGGCACGCGAGCGGTACCTTCCACTGACGTTTTTGTCCTTCGTATTCGTGTTTCAACCGGCGTTCTCAAGGGCCAGCCATTCTGCGCGCTCACAGTTCAGTCGAACAGCGGAAGCAGTCGCGGCACAACGAGTTGCGTCGGCCGGTCGATTGTCCTAATCCGCCCGTCAGCATCGACAGATAGACCCCGTTCACGCAATTGTAAGTTGGTGTACCCAAACCACTGAGTACGGACGAGCAAACGCGCGTCGTGGCAACAAGGTTGCTCGCATTACCGCGATGCCACACGTCAAGCCCGACAGTAGGTGTCGACCGCTGGTCGTCGTCTCGAATCGCGAGCCCTACGCGCACTCGTACAGCAACAACGGGCCGATTGTCGCGACGGCAACAACCGGCGGTCTGGCAGTCGCTCTGGACTCTTTGATGCGCGAGCGTGGTGGCACCTGGATCGCTCACGGCGCCGGCGAAGCGGACCGCGCAGTCGTCGACAGGAACAGCCGAGTCGCCGTGCCGAGTGACGCGCCTGCATACACGCTGCGTCGGGTCTGGCTCTCTCCTGATGAGGAACGACGCTACTACCACGGCTTCGCAAACGAAGGCCTGTGGCCGATGTGTCACACCGTCGATGTGAGGCCTCTGTTCAGATCCGAAGATTGGGGCGAATACAGCCGCGTGAACGCTCGGTTCGCCGAAGCAATCGCGGCCGAGCTTTGGGACCCTGCTGTTCCGGTCTTCATTCACGATTACCACCTCGCGCTGACGGCGGCCGCCCTTCGGACACGCCATCCACGCGCGCGTACCGCATTGTTCTGGCATATCCCGTGGCCTCATCCCGACCGCCTGCGGATCTGCCCATGGCGGCGGGAGATCATGATTGGCCTTCTCGCCAACAACCTGCTCGCCTTTCAGCTCGAGCGAGACCGACGCAACTTTCTCTTGTGCGTACGCGACGAGCTGCCGTCGGCAATCGTCGAATCGGGGCAGGTGATGCTGAACGGGCGCGTAACGGAAGTGATCGCTGCTCCGATTGGCGTCGACGCCGCTCGGATTCATCGGACGACCCTGGATCCGCAACTCCCAGCTGAAACGGCACGCCTGCGAAAAGAGCTCGCGCTCGACGATCCACGCGTGAGCGTCATCGGTGTGGGTGTCGATCGGCTGGATTACACCAAAGGCATTCCGGAGCGTCTCGACGCGATTGAGCGCGTGCTCTGGTTGCGTCCCGATCTCCGCGATCGGCTCGCATTCGTCCAGGTCGGAGTGCCGTCACGATCGAAGATCTCGACCTATGCGGAAATCGAACGCCGGGTCGACGCAAGGGTTGCGGAGATCAATACGCTGTACGGCGAGGGCCCCGAGCGTGGTCCGATTCGGCTGCGAAAATCGGCTCTGACGCTGCGCCCGCTCGTCGCCCTGTATCGCCTCGCCGACTTCTGCATCGTCAGTGCGCTGCACGATGGAATGAACCTCGTGGCCAAAGAGTTCGTCGCGTCGCGAGACGACGGGGATGGCGTGCTGGTTCTGAGCGAGATGACCGGCGCCGCGCAGGAGCTTACGGAAGCGCTTCTGATCAACCCATATCACGTCGACGGGTTTGCGCTGGCCATCGAGCGCGCGATAGCGATGCCGGCTTCGGAGCGCGCGTATCGCATGCGCGCGCTGCACCGCGTCGTCGCGGCGCGTGACATTTCACAGTGGGCGTCTGGAATACTCGATCGTCTGGGAAAGGCGCAGCCGGTGTTCAGGGAAGTACGGTCGAGAGCGCAGCGGAGCACGGGCCGACTCCGCATCAGCGCTGTGGCGGACCGCGTGAGATCAAATGTCAGTTGACGACATACGAAACGCTGCCATTGCAGATTGCGGATTGAAGAGTGCGGATTGCCGGATTGCTGCTTGCAGATTCTGATTGCCGACTTGTAGATTGGTCGGCGTCAATCGTCGGTTGGACAATCAGCAATCCGTCAATCAGCAGTCAACAATTCCGTTAATCCAGGAATCACTAATCCATCAATCCGCAATCGGCAATCCGTAAATCTGCAATCCGCAATCTGCAATCTTCAATTGTCTATGCCTCCGACCACTATCACCGTCGCGCATAGTTCCGATTCCGATGATGCGTTCATGTTCTACGGGCTGGCGAGCGGCAACGTGGACACCAACGGCGTTGTCGTCGAGCAGGTTCTCGCCGACATCGAGACGCTGAACCGCGCCGCGTTCGAAGGGCGGTACGAGGTGACGGCGGTCTCGTTTCACGCTTACGCGCACCTGGCCGACAAGTACGCGCTCCTGCCGCACGGCGCGAGCATGGGCGACCGCTACGGGCCGATTGTCGTCGCGCGTCAGAACGGTCCGACAACGGTGAAGGACGCGCGCATCGCGATTCCCGGCACGCTGACGACCGCGTATCTCGCACTGCGAATGTACGAGCCTTCGTTCGATTACGTCGTGCTGCCGTTCGACGAGATTCAACCGGCGGTCGTCGACGGCCGCGTCGAGGCAGGGCTGCTGATTCACGAAGGCCAGCTGACGTACGCCGACGAAGGGCTTCGCAAGATCGTAGATCTGGGCGAGTGGTGGGCCGAGCGAACCGCCGGCCTGCCGCTGCCCCTCGGCGGCAACATCATCCGCCGCGATCTCGGGCCGGCGCTGATGAACACGGTGTCGAAGATGCTGCACGACAGCATCGCCTATGCACTCTCGCACCGCCCAGAGGCTGTCGAATACGCGCTGCAGTTCGGGCGCGGCCTCGATCGCGCCCGAGCGGATCGCTTCGTCGGCATGTACGTGAACGACTTGACGCTGTCGTACGGCGACCGTGGCAAACGTGCTGTCGAACGGCTGATGGCCGATGCATTCGAGCGAGGGCTGATCCCGCAGCGGGTGGCTGTGGAATTCGTCACCGCACGAGAATGACAGGAGATCAGGAGGTGAGGAGAAACAACAAATGGTTTTCCTCCTTATCTCGTGATCTCCTGTGATAACGCATGTCGCGGTCCTGATCTCAGCGTCAAATCGGCAAATACGAATCCCTCCCTTTCCACCTTTTCTCCAACTTCAACATCGAGCTTCTTCGAGAACATCGGGCCGGCTATCACGCACGAGTGAAACTCGCCGCGTTCGCCGCAGGGGTCGGTCGACGAAGGAAGATCACCGAGCAACGCCTGGTCGAAGCGTCGGCCGGCGAACGCCGGCGAAAGGACGCGGGAATCCACGCACGTGACGATTGCTTCGAGTCCGCCTTCGATCATGTCTCGCGCGAGCTGTGCGGTGGGGCGTTGCCACAACGGAAAGATAGGCGTGAGACCTGTTCCCGCCAGCCGTTCCTCGCGATACCGACGCACGTCCTCGAGGAAGAGGTCACCGAATGCGACGTGCGTGAAGCCGTCGGCAGCGGCCTGACGGAGGACAGCGGCCATTCTCGTTTCGTAGACCTCGTTCGGACAGGGCGAAGGAATCGGAACGGTGACGAGCGGCAATCCAAGCGCTGCGGCTTGCGCGCGAAGGACTTCGCTGCGTACGCCGTGCATCGCGACGCGATCGTGTACTTCGTTGACCGACGTGAGAAGAGCCGCGGGCGTGCCGATTCTCTCGGTCCGGAGCACGTGGACCATCCAGGCGCTGTCCTTTCCACTGCTCCACGAGATCAGAATCTTCATCTGAACGCCTCCGGGTGCAGCGCCCGCGCGATCAGCTCGGTCCCTTCCGCGACGCGCGGGCCTGGCACAACGGTCCTCGGATCGACGATGAAATAGATTCGGTTCGAGCGGACGGCAGGCAGCGCCGTCAGGGTTCGCCAGACGTCGGTCTCGCGGGCGATCTGAGCCTTGTCGTGGGTTCCACCGCGCAGTTCGATGATGACCGCCGGCTTGCGCGAGAGGATCGTCTCGGTGGTCGCCTGCACCGATTCCCGCTTGATGTCGGCGAAGAGGTTCTCGCCACCGGCAGCATCCAGCATGTCGTTGATGAATCCGAATCCGCCGCTCGCGTAGATGCCGCGCAGCGCGCCGGCCTCGCGCCCGAAGACGACGAGCGTTCGCGGTCGCGGCTGCCCGCGCACCCGTCGCCGGATGTCAGCGAAACGCTCGTCGATCCGCCTGATGACGTCCGCGCTCTCCTTTGCGCGTCCGACGCGATCGCCCAGCTCGCGAATCGTAGTGGTCACGTGCTCGAGGCCTGCGTGGCGGTAGACGAACATCGGAATCCCAGCGCGCTGCAGCTGACGCTGCAGGTCTTCCTGGCTGCCGTACACGACCACGAGGTCTGGATGAAGCGCGAGAATCCGCTCGACATCGGGGTCGAGCAGGGCGCCGACGCGTTCGAGGCTCTTCACCTCCGGTGGATACTCGTCGAAGCTGCTCACCGCGACCACCTGCGGCCCCGCGCCGATCGCGAACAGCATTTCCGTCACGGCTGGAATGAGCGAAATGATGCGGGACGGACGCTGCTCGGGATTCGTCGGGCGCCGGTGGCTCGGTAGCAGCGCCTGTGGCTGCGGCGGACCGCAAAAGCGGTCCCGCCGCGTGAGCGGGGGTGGGGCCCCGCGAGCATTGAGAAAGGTGGCTCGGTGGCTCGCGTTCAGGAACGAGAGCAGGCTCGCGACTGTGACGATGAGTGTCTTGGATGAGCGGTTCATCGATGCTTGATGTAGCGCGGGGCCCTCAGGCCCCGCGGGTAGGGCGGGTCTGAAGGCCCCGCCCTATCAGTCACCCACGATTCGTGAGGTAACCAGACTTACGGCGGCGATGCCGAGGGCCTTGGATGAGCGGTTCACGCCGTTTGCTTGTAGCGCGGGGTCTTCAGACCCGCGGCGCGGGCGGGTCTAAAGACCCTGCCCCTACATCCAGTTGGCGAACCCCGAACCCCCAATCCCGAACCCCGAGCCACCGAACTACCGAACTACCGAGCTACCGGATTTTCTGACCAGCAGCCACAAGAAGAACGGCCCGCCGATGAGCGCGGTGATCACACCGACGGGCAATTCGACCGGCGCCATGATCGTGCGCGCAATCACGTCACACGCGATGAGAAACGCCGCACCGAAGAGCACCGACGCCGGCAGGACGACGCGATGATCGGCGCCGACCATCAGGCGAACGAGGTGTGGAACGATGATGCCGATGAAACCGATCGGGCCGCCGACCGACACGGCAGCGCCGGTCGCGAGTGAGGCGCTGAAGAACGCGGCACGCTGCGCGCGAGCGACGTCGACTCCGTGCGTTTCAGCGCTATCCGGACCGAGACTGAGCAGGTTCAGCGGACGCGCGAGCCACGCAAACACGGCAAATGACACGATCATGAGCGGCAGCGCTGTAACAAGGGGCTCGTAGGCGCTCACATCGAGGTCCCCCATCAGCCACCGCAGCGTACGATACGTCTCGGCGAAATCTGCGAAGTACTGAACGAACAGAATGAGCGCCGAGAAGAACGCGTTCATCGTCACGCCGGCGAGCAGCAGGATGTTGGTCGAGAGGCCCAGGTGTCTGGCGCGCGCGAGCGCGTAGACGATCGCGACTGCGCTGAGCGACCCGATGAAGCTGGCCGCCGGCACGGCAGGAACGCCGAGGCCGCCGAACGTCCATTCGAACGTGATCGCGAGCATCGCACCCAGCGCCGCGCCTGCCGAGACGCCGAGCGTGAACGGCGTCGCGAGCGGGTTGCGCAGCAGACCCTGGAAGACGACTCCCGCGGACGCGAGCGCGGCACCGACGAGCGCGCCGGCCAGCGTCCTGGGCAGTCGGGCGATGAAGAAGATCTGCGCGTCGACGTTGTCGGCGAATCGAATCGTGGGATCGAGCGCCCGGCGAAGGTTGATGGACGTCGAACCGACGAGGGGAGCGGTCAGGATCGCCGCAAATGCCAGGGCGCCGAATGCGGCGACTGACGTCACGAGGCGCGCACGGATCGGGCGCGTCATCGCGCCTCGATGGTCCCGGGACGCGGCTCCGCACGGATAGGTCGACTGTGCTCGGAGCTGATCCCTCGACTCTCCTCGGGATCGGCCGGCCGAATCGGCACGACGACGAGATGGCCCGCCGATTCATGCATGTGAACGTCGGCTTCGACACCGTAGAGGTCGCGGATGCGCGGCGGGGTCAGCACCTCTTCCGTCGCGCCGCTTGCCACCACGCGGCCTTCTTTCAGAAGGACCAGCGATCGACAGAGGCTTGCCGCGAAGTTCAGATCGTGGGTCGAGACCACAATCGAGATCGGCATCACCTGCTGCAGGTCCCGCAGCAGCGCGGCGATTTCGAGTTGGTACGCAAGGTCCAGTGCCGCAGTCGGTTCGTCGAGCAGCAGCACGGCCCCTCGATTTGCCTCTGGGCTGGTCCGTCGACCGGATCTCGAGGTGTCCCGACTGGCGGCGATCTGTGCGAGTGCCGCCGCGATGACCACTCGCTGTTTCTCGCCGCCACTCAACGTCGCAAACGCACGATCCTCGAAGTCGATCGTTCCGGTGATGTCCAGCGCGTGCCGCGCGGCCGCGTGATCGACCGGCCCTTCGAGCTCGAACGCACCCAGATGCGGGTAGCGGCCCATCATCACTATTTCGAGCACCGAGTAATCGAAGGCGAGGTGCGTCTCCTGCGGCACGACGGCCATTCGCCGCGCCAGCGTCGCCTGCGGAATCCGTGCAAGATCGACGTCGTCCAGCGTAACGCTCCCGCCGCGCGGCCTCCGGGTTCCTGCGAGGACGCGCAGCAGCGTCGTCTTGCCGGACCCGTTCGGGCCGAGCACGCCGACGAAACCGCCATCCTGCACGTCGATCGAGACGCCGCGGAGCACCAGCGTTTCGCCGTAGCCGAACGTGACGTCAGCGGCTCGTAACAAGGCGAAAACCCGCGAGCCCGGCGCGCCCCAGGGCGGGATAGCCCAGGACCTCTTCGTACCGGCGGTCGAACACGTTGTTCACGCGACCGAAGAGCTCGACGTGCGACACGAGCTTCCATGACGCGCCGGCGTTCCAGACGGTGTAGCCTGGCGCATCGAATAGTCCGCCGAACGCACCAAACGACGGTTCGACGTCGAGCACGCCACTTCGGCCACCGCTCTGCACGTAGCCGGTGAAACGTCCCGAGGTAATCACCACGTCAGCAGAGTACTGATGCTTCGGCCGTCGGAGCAGTTCCTGACCGGGCGTGAACGGCGACGGCGCAGCCGATGCCCGGTCGACGGCCAGAATCTCGGTGTCGAGCAGCGTGTACGCGACGCGCAGCTGCAGGTCGAGCGGCACGCCTGCCTTCGCGCGCGCGCGAAAAGTGCCGGTGATCTCTGCGCCGCGCGATCGCGCGTTCGAGATGTTGTCGGTTCTGAAGCGGCTCGACTCACGGAACGAGCCAACGGCAACGATCAGATCGTCGTACCAATTGAAGAATGCCGTCGCCTCGACGAGCGCGTGGCCCCGCAGGAACGCCTGATCGATTCCCGCGTCGAAGCTTCGGCTGCGCTCCGGCTTGAGCGATGGATTGTCGGTGAACGCGATCTCGAATCCGTCAGGCGGACGGATGCCGGTGCCGGCCGACGCGCGGACCTTTGTGAATTCGCCGTCTCGGGATTGGAGATACCACGCGGCGGCGACCTTTGGATTCACCGACACGACCGTATCATCGGGGAAGTCTGGGCGCGGTGCAAAGCCGTCCGGGTCACCTGGGAGCGCATCGCGCGTGATTCGTTCGACGCGTAATCCAGTCGTCACGAATAGGCGAGCGGAGTGATTCCATCGCGCTTCGGCAAAACCACCGATCAGCCCGCGCTCGACCGGAACTTCCCTCGACGCTTCCGCCGTGATGTACGTGCTTCCCGCGCGCTCGCGCTCGAACTCGGCGCCGGCTGATGCGTCGAGATCCCGTGTGACCGTCACGTCCGCCTGGAAGCGCGCGCTCGTTCGACGCGACAGGGACGTAGAGTCGGTGAACGAACCATCGATGCGTGCGTGCGTCGCTTGCGCCTGCGCGCGAACGCGCCGGCCCACCGGCGCGACACCCGATACCGACACCAGCCATCGTTCGTCGGTGCCGCGCGAATCGGAGATGCCGGTGAAATTGCCGACCGGATTCGAGCCGAACGGCCCCGGAAAGCCGCGTTCGTCTTTGAGGTAGTTCACGTCGCCACGGACGCTCGTTCCGTTTGCGCGAGTCCAGCCGAGACCGCCCGCAACCGAGTGACGCTCGTAATCATCGTTGTGGATCCGTTCCCCGGCTGCCGTCGTGTCTCCATTCATGCCATCGCTCGCGAGTCGCTCTGCCGAGCCGCCCCAGCGCCACGGACCAATGCCTCCCGATGTCGCCGCGGTCGCGCGCGTCGTCCCGAAGCCGCCACCTTCGAACGACGCATCCGCCGTCGGCGGACCGCCGCGCTTCGTGATCACGCGAATCACCGAGCCGATCGCATTCGATCCGAAGAGCGCGCTCTGCGGACCGCGAACGATCTCGATGCGATCGATGTTCACGATTGGAAGATGTGCGAAATCGAAGCCGCCGCCGAAGGCATTTGCCTCGACACCATCGACGAGGACGAGCGAGTAATCCGACTCGCCGCCGCGAGGAAAGACGCTCGTGATCGCGCCACGGCCGCCCGACGCGGCCACGGTCAACCCGGGCACGAGCCGCAGCGCATCGGCGACGCTCTCGATCTGACGCGACTTCAACTCCTCACTGGTGATGATGGTCACGCTCGACGACGTCGTGGAGAGCGGGACCTCGATCTGAGCGGCCGATACGACGACCGACTCGGACACGGCGCTGACCGTCAGCGCGATCGTGCCGACGTCCTGCGCTTCGGCCTTGGCGCCAACTGTCGTTGGCTGCGCGCGAAACCCGTCCGCCGCAACGCGCAGCTCGAAGCTGCCCTGGTCCGGCGCCTGCGTCGCAAAGGCGCCGGCCGCGTCGGTCACGGCCGTGCCGATCACCATGGTTCCCCTGATCAGCAGGACGGTTGCAGCAGGGACCGCGCGGCCGTCGGGATCCACCACGCGTCCGGTGATTGGTCCCGCGAGCGTGTTTGCAGTCGATGCCAGGAGAAGGGAGGTCGCGAGGAAGAGAATGCGGACGAAAGGACGATGCACGGGGCTCCTTTCCGGCGTGATCGCGCGCCGATGAGAGAGACAGCCCGGCGCCAGGTATCCTGGCTTGCGGATCGTCGCGCCGTCCCCGCGCCTTCCCATACCCGCTATGGGCACAGTGGCGTCCGGCTCGAATCACAGAGAGCCGGTCGAGAACGGAGCTCCTCGCTTACAGTGGCGGCACCGCGTGGGCTTTGCACCCACTTCGCGTGGTCGCCGGGCAACATTACTAGACCGGGGGGCTTCGCCCCGCCGGACCCCCATCGCCGTCGCTCGCGGGGCCCCTTCGCCCCGCGCCGGCGGGCGCGCCGCTGGCGCGCCTAAGCAGTTATGCGCTGAACGCAACGAGAATTCTCGTCGCGAGTCGCATACCCGGCCTGGAGGGAATTGCCAACGTTCACAGCGTCAGAGTATACCGCATTGTTCGCGTTGGCGCGGTTTCCGGTAACATGAAGTGTTTGGCAAACTTCGGATCGCGGAAACTGCGATGAAGCGAACGAGCACAGCGAGAGAGCCGCCGGAGCGGAGTGGGGCGAACGGGTCCCCGCGAGCGACGGCGCAAGGGGGTCCGGGGGACGAAGTCCCCCGGAGTAGAAAGAGCTCAACGGTGATCTCGCAGGAGGCTCCGGTCGAACGCGTCGGGGCTGCGACCGCAGGCGGTCTGGTCGTGCACGGAGAAACACTGACCGTGCAGACCGCTGAGCGCGTGGAGTTGATCGACGTCACCGATCGCGTACGGATGGTCGCCCGTTCGGCTGGCGTGCGCGAGGGCACGGTCAGCGTGTGGTCGCTGCACACGACGTGTGCCCTCTTCATCAACGAGGCACAGCCGGCGCTTCATTCGGATATCAAGTGCTTCCTCGAGCGCACCGTCGCGCGAGACGGCGACTGGCTGCACAACGATCCGAAGCATTCCGACTGCGACCGCATGAATGCCGATGCGCATCTGCGCGCCATGATCCTGGGGCACAGCCTGACGGTGCAAGTGAGTGGGGGCGAGGTCGTCCTCGGTCAATGGCAGCGCATCCTCGCGGCTGAGCTCGATGGGCCGCGCGCGCGCACGCTGCGGATTCAAGTCATGGGCGTGGCATGAAAGGTCGGCTCCGGGACGCCGGTCTCTCCGAGATCCGCGACAAACTCGACGCGGACGTGCGTCTGACGTTCGAAGACGGCGTGCGGCTCTTCGAGTGTCCTGATCTGTTGGTTCTCGGCCGGCTCGCCAATCGCGAGCGCGAGAAACGGCACGGCGCGCGGACATACTACAACTTCAACATCCGTCTCGAGGCGACGAACGTCTGCGTGGCGAGCTGCCTCTTTTGTGCCTTCGCTCGATTGAAACCAGGCGATGAGGGCTCCTACACCATGACCCTCGAAGAGGCATGGGACAAGCTCAGAAGCCGCGCCGATCAGCCGCTCACCGAAGTGCACGTCGTCAACGGTCTTCACCCCGATCTCCCGTTCGATTACTACCTGGAGCTCCTGCGCGGGTTCAAGCGCATCCGACCGAACATTCATTTGAAATGCTTCACCGCTGTGGAGATCGCGTTTTTCGCAGATCTGTACGGGATGACCGACGAACAGGTCTTGCGTGAGTTGCACGGCGCTGGCCTCGACTCGCTGCCTGGCGGCGGCGCCGAGATCTTCGCCGAGCGCGTACGGCGCAAGATCTGTCACGACAAGTGCGGAACGGATCGCTATCTGGAGATCCATCGCGTTGCGCACGGCATGGGCATGCGATCGAACATCACGATGCTTTACGGTCACATCGAGACCGCCGAAGAGCGCGTGGACCACATGCTGCGCACTCGCGCCCTCCAGGACGAGACCGGAGGTCTGCAAGCGTTCATCCCGCTCGCGTTCCATCCCGACAACAATCAGATGCGCAAACTGCCTCCGCCCAGCGCTGCGGACACGTTGCGCGTGCATGCTGTCTCGCGCCTGATGCTCGACAACGTTCCGCACGTCAAGGCGTTCTGGATTGCGACCGGAGTGGAGGTCGCACAGCTCGCGCTGTGGTTCGGCGTCGACGACCTCGACGGGACGGTGCAGGAGGAGAAGATCTATCACATGGCCGGCGCGCGCACGCCCGAGTCGATGTCGACTTCTGAGATTCGGCGCCTCATTCGAGCCGCGGGCCGCGAACCCGTCGAGCGCGACACTTTGTACAACGTCATCGCGGGGCCGGAGGCTCCCGATGAGGTGCATGCCACGTTGTACAATTGAGGGTAGTTGAGCGCCGGACGGGGTAGGCGGAGTGCGCGGAAAGAGCGTACACCGCGGAGCTACGGAGTTCACAGAGTTCATCTAAGGGATCAAAGCCAGCCAGGAGACTTTTCCAGCATCCAAGAGGTCCGTGACCTCCGTGGCTCCGCGGTAAACGCCTTGCTCCGTGGCCTCCGTCTCCTCCGCCGACCGAGCCTGAACGCTGACACGAAATCCAAATGGACATAAAACTCCTCACCGAAGTCGAGAAAGCCAGCATTGGCGAGCGCCAGCCGCTCCCTGACCGATACCTTCGTCTTTCCGACGATGAGATGGACGCGCGAATTGCAGGGGCGAAGCGGACGCTTGGCGAGCGCATCGTAATCCTTGGTCATCACTACCAGCGCGACGAGGTGATCAAGTTTGCTGACTTCACGGGTGACTCGTTGAAGCTGTCGCGTGCCGCTGCCGGTCGCGGCAAGGCCGAGTACATCGTTTTCTGCGGCGTCCATTTCATGGCCGAGAGCGCCGACATCCTTCGCGGCGCTCACCAGAGAGTCGTCCTTCCGGATCTCGCGGCCGGCTGCTCGATGGCCGACATGGCCGAGCCCGACCAGCTCGACATGTGCTGGCGCGAGCTGTCGGAGATGGGCATCGACACCGAGGCAATCGTCCCGGTGACGTATATCAACTCGTCCGCCGCCATCAAGGCTTTCTGCGGCAATCACGGCGGGATCGTGTGCACGTCGACGAACGCGGCCACGGTGATGAAATGGGCGTGGGAGCGTGGCAGGCAGCTGTTGATGCTTCCCGATCAGCACCTCGGTCGCAACACGGCGTTCAAGATGGGAGTCCCGCTCGAGGAGATGGTGGTCTGGGATCCGAACGAGATCTGGGGCGGATTGGATCCCGAACGGATCAGAGACGCGCGCCTGATTCTGTGGAAGGGCCACTGCTCGGTGCACACGCGCTTCAACCTCCAGCAGATCGACGCCTTCCGCCGCAAGCATCCGCAGGGCAGGATCGTCGCTCACCCCGAATGCACGTTCGACGTCGTCCAGGCGGCCGACGAGAGCGGATCGACCGAGTACATCATCAACACGGTTCGAAACAGCCAGCCCGGCACTGTCTGGGCGGTCGCGACCGAGATCCATCTCGTCAATCGGCTCGCGCACGAAGTTGCGCCGGAAAAGACGGTCGTCACACTCGATCCCTTCGGGTGTCTCTGCTCGACGATGTTCCGCGTCTCCCCGAACCACCTGCTCTGGGTGCTCGAAGGACTGGTGGAAGGAAGGCTCCATAATCAGATCGTCGTCCCCGAACCCGACAAGTCGCTCGCTCGCCTTGCACTCGATCGCATGCTGGCGGTCTGAGAGACGGCTTTTGGCTTAGGGGCTTTCGGCTGTGGGCGTCCCAAAGCCCAAAGTCCTGAGCTTGTCCGCATCGACGCCAACGTGCGATCGACCGTTGACGTTGAGCCTTCTCCCGCTTCGGTTATAGGATCGGAAGGTTGATCTGATCGAGAAGGAGATTGCTGATGGCGCACGAAGTCCCTCCCCTGCCGTACGATTACAACGCCCTGGAACCGCACATCGACGAGCAGACGATGCGGATCCATCACGACAAGCACCACGGTGCGTACGTCACCAACCTGAATGCGGCACTGGAGAAACACCCGCAGCTTCAGCAGACGAGAATCGACGGGCTTCTGAGCGGCATCAACACGGTGCCGGAAGACATCCGCACGGCCGTCCGCAACAACGGCGGCGGGCACGCGAACCACACGATGTTCTGGGAGATCATGGGCCCCGGCAAGGGCGGCGCGCCATCCGGCGCGATCGGCGACGCAATCAAGAGCACGTTTGGCAGCTTCGATTCGTTCAAGGATCAGTTCGCGAAAGCGGCGATCGGTCGCTTCGGCAGCGGGTGGGCGTGGCTGATCGATGCCGGCGGCAAACTGGTGATCGAGAGCACGGCCAATCAGGACAGCCCGCTCATGGAAGGCAAGAAGATCGTGTTCGGCCTCGACGTGTGGGAGCACGCCTACTACCTGAAATATCAGAACCGTCGTCCCGACTACATCGCGGCGTGGTGGAACGTCGTCAACTGGGACGCCATCAACAAGCGATTCAAATGAAAGCAGGAACTTCGAACTTCTTACTTTTGCAGAGCCGAATTTAGCGCAGCCACAATCTCCTCGTGGCTGGGGAATTCTTGCTGCGTGTCGCCCACGAACGAGTAGCGGATTGCTCCAGTCCGATCGATCAGAAACAGCGCGGGTCGGGCGATGTTCCAGGCGTCGAGTCCGAGCCGGTGCCAGACGCCGTACGCCTTCAGCACATCGCGAGACTCGTCGATGAGGATATTGAAGGGCAGCCCCGTTTCCTCGATGTAGCGGCGCACGACCGTCGACGATTGCGCGACGACTGCGACCACCTGCACGCCACGCGCGGCGTATTCGGGGGAGTGTTGAGCCAGTTCACCGAACCGGCGGCGGCAGTTCGGTCACCAGGTGCCGCGATGAAAGGCAAGCAGAACCGGGCCCTTGGCGAGGTAGTCGGTCAGCGCACGCAGTTCACCTTTCTGTGTAGGAAGCGCGAAAAGCGGGGCTTTCGTAAGCCGGGACGGATGCGACATTGTATCGGCGCCAACGCCCAGAGCCCAAAGCCCTGAGCCGATCGCGAGATGCCTTTCAGAACAGCTTCACGTCCACCATCTCTCCCGCCTCGACGATGTCGGTCTGCGCGGGGATTTCGATATAGCCGTCGGCCTGGGACATGCTCGTGATGTCACCCGATGCCTTGAATGCCGGCGTCGCGGCGCCATCGACGACTCTCACCGTGTAGAACTGATGCCTTCCGGTCGTCGAGACGATCCGTCGCGCGAGCGGCACCCTGATTGTGTGCGGGCGATGTTCCGGGAGCCGGGCCATCCGGCGAAGCATCGGGACGAGCAGCATGTACGCGTTCGAGAGGCACGAGGAGGGGTATCCCGGCATGCCGAGAACGGGCTGCGTCGCGATGCGGCCGAACACCGTCGGCTTCCCTGGCTTGAGGGCGATGCCGTGGAAGATCACCTCGCCGAGCTGCTGGAGCACGTCCAGGATCAGGTCGCGTTCGCCGACCGAGCTGCCGCCTGAGAACACGAGCATGTCTTCCGACGACGCTCTCGTCACCGCCGTCGTGAGCTCGGCGACGGTATCGGGCGCGGTGGGAAGGACAACGGGCACGCCGCCGTGCGCCGCAATGACCGCCGAGAGCGTGAATCGATTGATGTCGTAGATCTGCCCCGGCTCGAGCGGGCGTCCTGGCTCGACGATCTCGTTACCCGTCGACAGGATCGCGACTCGCGGTCGCGCGTATACGACGACGGTAGTGACACCGATCGCCGCAAGCGCGCCGACGCGACTGGGGTTGAGGACCGCGCCCCGGTCCAGCAGTGGCTGCCCGGACGCGATGTCCGCGGCGCGTCGTCCCACGTGTTGCTTCGGATACACCGGCGTGAGGACACGAACTTCGTCAGCCGATGCTTTCTCGGTTTCCTCCACCATGACCACAGCGTCGGCGCCGTGCGGCATCGGTGCGCCCGTGGCGATCTCGATGCACTGTCCGTGCTCGACGGCGCGACCCGGCACCTGGCCGGTGTACACGCGTTCAACGATCGTCAGCGACTTCGGTGCGTACGATCCCGCCCCGAACGTATCCTCGGCGATGACGGCGTAGCCATCCATCGCTGCACGATCGAATGGCGGCACGTCGATCGTCGCCGCGGGCGGTGCTGCGACGACGCGTCCGTTGGCTTCGGCAATCGGAACGCGCTCGGTACGCTCCGTCGGCATGGCGGCCTCGAGCAGCAGCGTCAGGGCCTCGTCGAGCGGAATCGTTTCGCGGAGTGGGCGCATTTCAGGTGAGGGTGCCCTCGCATCCTATCTTCTTAACTCCCGTACCACATGCCCGATCTCGGGCACGATGAGCTTCTCCATTGCAAGCTTGACCGCATGCTGCGAGCCGGGCAGTGAGAACACGGCTGTGCGACCGATGGTGCCGGCGACGGCGCGACTGAGCATCGCTGCCGATCCGATTTCCTCGTAACTGAGCATGCGGAAGAGCTCGCCGAAGCCGTCCAGACGTTTGTCGAGTACACTCGTGATCGCTTCGTATGTGCTGTCGCGCGACGTGATCCCAGTGCCTCCGGTGGTGATCACGACCTCAACTTCCGGCGTTGCTGACACGACCACTTCGCGTACGACGTCCGGTTCGTCACGGACGATCCGTCGTCCGGCAACCTCGTGGCCCGCGCTCCGCAACGCTTCGACTATCGTATCCCCACTCGTGTCGGTGGCTTCGGTGCGGGTATCGCTGATCGTCAGCACGAAGCAGCGCACAGAGACCGGGGCAGTCTTCCGGTGAATCGTGGAGCTCACTCACGTCGATTATATGGTGGCCTACCGATGCGGCCCTTGAGCGGTCTTGCGTTCGCGCGATAGAATTCGCGTTTAACCTGCTCACTTGGGTCGTGCTCGTTTGTCCATTACGGGCGGCAGCGCGGCCTCGGAAAGTTGGTCATTGATGCGTACCGTTGCAATGTGGAAGCTCTTCACCGTAGTCGTTCTGGCTGGTTGCGGTGCGACGACGGCCCTCGCGCAGGAGTCGCAGCCGGCGACGCGCGAGGCCACGATCGAGCAGGAGCAGGCCGAAAAGGCAAAGACGCTGCACCCGCCCGTTCCAAGCAAGACCGAACTGGTGATGAACAAGTTCGAGGACATCCTGGCTGGGGCCCGGCCGCGCTGGCACCCGTTCTTCGACAACGCGTATTCAGGCGGTGGGTTCACGCTCGGTGCCGGGTACGCGCATCCTGTGGGCGCGTACAGCGCTTTGGATGTGCGGGGCAGCTACTCGATCAAGGACTACAAGCGAATCGAAGCCGAGTTCACCGCGCCTCGTCTGTTCCAGCGTCGCGGCAGCTTGTCGGTGCTCGGCGGGTGGCGCGAGGCCACGCAAGTGGGCTTTTACGGGTTCGGGACGAACACGTCGAGCTCGAATCGGGCGAACTACGGTTTCCAACAGCCCCACGCGTCGGCGACGCTCACGTTCTGGCCCACGCGGCGGCTGCTCATGCTGCGCGGAGCTGTGGAGCTGAGCGAGTGGTCGCTCCAGTCGGGGCAGGGGACCGCGCCATCAATCGACGAGGTGTATACGCCGCAAACACTTCCCGGGCTCGGCACGAAGACTACTTACCTTCACTCACGGGGGACGGTCGGCTTCGACTGGCGCACCTCGCCAGGATATTCCCGACGCGGCGGCTTCTACGGTGTCACGGTGCACGATTTTGCCGATCGCGACGACGAGTTCGGGTTCAACCAGGTCGATTACGAGGTGATTCAGCATTTTCCGATCTTGCGCGAAGCGTGGGTCATCTCGCTCCACGGTCTCGTCCAGACCACGTACGACAAGGACGGTCAGCAGATTCCGTTTTTCATGCTGCCTTCAGTTGGAGGCGGACACTCGCTTCGAGGCTTCTCCAGCTGGCGCTTCCGCGACCAGAACAGTCTGCTCGTGCAGGCGGAGTGGCGGATCATGGCGAACCGTTATCTCGAGACCGCAGTCTTCTACGACGCTGGAAAAGTCACCGCTCGTAAATCCGATCTCGATTTCAACGGACTGAAGAGCGACTACGGGTTCGGAGTCCGCTTCCACGGGCCGTTCTCGACGCCATTGCGCATCGAAGTGGCGAGGAGCAACGAAGGCACCTCGTTCATCTTCGCGTCGTCTCCCATTTTCTGAGACCACCCAATGTCGACACCATCCCACGCTTCACGCGCGCGCTACGCCAGCCTACTGCTGCTTGTTCTCGTCGCCGGCCTCGGCGCGTTCGGCAGTCGCGTTTCGACCAACGGGCCGCACTTCTATCCGGACGATCCAATCTCGCGCGAGCCGGAGTCTCAGGACGCGTCGCACGCACAGCCCTATGACATCGGTGCGATATACGAGCTGACGCGGAATCTGTTCGTCACCTCGGGTTACATGCCGTCGGGCCTGCGCGCGAAGGACATCAACACGATTGACGAAGTACCCGACTCGAGCTGGTTCACGAACAGAATTGGTAAGACGACGATTTCTGCTGAAGAGATCGCGCGAGGCGCCATTCGCGGACCGGCGCCCGATCCATCGCACTGGACGCTCATCAGAGAAAAGACCTCCGGCGCCCATCCCGGCTTCACGGCGACCGACGCCAGCGGCGAGACGTGGTTCCTCGAGTTCGATCCGCCGTATTTTCCGGAGGGGGCGACGGCGGCCGTCGAGATCGCGACCAAGATCTTCTGGGCCTTGGGCTACTACCAGGTGGAGTCGTACTTGACCAGTTTCGATCCGAAGCGCGCCACGATCGATCCCAAGGCCACGATTCGTCGGCCGTCGGGCAAAAGGACGCCGGCGACCCAGGATGATATGAACGCGATCCTCGAAACGGTGGCGCGAAACGAGGACGGCACGTATCGCGTTGTTGCTGGCCGGCTGCTTTCGGGCAAGATCCTGGGCGGCTTTGACTATCAGGGCACTCGTCCCGACGATCCGAACGACATCATCCCGCACGAGCACCGCCGCTCGTTGCGCGCCTTGCGTGTTTTCGGGGCATGGACGAATCTGACGGATCTCAAGGCCAAGAATACGCTCGACACGGTCATCACCGAGAACGGCCGTTCCATCGTCAAGCATTACCTTCAGGACGTCGGCTCGACGTTCGGCATGTGCAACGACAAGTACGAATGGGATCTCAGTTGGGAATACTTCTATCAGGGAGACGCGACGATGCGTCGCCTCTTGTCCTTCGGGTTTGCGCTCAGCCCCTGGCAGACGGTCGACTACGTCGAGTATCCCTCGATCGGAAAGTTCGAGGGCGATGTGTTCGATCCCAGGAAGTGGCGGCCGCAGAGCCCCACGACGGCGTACATGGAGTTGCGCGACGATGACGCATTCTGGGCGGCGCGACGGGTTGCGGCATTCACCGACGATTTGATCCGCGCGGCGGTCCACACCGGAGAGTTCAGTGACCCGAACGCCGAGAAATACCTTGCCGACGTACTGATCAAGCGCCGCGACAAGATCAAGAGCATTTACCTGACTGCAGTGAACCCGGTCGTCGATCCGCGACTCGATGCGAACGGCCGGTTGACGTTCGCGAACGCGGCAGTCGACGCTGCCGTCGCGAGCGGTCCGGCAACGTACCACGCTTCGTGGTTCCGGTTCGACAATGCGACCGGCGACACTCAACCACTGTCGGAGACCCAGAGCACGACGACCAGCATCGCCCCTCCGAACGGGTTGCCGACCGCCTCGGGCAGTTTCATCGCGGTCGACATCGCCGTCGACAGCCAGGCATACCCGGCATGGAAAAAGCCGATTCGCACGACCTTCCGGCGCGAGAGCGGCGGCTGGAAGCTCGTGGGCCTCGTACGCATGCCGGACGCGCCGACGAAGCCTGGACTGAAGCCGGCGAAGTAGATCGGCTGTTGGCTCAGGGCCTCGGCTCTGGGCCTTGTAGGGCGGACTTCCGTTTCTGTAGGGGCGGGGCGTTAGCCCCGCCTGCGCGGCGCGGGCTGAAGCCCGCGCCCTACGAGAGAGCCTGACGCGAGAGGCCAAAGCCGACGGCGGCGCAGGCAAGATAAGATCTCGTCGATGCGCATCCAGGGCTGGCTCGCCGTCTTCGTGTCTCTGGCGACCGCCGTTTCCGGCGCTCTTCTCGCGCAATCACCCGACAAACCGAGCCTCGACAAAGCGAGCGAGAAGTGGGTCGAGTCGACGCTTCGCAAAATGACCCTCGACGAAAAGGTGGGTCAGATGCTCGTCTCGTCGGTCTCGTCGAGCTTTCTGAGCACCGACTCGCAGGCGTTCGATGACCTGGTGCGGGTCGTACGGGACTACCACATTGGCGGGGTCCATCTGTTCGGCGCGACCGAGGCCGCCCCGCCGGTCCTGCTGAACCCCACGTACGGCACGGTCATCCTCGGTCAGCCGCTCGAGGCCGCATCGATCTTGAACCGGCTCCAGGCGGTCGCGGCTCTGCCACTGCTCAACAGCGCGGATTTCGAGACCGGCGTCGGCTTCCGCATCGCAGGAGCGACCACGTTCCCGCGCGCGATGGCGTTCGGTGCCGCGCGTGACGAGAAGCTCGCGTTCGAAGCAGGACGCGTGACTGGTGAGGAAGCGCGCGCGCTCGGTGTCCACGTCAACTTCGCACCGGTCGTCGACGTCAACAACAACCCGCGCAATCCCGTCATCAACACGCGATCGTTTGGAGAGGATCCGGTGCTCGTCGGGCGTCTCGCATCCGCATACGTGCGCGGCCTTCGGTCTGCCGGCGTCATGGCAACGCTGAAACACTTTCCGGGCCACGGCGACACGGACGTGGATTCACATCTCGGACTCCCAATCATCAAGCAGCCTCGCGAACGGCTGGAGCGCGTCGAGCTCCCGCCTTTCAAGGCGGGGATTGCCGCAGGCGCTGACGCAATCATGACCGGCCACATCGAAATGCCCGCGTTCGATCCGGCGCCGAACACGCCGACAACGCTGAGCCAGCCGATCGTGACGGGGATGCTTCGCAAGCAGCTGGGATTCACGGGGTTGATCTACACGGACTCGATGGATATGCAGGGCGTGACGGCGATGTACGCAGCCGGCGAAGCCGCGGTTCGCGCCGTGAGCGCGGGCAACGACGTCATCCTGCACTCGCCGGTCGACGGGGCAGCGTTTGCGGCGATCCGTGATGCGGTGGCGTCCCGAAGAATACCGGAGGCGCAGGTGAACGCGTCCGTCGGGCGGATTCTGCGCGCGAAAGCTGCGGCCGGATTGCATCGCAACAAGGTGGTGAGCCTCGATGCGGTTCCGGCGATTGTCGGCACGCGTGCGAATCAGGCGATTGCCGATCAGGTCAGCGCGCGTTCGATGACACTGGTCAAGGATGCGCATGAGCAGGTGCCGCTTCGGGTGCCCGCAGGCGCTCACGTTCTTTACCTCTCGGTTCTCGATTACCCGTCAGGCTGGCGGATTGCGGCGCCGAGCCGGACGTTCATTCCCGAGTTTCGAAGACGCTGGCCGAACCTGACGTCAATCGAGGTGTCCGATCGAACGACTGATTCGGAGATCGACCTCGTGCGCGCGATGGCGCCGCGTTTCGATGCGATCGTGGCCTCGGTCTTCGTCCGCGCGGCATCCGCAAGCGGCCGGATGGATCTCGCGCCATCGGTGCAGCGCCTGCTGCAGGACATCGCGCGTCAGACCGCGACGTCAAGAAAGCCCTTCATCACGACGTTCTTCGGCAATCCGTACGTCGCGATGTTCCTGCCGGAGTTGCCGGCGATGTTGCTGACCTACGACTTCTACGATCGTGCCGAAGCGTCGGCGGTGCGCGCGATTGCAGGGGAAGCTGCACTTGAAGGCCGTCTCCCGATTACGTTACCCGGCATGTTCGACAAAGGTTTCGGCCTGGATCGACATGCCGCGCGTACGAACACGGGCAGCGCGCGGCCGTAAAAGGCTTCCCGGTGTTTCAGAACTTCTGTGGGCGCCGGCTTCAGTCGGCGCAAAGTCCGCCTGCAGGTGGACACTACAGGTTTTGAGACGCTTCGACTGTTTAGCGTTCCACAACGATTGCCAGGTCCCAGGGTCGCAATTTCAGCGCGCTCCTACCGGGGACGAACGTACTCGTCAGAAGATCGGATCCATCCGGGTAGGAATACGGCACTGACTGTGGCTCCGCCGCGAAGTTGAGATAGTAGTGCACCATCTTGCCGACGCGGTTGCGGCCATGTCGTACCTTGACCGTGGCCGCCAGATTCTGGTCCGCATCGACCACCCCTGCCCGTTTCAACGCGTCGCGGATGACCTCACGTTGCAGCGCGTCGGTGAGGACGGTGGCTTCATAGGTCAGCGTACCGCTCCCATGTTTGTTGCGTGTGATAGCCGGGAAATGCCACTGCGGATGATCGAATGCAGTCACGACCTCGGCAGTCTCAGGCACCAGAAACTCTTGCCACACCGACCCCTTGTTCTCGTTACCGAGGGCGAACGGGTCCGGCGTCAGCGGCTGCGGTTTGGGCAGGCTCGTGAACTCTTGATAGTAAAACCCCGCTGCCCTGCGGAGCGGACCAGGCGCGATCGTATGCCTGACCGAGGAGTATTGATTGGTAAAGCCGCTCTTGAACGCCACCACGGCGTGACCGCCGTCGCGCACGTAGTCCGCCAATTGTTGGAGCGTTTCGTCAGACGCACTGTAGAGCGGTGGAACCAATACGACCTTGTATCGCGCGAGATCCCTTTCTCCCGCCTGCACGATATCCGGCTCGACATTCAGGTCGTAGAGAGAGCTATACATCTGGCGAAGGACGGTTCCGTAGTCCACGCGGTCGCTGAACGGCATGTACCGGATGGCGTTTGCCGAGTCGGTGCTGAACAAAATCGCCACGTCGGGCTGTTTGGTCAGGTTGATCAGCTGCGAACCGATCAGTTTGAGTTCGTTCCCGACGCGCGACACTTCGTCGTACGTGCGGTTCACCTCCAGATCGTGGGACAGCACCCCCTTCCAGTACGTCTCCTGGCCGTAGTGGAGCGAGGACCAGTGCCAGTGCGCGACCATGTTGGCGCCTGCCGCGAGATGCGCGTAGATCATCAGGCGGAGCTGACCGGGATACGGCGGGTACTGAGTTCGCGAATCCCACCCGATCGTTTGTGCGTTCGTCTCCGTCACGAGAAAGTTCGTCTGCTTCAGCGACCGGGCCAGATCTCCCGTCAGCCAGATGCCGCGTGCGCTGAGCCGCTCTTGTGTCTCGAAGTACGGGTTCACGCCGACGATGTCGAGGTTGCGGGCGATCGCCCACTGATCGAGATCGGTGTGAACACCACCACTGAAGCAGGTCGTGATGAACTGGTTCGGTCGTCGATATTCGTTGACGATCTTCGCCTGCCAGGCCAGATAGTCCGTCACGATCTGTTGTTGAAAGTTCTCCCACTCCAGCTTGTAGCCGGAATTCAGAATGCCCTCGGGCGTCGGCAGATCGTCCCACCGGTCCACGAGCTGCCCCCAGTAGGCAAGGCCCCAGAGTCCATTGACGCGTTGTGGGGTCTTGTATTTCTCCTTCAGGCGCTCCAGAAAGGCCGCTGTTGCGTACTGCGTCGGGGCACGGTTGGGAGCAGTCTCGTTGTCGATCTGGTACCCGATGACAGCCGGATGATTGTTGAAGTGGCTGACGACTTCACGGATGACCCGCTCCGCATGCCGCCGGAAATGCGGGTTGAGAAAGTCGTAGTTCTGCCTCGGACCGTAAAAGCCGGGGGGCCGCGCCGCGGGATAGGTCGGCTCGTACGGATCGCTGAGTGGCGGCGCTGCACCGTAGTGGGTGACGAGAATGTCCGGATACTTCTTATAGAGCCAGGTCGGAATGGAATAGGTCGGGGTCCCCAGAATGACTTTGATGCCTGCGGCAGACAACCGGTCGAGCACGCGTTGCATCCAGGCGAACTGGAATTCGCCGTCGCGTGGCTCCCAGCTGCTCCACGTCGATTCGCCGACACGGACGACGCTGATGCCTGCTTTCTGCATCAGGTCGATATCCTTGTCGAGCCGTTCGTACGGCGCGTACTCGGGGTAGTAGGCCGCGCCGTACAGAATGGCGCTCATGCCATTGGCCGCGAACGACGTCTCGGGCTCCGGCGTGGTGTGTGGCGCCGCCGCGGCGAACAGCGCACCTACGACGAGCGAAACGCCGACCGTGAGCGAGGAACGACAACGCGAGGTACGCATCGCAGCCGCCACGCGCTCAGTCAGAAGTACAAGTGCAGTCCGAGCTGGATCGTCCTGCTGTTCAGTGACGTTCGGGTAATCCGACCGAAGTTCGGAGCCGACGGGTCCGAAAGGGGCTCGGCGAACTGCGGATGGTTCAGAAGATTGAAAAAGTCGGCGCGCAACTGGAGCCGCGTCTGATCGCCGGCCGGAAGCTTCACATCTTTCTGCAACGAGAAATCGAGGTTGTTGACGCCCGGATTTCGAACGTCAGAAAAGTACCGTGGTGCGTTGCCGAACGCCTTCTTCGTGTCCGACGGTCCAGTCGGGGCCAACAGACCCGGCGCGGGACACGTTCCGGAGAAATCGAACGCGTTCGTGTCGAACCAGTGCGCGATTGTTTGATCGAACCCTGAGGGCCGCGGATCTCCGATCATCATGGGGCGATTGGAAAGTGTGTGAGCGGCGTTGCAGTACCCGTACGTATTGTCGGTGATTCCAAACGGTGAGCCGCTGCTGAAGGTGTAGATGGCGGTTGCGCGCCAGCCGCCGAGGACGTGGCCCACCACGCCGTCGTGAAGCCATCGGTGCCCCGGTCCGAACGGCAGTTCCACGATCGGCGCAATCGTCAGCCTGTGCGGGATGTCCCCGGCGCTCACCGAGCGCTCTGCACCGCGGTTGTAGAAGTCCTGACCGAGCACGTCCAAGGACCAGAACCCGCCCCAGTCGGAGGACGAATCATCCTTCAGTCTGCTCCACGTGTAATTGGCGAGCACCGAGAACCCATTGGTGAAGCGCCGCTCGAACCGTGCCTGGAACGAATGGTAGTCAGAGCTCGAGAGTCCCCAGTAGCCGGGTGTAATCACGAGATCGAACAGGCTTCCTCCTGCCGCAAGAACCTTTTGAGCTGCCAGTGGACAATACGGACTCGTCGTGGCGTCGAAGCCGAACTGGGCGGTGCTCTCGGGTGTCTGCTGGCAGATGTTGTAGGCGTAATTGATCGGCAGGTGGCTGCCGTGGCTGCCGACGTACGCCACCTGAGCCATGGTCGTGGCCCCAAGTTGTTTTTCCAGGGTCACGTTCCAGAGCTGGAAGTACGGGGGCGTCTGCTCGCGTGGCGCCCACGACGAGAACGACACGAGCGAGTTGACCGGTATCGGCGCCGTGATTGCCGCGGGATCGGGATTGGCAATGCGGGGTAGATTGGACCAGTTTGTACCAGCCGCGAAATTCGTCCTGGCGAGCAGATTCGGACCAGGCTGACCGTCCCCGGCGCGACCGTGGCCGACCGCACTCGGATACATGATGCCGTAACCGCTGCGGACGACGATCGTGCTGACCGGGTTCCAGGCGAGCCCAAGCCGCGGTGCGAACTGCTTCAGCGATGGATCGAATGATGTATCCGGGGCATTGACGCCGAACTGCTCCCACTCGGCCGCGTACGGATTGAAGAACGCCAGCCCGTTGTGTGTCTCGTGGAACGATTGATCGTACGACCATCGGAGCCCGAGGTTCAGCGTGAGTTTTGGCGACAAGCGGAAGTCGTCCTGGACGAACAGCGCAAAACTCCACGCGCGCGTCGAGACCATCGCGTTTTGGACTTGGACATTGCCACTGTTCAGGACCCCGAACAGGTAATCGGCAAAGGCGTTTCCCGTTTGTGAACCAGTGAACGAAAAACTCCCTGCCACGCCGTTCGGCTGGTAATTGTCGATGGAATAGTGGCGTGCTTCGCCGCCAGCCTTCAGGCTATGCCGGCCTACGAGCGTGGTCACCGTGTTGCTAATCTGAGCGGTCGACGCCGGCTCATAGAGGACGGCGCCTGTCGTGAATCCGGAGAACCCGGTGACGTTCACGCCTGGCGTGCCGCACTTGGTTCCGTTGGCTGTATCCGGCACGTCGGAGAGGCACGGCGGAATGCCTTGAATACCGAAATCGGATGGGGACTTGAAGCCCTGCCCCGGGTTCGTCCGGTGGCCGATGCGATGCATGTACCCAAACCTGAAGTTGTTCAAGAGACTCGAGGTCAGGGTACGGTTCCATCCGGCCGTGATTGCGTAATCGTTCGCGCGCTGAATCTGTTCGCCCTCAGGTCCGACGAGATTCCCGGGATACGAAATATTGCGGGCCCACTGGCGGTGGAACACGCCGAAGATCTGGTCTGAGGATGACAGTTGATGATCGAGACGGGAATTGAATCGATTGGTGGAGTTGTCGAATGGCCGGATGAAGCGCAGCTCGTTTGTCCCGGGATTGGCGCCTGGAGTGTCGGACGACGGCCAGATCTGCGTGAATTGTTGTGCGACTGGGCTGATTTGTGCGGCGGGGATCCTGTTGAAGGGAACCAGCGTGCTCGTTCCGGGAAAACGCACCTGCTGCGCGGCGTTCGTACATGCGCCGGAGGCATCGAAGCCGGCCGTGCACAACGCTGAGAGATCGCCGCTCCTGAACGCCGCGTTGGGAACTGCCACTCCCGTGACAGGCCGGCTTCCGTCTGCACGAATGCCCTGGTAATCAGTGAAGAAGAACACCTTGTTCCGGACGATCGGTCCGCCGATAGTGCCGCCGAACTCGTTTTGATCGAACGGATTCTTGGGCTTGGAGTGATCTTCGAAGTAATTGCGCGCGTTCAGCGCCTCATTGCGATTGTATTCGTAGGCCGATCCGCGAAAGGCGTTCGTGCCGGTTTTCGTGACCGCGATGAGCACGCCACCGCCCGCCTTGCCATACTCGGCGGACATGCTGTTCGTCTCGATTCTGAACTCTTGAATCGAATCGACCGCGGGGTTGATCGCCTGTCCGCCGAAAACTGGCGCCGTGATCGTCGTGCCATCCAGGATGTAGTCCTGATTCCGAGGGCGATCGCCGTTGATGCGGAGGTTGCCGTTGTTGCCACAGAACTCACACGTAACCTGCTGCGACACGCCTGCCGAGAGGGGAATCAGGCTGAACAGGTTTCGTCCCGTCGGCAACTGATCGATCTGCTGCTTCGTGACCGTCTGGCCGAGATTCGTCTGCTGCGTCTGCAGGAGCGGTGCCTCCGCCCTGACATCGACGGCTTCCGACGCCTGTCCGACCTGTAGCGTGAGGTCGGCCTTGATGCTGGCGTTCACCTCGAGCACGATTGCGTCGACGATGGCCGTCTTGAAGTTCGAGCGGGATCCCTCGACTTTGTAGATGCCTGGTATGAGATTCGTGACGTTGTAAACGCCGGCCTCGTTCGTCGTCGCCGTCTTCGTGACGTTGGTCTCCACGTTGATCACTTTGACCGTGGCAGCCGGGAGTATCGCGCCACTCGAGTCGGTGACCGTCCCGCCGATCGTGCCGTAGATCCCTTGTGCCGCCGCCGGCGCACAGCACAGGACGGCGACGATCGCGACCGTACTGCAGAAGGATGTCCCTCGCGTCATTAGCTCCTCCGCGACCCACGATAGGCGCTCTGACGCAGCGCGGCACCCTCCTAACGGAGGGGATCGGCTCAAGGTTTGGACTTTAGCGGACACTGCAGCCGGCAAACCGGTTCTCACCACCGACCACACAGCGAACGACGCGACTCGCGGGCCGGCGACCGGCGTTCGGCAGGGCGCGCCCAAAGCCTATAGCCCCGAGGCGGACTCAGTGCAGGATGCCGCGCTCGAGTGCCATCGTCACCGCGGCCGTCCGATCGTTGACACCGAGCTTTTGAAGGATGTTTTTCACGAACCATTTCGCCGTGGTCGCGCTGACGTGGAGCTCCTCTCCGATTTCGATGTTCGTCAGGCCGCGCGCCAGCAGCCGCAAGACCTCCATTTCGCGAGGTGTCAGGTGGGCTCCTACCGGGTATTCGTCGATGCGGCTGGCGGCCTCCTGGGAGAGGCGGCGCAGGCCGGCGTGGACAGCGCGAACCGTTTCGACCAGCTCGACAGCTGACGCGGTCTTCAGGAGGTAGCCCTGCGCGCCAGCTGCCAGTGCTCTGTGCACGTCTTCGTCGCCCGTGTGGATGGTGAGGAAGATGAAACGGCTTTCGGGAAATTCGTCGCGAATGGCGCGCATCGTCGCGACGCCGTCCATGCCCGGCATGGTGAGGTCGAGAAGCGTGACGTCCGGTCGGTGTTTCCTGAACAGCTGAATCGCATCCCGGCCGTTGCCTGCTTCGGCAACGATGGAAATGCAGGCGTGACGGGAGAGAACCGCGGCAACGCCCTCCCGTACGATTGCGTGATCGTCGACGATCATCACGCGAATTGGGCGCGTTTCCATCCGCAGTACCGGCCTGAGGTACCCACGATTTTATCGCCAACGTTTGCGTCTGCGGCGTGCCCTTTGGGCACCGCCCATGGCATATACTTGCCGGGATCACGCTCACTACCGCGAACCCGCACCGACCGGTGCTCGTGGGCGGCCGCAGCCGATTGTCGAATGGACAGGTTCACACGGCCCGGGGCCCCCGGCGCGCGTTTTGTGCGCGCTGGGGTGGGGCGCGGGGCCCCCGGCGCGCGTCTTGTACGCGCTGGAGTGAGGCACAAGGGACGAATTCCGGGGTGGCTGCTCGGCGCGTTTCTCGCGCTGTGCCCTCCGACGGCGCATGGTCTCGACCGGGGTCGGCTGATCACGCAGTACGGCCACGATGTCTGGCTCACCCGCGACGGTCTCCCACAGAACTCGGTCAAGGCAATCGTGCAGACCCGCGATGGGTACCTGTGGCTCGGCACCTGGGGAGGTCTGGCGCGGTTCGACGGTGTCCGCTTCACGATCTTCAACCGCACCAACACCCCAGCCCTGCGTGACAGTCGCATTACTGCGTTGACCGAAGATGCGGATGGCAACCTCTGGATCGGAACGGCCGCGGGCGGTCTGATCCGCATGAAGGACGGCGTTTTCGAAACCTACCGTTCGGAAGGCGATACGTCCTACGAGGAGCACTCGCGCTGGCAAATCCGATCGATGGCTCTCAGCCACGACGGCAGCCTGTGGATCGGAACCAGTGGCAGTGGATTCCGTCGCTTTCAGAACGGCCGATTCGGGCCGCTCCTGATGGATCGCCATGTCGTGCGCGCGATCCTGGAAGATGATGCGCGTCATTTGTGGGTCGCCACGTCCAGCGGCGTGCTGGAGCTGTCCTGGACGGAGCCCGGCACATTCCATATCGAACGTCACCTTCTGCAAGGCCATCTCGTCAACGGACTCTTTCAGGACGAATCGCGGGCAATCTGGATTGCCGCCCGTGGCGGGCTTACGCGGGTGACCGGTCCACGCGTGGTGACGTACGGATCGTCCGAAGGATTTCCGGCAAAGGCAGGTCTGTCGATTTGTGGAGACCGCGATGGAAACCTGTGGATTGGCAGCGACGGCGATGGTCTCGTCCGGATGCGGGGCGAACGCTTTGACGTCTTCACCGTACGCGACGGTTTGTCGAACGGCTTCATCCCGGCGTTGTACGAAGACCGGGAGGGGAGTCTGTGGATCGGCTCCAACGACGGATTGAACAGACTGCGAAATACCCGTTTCACCGCCTTCACAACGCGCGAGGGGCTCTCGGCCGATGTCGTCAACTCGGTGTTGGCCGACACTGACGGCGCGGTCTGGATCGGGACTGACGGAGGAGGATTGAATCGGCTGCACGGCGGGACGATTGCCTCGTACTCGACTGCGAACGGGTTGGCGACCAATTACCCCGGCGCGCTCTTTCAATCTGGTGACGGAAGCCTGTGGATCAGTGGCGACGGCGTGGTCATGCGACGCCGAAATGGCCGATTGCGCGTGTACACGTCAGCCGACGGCGTGCCGAAAGGCTTCGTGTCGGCGATTGCCGAAGATCGCGAAGGCCGAATCGTGATCGGGGGTGAAGGGCCGGTCCGCGAGTTGAAGGGCGATCGTTTCGTCGTGTACGCGAATCAGCCAAGCCGGATCGAGTACTGCTATTCGATCAGTCGAGATCGACGGGGTGACTTGTGGTTCGCCACCACGGGTGGTCTCGTTCACGCCTCGCCTTCAGGATATCGTCTCTACACGACTCATGACGGCCTCCCGGACGAAGGGGTGCACTCGGTGCACGAAGATGCCGCAGGGAACATCTGGCTGGCCACGGTGAGCGGCCTCGCGCGCGTGAAGGACGGCGCAGTCACGAGCTTTTCGAAGGCCGGGCCGCTCGGCGAAATCGTCTTCGAAATCCTCGAAGACGGCCAGGGGAATCTGTGGATGAATGGTCGTCAGGGAGTTCTGAAGGCGAGCAAGCTTGATCTGGACGACTACGCAGACCAGAAGCGTCGCGACGTGCCGGTCACTGTCTATGGACTCTCCGACGGGCTGAAGAGCACCGACTACACCATCGCCTATATCCAACGGCCCGCGTGTCGAACCTCTGATGGCAGGTTATGGTTCGCCACGACCGCTGGTGTCGCGTCGATCGACCCGACCGAGAATCGAGTCAACGCGCTCGCGCCTCCCGTGCTCATCGAGCGGTTCGTTGGGGCGGAGCGGCGCGACGAGAGCGGATCGGTGCAGGTTGGTGCGGGCGCCGGGACCTTTGAAATCCAATACACGGCGCTGAGCTTCATGGCGCCGTCCCAGGTGCGGTTCGCCTATCGGCTCGAGCCGCTGGATCCGGACTGGATTGATGCCGGCAGCCGACGTGTGGCGACGTACAGCCGCGTCCCTCCGGGTCGCTATCGATTTCGCGTGCGCGCCGCGAACAACGACGGGGTCTGGAATGAAGCGGGCGCGATGGTCGATATCCGCGTGCCGCCCCGCTTCTATCAGACCCTCTGGTTTCGCGCGTCCGTCGTCGTGCTGCTCCTGGCTGCTGCGGTCGGTGTCCACCGGCTGCGCGTCCGACGCCTCGAAGCGCAATTCTCGCTGGTCATGAAGGAACGTAACCGGCTCGCGCGTGAGATCCATGACAGCCTGGCCCAGGGCCTGGCGGCAATCGGCCTGCATTTGTCCTCGGTGCCAGACGAGAGTGACGATGCGGTGCGCGAGCGCCATCTTAAAAAGGCGCGGCAGCTCGTCGCGGCCAACCTTGCTGAAGCGCGCCGATCCGTCTGGGATCTCCATTCACATTATCTCGAAGGAAACGATCTCGAATCGGGATTGGCCCGAATGGCATCCGATCTCGGTGAAGGCGCGAAAGCCCGTGTGACCGTTCGCACCATCGGACCGCCTTGCCAGTTGGGCGCGGAAGTCCAGAAGAATCTGTTTCGAATCGCGCAAGAGGCGTTGGCGAACGCGGTCCGTCATGCGTCTGCGCGACAGATTACGATCGAGCTACGCTTCGAGCGGCACCAGGCGGCTCTGACGATTACCGACGATGGTGGGGGTTTCGACGTGAAGACCTCCAGCAGTGGGTTCGGTTTGACGAGTATGCGGGAGCGCGCGTCACAGATCGGCGCCGTCCTCGCGGTCGACAGCACGCCGATGGCGGGCACCTCTGTCACGCTGACCGTGCCACTGGCCCCGGATCGCCGACGAATCATCACGCGCGCGAACACCGCTGCCTTCGCGCTCGGTCAACGGCTCGGGATAGTACGAAGAGCCGTCGCCGCGGACTCACGACGGTCCGTCCGGTAGCTCCCGCCGCACCTTGAACCCTGAACCTTGAACCCCGGGCCCGTATTGCCGAGGCACGCGGTCGATGTTTTTCTCCCGAACTTTAACGCTTACGCCTATGATCCCTCGAGAGCACACGCGTGGTGCACGGCGCGCAGCCGCGCGTCGCTCACCGCGCTCATGGGAGGAGACCCTGATGCGAAGGCCGATCACAAGTATGGCGACACGGTTGCTCGCGATTGCAGGCTTGAGCCTCACGCTTGCCGATCTCGTCGCTTCACAGACGATTCGGTCAACGCTGACCGGCACGGTCACCGACCCGAACGGGGCCGTGATCGCGAAGGTGACCGTAACGGCGACGAACTTAGCGACGAACATCGCGACCATCACCAGGACGAACGACGAAGGTCTGTACACGTTCACGGCGCTCGCACCAGGTGAATACGCGATTTCGGTCGAGCAGACGGGATTCAAGCGATTCGTGCAGACGGGCGTCGTGCTGCAGATCGCGCAGGCGACGCGGCTCGATATTCCGCTCGAAGTGGGGCCGGTCACGGAGGAAGTGCAGGTCGTCGGGCAGTCGCCGCTCGTGCGCAGCACCTCGAGCGAGCTGGGACAGGTCATCGACTACAAGCAGATCCAGTCGCTTCCGCTCAACGGACGGCTCTTCGAGCAGCTCGTGACGCTCACGCCAGGCGCGATCCCGGCCGGGTTCGCAGACAGCGCCGAGAATGCCGCCGCGGCCGGCGCGAGGAGCGCCGTGCACCACAGCGTGAACGGCATGCCCTGGTCGGGAAACAACTATCTGCTCGACGGCGTGGCGAACAACGAGCCGCTGAACGCCTTCATCAACGTGACGCCGCCGCTCGAGGCCATTCAGGAGTTCAAGGTCCAGACCAACAACCCGTCGGCAGAGTTCGGCGTCTTCGGTGGGGCCGTGGTGAATCTCACGATCCGATCGGGGACGAATCGCTTCAACGGCTCGGTGTTCGAGTACTACCGCGACGACGCGTTGAACGCGCGTAACTTCTTCGCCGCCACAAAGGCGCCGTTCAACTCTCACCAGTTCGGCGGTACGCTTGGTGGTCCGATCCTTCGCAACAAGGCGTTCTTCTTCGGCGATTACCAGGGCCTGCGGCAGGATCAGGGGCGCACGTTCCTGTTCACCGTGCCGACGCCGGAGATGCGGGCGGGGAATCTCAGCGCCATCAGCAATGCCATCTACGATCCGTTCACCGGTCAGCGGTTTCAGGGCAACATCATTCCGGCCGATCGGATCAATCCAATCGCGCGCGGCGTGAACAACGTTTATCCCCTGCCGAATCTCCCAGGCATCGTGAACAACTACATCGAGAACAACGTGCTGACCAACGATCTGAACGCGTTCGACGTGCGCGGCGACGCGAACCTCGCATCGAAAGGGTCTCTGTTCGGCCGGTACTCGCGTGCGAATCGCGACTACATCGATCCGCCAGCGGGGAACGTTTTCATGCAAGACGGGAACGCGTCCGAGTCGGGCAACTATAACGCGGTCGTCGGTCACACCTACTCGTTCTCCGGATCCAGGCTCAACGAGCTGCGGTTCGGCGTGAACAAGTACGACCTCTCCCAAGTCGGCTCCGACTTCGGCATCCCGAAGAACAACGAGCTGGGAATCCCCAACGGCAACATCGAGGGGCATCCGTACACATTCGGGATAGCAGAGTTCAACATCCCAGGTTACCGGCGAACGGCATCACCTGGGTTCACCAACTCGGTGCGGATCGGGACGACCGTGCAGCTCTCCGACACCCTGTCGGTGCTCGTGGGACGGCACTCCTTCAAATTCGGTGGTGACTACCGGCACATCACGTCCACGTTGACGAACCCGCAGACGCAGCCGCGTGGCCGGTTCATGTTCGGCTCGCAGTACACGAGCAACGCCGGCGCCGCCGGCACGGGCGATGCCTTCGCCAGCTTTCTACTCGGATACCCGAATCAAGTCGATCGCGATTTCGTCGACACGTACCCGCACGTGCTCATCCACTTCGTTGGGTTTTTCGCGCAGGACGATTTCCGCGTCTCCCGCAACCTCACGGTGAATCTCGGTCTTCGCTGGGATCTGCTGACGAGCCCTGTCGAGGAATCGAACCGGCAGACGAACTTCAGCCTGCAGGATGGATTGATTCACACCGCGACGGCTGACGATCGTGGTCCGCTCACGACGAACTTTTATGGCGGGTGGGCACCGCGGCTCGGCGTCGCGTATTCACCCGACGACGGCCGGACGGCAATCCGCGGGGCATACGGCATCAGCTATTACCGCGACAACTTCGGCGCGAACGGCGGAACGCTCGAGCGCAACCATCCCCTGTTTCAGCAGATCGTGCTGCAGTCGCCGACGCAGTTCACGCCGTTCCGCAGCCTGAGTGACGGCCTTCCAGGATTCACCTCGGTTCCGCTCTCTCCAACAATCGCGCCGCCGCCTGGATTCGCGGTGTTCTTCTTCCCGAAGGGGGACAAACCGAACAAGTCCCAGATGTTCAACGTCGGCGTGCAGCGGCAGCTCCCGTGGAATTCGGTCGTAGACATCACCTACGTCGGCACGCGCGGGTCCAACCTCTTTCGCAGCCGGAACATCAACGTGCCGCTGCCCGGAGCGGGTGCGCTCGATCCGAGACGGCCGTACTTCAGCGTTGCGCCCAACACGCCGTCGATCAATCAGCGATCCGGTGACGGGAAGTCCTGGTACGACGCGTTGCAGATGAAGCTGGACAAGCGGTTCTCCGGCGGTCTGCAGGCGCTCGTGTCGTACACGTACTCGCGGAGCGAGGACACCGCCTTCATCCTGCACCCCTCCTTCGATACGAGGGCGCCGTCGTTCAACAAAGCCATCGATGTCCCGCACAACCTCGTCGTGAGCTGGACGTACGAGCTGCCGGTCGGCCCGGGCAAGCCGTACGGGAAGAGTGATTCCGTCGTCCTGCAGAAGCTGCTCGAGGGCTGGGGACTCAACGGCATCACGATGTATCAGTCCGGCCAGCCGCTCAACATCACGGTTGCCTCGTCGCTCCTCAACACCGGCAGCGGCAACTGGGCCGACGTGACGTGCTCCGACATCGGGATGCCGGAGCGCGCGGATCAATGGTTCGACACCGGCTGTTTCGCGAACCCGGCCCAGTACCAGTTCGGCAACTACGAAATCGGCCAAGTGCGCGGGCCGCGTGTGGTCAACACGGACTTCTCGTTCTTCAAACGCACCGCGCTCGGCGGCAGCCGGTCGATCGAGGTGCGAATCGAGACATTCAACCTCTTCAACCATGCGCTGTTCAACAACCCCAACACGACATTCGGCAATTCGCAGTTCGGCCGGATCACCAGCACACGGTTGCCGTCGCGAGAGATCCAGCTCGGCGCGCGGTTGATATTCTGAGTAAGCGGCCGCTGAAAGAATGACGGCCGCTGAGGTTCTCCGGTTTTCGGTTCCCGGTTCACGGTTCGGGGTTCCCGTTCTTGTCGTGCTGCTGTCCGCGCTCGCCGCGACGACCATCGCCTTCTCGAATCGCGCGAGCGCGGACGCGCCGCTCACGCTGACCTCATCGGACCCCACGCTCGTCGAACGCTTCGAGTGGGCGAGGCGGCAGGCGATCGCGTACGCGTTCGACGGCGATCCGGTCGGACTGTGGTACGAGGCAGCGCTTCCCGGCCGAGAGGCGTTCTGCATGCGGGACGTCGCGCATCAGGCCAACGGCGCGCACGCGCTCGGCCTGTGGCGTCACACGCAGAACATGCTGCGGCGATTTGCGGAGAACATCTCCGAGTCGAGGGACTGGGCGAGCTTCTGGGAAATCGATCGCTACAACCGTCCGGCGCCGGTCGACTACAAGAACGACGCCGAGTTCTGGTACAACCTGCCCGCCAACTTCGATGTTCTCGACGCCTGCTACCGGATGTATCTCTGGACGGGCGATCAGGCCTATGTCGACGATCCAGTGTTCGTCAATTTCTATGACCGTACGGTCACCGATTATGTCGAACGCTGGCGTCTCGATCCGGATCGTGTCATGGCGCGTCCGCGCCACATGAACGTCCGCGGGCCGCTCGATCCCGATCGCAGGTTCCAGTTCTTCCGAGGCATCCCCACGTATCACGAAAGCCGCGACGAGTACGCCGTCGGACTCGACCTCCTGGCCGCTCAGTACTCCGCCTATCGGGCGTATGCGCGTATCCAGGAGCTTCGCGGTAGCCACGAGAGTGGTCGCCGTTACTCGAAGAAGGCCGAGGACGTGCGCGCCCTCGCAAACGGACGGTGGTGGAACCAATCAACCGGCCGGTTCTTCGGGTACTTGAGGACGGACGGGCAGTTCGAGGGCGAGGGAGGCACCGCGATGCTGTATCGCGATGCCGTCGAGGACGGGCCGAAGCTCCGAGGTGCGCTCGATGCGCTGCTCGAGCGCATCCGAAAGGGATCAGTGAGCGTCGAAGGGCAGTCGCATCATGCCGAGATCCTCTACCGGTACGGGGTGCCGGATGTCGCATACGCCGAGCTTCTCGATTTGACACGAGAGGATCGCGACCGTCGCGAATACCCGGAAGTGTCGTTTTCGGTCGTGGGCGCGATCGTGACAGGGCTCATGGGGATTACCGTCGAAGGCGCGTCGCCGCTCCTCGCCGAGACCGAGGGTCGCTACGTCGACCGCGTCGTCCGCACGCTCCCGTCGCTGACGAAGGAAACCGCGTGGGCCGAACTGGGTCAACTCCCGGTCCGTGGCAATCGGATCTCCGTGCGTCACGACGGCGTGCGACGGACGACGTTCACGAATCTTCGCGGTCCGTCGTTGATCTGGCAGGCCACGCTTCCCGGGCAGCACGAGAGGCTGCTCGTCAACGGTCGCCCGCAGCCGGCGACTGCGCAGCGCGCCTCGCTCGGGCGACAGCTGTCGTCGGTGCGGGTGACCGTCGCGCCCGGTACGACCGTGCGAGTGGAGCTTCCGTAGCGTCGCGGCTTCAGCCGGATTCTGCGTGATATAATTCGGTGTTTCACCACCCCGCGCTGCGTCGTCCCTATCGCATGCGCGGCCCCGGCGTGCGCCCTTAGCTCAGTTGGATAGAGCGTCTGGCTACGAACCAGGAGGTCGCAAGTTCGAGTCTTGCAGGGCGCGCCAAATCAATAACTTACAGCCAGCGATTTTCTACCGGAGAACAATTGTGAACAATTTGTTCACAGTTCGGGCGTCGCATTCTGTGTTTGCCGACACTGAATGTTCAGAAAATGCCTTTTATTCTTGAGTCGAGTGGGTGCTGATCTCAGTTGAGCGCCTGGTCGAAAAACGAAGCACAACAAATTGCACGACTCCGCCGGAAGTCGCAGACCATACGTTTGAAGTACTCGATGAACGTTTCCTTGCCGTCAGCGACGACTGGATTGTGCTGCGTGTATGTGGCGCCCACGTAGCGGCGGATCACCTCCGCAGGCTGTAATTGATTGAACATCAAGTCGTAGAACGCGGTAACGGCGGCTTGTTTTGCTCTAGCGTCACGAACCCTCCTCCCTGATCACGCATTCGGCGTCCGCCGCGAGCAAATCGTGCGGATCTTCGAACAGCCTCTTCTCGAATTCATGCGACGCGTCCGCCGACTTGCGGCGCCGCCACGGCTTGACGACGAGCCGTCGTCGAGTCATATTACTTCCATGGCACTCTCGAGGAAGAAAGCGACGACGATCGCGCTGGATCCAGAGGACGACAGGCTGCTCTCCCGGGCTGCTCGCGAGCGTGGGGTTTCGCGTTCAGAGTTCATCCGACAGCACCTTGCTCTTGTGCTCGAGCAGTATCGTCGACATCCCAAGCCGCGAAGCGCGGGAACCATCCGAGCGCTGGCGGAGCGCGGCGATGAGCGCGAGCTGTTCGGTGCCAGAAGGTAGCGCGGCTGCGCTCATTTGCGACACCGGGGCGCTCATCGACTATCTCGTTGAAGGCTCGCCGGACCACCGTCTGTTTCGCAACGCCATCGACCAGGCACGCACCCGCTATGTGCCCGGTCTTGTGCTCGCCGAGGTCGACTACTTCCTTCGCGAGGAGCGGCGCGCGATGCAGCTGTTCATGCAGGATCTCGCCCGCGGCGCTTTCACCTACGCGCCGCCCACCGTCGGTCAGCTGTCCCGTGCGATGGAGGTGGACCGACGGTTCGAGGATCTTCGCCTAGGTCTCGTCGACGGATCGGTCGTGGCGCTCGCCGAGTCTCTCGGCATCCGTCGGCTGGCGACGCGTGACGTGCGTCACTTCGTCGCTGTGCGACTCCGGGACGGCCGGGCGTTCGACTTGGTGGTTCATCCAACAGATCCAGACAAGTCCTGATTCCACTTCAGCAGCGACGAATGGTCGACACGCTGCGCCGGAAGGCACGCGTTCGAGTCGCGGCTTGCCAACTAGCGCTCCTTTTCGGTCCATGGTCAGCCTCACGAATCCATGAACTGCTCCAGTCAGTTTCCGTGCTCGGGCGTCGCGAGGAACCCATGGTATCTGCCGGTTGCATCGCGGTAGGCGCCGACGATCTGGCCGCGTGAATTGATCCCGCCTGGAAACGTAAAAATGGCGCCGGGGAAATCCAATGTCGTGAACAGACCGTCGCGAAGCAGGAAGCCGCGCGTCTTACTGGTCGTGTCCCGAAACCCTCCGACGATGTCGCCTCGCGCATTGATTGAACCTGCTTCCTCTGTCAATGCTGCTCCCGGAACGTCGATCGATTCGAATACACCGCTCCTGACCAGAAAGCCGTGCGGTCGGCCATCAGGGTCCAGGAAGAGTCCGACGGCATCCCCTCGCGGGTTAATACCGAGCGCCGTCGTAGATAACGCGCCGGGAAAATCGATAAGTGTGAAGCCTCGGCTATCGCGGAGATAGCCCCGCTGTGCACCATTTGCATCGACATAACCGCCCACCATCTGTCCTTGCGGGTTCAGTTCGCTGCCGCCGGTCCGCTGTGCGCCTGGCACGTCTACGTCCACGAACACACCATCTTGCAGGAGCCAGCCGTGCTGCTTACCTGCACCGTCTCGGTACACCCCGCTAATGTCACCGCGAGGGTTGATGCCGTTGGCGTTGGTGAACGTCGCGCCCGGCGGCTCGATGGCGAAATACATCCCGTCGCGTAGAAGGAACCCGCGACGTTTGCCATCGGGGCCTTCCCAGCGCCCCACAATGTGGCCCTCGGGATTGATAGCCGTCGCAATCGTGAGCGTTGACCCGGGCGGATCGATCGTGTCCCAGGTATACGCGTGTCCGTCTTGGGTGTACGTGGCCGACGTTTGCAGCAGAAGGCTTATCATCGCCAAGCCAACTAGGCCCAAGAATCTGCATGTGGCGTTCTTGCGAGACATGGCGTTTTCCCTCCAAAGTTCGGCTTCAGTCCGCGAGTGGACGTCCGGTGAGAACGACTCGTTTCGCGCTGTCCATAAAAGGCGCAAACGCTGACAAGAACGACGACCGCTTCAGAGATCTAGGCGTGCGGGCCGTTGAAGTCGCCGCCCGTTGTGATAACGTCGGCAGCACCCGGGCACAGCAAGCCTCGGGAACGCAAGGGGTTAGGGCCTGAATCGTGACGGGACGTGATGACTCCCAACGGTCGACACGTGATGTTACCGCCCTCCTGCAAGCGTGGGCGGCGGGCGACGGAGCCGCGCGCGACGAGTTGATCCCGATCGTCTACAAAGAGCTCCACCGGCTCGCCCACCATTACATGGCCGGCGAACAGACGGGCGACACGCTTCAAACCACTGGTCTCGTGAACGAGCTGTACGTCCGACTCGTCGACATTCGGCGAATGGGCTGGACGGGTCGGACCCACTTCTTCGCCGTGTGCGCCCAACTGATGCGGCGAGTCCTGGTTGATATGGCTCGCGCGCGCAGAGCGGCAAGGCGAGGAGGGCACGCCGTGCACGTGCCGATCGACGAGCATGTGGTCTCGAGCCCTGAACCGCCGGTCGACATCCTGGCGCTCGACAGCGCCCTGGACCGGCTGGCATCGTTCGACGAAAGAAAGAGCCGTGTCGTGGAGCTGCGCTTCTTTGGTGGTCTGGACATCGAGGAAACGGCTGCTACCCTCGACGTCTCGCCACAGACTGTCCAGCGCGATTGGCGCCTGGCGAAGGTCTGGCTGTTCCGCGAACTAACTGGAGGGCACCCGCGTGGAGCCTGAACGCTGGCGGCGGATCGAGCGCCTCTACGAGTCAGCGCTCGCGCGCCCGGAAAGCGACCGCCTCGCGTTTCTGGAACGTGTATGCACAGACGAGGATCTTCGCCGCGAAGTCGCGTCGTTGCTCGCCCACGAGGAAGCCGCCGCCAGCTTCATCGAAGTCCCCGCGATGAAGATCGGTCGCGCATTCGCAACAGCGGACCAGGAGCCGGCGACGGACACCGTTCAAGACACGGCCGACATCATCGGCCACACGTTCGCGCACTACCGCGTCGTGAACAGGCTCGGGGGCGGGGGAATGGGCGTCGTCTATGCCGCCGAGGACGTCCGGCTCGATCGCGCGGTTGCTCTCAAGTTTCTACCCGCGCGTTTCCAGCGAGATGAGGCTGCCCTCGAGCGGTTCCGGCGTGAGGCTCGCGCGGCATCTTCTCTCAATCATCCCAACATCTGCACGGTCTTCGATATCGGCGAGCAGGACGGCCGTCCGTTCATTGTCATGGAGCGTCTCGAGGGACAGACACTCAAACACCGAATCCAGGGCGAGCCGCTCTCGATGGAGGAGGTCCTCACATTCGGGAGAGAGGTTCTCAGCGCTCTCGAGGCCGCCCATGCCAAAGGCATCGTCCACCGGGACATTAAGCCCGCCAACATCTTCATCACCGAGCGTGGCCAGGCGAAGGTCCTCGATTTCGGTCTCGCGAAGCTTGCCGCCGATGTGGAATCCGTCCAAATCACGTCAGCGAGCACAGTAACGGCAATTGGTGAGCACACGCTGACGCAACCAGGAGTGGCTCTCGGCACGGTTTCCTATATGTCGCCTGAACAGGCGCGCGGCAAACAGGTAGACGCGCGGAGTGACTTGTTCTCCTTCGGCGCTGTCCTGTACGAAATGGCGACGGGGAGGCGGGCGTTCCCGAAGTCATTGGATTGGACGCCGCCTCCGGCGCGACACGAATTGAATCGCGAGCTGTTTCGAATCGTTCTGAAACTGCTCGAAGCCGACCCGCAGGTGCGATACCAGCGCGCGTCAGATGTCTTGTCAGATTTGGAGAGGCTTCAGACGCGGCTCCGATCGGCTGGCTCTTGGCGCTTGTGGCTGATCGCAGTGACGTCGGTTGTCGCGGCCGTACTCGCCTCCGTAATTTTGTGGCCGCGAGCCGAGCCAGCGTTGCAGGCCGTGGAACTGACGCGCGTGACCTCCGACTCTGGCTTGACGGCATATCCCGCGCTCTCGCGCGATGGGAAGTTGCTCGCCTACGCATCTGATCGCGCCAAGGGAATCATGAACATCTGGGTGCAGCAGGTTGCCGGGGGAGAACCAGTTCGGGTGACCAACGGGCCGGCCGATGACACGGAGCCCTCGTTTTCGCCGGACGGCACCGTCATTGCCTTTCGATCTGAGCGGGACGGAGGCGGCATCTACACGGTTCCGGCACTCGGTGGTGAGCCTCGACGTGTCGCCGACCAGGGCCGGAGACCGCGCTTTTCGCCCGATGGTCAGTCGATCGCGTACTGGGTCGGCGAACGGCACCAGTTCGCCAGGAATGCGGCATACATCGTCTCTTCGTCCGGTGGCGAACCTCACCGTCTGGCGCCGACCTTCTTTTCGGCGGACGATCCGTTGTGGTCGCCGGACGGCCAGTACGTCCTCCTTCTCGGTGCCGAGGACGACAAGAGGCCAGTGTCAGAACGCTACGACTGGTGGGTAGCGCCGGTCACTGGAGGTGCGCCTGTCGCGACCGGCGCCCTGGCGGCTGTTCGCAGCAGGGGCGTGTCCCCCGTGTGGCGCGAACCGGGCGATTGGCTTGACGATTCGATCATATTCGCCGCGTCGACCGGCCAATACGCGACAGTGCTCAGCACGGGTGTGATCAATCAGTCGAGTATTTGGAGGGTGCGTCTCGCCTCGAATCCGTGGCGCATCGACGGTGATCCGCAGCAACTGACCATCGCCTCGGGCGCCGAGGCGCAGCCTTCCGTCGCGCGTGGACCAGACGGAAGTGCTCGACTCGCACTCACGACGGCCAGTACGCCTGGCAATACGCATATCTGGGCGCTGCCAGTGCGCGCGGACGAGGGCAAGGTCACGGGCGAGATGGAGCGCCTCACCTCCTCCGTCGTCGAGAATCAGTACGCATCCATTTCAGCAGACGGGAGCACGCTCGTGTTCTCGTCCGACCGGCACAGGAACCAGGACATCATTCTCAAGGATCTGCGAACCGGGACCGAAACGACGCTGACCTCAACGGAGGTCAACGAGTTTTCGCCATTTCTGAGCATCGACAAATCGAAGGTTCTGTATTACGTCTTTCGTCCCGACCGCAAGCCGTCGTTCAGTTTTTGGGTCGTGAGTGCAACCGGCGGGGTTCCTCATCAGGTGTGCGCGGATTGCGATGGCCCGCTGTACGGCTGGTCCAGGGATGCAACGAAAGTAATCTGGAATGACCGGTCAGCCGATCGGCCCGTGCGCATCAGAGTGCGGGACATCGAGTCCGGTCGGGACGATGTCCTGGTGCAGCATCCGCAGTATGCCGTCACGTTTCCGCGTCTTTCACCCGACGACGGCTGGATGTTGTTTCAGACGGTGATCACTCAGACGCAAAGGCAAATCTTCGTTGCGCCAGTGCACGGCTGGCAGGCCGCACCTGAATCGACCTGGATTCCGATCACGAACGGTCGCACCCTCGATCGACAAGCCGTCTGGGCGCCTGGCGGCACCCTAGTGTACTTCCTCTCTGAACGGGACGGATTCCGCTGCTTCTGGGCACAGCGGGTGGATGCTGCGACCAAACGCCCGAAGGGCGAGCCTTTCGTGGTCCAACACTTTCACGAGGGGCGGCGAAGTTTTGATCCGGACCGTTTCGTGGGGATCCAATTGTCGATTGGACCAGACAAGCTGGTGTTCCCAAACCGGGAGCGCACCGGCAACATCTGGTTGGCGAAACTCGAATCGCGCTGAGTCGGTGATGCCGACAGTCGCCGAAGATCAGACAACAAGTCGTTGTCCACCCGAACACCAGACCACCTGTGAACAATTACTGAACAGTTCTCTCCCGAATACCGGGTATTACCGCCGATCCCCCGAATTCTGACCGAGGCGCTACTCACTCGTCCGTCGGCCGTCGTCGATCTGTCAGTGCAACGCCTGCTTCTTGGCTAGAAAGTAGTGGTGTGCGAGCAGCGGTGAGACGAGCCAGGTCCTCCAGTCGACATGGATGATCATCAGCAGGAATTCGCCACCCGGTTTGAGGACCCGCGCCACTTCGGCAATCGCGTTCGAGCGTTCCGCTCGTCGCAGATGATCGATCGCGTATGAGCTGACGACCGCGTCGAACTCTCCGTCGCCGAACGGCAGTTTCCGCATGTCGCCGACTCGGGCGTCGGCGCGCTCGGCAACGCCGGCAATCCGCGCGTTCCTCATGAACCGCTCCGGCGTGTTCTCGTCGATGCCAAAGTAACCGCTATAGATGTCCACGCCAACGGCGGTGGTTTTCGGCCGGGCGAGGAGCACACCGATGGCCGCGCGGCCGGATCCGGCGCCGACGTCGAGCACCCGTCCGGATCCGGATGTCAGGAATCGTTCCGTCGGCAGCGCCATGGGACGATTGAGCATCGCGTTCAGGATCACGACTGCCGCCGCGGCCCAAAAGGCCACGAGGGCCATCGGGATCTACACCCAGCGTGGCCAGGACCGCAAGGCGGCAACCCCTGCGAGACCACCCGCGAGGATGAGCGGGACGAGCATCGCGTACCGGAGCGACCAGGTGTAGCCAAAGTCGTAGGTGAGGAAATTGGACATGCTGTCACGATAATCGGTGGTTCCTGAACTGGCGCTGAACGGCGGGGACTTGGGCGTCCAAAGGATCGCGAGCGCACGCTGGACAGTCCCACCGACAAGATCATGCCCAGCCTGACGGCGTTCGCTGACGAACTCGAGCGCGAGAAGGCGAGACAGCACACCTACGACGCCATGCTTCGGAAAGATAAGGCTCGGCATGTCACCGGCGGACGTGTGTTCGGTTATTTGAACCTCGAGATCATCGGCGTTGATGCACGACGTTCACATGTCGACGTCGGGTCAGTGCATCGACGAGGGGTGGCCCGAAGGGGAGTCGAGGAAGGTAGGCGGTGGCAGCCTTCCACTTCGTCGAAGGCAGCATCGCCACATGACTCCACAGTTGTCAACAAACCCGAACCCCCAATCGGGATGGGCTTGCAAGACCGCCCTCTCTCGCGGTGCAATGACGAGCTTTCTCTTGCAACCATCAGATGTCCAGAAACGGACAGCGAGGGCCAGCGGAATCGCGTACGCTCCCCTCATGGGATCACCAAACATAAGCACGCCGTCCTGCCCTCATTGCCGCAGTACGACACTGCGGAACACGCGACCCAGCCCATCGGGCTGTTACCGCATCTGTAGCGACTGCAATCACATGTGGCACGTGACCGGGGAGGCCCTGCGCGCAGAAAAGGCACCGCTGCCTTCTCGTCGCCGCGCCGTTTCTCCCATTCGAACAAGTTGAGCCGCGCGCCGGCCATGCGTTCACCGGTCCGTGGAGTTAGGAAAGGGGGGATGACGCAGTGGGACATGTCCGCGAAAATCTACGATCCTGCGAGGTGCGATGATGACGGGAAAGATTCGAACGTTACGAGTCGACAAGGGGTTCGGGTTCATTACGGGCGATGGAAGAAACGAATACTTTTTCCACCAGAGTGCGGTGTATGGCGAGCGGCTCGAGGATCTGCGTGAGGGTGACAGCGTCGAGTTCGACGTTGGCCAAGGACCAAAAGGCCCGCGTGCCGAGAACGTCCGGCGCACGTCCACCTAAGGACCGACGGACTAGGGCATCCCGCCGCCGTGGCCGCGCTGCAACGCACTCGCCACGGCGACTTCCGCCGCTTCAGCTTCCTTCCGTGTTTTGACTGGGCCGATATGCTTCATCAAGTTCATGACGCACGCGCACGCAGTCGGCCGGGTCGCGACGGCGAGGCCCCCAGTAGTCGACGACGACGCGTTTCAGCTGCCGCCCACCTTGCGCGGCCCGCGCGGGCGTGGCACGAACACACGCGAGGCTGACACCTTCCACGGTTGCTCGGTCTGATGTTTTGTCGTCCGCTTCGCAGCTTGAGGGACGGCTTCTGCCGGCCGGGCAGCTGCGTCTGCGGCAGCCCGAGCGTTGGCGGCGGTCAGCGCGGCATTGTCCTTTTCCAGACAGCACAGCTTGTATTTGCGGCCGGAGCCGCAATGACACGGCTCGTTGCGCCCGGGCCGCACGGTGGTCTTGGCAGTCATCGCGAACAGTGTACATCTCTCGGGCGGCGCCGATTCGCCGCAGAGCCACCGGCCATCGAAACGAGGATGCCGGCGGCTACGCGTTCGGCGTCCCCTCGATAGATCGCTTGCCGTCGAGAGTTGAGTGATTTACGGCTCAGATCGCTGAAGTGGGGGTCCCCCAAGGGATTCGCGACAAGGTGGACCCCACAACTTTCTCTGGATCGCGGCATGAAATCGCCGCCGATGTCCAAGGAATCACGCCGATCTGATGAACAGCGAGGCTTTCAGAAAGCGCACGTGGGGCGCAGTTACGAGGGGACCGCGTCGTTGCTTCGTCGCCCGCTGTCAGCGCTGTGCTTCGTCAATATTCCGACGGCCGCCAGATCCAGCACGGACACGTGGACTTCGAGCCTCGAGCGGGAGACGTTTTGGCTCTTCGACGACTTCATGACGCGAATCACAGGAGAGACTCAGAACGGCCGATGGCGATCAGCGCCAGGCGAGCGAATAGTCTCAGCTGGTTTATTGGCCACAGCGGCCCGATAGGGGCGCGGATGAACAGACCTCGCGCCAAGGGCAACCATCTGAAGCCGACCAAGCGTAGGCGGATCCCTGCCCGAACTCGGGCGTCCGAGTACGATCGTGCAGGGAATCCTGAGCGACGCCAGCGAGGAGGCGTGTGTCGAAGCGAAGAAGGTAGTCAACAACCGCCCATAGACTGGAGGCGTACGGCGCATCGCGTGACAAGATAGCTGGGCGAAATGACGAGCCGAGGACCTCGGCGGCGTCGTCATCGCCCGGCTCGTACGATGACATCATCGGCAAGACAAACGCCAGGTCGCCGAGGTGATTTGTGAGAAATGTACGCCGGGTCTGACGGTGGCGTCAGTCGGTCGGGCAGATAACGCGAGACCGTGCGTTCCGAGACGGCGATTCCGAGCTTCAGTAACTCGCCGTGAATCCGCGGAGCGCCCCAGAGATGATTCTCTGCGGCCAAGCGCCCAATCAGATCTCGACATGGTAAATCGATGCGCGGCCTGCCAGGGCGCCTGCGCGACGGCGCCAGCATCGACGGAATCCTTCGCGATGCCAACGGTCGACGGTGGCCGGCTGGACCAGCACTCACGCTTGTCTCCATCGAGGCCACAACCGTCGCAAAATCAGCCAGAGCAGACGGTGCGTGACGCCTTCCGGCAGGTCGCTGCGCTCCGGTCAGCCTTGTCGACCCGAAGAGACCTCCTGCTCGAGACTCTGGCGCTGCGCCATCAATGAGGCGTACTCGCTCGTTCGGATTGGCGCTTTCGCCCAACTGACCGACGCGTATATATCAGGGAAGGTGGGATTCTCCGGGGGGCAAGGCCGGGTGACGCGAGGTTGATGAACTCGTCCGAGAGAATATCGCCAATGGATAAAGCGGTCGCATTTCACGGCCCTATTTACCTGTCGGCTCGCGGACGCGCCGCAGACTCGAGCAAATTGGACGCTGGTTGCGATCGGGATCGCCGACGCGACACGGTAGGGCGACGACGCCATACTGGACGAGCAACGTCGCGGTAGAGCGGATTGAGAGCGGGGTCGTAGATGTCCGGGGTGAGGACGCGCTGTACGATCTGACCGGCGAGCCGGTCATGAGGGAGAGCACGAACAGGCCAAGCGCGAGGATTTCCGCCCCGAGCTCACATCGGGAGCGGATCGTGGCCGAAGCGAGACCAGCAGGGCGATGAGCACCGCAGTCATCCTGCCCGAGGACGGTAGCAGTCTCTGGCCCGCAACTGCAACGGCCAGAACAGGTACCGAATATTCGGTAAGGACAACGGTGTCCGGCTGGACGAGCACCAACGCTGAGCGCCAGTTCCGCCAGAATCGAGCCAACACGATCCAAAACAGTCGTTCGCTCGCCACGAGGCGCGGGCGCTTGGCCGCCCGCTTCGCCGCCATCAACTGCTGCCGCAGGGCGAGGTTCTCCAACACCACTTCGTGATGTCCGCGGAATGCGAGCGCCAATCCGCGGCCAATCAGGATGAGCAGGTTCAGCACGCGACGGATCGTGGCTGGCGAGGGCGTAGGAAATCAACGCGGACGAGTTTTAGCGAGCGTCAGACTGTCGTAGACGCCGAGCGCGGTCCGATAAGGGATCTTCCGTAAACTGGCTCTCGCAGCACAGCGTTAATGCGGACTATCCTCTGCGTAACGTAAAGTGACGAAGAGGTGATGATGACGACCATGCGTTCGATCTCCACGCTTGTGGCGGCCGTGAGCCTGGCGGCTCTGGCTTCGGTCCACGCCAGCAGCCAGCAGCAACCAAGTGCGCAGATCCCCCAACCCGGCGTTCCGCAAATCATGACGCTCGAGGGCAAATTCGTCCGAGTGGCCTACAACAATGAGGGCTACGTGATTCTCGGCTACCAGATCGCCAATCGAACGATCGGCGAGGAGTGGATCATGCTCGACGTCGGCCTCACCCTGATGGAGCGGGTGCAGGACTACAGGCTCAAACGCGAGGCAATCTCACTCGACACGCCGGACGGAACGCTCCCTCTGCCGTCGATCGAGGAGTACCGGGCGAACGAATCAACAGTGCAGCCACTCCAGAATCGACTGAAGGTTCAGCGCGACTCGATCGACTACTTTCCACCCTGGACGCACGGTGTGAACCGTCTCGGGTTTTTCGCAGACCTCGGGTCGCGCGCGATGCCCTGGAATGAAGCCGAGGTCACCAACTCGCGCGCGTGCATGGGCCAGCTCTACTTCCACGTGCCTGGTGGCACGAAGTACGGCCAGTATTGGCTGAACGTGAAATTCGCGGAAAGTGTCGTGCGCGTGCCATTCCGGCTCCTCACCGAGGAGGAGGAAAAGAAGCTCGGCAAGAACTACGGCAACATCAAAAAGCAAGTCGACGCCGCGTTCCGCAAGAAGCCGGCAAAGAAGGGCTCCTAGCCCCCGGGCTCAGAAAACGAACGGTCGACGCCGCGGGCGGTAGCCCGCGGCGAACCTCAAAGGACGCGCCCGACCCGCTTGCCCGGCCCATAAATGACGCGCCCTGCCAACGCGCCCGTATGCTGCTCGTTGTCGACGGTGACGACACCGTTGACGATGACGTACTTGATTCCCGCCGGGAACTGGTGCGGCTGTTCGAAAGTCGCGCGATCGATCACGCGATCCTGATCGAAGACCGTGACGTCGGCGGCGAGCCCCTCCTTCAACCGCCCTCGATCGGTGATGCCAAGCTTATCCGCGTTCATGCTCGTCATCTTCTTCACGGCCTCCGCCAACGTGATCACCTTCAGCTCGCGCACGTAGCGTCCGAGCACGCGCGGAAACGTGCCGTAATAGCGCGGGTGCGGATGCGTGCGGCCGGTTGGACCGTCTGGACTCACCGCGCTCCCGTCGGAGCCGATCGACGTCCACGGCTGCTTCATGATCAGCTGCATGTCCGGCTCCGAATGATGAAAGAACACGGTCGGTACGCTGCCGCCTTCCTCCAGCAGCACGTCGAAGAGGACGTCGGCCGGATGACTGCCGCGTGCGGCAATCAATTCGCTCATGCGCTTGCCCTGGAACGGCTTGTTGCGCTCGTGCCTGAGCGACACGAGGATCATCCCGGCCCATCCTTCGCCGGTCGCGAGGTAGTGGTTGTACCAATCCGGCAGGCCGTTCATGACCTCCTCGCGCATCCGCTTCCGCGCTGACGGGTCCTTGAGCCGCTCGAGCATGTTCTCGCGGCCGCCGTCGTGTGCCCGCGGCGGCACGATCGAGGACAGATTGTTCTGACCCGCAGTGTACGGGTACACGTTGGCGCGGATGTCGTCGCCCTCGTCGCGCGCCTTCTGCACCATCGCAACAATCTCGTTCGCGCGGCCCCACAGCTTCCTGTGCGCGATCTTCATGTGGATGACGTCGACGCGAATCCCGGCGCCCTTGCCCACCCGGATTGCTTCGTCGATTGCGCGGAAGACGCCCTCGCCTTCATCACGGATGTGCGACGAGTAGATGCCGCCGTACTGCCTCGCGGTCTTGGCCAGTTCGATCAGATTGGCTGTCGTCGCGA
>Ga0114129_10000359_pt1 | contig 52771 bp, 52 predicted proteins | sample RhiMetdeltSRZDD1_FD_80071 | JGI IMG/M metagenome (GOLD analysis project Ga0114129, IMG submission 80071) | Populus rhizosphere microbial communities from Tennessee, USA - Rhizosphere MetaG P. deltoides SRZDD1 (version 2) (version 2) | ecosystem: Host-associated > Plants > Roots > Rhizosphere >...
ACTCGGCCCGCTCGGCGGGCGTGGCGAGCAGGGCCTCCTCGCGCTCGTGCAACGCGAGCACCTTGTCGAGCCGGCCGGCGCCGAGGAAGAGCTGGCGCGCCGCTTCCAGCGTCGGCCGGTGCGAGGCGTCGAGCTGGAACGCGTTCTGATAGCAGACCGCGGCGCTGCGCAAATCGCCGAGCCGATCGGCGTAGATGCGGCCCATCGCGTAGTGCACCGGCGCCCCGTCCTGCCGATACAGGAGCTCCGCCGCCTGTTGCGACAGCTCCTCGAGCGCTGCCGCGGCGGCCTGTACCTCTGCGTCGCTGGGCTCGCGCTGCGCGATGCTTTCCGCCATCGGTGGCAGAGTACAACGGCGCTCGGTCTCCGACGAAGAACGCGGCTCGGCAGCGGATCGAGCCCTACGGCAGCCCCGATGCCTGGCGCGCTGCCTTTTCGATCTCGGGCAGCATGTCCCGGACGGCGACGATATCGCGATGCAGCTCGCGGTCTTCCGACATGTGGGGGATCCGGTTCCGGATCGCCCGGTAGGCCGCCTGGACGCCCACACCGGGCCGCAGGGGCAAACGCAGGTCCAGCGCCTGCGCCGCCACGAGCAGCTCGATGGCGAGGCCGCTGCGCGCGTTGTCCACCACGGTGCGCGCCTTGAGCGCGGCGGTCATGCCCATCGACACGTGGTCCTCGCGCCCCGCGGAGGACGGGATCGAGTCCACGCAGGCCGGATGCGACAATACCTTGCTCTCCGCGCAGAGGGCGGCGGCGGTGACCTGCGCGATCATGAACCCGGAGTTCAAGCCGGAGTTCTCCGCCAGGAACGGCGGCAGCCCGGAGAGCGACGGGTTCACCAGCTGCTCGACGCGGCGCTCGCTGATGGCCTGGAGCTGCGCGCACGCGATGGCGAGCAGGTCGAGCGCCTGCGAAACCGGCTGGCCGTGGAAGTTGCCGCCGCTCACCACCAGCTCGGCGGGGAGATCTGCCTGGGCGTGCCCTTCGGCGAAGACGAGCGGGTTGTCCGTCGCCGCGTTCGCTTCCACCGAGAGCGCTTCGCGCACGAAGCGGAGCGCGTCGAGCGCCGCGCCGTGCACCTGCGGCGCGCAGCGCAGCGAGTACGGATCCTGCACCTTGTCGCAGTCCGGCCCCTGGTGGCTTCGCTCGATCTCGCTGTCGTGCAGGAGCGCCCGCATCTCCGCCGCGACGTCCATCTGCCCGCGCTGCCCGCGCACGCGGTGGATGGCGCCGAGGAACGGACGGTGCGACCCTTTGAGCCCCTCCACCGTCATGGCGCAGGCGACGGACGCGATCCGCAGCAGGCGCTCCGCCTCGAGCAGCGCCAGGATGCCCACGGCTTCCATCGCCTGCGTGCCGTTCACCAGGGCCAGGCCCTCCTTCGCCTCGAGCACGACCGGCGCAAGGCCGGTGCGCCGCAGCGCCTCGCGCCCCGGGATCCGCTCGCCGCGGAAGAACGCTTCGCCCTCGCCGATCAGCACCAGCGCCAGGTGGGCGAGCGGAGCGAGGTCGCCGCTCGCGCCGACCGAGCCCTTTTCCGGGACCACGGGGATCACGTCGCGCTCGAGCAACGCGACCAGCAGGTCGAGCGTGCTCTCGCGGATGACGCTGTACCCGCCGGCCAGGACGTTCGCCCGCAGCAGCATCAACGCGCGGACGGCCTCCGCCGGCAGCGGGGCGCCGACGCCCGCCGCGTGCGAAAGGACGAGATTACGCTGCAGCTTGCGCAGGTCGCTCCGCGCGATGGAGACCTCGGCCAGCGTTCCGAATCCGGTGTTGACGCCGTAGGTGGGAACGTCGCTGTCGGCGAGGCGGTCGATCAGCTGCCGCGCTGCGCGGACCCGCTCGCGCGCCGCGGCGGCGATCTCGATCCGCGCGCCGCCCGCCGCAGCGAGCGCGACCTGCTCGAGCGTCAGTGAGCTGCCGTCGATGACGATCCGCACCGCGGGCGTTCTACCATTGTCGGGACGTCAGTCGCCGGCGGTCTGCGCCGGCGCTGCGCTTTTCACAGCACGGACTCCAGTCGCCGGCGGTGTGCGCCGGCGCTGCGCTTTTCGAAGCGCGGACATCTCTGGATTTGCTGTAGTCTCCGCCGCCATGCGCGCCGCTCGTCCCGCCGCCGCACTGGCGGTCCTTCTCTCTGCCGCGGCCGCGCGCGCGGACGACACCAGCCCGCCGGTCATCTCGCACGCGCCGGTGACGCGCGGCGAGAGGGGCAAGCAGACTCCGGTGTTCGCGAAGATCACCGACGAGAGCAAGATCTTCCCCCAGATCTTCTTCCGGCTCTCTCCGGGCAGCTCGTACGAGAAGCCGATCGACATGAAACCCGTCCGAGGGCAGCGCAACCAGTGGGGAGGGAACCTTCCCCCGCCGCCGGGCAACGTGCTCGAGTACTACATCGAGGCGTACGACGAGTTCGGCAACGGGCCGGCGCGGGCCGGCGAGCCCGAGCGGCCCTTCCGCATCGACTTCGGCCCCGTGAACGTCGCGCAGGAGCCGACGCTCCCGCTCCCGGTGGCCGCGACGTCTCCGCGCTCCTCGTCCGGGAGCGGGGGGCGGTTGTGGACCTGGCTCGCCGGCGGCGCTGGCGCCGGTCTCCTCGTCGGCGGCATCGTCGCCAGTCCGCTCGGGTCGCCGCGCGCGACGGCGTTGGACGTCGCGGGAGCGACGCTGCTGGCGGCGAGCGTGGCGCTCTACTTCATCGAGGCGCCGCGGCCGTCGCCGGCACCTTCCGACGGGCGCGAGCGGCGGGCGGACCTGCGGCTGCGCGCAGGCCCCGGAGCGCTGGCGCTCGCGGCGCGGTTCTGACATGGCCCTCATCGTCCAGAAGTACGGCGGCACCTCCGTCGGCGACCTCGATCGGATCCGCAACGTCGCGCGGCGCGCGCTCGTCGCCCGCAAGGGGGGCCACGACGTGGTGGTGGTGGTGAGCGCGATGGCCGGCGAGACGAACCGGCTGCTGCGCCTCACCTCGCAGATCGCCAAGAGGCCCAGCCAGCGCGAGCAGGACGTGGTCGTCTCGACCGGCGAGCAGGTCTCGGTCGGGCTTCTCGCCCTGGCCATCCAGGAGCTCAAGGGAAAGGCGCGATCGTTCCTCGGCCACCAGGTCCGTATCCTGACCGACTCCGCCTTCTCCAACGCGCGCATCCGCAGCATCGACGGCGAGAAGCTGTTCGAGAGCCTCAAGCGCAAGGAGATCGCGGTCGTCGCCGGGTTCCAGGGGATCGACGAGCAGGGGAACATCACCACGCTAGGGCGGGGCGGCTCGGACACGACCGCGGTCGCGCTCGCCGCGGCGCTCAAAGCGGACGCCTGCGAGATCTTCACCGACGTCGACGGCGTCTACACCACCGATCCGAACCTGTGCGCCAGGGCGCGCAAGCTGGACCGCATCAGCTACGAGGAGATGCTGGAGCTCGCCTCGCTGGGCGCCAAGGTGCTGCAGATCCGCTCGGTCGAGTTCGCGATGAAGTACAAGGTGCCTCTGTGGGTCAAGTCGAGCTTCACCGACGATCCCGGCACGCTGGTGTGCGAGGAGGACAAGGCGATGGAGGAGGTCGTCGTCAGCGGGATCGCGCTTACGCGCGACGAGTCGCGCTTCGTGGTGCGCAACGTCCCGGACAAGCCCGGGGTCGCGGCGAAGATCTTCGGCAATCTCGCCGAGCTCGGAATCGTCGTGGACGTCATCGTACAGACGCCGGCGCACGAGGACGGCCGGACCGACCTCGCCTTCACCGTGGGGCGCGGCGACGTCGAGCGCACCAACGAGCAGATGCGCAAGATCGCAAAGCAGATCGGGGCGGGCAAGGTCGACCACGAGGAGGGAATCGCCAAGGTGAGCATCGTCGGCGTCGGCATGCGCAACCACGCCGGCGTCGCCGCCAAGATGTTCCAGGTGCTGGCCGACGAGGGCGTGAACATCCGGGTCATCTCGACCAGCGAGATCAAGGTAAGCTGCCTGATCGACGAGAAATACGCGGAGCTCGCCGTTCGTGCACTGCACACCGCGTTCGGCCTGGACAAGCCCGAGGCTTGAGATGCTGATCCGCTGCGCCCGCTGCCACGCGGTGTTCTCGGTCCAGGAGGGACTGACCGGCCCCGTGCAGCGCGCCTTTCGCGTCGAGTGCGGGCGCTGCGACGCGGTCTTCGACGCCCAGCCGGCGCAGGTTCCCCAGGCGCCTCGCATCCTGCATCCGCGGCGCACGCCGACGTCCGTGCCGGTCCAGCGGCCCGTGGCGCCGGTCCCCGCGGCCGTCGCGCCCTCCGCGCTCGAGCGCCACGTCTCGCCGGAAGCGATGGCGGAGATGGGACCGCTGCGCCCGGCGGTGTACGGACCGGTCGCGCGGAAGAACCCGCTCACCCGGCGCGGCGCGGTGGCCATGGGCGTCGCAGCGGCGGCTGCGGCCGTCGCTCTCGTCGCGCTCGGCGTGCCGCGCGCCTTTCGTGGCCGCGTCGAGGCGAATCGCGCGATGGAGGCGCTGCTGCTGGATGACGACGGAAGCCTCGCCGAAGCGGCGACGCTCTTCGCCGAGGCGGCCCGCCTCGACCCTGCCTACGAGGCCGACCGTGCGACTGCGCTGCTCTTGCGGGCCTCGGCGCAGCAGGACCTGGCGGAGCGGCTCGAGCCTGCGGCGCGCGTCGACGCGACGCTTGCCGCCAAACGTGAGGCGCTGCTGCGCGAGGCCGCGCGGCTGGTGCAGGACGGGTCCGCGGCGGCGCAGGCAGCCGTGCAGCGGCGACCTGGGGAAGTGCCGGCGCTGCGGGCGATGGCGCTCGCCGCGGCGCTGACGAGCGGCAACCCGGCGCGGTGGCTCGGCGATGCCCGGCACAAGGCGCCCGACGACGCTCTCGTCGCCTGGACGGCTGCGATCGCGGATACGGCGAACGGCGGCGGCGCCGAGGCGCAGGAGCGCGCCTTGGCGGCGCTCAGCGCCGCGCAGAAGGCCGAGCCACGGTTGCTCCGCGCCCAGGTGGACGCAGCGGCGCTCGCCATCGACCGGCACGACCTTGCATCCGCCCGGGCGATCCTCCAGCGTGTGATCGAGGAAAACCCGCGGCACGAACGGGCCAAGGCGCTTCTCTCGGTCGCCGGGGGGTAGGGCAACTCCGTATCCATCCGCGCGCGCGGGTGGGCACTTCTTTTCCCTTTGACCGCCCGCTTCGCCGGCCGGTCATGGGCATGGCGCTTGCTCCACGGTCGGGCATGGTCGCCGCTCTGTTCTGGATCGCCGTCCTGTCGGTCCTGCACACCTACGTCTTCTATCCGTTCCTGCTCGTCCTCCTGGATGGTTTCGAACAGGCCCGAGGGGCGTGGCGCTACATCTCCGGCACGGAGCGGCGCCGTCCTCCGGCGCAGCTCGGCCTCCCGCACGTGTCAGTGCTGATCGCCGCCTACGACGAGGCGTCCTGCATCGGGCGCCGGATCGAGAACCTGCTGGAGCAGGACTACCCGGCGGAGCACCTCGAGATCCTCGTCGGCTCGGACGGATCGACGGACGGGACCGACGCGATCGTCCAGCACTACGCCGCTCGCGGCGTGAAGCTGTCGCGCGGCGAGCGCGCCGGGAAGGCGGGCGTGCTCGCACGCCTCGTCGGCATCGCCAAGGGCGACGTGCTGGTGCTGACCGACGCCAATACCGAATTCGAGAAGGACGCCATCCGGCGGCTCGTCCAGCCGCTGCGCGATCCTGCCGTCGGCCTGGTGGTCGGGCGGCTCCGGCTGCACTCGCCGCTCGGCGCGCCCATCGTGGAGAGCGCCTACTGGAAGCTGGAGAGCTTGCTGAAGATGTACGAGTCGCGCCGCGGCTGCGTGATGGGCGCGAACGGCGGAATCTACGCAGTCCGCAGGCACCTCTTTCCGCCGCTCCCCGCCGGCACGGTGGTGGACGACTTCGTCGCCGCGCTCCGCGTCCTGCAGAGCGGCTACGAGGTGCGGTACGAGCCCGAGGCGGTCGCTCACGAGGAGGCGGCGCCGGGCCACGCCGACGAGTACAAGCGTCGCGTCCGCATCGCGGCGGGCTGCTTCCGCGCGCTGTCCCAGTTCCGCGACCTGCTTGCGGCGCGCCACGGCTTCACGGCGTTCGCTCTCTGGTCGCACAAGGTGCTGCGCTGGCTGGTCCCGGAGGCCCTGCTCGTCGCGCTGATCAGCAACGCGATGCTGGCGCCCCGCTCGAGCCTGTACGCGTCCCTGTTGCTCGCCCAGTGCGCCCTCTACGCGCTCGCCGCGCTCGGCCTCCTCGGCACCAGCCCGCGCCACCTGCGCAAGCTGACGGACCCCGCGGCCCATTTCGTCGAGATGAACGCCGCGCTGCTCGTCGGCTTCCTCCGCTTCAGCCGCGGCACCCAGGGCCAGACCTGGGCCCGCACGGAACGCGCCAAGGCGGCGTGACGCGAGTTCGTTGGTTGCGCACCGGTTGAAACGCCGTCAGCGCGCCGTCTCCTCGCGGTCGTTGCGATAGACCTCGTACGCCTTGCTGTACTCCATCACGCGCGCCACTTCCGAGATGAACTGTTCGTCGTGGCCGGCGCGGCGGAGGAGGTGGAAGCCCATCTCCATGCCGCTGGTGATGCCGCCGGCGGTGACGATGCGGCCGGCGTCGACGACGCGGGCGCGGCTGATGCGGGCCTTGGGGGCGATGTCCGCGAGGCGGTCGATGGGGACCTTGCCCGGCGGCGTCTGCTCGACGCGGTCGGGCTCCTTGCGGTTGGTGGCGGGCAGGCCGTCGAGGAGGCCCATCTTCCCGTAGATCCACGAGCCGGTGCAGACGCTCGTGAGCAGGCAGGAGTCGGGCAGCGAGCGGATGAACTCGTGCAGCCGCGCGTTGTGGACCTCCTGGCGCGTGCCGTACCCGCCGGGGATGAGGAACGCGTCCATCGCGGGACGGTCGCTGAAGGAGTAGTTCGGCAGCACGGTGAAGCCGGCCTGCGTCTGCACCGGGCGCATGGCGTCGGCGATGAGGAACGCGTCCAACTCGGGATTGAACCGGCGCGCGACGCTGAAGACGCCGTGGGGCGCGGCGAAGTCGACGACCTCCGCGTCCTTGAAGACGTAGATGCCGAGCCGGAATCCAGGAATGCGGGGTGGGGCCATGGGTCGCCTCCGTCGAGGTCGCGCATCATCGCGCACCCGATGCGCCGCGCAACCGACTTCCGGAGTGTGGAGCAAGAAAAAAGGCCCGGCTGTCTCACTCAGCCGGGCCTTGAAATGGTGACCCCAACGGGATTCGAACCCATGTTTGAGGCGTGAGAGGCCTCCGTCCTAGGCCACTAGACGATGGGGCCGCCGCTCCTTGAACACACTGCCGTTAGACGATCGCCCAGAAAAAGGGAAGCGCTAGGTAGCGGAACGCCCCCTGGGTGTCAAGGATTCCGTGGCGCGTTCTCTACACTCAGTGGAGCGGGGCGCGGCCTTCTCCGGCGAAGACGCAGCGCGTCACCACGCCCGTTGCGGAAGCAGCTAGTCCGTCTCGGCTCCCGCCACGCCCTCGCCGGTGGGAAGCTCGCGCGACAGCCAGCGCTGCACGTCGAGCGACGAGACGATTCCCACGATCCGGCCGTCTCCGGCCGTGACGAATAGGGTTGAAGCAGCTTCGCTCTTGCCGCTCACGAAGGGCGGCAAGTTCGCGGAGAAGTAGCTGCGCCCGCGCGTCGGTCAGTTGCCCGATGGTCGGCTCCCGCCCGCTGTGGGAGTGGTCCCGCCGTTTCAAGCCCGTGGGGGGCGATGGCGCCGCTTCGTGCTTTGCAGACTGCCAAGGGGGCAGCGCCGCATGGTCGACGACTCCAAGTCCGAAGAGGGGACGGGCACCGGACCGGACGAGCCGCCCGACGCGCCGGGTGTGTGGCCGCTCGCGTCGTTCGCGCAGGGCTGGCTTCGCGATGCATGGCTGGAGGCGAGCCTCGACGGACCCGATCACCGCCGTCACGAGGTCCTCTTCTCGGTGTGCCTCGTCGAGAGCTACCTGTTCGAGTGGGTGCGAGACCTCGTCCTGCGCCGGGACTTCCGTGCGTTGGCGAGGTACTTCCCGCCAGGAGAGCGCCGAGGCATCGAGCAGAAGCTCAAGCAGGTGACGAAGGAGCTGCATGCGGACGGGCTGGTCAAGGCGGCTCCGGGCTTCGGGACGACCCTGTGGGCCGAATTTCTCGACCTGGTCCGGCTGCGCGACGGACTGGTCCATGCCTCGACCAGCAGGCCGCAGATGTTCGTCGCGGAAAACCGGCGCACGCTGCTCGACCTGAACCGGCTCGCTCCGGGATGGGCCATCGGGACCGCGCGAACCGTCCTGCTCGCGAACCACGAGTCGACGGGTTTCGATCCGCCCGACTGGCTGATGCATCCGGAGCTGTCGTTTCCGTAGCGCTAGCGTCGCCGCCGGTCGATGTCCCGCAGCTTCAGGCCGATGCCCATCGCGAGCCCACCAAGGCGACGGTGCTCGTCCTCGGCGAGTCCGGCACCGGCAGTCATCAAGCTGCTCCACGGTCCGACGGCGCGCCTGCGCTCGGAGCAGGGTGGGCCCCTGTCGGACGCCGCCGCCGAGCTGTTCGGGCTGGAGGAAGCCCTGGCGGCGGAACCGGCGGCAGCAGCGGCAAAGGTCCTCTCCATCGCAGGGTAGGTGGGTATCGCCGCGAGGCCGGGCTGAAATCCGGGGGCGACCCGGCCGTTCAGGAAACGAGCCCTGCGCGCGGTCCTCTGCTACGAGGAGGGCGCGGGCGTCGAGGCTCGCGCACCGATGGCATTGGCCGCCAGCCACGAACAGCGCCCTGCCGCGCCGGCGTTGCAGCCGGACGCCGTTCCGGCCGTGCAGCTGGTCGGGATCGAGAAATCGTACGGGCTCTTCCGGCCGAGGCCCGCGCTCCGCGGCGTGACGTTGTCGATCGCGCGCGGCGAGTGCTACGGCCTGATCGGGCCGAACGGCGCGGGAAAGACCACGCTCATCCGGGTGATGCTGGGGCTCATCGCGCCGGACGCCGGCGAGACGCGCCTCCTCGGCGTCCGTCCAGAGTGGCCCGAGGTGCGGCGCCGCGTCGGGTTCGTCCCCGAGGCAGCCGAGCTTCCACGGCACGCCTCGCCGCTGCAGCTCATGCGGCGCTGGGCGCGGCTCCGCGGCATTGCCGTCTCCCCGGCGGTGGAGCAGGGCGAGGCGATGCTGCGCCGCCTGGGAATGGGCGAGCTGCTGGCGCGTCCGGCGCATCGGTTCTCCAAGGGCGAGAAGCAGCGGACGCTGCTCGCGCTGGCCTTGCTCGGCGCGCCCGAGCTGCTCGTCCTCGACGAACCCACCGACGGGCTCGACCCGCTCGGGCGCGCGCTGGTGCGCAAGGTGATCCTGGAAGAGTGCGCGGCTGGCCGCACCGTCTTCCTCAACTCGCACCTGCTCTCCGAGACCGAGCGCATCTGCACGCGGGTCGGCATCCTCCACGGCGGCCAGCTCGTACGCGAGGAAGTGCTCGCCCGAGCGGCCTCGGGTCCCGACGAGCGCGCGACCACGGCACTGGTGCTCGCCGCCGCGCTGCCGCTGCAGCTCGAGTCCGCGATCGGTGCGCGCAAGCCGGAGGGCGATCCGGGTGCGGCGCACGTGTATCTCGTCGACCACGACGACCTCGACGGACTGAACAAGGCCATCGACCGCGTCCGGGCGGCGGGCGTGCGGCTCGTCGAAGTGCGGCGCGTGCGGCGCGACCTGGAGGAGACCTTCACCGTCGTGGCGACCGCCGCGCCGGGCGAACCGCGGCTGTCGAGCGAAGGGGGGGAATTGATCGAGGCGCCGCGGCCGCGCGCACAGCCGCTGCGGGCGCTGCGCGCAACCTTCCGGGTGGCGCGCGAGATCGGAAGCGACCTCGTCGCGCGCAAGATGGCGCACGCCGCCGCCGCCGGAGCCGCGCTCGTGCTCGCGACGATGTTCTTCGCTCTCCGCAACCAGATCGTGCAGGGGTTGGCGGCGAGCGCGCGGCAGTTCCGGGCCGGCGGGGTGATCGACGACGCGCAGCTCGCGCACGTGCTCGGCCGCGGGGCCGCGGCTTCCGAGTACTGGGCGCTGCTGGTCGGCAGCATGTTCCTGTCGGCGCTCTTCGCGCCGCCGCTGCTGGACAGCCGCAGGAGCACGCTGCTCTTCGCCCAGCCGGTGTCGCGCGCCGACGTCGCGAACGGGATCTTCGTCTCTGTGTGCGGGCTCGCCGCGGCCATCTTCGCGGCATCCGGGATCGCGCTCTTCGTCGGGTTGCGCTCGCTCGGGCTGCCGGTCTCGCCCGGCCTGCTCGCCGTGCCGCTGCTCACGACCGTTGCGTTCGCGTCGTTGTACGCGGTCGTGCTGCTCGCGACGTATCTGCTCCCGAACGGACTGCTCGCCGGCATCGTCGGAATGGCGGCGCTGCTCGCGCTGCTGATCGCCGGGAATACCGACGGGGCGCAGCCGGGCCACGCGCACGGGGTGGCGGGATTCGTGCTCGGGAGCTTGCCCAAGCTCGTCGGACTGCACGGCGAGGCGATGCGTCTGGGCGGCGGCGCGGTCCCAGGCGCGTTCGCGATCGCGTCGACCCTGGCCTGCACGGGCGCACTCATGCTCGGGGTCCGGATCGTCGCGCGCAGGAGCGAGCGATGACGGTTCCGCGCAAAGAGCCCGCGAGGCGCGCGCGGTCGCGGCGCGACCTGCGCAGTGCGGCCGTGGCGGTCGTCCTGCTCGCCGTCTGCGGAGCGATCTGGCTCTGGCTCTCGGCCGCCGCGAACGATCGGCGCGAGAAGGTGATCGCCGCCGTTCCCGCGTTTCCGGCGCGCGGCCAGGACCGGCAGTCCCGGCGTCCGCCGCCCGCTTCCGCGCCTGTGCCGCGCGCGGCGGCAACCCCGGCCGCTCCGCCACCTGCTCGGCCGGACCGGGTCGACGCAATCACGTCGTTCGTCCTCAAGCCCACACCCTATGTCGCGCTGGTCCACGTCAATGCGCTCCTCAACACGCCGCTCTTTGCCCGCATCAAGGAGTGCGCGCCCGAGGGCTGGCAGCAGATGGCCGATGCCATGGCGGAGCTCGGGATCGACTTCGAGCGCGACGTCGATCGGCTGGCGATGACGACCGAAGGCATGGCGCTGAGCGGCTTCTTCGAGGGAAAGCCGATCGCCGAGAACATCGCGAAGCAGTTCTCGTCCGTGGAACAGAGCAGCCACCGCGGCCACACGCTGTGGCTCTCGCCGCACATGGGTGTCGCGCAGGTCGGGAACCTGATCCTGACGGGGCCGCGCGATTCCATGGGCCCGCTGCTCGATCGCGCCCTGGATCCGGCTCCGGCATCGGCGGACGCCGAGGACCTGTATGGCGACGTGTTCGTTCGCACCGACGTGACCGCGTTCTACGGGCCGGACGGGCGCAGCAGCGCCGGCACACCCGATGCGATGCGTGCCATCCTCGACGCCCTCAGCGGCGTGACGGTGCGCGCCAACGTGTGGGACATGGTCGCGCTGTCGGTCGAGGGCCGGCCGCAGCCGGGGCGGAACGCTCACGACCTCGCCGCGATGGCGCGCGGCGCGATCTCGCTGTTCAAGGAGCAGCTCGATCCCGCCGACGTCGAGCTGGCGACGCTCGCCGGCCTCGCCAAGGTCGACTCGTCGAAGGACGGGGTGCAGATCGACCTGGCGCTGCCGGCGAACGATCTCTTCGACAAGCTGCACTTCCCCTGCCCGGGCGCGCGGCAGGCCGCCGCTCAGCGCAACTGACCGGCGGCAGGTTCCGTCTACCCGCTGCTCAGGGCACGCCGGTCTTGCGCGGCCGCGGCTGTTCCGCTTTGCGCGGAGGGAGGGGCGGCGTCGGCTCTTCGACCTTCTCCGGCTTTCCCATGACGAAGACGCGCACCTCGCCGCGCGCCGTCTCGTAAACGTTCGCACCCTCCCACTCCGCGCCGGTGGAGTTGGCGATGTGCATGGCGCGGATGCCCGACTGGTTGCGCAACGTGCGTCGGGGGAACTTCGCGGGCGGATACGTCGCGCGGTACCACTTCACCGCGTCGTCCCACGCCTGCGGAAGGCGGTAGCGATCCTCGTCGACCTTGACGGCGCCGTCGGGGAGGAAGAAGCCGCGCGCCTTGAATCCGCCCGCGGCATTCGCGGGAAGAGCGGCGAGCGCGGTGGCGATCAACGCAACGAGGAGCAGGAGACGTCGCATGGTCATCCTCCAGTCCGCGCCAGCGCGGCGTCGATGCGCGCCAGCGCCTCGTCGCGGCCCAGCAGCACCAGCGTCTCGAACAGCGGCGGGCTCACCGTCGTTCCCGTCACGGCCACGCGGACCGGCTGCGCCAGCTTGCCCAGGCCGAGGCCGCGCTGCGCCGCCAGATCGCGGAACGCCTGCTCCAGGGCGTGCGGGCCCTCGCCGATCCGGCTCGCGACGATCTGGCGGGCCTCGGCGAGCAGCGGCCGCGTCTCCGGAGTGAGGTTCTTGCGGGCCGCGGCCTCGTCGAACCGGACGCCGCGCTCGAAGAAGGTGCGTGCCTGCTCGGCCATCTCCAGAAGGGTCTTGGCCCGCTCGACGATCGGCGGCAGGACGCGCGCCAGCCGCTCCGGATCGACCTGCACGCCTCGCTGCGCGAGGAGCGGCGCGACGTGCCTCGCAAGCTCCGGAACGGGCGTCGTCTTGATCCATTGCTGGTTGAGCCACAGCAGCTTCTCGGGGTTGAAGACGCCCGCCGTCGCCCCGACGTGCTCCCAGTCGAACTTCTCGATCAGCTCCTCGGTCGAGAAGATCTCCTGGTCTCCGTGCGACCAACCGAGGCGCACCAGGTAGTTCACCAGCGCGCCCGGCAGGTACCCGTCGTCGCGGTACTGGAGGACGCTGACGGCGCCGTGCCGCTTGGAGAGGCGCTGCTTGTCGGAACCGAGGATCATCGGCAGGTGCGCGAAGGTCGGCACGGGGTACCCGAGCGCCTGGTACATGAGGATCTGCCGCGGTGTGTTGACGATGTGATCGTCTCCGCGGGCGACCAGCGTGATGGCCATCTCGACGTCGTCCACCACGGCCCCGAAGTTGTACAGAGGCACGCCGTCGGCGCGCAGGATCACCTCGTCCTGCAGCTCCTTGTGCTGGGTGGTGATGTCGCCCTTCACCAGGTCGCGGAAGGTGGTCGCGCCCTCGTCGGGCATGCGGAAGCGGACGACCGCGCCGGGCGTGCCCTTGGGGAGCTTCTTGTCGCGGCAGGTGCCGGGATACTTGAACCCGCGCTTCTCGCGCGCAGCCTGCTCGCGCAGCTTGTCGAGCTCCTCCTTGGTGCAGTTGCAGCGGTAAGCGCGCCCTTTTGCGATGAGCGCCTCGGCGTGCCTCTCGTACGTTGCGAGACGCTGCGTCTGGAAGTAGGGCGCGTGCGGGCCCCCGACTTCGGGGCCCTCGTCCCAGCCGAGGCCGAGCCACCGCATCCCGTCGAGGATCGCCTGCACCGATTCCTGCGTGCTCCGCTCGCGATCAGTGTCCTCGATGCGCAGGATGAACGTGCCTTTCTGCTGCCTCGCCCATAGCCAGTTGAACAGGGCGGTGCGCGCTCCGCCGATGTGCAGGTACCCCGTCGGCGAGGGCGCGAATCGCACCCGTGGAGGATTCTCCGGCATGGGGCAGCGGCCATAACAAAGCCTCCGGCCGGGGGCAACCTCGCGATGCGGTCGTTAGGATGTCGGGCGTGCCCCCGCGCGAACCGGTGGTGGTGGCGACGTTCTCGCTTCCGACGGAGGCGGAGATGGCGCGCGAGTTGCTCGAGACGAACGGGATCGCGGCACGGTTGCGCGACCAGGGGTTCATCGGCATCTACCCGTGGATGAGCAACGCGCTCGGCGGGGTGAAGCTGGTCGTCGCCGCCGAGGAAGCCGAGCTGGCGAGGGAGATCCTCGAGCAAGCCGGACTCGCCGGGCGGAGCTGAGCGCCGGCAAGACTCTACCCGCCGTGCGCGAGCGTCGCGTACAGTGCGCGGCCCATGCACCTCTTCTTCGCTCTGCTCCTCGCCAACGCGGCCGTCTCGCCTCAGGGCGCGGTGGCGAGCGGGCATCCACTCGCCAGTGAGGCGGGCGCTGCGATCCTGCGGCACGGGGGCAACGCTGTCGACGCGGCGGTGGCCACGGCGTTCGCGCTTTCCGTCGTCGAGCCGCAGTCGAGCGGCATCGGCGGCGGCGGTTTCGCGCTCGTCTATCTCGCGCGCGAGCGCAAGGTGCAGGTCGTCGACTTCCGCGAGGTGGGACCCGCCGCGGCCACTCCGCAGATGTACGTGCAGGAGGGCAAGGCACGCGAGGACCTCGCGCGCGCGGGTCCGCTCTCCGTCGCCGTCCCCGGCGCTGTGCGCGGCTACGTCGAGTTGCTGAAGCGCTTCGGAAAGCGGCCGCTGCTCGAGGTCCTCGGACCCGCCATCGAGTTCGCCACTCGGGGATTCCGCGCCAATCGCGCCTACGTCGAGGCCGCCGAGTACCGCCGCGAATGCCTCGCCGCGGACCCCGAGGCGTCGCGCATCTTCCTGCGCCGCGGCCGCGACGGCGAGTTGCACGCGCCGGAGCCCGGGTACCGGCTCGTGCAGCCGGATCTGGCGCGGACGCTGAAGGCCATTGCGCTCCGCGGGGCGGACGCCTTCTACAAAGGAGACGTCGCGCGGCGCATCGCCGCGACCGTGCGTTCGGGCGGGGGGATCCTCACCGAGCAGGACCTCGCTTCCTACAAGGTCCGCGACCGCGAGCCGCTGGAGGGCACCTACCGCGGGCTGCGCATCGTGAGCATGCCGCCGCCGTCGTCGGGCGGGATGATCCTCATCGGGCTCCTCGACGTCCTCGAGCGCGAGAACCCGACGGCGGGAGGATACAAGCCGGAAGGGTTCCTCCACGTCATGGTCGAGGCGGAGAAGCGGCTCTACGCGCATCGCGAGACGTGGGGCGACCCGGACTTCAATCCGGCGATGACGCAGATCGCGCGCCAGATCGCCTCGAAGGACTTCGCCGGCACCTTGCGCGCGTCCATCGGCGATCGCGCCACGCCCGCGCAGCAGGTGGTGAGCATTCCGGAGGGCTCGCACACGACGCACATCTCGGTCGTCGACGCGCAGGGCAATGCGGTAGGCCTGACGACGACGGTCAACGAGCCGTTCGGGTCGTGCGTCGTCGCGCAAGGGACCGGAGTGCTCTTGAACGATGAGATGGACGACTTCGCCGTCGCTCCGGGCGTGATGAACGCGTTCGACGTCCGCGGCGGCGCCGAGAACGCCCCAGGCCCCGGGAAGGTCCCTCTGTCGTCGATGGCGCCGACGATCCTGTTCGGCCCCGGCGGTGACGTGAGGCTCGTCATCGGCTCGGCGGGCGGGTCGACGATCCCGACGACCGTGGCGCAGGCCATCGTCCAGGTGGTCGACTACGGCATGCCCATCGATCGCGCGCTCGCGGCGCCGCGCATCCATCACAATCTGTTTCCCGACCTCATCCGGGTCGAGCCGCAGGGGATGGAGGCGGCGACGGCGCACGCGCTGGAGGCGCGCGGACATCGCATCGAGTACCGGCCGCGTCCGTGGGCCAAGGTGTCCGCGGTGGAAGTCGACCCGCAGACCGGATGGCGCGTGGCCGCGGTCGATCCATCCTTCGACGGAGCAGGCGCGGCCCAGTGATGCACTCGACGCGGCGCCTGGGGCCTGGCTCGCACGCGGGCGCTCCATGGTACGCTTTCGCGATGCGTGTCATGGCGCTCGTCGCCGCAGCCTCGCTGCCCGCCGTTGCAGCGACCGTGCGGGGACCTGCCGACATCGCTTCGCTCACCGCCGCGGCCGACGCCGTCGTGCACGCGCGCGTCGTCGGACGCGAGAGCGGCTGGGGCTCCGGCGGCCCGTCGAGCGGGCTGATCTTCACGCGCGTGACCCTGCAGCCCGTGGAATGGTGGAAGGGCGGCGCCGCCGGCGCCCGGGTCGTCGTGCGCGTCCCCGGCGGCAGCGTCGGCGGGCTGACCCAGACGGTCGACGGCGTGAGCGCCTTCGCTGCCGGCGAGGAAGTCGTCGTCTTCCTGCGCAAGCTGGGCGACGAGCCGGGCGCGGCCGTCTATGCAGTGGAACGTCTCGCCCTGGGGAAGTTCACCGTCGTGACGAAGTCGGCGCGCGCGGTGCGCGATCGCAGTCACGTCTCGTGTCAGGGTTGTGCCGCCGGCGAGGAGGATGCGCTCCCGCTCTCCGAGCTGCGCGAGCGCGTCCGGCGGTCGGGGAGCGCGCGCTGATGCGGCCGTTCGCGGCGCTCGCCGTGCTCGCTCTCGCGCTGCCTGCGGCCGCATACGAGCGGGCGCAGGTGAACGGCAGCGGGCCGTTCCTCTTCTGGGCCACGCGGAAGCACACATACCAGATCGACTCGCAGGGCACGCCCGACGCGCCGGCGGCGAGCGCGTTCGATGCCGTCCGCAAGAGCTTCGCGACCTGGGCCCAGGTGACGTGCTCGGACCTGTCCTTCACCGAGGAGCCGCCTGGGGCCACGGATCGACGCGTCGGCTACGTCTCGGGGTCGACCAACCACAACATCGTCCTCTGGCGCACGCGCAACTGCGCCTCGGCATCGGTCGTACCGCCCGGCGATCCGTGCCTGACCCAGGGCGGCTGCTCGAACAAGTACGATTGCTGGGACCACGACTCGAGCGCGATCGCGACCACCACCACGACGTCGGTGACGTCGACCGGCGAGATCCTCGACGCCGACATGGAGCTGAACGACTCCGCTTTCTTCTTCACCACCGTCGACGCGCCCGTCTGCCCGCCGAGCGCGCCGCGGGCCGACTGCGTCGCCTACGACGTGCAGAACACCGCGACGCACGAGGCCGGCCACTACCTCGGCCTGGGGCACAGCGGCGCCACCGACGCGACCATGTTCGCGTTCGCGCCGAGCGGTGAGACGAGGAAGCGGCAGCTCCACGCCGACGACATCACGGGCATCTGCGCCATCTACCCGAAGGGCGGACCGACCTCGGTGAGCCCGGGGGTGCAGCCGCCGCAGTCGAACGCATCGAGCGGCGGATGCAGCACGTCGCCGCGGGCATCCTGGGAGATGCTGGCGTTGCTCGCGTTCGCGCTGCGCGCCGGCGGAACGGGATCAGCCGACCGCCGGCGTGGCGGCGCGGGCGCGAAGGAACCAGAGCGCTAGCGCAATCGCCAGACCGGCGGACAGCATCGCCGCACCGCCGTGCGCATCGCGAAGCCAGGCCGCGGCGACGCACGCGGCGAGCGCGAGCCGGGCGAGCTCCACCGCGGGCGCCCAACGCCGGCGCTCCATCAGTCCGCCCCAGCCGAGCAGCGTGAGCAGCACCAGCGCCGCGAGGGCGATCTGCCTGGGCAACGGCAGCGTGAACTCGGTGAACAGCAGGTACGTCGTGCCCGCGATCGCGAGCACCAGGTTCGCGGCGACGTACCACGAAAGCCCGGCGGGAATCGCCGGGTCGTGCTTGCGCTGCGCGGCGCGCGTCACCTCGGGCGCCTCGACCCGCAGGCCGCCCGGCAACCATTCGGGTCCGCGCAGCCAGACACGCACGCGGTCGAGGCCGCGCGCCTCGCGCGATGCGCGCCACAGCGCTGCCCAGGCCTGCACTTGCGCCCAGAGCGGGTTGAAGCTCGACAGCGGCTTCACCAGCCCGAACACCGGCTGCTCGCGTTCCTCCTGGAACGTGCCGAACAGCCGGTCCCAGATGCACAGCGTCGCGGCGTAGTTCCGGTCGAGATAGCGAGGATTCACCGCGTGGTGCACGCGGTGCTGCGACGGCGTGTTGAAGACCCGCTCGTACCAGCCGAGCTTCGCGACCAGCTCGGTGTGGATCCAGAACTGGTAGAGCGTCGAGAACGATTCCACGGTCGCGAACACCACCGGCGGCACGCCGATGAGCGCCAGCGGCAGATGAAAGGGCCAGATGGTCCACACCGACAGGACTGCCTGCCGGAGCGCCACCGCGAGGTTGTAGTCCTCGCTCTGGTGATGCACGACGTGCACCGCCCAGAGGAAGCTGACGCGGTGGCTGAGCCGGTGCCACCAGTAATAGATGAAGTCGACGGCGAAGAACGCGAAAAGCCAGGCGAGCGGGCCGGGCAACGTCCACAGGCGGTGCTGGTAGAGCCAGAGATAACCGGCTCCGAGCACGCCGACGGCGAACACGAGCAAGACCTGTTGGCTCATTCCGCAGGAGAGATCGACGAGCGCGTCGTTGAAGCGGTACAGGCGCGCCCCGCGGCGGCGGGCGGCCCACAGCTCGACGCCCATCAGCAGGAAGAAGAACGGAATCGCGAGCGCGATGGTGTTCGTCATGCGCTCGGCGGATTGTAACTCACCAGATCAGTCCGGGTCGTCTTCCGCGTCCTCCGAGTCGTCCGGTTCGGCCAGCTGGGCGGGCTTGAGCTTCCCGTCCTCCGCGTCGGTGCGGCTCACCTTGAGCTTCCGATCCTCCTGCCGCGCCGACACGGAGAGCCCGCCCTGAGCGTCCACCTCGAAAGTGACATGCACGCGAGGCTCTCCGGCGCGGCCGGACTGCACTCCGTCGACCAGCCACCAACCCTCGCTCTGCATCTTGGACGCGGTGCGGCCGCCGCCGCGAAGGACGTGGATCGCCAGGCGGCGCTCGTCGTCCCGCGAAGTCGTGAAGCTCTCCGTCGCGCTGGTGGGAATCTCGCTGCCCTGCGCGATCAGCTGCGTCGCCGCACCGCCGGGCTGCTCCACCGCGACCGCCTCGCCGAGCGCCGGCGGCCGCGAATTCTTCTTGCAGCCCGCGAACGCAACCAGACCCGCGAGCAGCACCGCGCGCGTCATCGGCGCAGCGTCTCCTCGAGCGCCTCTCCGAGGATGCGCAAGGCGTCGTCGACCTGGCCGCGGTTGACGATCATCGGCGGCGCGATGCGGAGGCAGTTGGCGTAGGTGCCTCCCTTGCCGACCAGCAGCCCGCGCTTGCGCGCCCCTTCGAGCAGCCGATTCGTCGATTGCGGATCCGGCTCCTTGGTGCCGCGGTCTTTGACCAGCTCGATCGCCTGCATCAGGCCCATCCCGCGCACGTCGCCGATCGCCGGGAAGCGCTCCTTCAGCGCCTCGAGACCCTCGCGGAAGGCCTGGCCCATCATCTGTGAATTGAAGAGGAGCTTCTCCTCCTCGATGACGTCGAGCGTCGCCATCGACGCCGCCATCGAGATGGGCGATCCGCCGAAGGTGGAGATCTGCGCGAACCGAGCGTGCTCGGCGATCTCGCTGCGGGCCATGGTGAGCCCGATGGGCTGCCCGTTCGCCATTCCCTTCGCGCTGGTGAGGATGTCCGGCTCGACGCCGAACTGCTGGATCCCCCACCACTTCCCGCCCGTCCGTCCCCAGGCCGTCTGTACCTCGTCGGCGATGAACACGCCGCCCGCGGCCTTCACGATCGGCAGCGCAATCTGGAAGTACTCCTTCGGCGGAACGATGAACCCGCCGACGCCCATGATCGTCTCGGTCATGAACGCAGCGATCTCGCCGCGGGTGGTGGTCTCGATCAGTCCTTTGAGATCCTTCGCGCAGGCCACGCCGCAGTCGGGGTACTTGAGGTCGAAGTCGCAGCGGTAGCAGTAGGGCGCGTGCGCGAAGCGGATGCCGCTGATCTCGCTCTGCACGCGCGGGCGGTACTGCTTCACGCCCATCGCGCTGAGCGCGAGCGTGCCCCGTCCGCCGTAGTTGTGGCGCAGCACCACGAGCTCGGTCCGGCCGGTGGCCTCCTTCGCCAACGTCACCGCGGTATCGTTCGCCTCGGTGCCCGAGTTCGAGAAGAACACCTTGGCCGGCTTCATCGGCCCGATCTGGACGAGCTTCTCCGCGAGCTGCACCTGCGGCACGGTCGAGTACAGCGTCGAGATGTGCACCAGCTTCTTCTGTTGCTCGACGGCCGCCTCGGTCACGCGCGGGTGGCAATGCCCCACCGAGACGGTGAGGATGCCGCCGAAGAAGTCGAGGTACTCGCGCCCCTCGAGGTCGCGCACGAACATGCCCTTCGCCGAGTCCACCACGAGGGCGTTCTCGTAGTAGGTGGAGACGTTCGGGAAGAGCAGCTCCTTCTGCTTGCGTCGGACCGTCTCTGCGTCCCAATTCATGCGGCGGCTCCCTTGGGAAGGATTTCCGTGTAGCACGATTCACCGCCGCGGCGGCGGACGCGCGCGCGGCCAGATGATCGCCAGCGCGACCCACACGCCCAGCGCGACGCCCAAGCCGAGGCCGAGGATGATGGGGCTCGGGAGTTCCACGGATGCGCGCGGTGCCGGAAGCCCGCGCGCCGGAGCGTCGCTCCCGCGGCCGTTCGTCGTCAAGGCGACAGGTCGAAAGCACAGGCCGGCTGCGTCTTGCCATCGGACCCTGTTTTGCGCGAGGCTCCGTGGAAAGCTTCCACCGCGTGGCCTCATTTCGGGGGCCGCGCCCGTTTCCTACGCTGCACGACATCAAGGAGGGCCGCATGGCCCGCTCGTCGCGAGAATCCGCGGTGAAGCCTCGTTCTGCCCCCGTTTCCGGCGCCAACGGCAAGTCGACGCGCAACGAGAGGTCGGCGTCCGACGCGCGCAAGGATCTGCTGGAGCGCGCGGGCAGGAACCGGGACGGCGCCTCGCAATGGCGCTCGGACCCGCTCGCCGATGCGAAGGCGGCGCGGCGCGTGGCGGACCTGGCGCAGGCGCATTCTCCCGAGTTGTCCCGGCGCGGCCTGACCGTCGCCTACCACCAGGCGGCGAGGAACCTTGCGGACGAGATCGAGGACCACCTGCAGGCGCTGCCCGCGGCCGCCGTGACGGCACGCGGCCGCTCGGCGGACGAAGCGGAGCTGCTCGCCGAGGCAGCCGCCACCGCGCAGAGGGCGCGCGAAGCCGTGCAGCGGGTGACGCGCGGCGCCGACGGGCGGCGCGCGGCGCACGCCTTCGGCATCGGCCTCCCCTTCTCGGCGCGCCAGCCGCAGCACGTCCTGCGCGCGCTGCGGCTCATCCTCGATGCCGCGAAGGCGCATCCCGACGTCGCGTCCGACGCGGGTCTGATCGCCGAGGACCTGCAGACCATGCGCGACCTCGCGGGCGACGTGGAGAAGATCCCCGGAGCAGTGTCCTCCCTCAGCGACGAGGCCCACGCGCTGCTCGAGGCGCAGAGCGCGCTGCGGGCGTACTTCGACCTGCTCGCCGCCAAGGCGACGCTCGCCTTCGCCGGCGATCCCGAGGAGCGCACGCGGCTGTTGTCGCTCTTGCCCAGGGCGGAGGATCGCCGACATCTGCGCAGGTCCGCCGACGAGGCCCCAGCCGCCTGAGGTCTTTTACTCGCGGCGCCGCGCCGGGTTCTCCCGGGAACCGATCCCGAGGGCGGGGACGCGGGCACGAGCCGGAGGGCCGCCGGAAGCAGACTCCGGCGGCCCTTCATTTGCGCGCAAGCGAAATGGGGCGACGTCTGGTACGTTCAACGCCGCCATGTCCTCCGACATGATCGCCGCGCTCATTCCCATCGTCAGCGTCCTGGCGGTGTTCGGCTTTCCGGTCGCGATCGTCTTCGTCATCAAGTACTTCAAGCTGAAGGAACGCGAGCTGGCGCTCGAGTCGGAGTCGCGCCAGCGCAGCGAGCGGCAGCAGCTCGCCATCGAGCAACGCGTGGAGCGCCTCGAAGAGGTGCTCCTGCACCTCGACCACGACGTGCGGGCCCGCCTGGGGATGGAGCAGGCGCGCCCGCGCTCCGAGCTCATGGAGGCGCCTGCCAGCGCGGGGGCCGAGCAGCCGGGCGCGCTCCCTGGCGCGCGCATCAAGTCGCCCTAGCGGGGCGAGGCTGGCAGCCGCGTCTGCGGCTGCCCACGTTTCTCCCGGCTGGGAGAATCCATGAAGACGTTTGCGCTCGCCGTCGCGTTGCCGCTCGCCACCGCCGCGCCTTCCCTCGCACAGCAGCCCGATACGTCCTCGGGGAGCTACGGCCAGGGCAGCGCGCGCAAGAGCAGGGCCGCGAGCGGGTCGAGGATCGGCGGTCAGCCGACGAACCCCGCCGAGCGGGGCCCGGCGTCGGAAGGGCGCGCCCGCGCTGGCTTCGACGTCGGCGTCGCCTCGGCGACCGCGGGAGGCCGGACGGATACGGGACCGCCGGTCGAGACCAGCGCTCGCCCCGACCGGAATCAGGCGAACGTCGAGGAGAACGCGCCGCTGCGGCAGGCGCCGGCGGGTGCGCGCCTTCTGGGCGGGCTGGAGCGCGCGCCGGCGCGCCAGCCTCCCAGCCTCGCCGAGCCGACGCGCGAGCAGATCGTCGAGGAGCAGCGGCGCGGCAGGATCCGCGATCGCGACGAGCCGGACTGGATCCGCGGGCAGACCCTCCACGAGCTCGACGCTTCCAACCCCTTCCAGGTGCAGGAAGCGCTGAAGAACCCGTCCCGGCACCGGCAGGACGACGTGCCGCTCGACATCAAGGAATGAAAAAAAGGGCGAGGCGCCGGGGTGCAAGCGCCTCGCCCACAGAGAAGGCCCGAGGGGGGCCGGGCCCTACTTCTGTTCCTCGAACTCCGCGTCGACGACGTCGTCCTTCTTTCCGCCGCCGCCCGGCTGCTGCTCTCCGGAAGTCTCGCCGCCGGGCGCGCCGCCCGGGGCCGCGCTGCCCGCGGCCTTGTAGGCTTCCTCGGCCATCTTGTGCGAGGCCTGCATCAGCGCATCGGTGGCGCGCTTGACGGCCTCGACGTCGGTCCCGGCGAGCGCATCCTTGACGCCCTTGAGCTTCTCCTCCAGCTCCGACCGCATCGCGGCCGGGACCTTGTCGCCCAGGTCCTTGAGGCTCTTCTCCGTCGCGTACGCGAGGCTGTCCGCCTTGTTGCGCACCTCGATCTCCTCGCGGCGCTCCTTGTCCTCCGCCTCGTGGGCCTGCGCGTCCTTCACCGCCTTCTCGATGTCGTCCTTCGACAGCCCGGAGGTGGCGGTGATGGTGATCTTGTTCTCCTTGCCGGTGGCGCGGTCCTTGGCGGCGACGTGCACGATGCCGTTCGCGTCGATGTCGAACGTCACCTCGATCTGCGGCACTCCGCGCGGGGCCGGCGGGATGCCGTCCAGATGGAACCGGCCGAGCGTCTTGTTGTCGCGCGCCATGGGACGTTCGCCCTGGAGCACGTGCACCTCGACGCTGGTCTGCCCGTCGGCCGCGGTGGAGAACACCTCGCTCTTCCGCGTCGGGATGGTGGTGTTCCGCGGGATGAGCGGAGTCGCCACCCCGCCCAGCGTCTCGATGCTGAGCGTCAGCGGGGTCACGTCGAGCAGCAGGATGTCCTTCACCTCGCCGGAGAGGACGCCCGCCTGGACGGCGGCGCCGACGGCGACCACCTCGTCGGGGTTCACCGACCGGTTCGGCTCCTTGCCGAAGAAGTCCTTGACGATCTGCTGGATCTTCGGCACGCGCGTCGACCCGCCGACGAGCACCACCTCGTCGATCTCCTTCGGGCTCTTCTTCGCGTCGGCCAGGCACCTCTTGGTGGGCTCGATGGCGCGCTGGAAGAGGTCGTCGCACATCTGCTCGAACCTCGCGCGCGTCAGCTTCTTCACCAGGTGCTTGGGGCCCGTCTGATCGGCGGTGAGGAACGGCAGGTTGATCTCCGTCTCCATGGTGGCCGACAGCTCGATCTTCGCCTTCTCCGCCGCCTCCTTCAGGCGCTGCAGCACCATCTTGTCCTTGGAGACGTCCAGGCCGGTGTCCTTCTTGAACTCCTGGATCAGCCACTCCATGATCCGCTGGTCCTGATCGTCGCCGCCGAGGTGCGTATCGCCGTTGGTGGCCACCACCTCGACCACGTTCTCGCCCACCTCGAGGACGGAGATGTCGAACGTGCCGCCGCCGTAGTCGAACACGGCGATGACCTCGTCCTTCTTCTTGTCGAGGCCGTAAGCGAGCGCCGCCGCCGTGGGCTCGTTGACGATGCGCTTCACCTCGAGCCCCGCGATGCGGCCGGCGTCCTTGGTGGCCTGGCGCTGGGCGTCGTTGAAGTACGCGGGCACGGTGATGACCGCGTCGCTGACGGTGTCGCCCAGGTAGTTCTCGGCGGCCCGCTTCAGCTTCTGCAGGATCTTGGCGCTGATCTCGGGCGGGCTGTGGAGCTTGCCCGCGATCTCGACGGCCGCGTCGCCGTTCGGCGCCTTCACCACCTTGTAGGGCACGCGCCGCCGCTCGTCGGCGGTCTCGTCGAACTTGCGGCCCATGAACCGCTTGATGGAGTAGACCGTGTTCTCGGGGTTCGTGATGGCCTGGCGGCGAGCGACCTGCCCGACCACGATCTCGCCTTCCTTGGTGAATCCGACGACCGAGGGCGTGATCCGGCTGCCCTCCTCGTTCTCGATCACCTTGGGGTCGCCACCCTCCATGATCGCGACCACGGAGTTCGTCGTCCCCAGGTCGATGCCGATGGTCTTCTTCACGTTGTTTCCTCTCCGGGCGCCTTCGCTCGGGCGCCAGATCGTTGCAGCTTTTGCCGCGCTGCGGCGGCTACAGTAAGTACGTAAGGACCCGTGTCAACGCCCGGAGGACCCCTGGAATCGGCTCAGGACGCCGCCGGAACGGCAGGCGGGAGCGTGCTCCGGCCGGGCGATCTCGTCGGTGGCCGGTACGCCCTGATGGAGCGGCTCGGTCTCGGCGGGATGGGAGAGGTCTGGCTGGCGGAGCTGCAGGGCGCCGGGGCCTTCCGGCGCAAGGTGGTCATCAAGATGCTCGCGCCCGAGCGGCGGGGCGACCCGCGCATCGCGCGCATGCTCGCCGACGAGGCACGGGTCGTCGGGCTGCTTCACCACCCGGGCATCGTCGCGGCCATCGACTATCTCGAATCGGACACGCTCGGTCCCGTCTTCGTCCTCGACTATGTCGACGGCTGCTCGCTGCGCAGCGCGCTCAAGTTCGCGCGCCGTCGCAACGAGCTCATGGCGGAAGCGCTCGCCGCGCACATCGGCGCGCAGGTCGCGCGGGCGCTACATGCCGCGCACACGGAGTGCGATCGCGACGGGCAGCCGCTCCACCTCGTGCACCGGGACATCTCGCCCGACAACGTGCTGCTGTCGCGCAGCGGCGCCGTCTACCTGGGCGACTTCGGCGTGGCGCGGGCGCGCGGCACCACCGAGATCAGCGACGCCTCCGCCGGACCGAAGGGGAAACTCGGGTACATCGCGCCCGAGCAGGCCGGCGGCGAGCGGGTCGGGCCACAGGCGGACATCTTCTCCCTCGGGCGCGTCGTCGCCGAAGCGGCGGACGTCCGCTGCGGCCATGCGCTCCGCAAGGTCCTCGACAAGGCCACCGCGGAGAAGCCGCGCCACCGCTTCCAGACGGCCGCGGAGCTGGCGGTGGCGCTCGCGCGAGTCTGCCCTCCGCCTCCGGACGCTGACGGCGCGCTCGCCGCCTGGCTGCACCGCGCGGCGCCCGAGGCGCTGCGCCACGAGCGCTCGACGACTGCGCCCGCGCTGAAGACCGAGACTCCTCCCGCCGGCGTTCCTCCTGCGCCGGCGAGTCCGGCGCGGGCGAGCGCCGGCGCGCAGGCGCTCTTCGCCGAGGTCGCGCCTCCTCGCCGGCGCGCCCTGAAGATCGCCGCCGCGCTCGGCGCGCTGGTCGCGCTCTCCTTGCCCGCCGCGTGGCTCGTCGAGGCGTCTCGGGCGGCGCTCGCCTCGCGGCGGGCGCAACCAGCCGGGTTCCACGCCGCGCGCGGCGAGCTGCGCGTCGGCAGCCGCCCGGTGGGTGCGGAGGTGTACGTCGACGGAGCATTGCGCGGCAGGACGCCGCTCACCGTCGACCTCGCCGCAGGGCAGCATTCGGTGCGCGTCGGGATCGCGCGCCTGTCGAAGTGGCGCGAGGCCGACGTGCACATGTACCCGGGTTCGTCGGGCCGGCTCGACTTCGATCTCACCGAGTAAGAAACCCCTGTTGCAAAACGGATTATCGCGAAAGCGCGCAGTCGTTTCCGCAAGCGAAATTCCCGCCGGCGCTTCTGCGCCGGAGATCTTTTTTGCTCCATTCCGATCGTGAGCGCGTGTGGGCCCCTCTCGGCGAAACGGTGCGATCACGCTCGCCGCTGCGCGCGCAGCGCGAGCGCTGCCGGTGTACAGCAGCGCAGTTTTACCTCTGAAAAACGTCGAGTCGACCTGTTGACACGCTACTCAAGATACGATACTTGCGTGAATGCACTCAGGCGATGCCACTGATTGGTGTCGCTTCGATCCACCGGGAGGGGCCCGAGTGGCGCAGCGCGAAGTCGACGAGTTCGATCGGCTGGAAGCGACGAACCCGCACGGGGTGTCGGCGACGCAGATCGTCGACTTCTTTGCTCCCCGCGGAGTGAAGCTCGCGCAGGCCACCTTCCGCAAGTACGTGCAGCTGGGCCTGCTGCCCCGCAGCCGCCGCGTGGGCGAGAAGGGCAAGCACCGCGGATCGCGCGGTCTGTATCCCGCCACCGCCATCCGCCGCATCAGCCTGATCAAGTCGCTGATGGACGAGGGCATGACCCTCGAGGAGATCCGGCACTCCTTCGTCTTCTTCCGCGGGCAGCTCGACGGCGTCGAGCGCGCCCTCGACGACTTCTTCGCCGCCCTCGACAAGACCATCGCGGAGAAGGGCGGCCTCAAGGCCTCCCGGCGCCGCGAGCTGGAGCGCCTCGTCAACGACGGCCGGCACAAGGCGCATCACTTCGTGAAAGAGATCGAACGGACCATTTCGCAGATCACCGCACGGGAAGAGACCGGAAAGGGCGACCGATGAGCGAGCCGAAGCGCAGCGTCACCCCCGATCTACAGGAGCCGATGGAGCCGATGCAGCCGATGGAGGCCGAGCGGCCCCGGCAGCGGGCGCGCACCATGAGCCGCAAGGAGATGGCGCGCCAGTTCCGCCAGCAGATGGCGGCGGGGGGAATCGACCCCGAGCTGCAGGCGCTGATGGCGGAGATGGAGGCCAGCCGGCCCAAGTCGCGCGCCGACTGCGCGACCGGGCCGCGGCCCTGCCCGTACGTCTCCTGCAAGTTCAACCTCTACGTCGACGTCAACCCGCGCACCGGCTCGGTGAAGATGAACTTCCCCGACAAGGAGCTGTGGGAGCTGGCCGACACCTGCGCGCTCGACGTCGCCGACCGCGGCGGCATCACGCTCGAGGAGGTCGGCGTGATCATGAACCTCACGCGCGAGCGCGTGCGGCAGCTGGAGACCCGCGGCCTCACCAAGCTGCGCGTCATCGCGGACGACGGGCCGCGCAAGATCCAGCCCGAAGACGACGACGAGTAGCGATCCGTCCGGCTCGCTGCTCGCGCGTCGCGTGCCTCAGCACGCGATCAGAGCGCGGAGCGCGGCCGGATCGTCGACCTGCAGCGCGAGCGCCGCCGCGCGCCGCGCTTTTCCCAAGAGCGGGCGGACTTCCACGGGCTCGCGCAAGCGGAGCGTGAGCACCGGCGCGCCCAGCACCGCGAGCCTCTCGGCCCCGGGCGCGGCGCCTTCCTCCACCGCCACAATCGAGGCGAGAGGCACGTCCGCCTCACGCCCGCAGCCGGTCGGGCAGATCGCCGCGCGCTCCGGAAAAGCGGCGGAGGACGGCGAAGGCGCGCGAGGCGACCACCGCGCACTCGGCGGCGACCGCGGCCGCCGCTGCTCCCAGGAAGATCGCCGGTCTCTGCGCCGGGAGGCTCGCCGTCATCCGTCTCGTTCGATACCCGACGCGCGCACGCGGCGCACGCGTCCGAATGTCGCGGTACCGGCGTGCACGGACAGCCACGGCGCCGTCGAGCATCCTCGGCTCCTGTGGTATGCAGCCGCCCATGGCTGTCGCGCGCGCTCTCCTCTCCGTGTCGGACAAAACCGGGATCGTCGAGCTCGCCCGCGGGCTGTCCGCGCTCGGCATCGAGATCCTCTCCACCGGCGGGACGGCCGCGCTGCTCCAGCGGGAAGGCGTGAAGGTCACGCAAGTACAGGACTTCACGGGAGCTCCCGAGATGCTCGGCGGGCGGGTCAAGACCCTGCACCCGAAGGTGCACGGCGGGATCCTGGCGCGGCGGGAGGTCTCTTCCGATCAGGCGGACATGAAGGCCCAGGGGATCCTGCCCATCGACCTGGTGGTGGTGAACCTCTATCCATTCCGCGAAGCGGTGGCGAAGGGCCTGCCGCACGACGAGATCATCGAGAACATCGACATCGGCGGACCGTCGATGATCCGCTCCGCCGCCAAGAATGCGGCGCACGTGGCGGTGGTGGTCGATCCCAGCGACTACGCGACCGTGCTCGCGGAGCTGCAGCAGAAGCGGGAGGTCCACGTCAGCACGCGGCGGCGCCTGCAGGCCCGCGCGTTCGCTCACACGGCCGCCTACGACGCCGCGATCGCCGGCTGGCTGTCCGAGCAGCTCGCCTTGGAGCACAAGGACGAGGCGAGCGGATTCGCGGACTCGCCGCCGATGTCCGAGTACCGATTGAGGCAGGCGCTCCGCTACGGCGAGAACCCGCACCAGAGCGCGGCGTTCTACGCCGCCGTCCCGCCGCCGCGGGAACCGACGCTGGCGATGGCGCGGCAGCTCCAGGGCAAGGAGCTCTCCTACAACAACCTGCTCGACGGCGCGGCCGCGCTCGAAGCCGTCAAGGAGCACGCGCGCGGTGCCACAGGTCCCGCGACGGTGGTGGTGGTGAAGCACACGAACCCGTGCGGCGTCGCCCGCGCGGCGACGGTGCTCGATGCGTATCGCAGGGCGCGCGACGCCGATCCGATCAGCGCCTTCGGCGGGATCGTCGCGTTCACCCATCGGGTCGATGCGCCGACGGGTGCCGCGTTGGCCGAGACGTTCCTCGAGGCGGTCATCGCGCCCGGTTTCGAGCCCGGCGCACTCGAGGCGCTCAAGGTGAAGAAGGCGCTGCGACTGCTCGAGCTGCCCGCGCTGGGAGAGGCGCGCGAATCGTGGCGTCCCGAGCCGCGCGAGCTGCGCAGCATCCCCGGAGGGCTTCTGGTGCAGGCGCGCGATCTGCAGGGCGTCGAGGCGCGCGACTGGAAGGTGGTGACCCGCCGCACCCCGGCGGCCGACGAGCTCGAGGCGCTCCAGTTCGCCTGGCTCGTCGTCAAGCACGTCAAGTCGAACGCGATCGTCCTCGCCCAGCGCGACGCGACCGTCGGCATCGGGATGGGGCAGACGAACCGCGTCGACTCGGTCCGCATCGCGGCGCAGCGCGCCGGCGAGAAGGCGCGCGGCGCGGCGCTCGGGTCGGACGCGTTCTTTCCCTTCCCGGACGGCGTCGAGGCCGCTGCGGAGGCGGGCGTCACCTGCATCGCGCAACCCGGCGGGTCCGTCCGCGACCAGGAGGTGATCGCGGCCGCCGACAAGCACGGCATCGCGATGGTCTTCACCGGCCACAGGCACTTCAGGCACTGACGGCTGCCGCCGCGTTGCGCGGCGGCGCTGGGCTTTTCTCAAGTCTCGGACATCCGCGCATGCCCCTGAAGATCGTGGTCATCGGATCCGGCGCTCGCGAGCACGCACTGGTTCGCGCGATCGGCCGCGGCGCGCGCAGCGGCGAGCCGCGCGAAGTGGTCGCCATCCCCGGCAATGCCGGGATCGCCGAGGATGCGCGCTGCGCGCCGGCGGCGACCTCCGCGGAGGCGCTCGCGGCGGCGGCGCTGTGGGAGAAGCCCGATCTGGTGGTGGTCGGGCCCGAAGCTCCGCTCGCGGAGGGAATCGCCGATCGCCTCGCGCACGTGCGCGTGCCCTGTTTCGGTCCGACCGCCGCCGCGGCGCGCATCGAGTCGTCGAAGGCATTCGCAAAGGAGGTGATGGCGCGGGCGGGCGTCCCCACCGCGCAGGCCGAGGTCTTCGACGATCCCGAGGAGGCGAAGGCATACGTCCGCAGCGCGTGCGTGGTGAAGCTGGACGGCCTCGCCGCGGGCAAGGGGGTCATCGTCTGCGACGGCGCCGCAGGCGCGCGGCGCGCGATCGACGAGCTGTGGGCGATGGGTAGCCACGCGCCCGGCCAGGTCCGCCTGCTGATCGAGGAGCGCCTGGAAGGACCGGAGCTGTCCGTCATCGCGCTCACCGACGGTGCGACGGTGTTGCCGCTGGCCGCCGCGCGCGACCACAAGCGACTCGAGGACGGCGACCAGGGTCCGAACACCGGCGGGATGGGCTCCGTGAGCCCGCCCGTCGACGCGACGCCGGCCTTGATCGACGAGGTCGTCCGCACCATCCTGCAGCCGACCGTGCGGGAGATGGATGCGCGCGGCGCGCGCTTCCGCGGGGCGCTCTACGCGGGGCTGATGCTCACTTCCAGCGGGCCGCGCGTGCTCGAGTTCAACTGCCGGCTCGGCGATCCCGAGGCGCAGGCCATCCTGCTGCGGCTCCGCAGCGATCCCGTTCCAGCGCTGCTCGCGAGCGCTCAGGGCGGGCTCGCCGGGCACCAGCTGTCCTGGGATCCGCGCACTGCCGTCGCGGTGGTGATCGCCGCCGCCGGTTATCCAGGGACGCCTCGCGGAGGCGACGAGATCGCCGGCCTGCGCGACGTGAAGCAGTCGGACGATCTGTGGGTCCTTCACGCCGGGACGAAGACCAAGGACGGCAGGCTCGTCACGTCCGGCGGGCGACTGCTCACCGTCGCCGCGCTCGGCACGGGCGCCGCCGACGCGCGCGCGCGGGCGTACCGCGCAGCCGGGCAGATCCGCATCGAGGGAGCGCAGATGCGCCGCGACATCGCCGCCGGGGAGGTGGGGTGAGCGAGGCGCACGCCGAGCTCCCCGTCCCGGAGCCCCCGCGGGCCGCAAAGCCAAGGGCGCCTCTCGGCGGAGCGCGGCCCGGAGGGCAGCTCGATCGCCTGGTCTTGCTGAAGTTCTTGCGGCTCTTCGGCGCCACGCTGGGCGGCGTCGTGCTCCTCTACCTCACCATCGACTTCGCCGATCGCGCGGGCTCCTTCTGGGGGCGCGCCTGGGGCAAGGCTGCGCTCGAGCTGTACTGGAACAAGGCGGCCGTGGTCGCCTATCAGCTCGCGCCGGCCGCGCTGATCATCGCGTCCGCGCTGCTCGCCACGCTCCTCGCGCGGCGGGGGGAGCTCACGGCGTTGTTCGCGCTGGGCGTGCGGCCCTGGCGGCTGGCGCTCCCGGTCGCGGTCGTGACTGCCGTCCTCGGCGGCCTCCTCTTCCTGCTCGGCGAGCGCGTCGTGGTGCGCGCGGATGCGCGCGCCGAGGAGATCCAGGTCAAACGGTTCAATCGCTGGGGCGACTGGGCCACCTACCACGCCGGAGCGAGCTGGCTGCGCGGCGAGCACGGCCGCATCTATCACCTCGGGTCGCGGCGCGACGGCGGCTGGGAGCCAGCGACGGTGCTGGAAATCGCGCCCCCGTTCCGGCTCGCGCGACGCATCGACGCGCGCCGCCTGGAGCCCGCCGGTCCGGGGAAATGGCGCTTCCTCGACGCAGTCGAGACGCGCTACGCGCCGTCCTCCGAGCCGGGCGGAATCGTCGCCGAAGTCCGCTCCAATGTGCTCGAAGAAACCTTCCCCGAGACTGCCTCGTCGCTGGAGCTGCGCGGCGGGCGGCCGCGGCAGCTGTCGTGGCGCCAGCTCCGCGAGCAGGCCCAGCTCCGCGCGCGGCTGGGGCAGCCGGTGCGCGAATGGGAGCTGGCGCTGTGGGAGAGGGCCGCACATCCGGTGACGGTCATTCCCGCGGCGCTCGCGGGGCTCGGCCTGATCCTGTGGCGCGCGCGCCGGCGGCGACGGCTGCCGCTCGCCGGCGCAGTCGCGCTCGGGATCGGGCTGTCGATGGCGCTGTGGGCCGTCTCCATCATCGTCCACGCCGCCGCGCTGTCCGGCGGGCTGCCCACCTGGTCCGCGGGCGTAGGCCCGCCGCTCTTCGCCGGCGGCGTCGCCGCCTTCACCTTCTGGCGGAGCTGACCGCGCGCTCCACGTGGCCGGGCGGCGATGCGCCCGAGTCTTCTGGCTTGCACGCGATTTCTGGCGTAGAAGCGCGACGGCGGCGCGCAAAGCCGACGAAAGGACTGCATGAAGGGAATCATCCTGGCGGGAGGGACCGGCTCGCGCCTGTTCCCGCTGACGAAGGTCACCAACAAGCACCTGCTGCCGGTCGGCCGGGTGCCGATGATCTTCCACCCGGTCCGCAAGCTCACCGAGGCCGGCATCGACGAGATCCTGGTGGTGACCGGCGTCGAGCACATGGGCGACGTGGTGACGCTGCTCGGCTCGGGGAAGGACTTCGCCTGCCGCTTCACCTACAAGGTGCAGGACGAGGCGGGGGGCATCGCCCAGGCGCTGGGCCTCGCGGAGAACTTCGCCGGGCGCGACCCGATGTGCGTCATCCTCGGCGACAACGTCTTCGAGGATCCGATCGGACCGTTCGTCCGCGCCTTTCGCGAGCAGGGCCGCGGCGCGCGCCTGCTCCTCAAGCAGGTCCAGGATCCGCAGCGGTTCGGCGTCGCCGAGGTGGAAGGCTCGCGCGTGGTCCGCATCGTGGAGAAGCCCAAGAAGCCGAAGAGCGATCTGGCAGTGGTCGGCGTCTACTTCTACGATTCCGACGTGTTCGGCGTCATCCGCACGCTGAAGCCGTCGGCGCGCGGCGAGCTGGAGATCACCGACGTGAACAACCACTACCTGCGCGCCGGAACGCTGCAATGCGACCGGCTGTCGGGATGGTGGACCGACGCCGGCACGTTCGAATCGCTGCACGCCGCGAGCGAGCTGGTCACGGGACGCGCGAAGTCCGCCGCGGACGCGGAGCGGAGATAGGGTGACCGCCGTCCTGGTCACCGGCGGGGCCGGGTTCATCGGATCGAACCTGGTGCGGTACCTCCGCCGCGAGCGGCCCGGGTGGACCGTCGTCAACCTCGACAAGCTCACCTATGCCGGGAACCTCGAGTCGCTCGCCGATCTGCGGCGCGATCCGGGCCACCTGTTCGTGCGCGGCGACATCGCCAACGCCGAGCTGGTCGAGCACCTCTGCGAGCAGCACGGGATCGACGCCATCTTGAACCTCGCCGCCGAGAGCCACGTGGACCGCAGCATCTTGGGGCCGGGCATCTTCGTCGAGACGAACGTGTCCGGGACGCAGGTGCTGCTCGAGGCGGCGCGGCGCGCGGGCGTGAAGCGCTTCGTGCAGGTGAGCACGGACGAGGTGTATGGCTCGCTCGGGGCCGAAGGCCGGTTCACCGAGGCTTCTCCGCTCAAGCCGTCGTCGCCGTACTCGGCGTCCAAGACCGCCGCCGACCTGCTGGTGCTGGCGTACCACCACACCTTCGGCCTCTCCGCGATCGTCACGCGCTGCTCGAACAACTACGGGCCCTACCAGTTCCCCGAGAAGCTGATCCCGCTGATGATCGCGAACGCGCTCGACGGAAAGAAGCTGCCGGTCTACGGCGACGGGCTGCAGGTGCGCGACTGGATCCACGTCGAGGACCACTGCGCGGCGCTGCTCGCGGCCGTCGAGCGCGGCCGGGCCGGCGAGGTCTACAACATCGGTTCCGACAACGAGTGGCCCAACCTGCACATCGTGCAGCAGCTTCTGCGCATCCTGCAGAAGCCGGAGTCGTTGATCGAGCACGTCAAGGACCGTCCCGGCCACGATCGCCGGTACGCCATCGAGGCCCGCAAAGCGCGCTCGGAGCTCGGCTGGGCGCCGCGGATCCCGTTTGCCGAAGGGCTGGCACGAACCGTGGAGTGGTACGTCGCGAACCGCACCTGGTGGGACCGGGTGCGCAGCGGCGAGTACCGGGCCTACTACGAGAAGAACTACGGGGCGCGCGGATGAGCGTCCTCGTCACGGGGGCGAACGGGCTGGTCGGCAGCTGCGTGGTTCGGCGGCTCGCCTCGGCCGGCGAACAGGTGGTGGCCGCGGGTCGCGGTGCGCGGCGCGTCGCCGCCGCCGGCGTTACGTACGTCGAGATCGACCTCGTCCGGCCGGACGCGCTGCGGGCATTGATCCAGTCCAGCGCTCCGCGAGCAGTCGTCCACTGCGCGGCGATGACGGACGTGGACGCGTGCGAGGCCGACCCCGTGCAGGCGTGGACGGTCAACGTGCGCGCCACCGAGGCGGCGGCGCTCGGGTGCCGCGACTCGGGCGCGCGGCTCGTCGCGCTCTCGACCGACTACGTCTTCGACGGCGAGCGCGGACCGTACTCGGAAGACGATCCGCCCAACCCGCGCGGCGTCTATGCGCGCACGAAGCGTGCCGGCGAGGAGGCCGCGCTCCTGCTCGCGCCAGACTGCGCCGTTGCGCGCGTGGCGGTGGTGTACAGCGGGCGTCCCGGGTTCAAGCGGACCTTCGCCGCCGCGGCCGCGGAGCAACTCGTCTCCGGAAAGGAAGTGCGCGCCTTCCACGATCAGGTGGTCTCGCCGACGCTCGCCGACAACGCGGCCGAGATGGTCGTCGGCCTGTTGCGCAGCGGCGAGCGCGGCATCTGGCATTGCGCCGGCGCGTCCATCGTGTCGCGCGTCGAGTTCTGCCGGGCGCTGGCGCGCAAGCTGCGCGCCGACGAGCGGCTGGTCGTGCCGGTCGCCTTGTCGGCGGTGAAGCTGCTCGCGCCGCGTCCCCGCCATTGCGGGCTGCAGATCGGGCGCATCCGGCGCCTGCTCGGCGCTTCGGTGCCGCTGGAGCTCGACGCCGCACTCGATCGCTTCGTCGCAGAGCGGGCGGCATGATGGAAGCGGCGCAGCGGACGCATCCAGACACCGTCCCCGAGGCAGCTTTGGCGACGGCCGGCGCGCCGGTCCGCCCTTCGCGGATGGCCGAGCTCTGGCGATTCCGTCAGCTCGTCGCGCTCCTGGTCGTGCGCGAGCTGAAGGTCCGGTACAAGCGCAGCGTCCTCGGTCTGTTGTGGACGATGCTCAACCCGCTCTTGCTGATGGTCGTCTACGCGGTGGTGTTCACGACCATCTTGCGCGCGGCGCAGCCGAACTTCTCCATCTTCCTGCTCGCGGGCCTCTTGCCCTGGCTCTACTTCTCGACGGCCCTGATGCAGGGCCTCATGAGCGTGCTGGTCAACCAGGAACTGGTGCGCAAGATCCGCCTCCCGCACGCCGTGTTCCCGCTGTCGGTAGTCGGGTCGAACCTGGTGAACTTCACGCTGTCCTTCATTCCGCTCTTCGTGATCATGGCCACGCTGCGGCAGCCGTTCACGCTCGCGCTGCTCTTCCTTCCCGTCGCCGCGGTGGTGCTCACGATCTTCTGCGCCGGCGTGACGCTGCTCTTCGCCACCGCCACCGTGTTCTTTCGCGACGTGCGGCACCTCACCGAAGTGCTGCTGCAGATGCTCTTGTACCTCTCGCCCGTCCTCTACGACGTCACGCAGCTCGGCGAGCACCGCACGTGGTGGTTCCGCCTCTTCCGGGTGGAGCTGCAAGTCAACCCGCTCAGCTGGCTCGTCCCGCTGGTGCGCGATCCCGTGTACTACGGCCGCTTCCCGCCGCTCTCCACGGTTGCCGTGGCGCTCTTGTGGGCGGCCGGTGCGCTCGTCGTCGGGTTCGCCGTCTTCACCCGGCTCGAGCCGCGGCACATCCACCATCTCTAGCCATGCGCGACGGGCAGATCGTCCTTTCCGACGTCGGAATCGGATACCGGATCTACCGGGAGAAGGTCTCCACCTTGAAGGAGGCGGTGGCGAATCGGTTCCGCCACCTGCGAACCGCGGAGCGGTTCTGGGCGCTCCGTCACGTCTCGCTGCAGATCGCGCCGGGCGAAGCCATCGCGCTGGTGGGGCACAACGGCTCGGGCAAGAGCACGCTGCTCAAGACCATCGCCGGCGTGCTGGAGCCGAGCGAAGGCGTCGTCGCGGCGCAGGGCCGGATCAGCCCGATGATCGAGCTCGGGGCCGGGTTCGATGCCGAGCTGTCGGGGCGCGACAACATCTATCTCAACGGCGCGTTGCTCGGCTTCTCGCGCAAGCAGATGGACCGGAAGTTCCAGCGCATCGTCGACTTCAGCGAGCTGGGCGACTTCATCGACCTGCCGGTGAAGAACTACTCGTCCGGCATGTACGCGCGGCTGGGATTCGCCATCGCGCAGGACGTGGATCCGGACATCCTCATCGTCGACGAGGTCCTCGCGGTCGGCGACGAGCGCTTCCAAGAGAAGTGCAAGCAGCGGATCCAGGAGTTCCGCGCCTCGGGCATCACCTTCGTCTTCGTCTCGCACAATCTGCAGACCGCGCGAGAGCTATGCCCGCGCGCTGCCGTGCTCCACCACGGCCGGCTGGCCTTCGACGGACCGACGGATGCTGCCTGGGAGCGCTACCGGGAGCTGGAGAGGGGTCCGGCGCCGGGGCCCGTGTTCCAGGCGTAGAATCGAAGCGTGGCGACTCCGGCGGCGGCGATCTCCCGGCGGACGGGCACCGCCGCCCTGGTCGAGGCGCTGCGGCCGCGCCAATGGACGAAGAACGTCTTCGTCTTCGCGGCCCTCGTCTTCGGCGGGCGCCTCTTCGATCGCGCCTCCGTCCTGCGCGCGCTGGGCGCGTTCGCCGTGTTCTGCGCGGCGGCGAGCGCCGTGTACCTGGCGAACGACACGGCCGATCGCGAGCACGACGCCAGGCATCCGGAGAAGAACGCGCGCCCCGTTGCCTCCGGACGCCTGCCGGCGGGCGTCGCGCTGGCCGCGGCGAGCGCGCTCTCGATCCTGGCGCTGGCGGCCAGCGCGGCCCTCTCGCGGGGCTTGCTCTGGGTCGTGCTCGGCTACCTGGCGATGAGCTTCGCGTACAGCGCCGGGCTGAAGCGCATCTTCCTCGTCGACGTGATGATCGTGGCGTTCGGGTTCGTGCTGCGCGCGGCGGCGGGCGCGGCCGTGCTGCGGATCGAGATCTCTCCCTGGCTCCTGTGCTGCTCGTTCCTGCTCGCGCTCTTCCTCGCGTTCGGCAAGCGCCGCGCGGAGCTCGCGCTCCTCGGCGACGCCGCCACCGCCCACCGTGCGGCGTTGGGCCAGTACAGCGTGCCGCTCCTCGACCGCTGGATCACCGCGCTCTCGGGCGCGACCATCGTGAGCTATGCGCTGTATACGCAATCGCCGCGCACCGTGGAGCATTTCGGCACCACGAACCTGCTCTACACGCTGCCGTTCGTCGTCTACGCGCTCTTCCGTTACCAGCACGCGGTGACGGGCGACGGCTCCGGCGGCGATCCCGGGCTCGCGCTGGTGCGGAACCCGAGCCTGCTCGTCGCGCTGGTCGGTTGGGCCCTCGCCGCGGCCGTCGTCATCTACCGGTAGAGCGCCTCAAGGCTCGGCGCCGGGAGGGATCCGGCGCATTCGGGTGCGCAGCGCGAGCAGCGCCGCCGCCGCGCCGGCGATCGCGGCGCGCAGCTCGGCGAGCGCCAGCGCCGGACGGCCGTGCAGCAGCTCGAGTGGCATCTTGATTCCCATGCGGTACGCCGCGGTGAGCGGCACCAGGGCCGCGGCGCGCGCGGCCGGCTGGTGGAGCGCCAGCGTGCGCAGATGACCGCGGCCGAGCAGGTATCTCTGCCGCGGCGACCCCGGCCCGACGGTGGCGCCGAATCGATGCGTCGCCCTGGCGGCCGCCGTGTACCAGGCGATGGAACCGGCCCGCGCTGCGCGCAGCGAGAGATCGACGTCCTCGTAGTAGGCGAAGTAACCGGGGTCGAAGAGGCCGGTCCGGCGGAGCAGGGCGCAGCGGACGAGCGAAGCGCCGCCGCTGACGCCTTCGACCGGCCCGTCGGCGCGCCGCAGGTCCGCGAGCGGCAGGCCGAAGTCACGGTCCCGCGCGCGCCCGAATCCGTCGATGCAGAGGCCCGTCGAGTTGACGCGCGGCTCGCCTCGGAACACCAGCGTCCCGCAGAACAAGCCGGCCTCGGGATGGGCCGCCGCGGCGTCGAGCAGCGCCTGCAGCCACCCGGGCATCACCTCCACGTCGTCGTTCACCAGCGCGGCGAAATCCGCGCCGGAAGCGAGCGCGCGCCGCAACCCCGCGTTGTTCCCTCGCGCGTACCCTTCGTTCTCGGGGAGGCGGACGACGGCGACGGAAGGAAACCGCGCCCGGAGCAACTCCGCCGTACCGTCGGCGGAGCCGTTGTCGACGACGACGATCTCGAGGCGCGCCCGCGCGCTCTGCGCCGCGAGGGCCTGAAGGCATTCGGGAAGCCAGGCCGCTCCACGGTGCGTGACCACCACGGCATGCACGAGCGGGTCCGGCGCGGCTCCTGGCTGGCGGTCGCTCATGGTCGTGTTAGATCGCCCCACTTGCTCTCGGTCGGGATCAACGCGTCTCCTCTCGCCGCGCCCCGAACCGGGGTCGGGCGGTACATCGTCGGGCTGCTGGCTGCCCTCGAGCGGCTGCCGGATCGCGACGTCACCGTCCGCCCCCTCTTCGCCCCCGGCGCGGCGATCCGCAAGCCGAGCGGCCTCGCGGCGCGAGCGTTCGCCGTGGCGCGCGGCGCGGTCAAGCGGCTTCCCGCGGCGTATGCGCTCGCCGATGCGGCCCGCGCGGCCGCCCTCGCCGCCGAACGCCGCCGCGGGCTGGCGGTGTATCACGAGACGAACCACGCCGCGCCGCCCTTCGACGGTCCGGTGGTGCTCACGATCCACGACCTCTCCACCTTGATCGTGCCGCAGACGGAGGAGCCCGCGCGCGTGCGGCACTTCGCGCCGGCGCTGCGGACGCGGGCGCGATTCGCCACGCGGGTGGTGACGCCGACGGAGGCCATCGCGCGGGAGGTGGTGGAGCGGCTCGGGGTGCAGCCCGACCGGGTGCGCGCCATCCCTCATGGCGTCGACGAGAGGTTCCGTCCGGACGGGCCGCGCGCGACCCCGGTTCCGCGTCCGTACGTGCTGTACGTGGGCGCTCTCGGCCCTCGCAAGGGCGTCGACACGTTGCTCGCCGCCTGGCGCGCCCTGCCGGGCCGCGTCCGTCGCGACCACGCCCTGGTGCTCGCCGGACCGCTGCAGCGCCTCGATCCGAACGGCCTCGAGGACGCGGTATTGCTCGGGTACGTGCGCGACGCCGATCTGCCGGCGCTGCTCCGCGGCGCTTCCGCCTTCTGCTACCCGTCGCGGTACGAAGGGTTCGGCCTCCCGCTGCTCGAGGCGCTCGCCTGCGGCGTTCCCAGCATCGCGAGCGACGATCCGGCCCTCGTCGAAGTGGCCGGCGGCGCCGCGTTGCACGCGCCGCGAGGCGACGTCGAGGCGCTGCAGGATGCCTTGCGGCGCACGCTGGACGATTCCTCCCTGTGCGCCGACCTGTCGCGCAGGGGACCCGAGCGCGCCGCAAGCTTCACCTGGGAGCGCTGCGCGCGCGCGCACCTCGCCGCGTACCGCGAGGCGGCCAGTTGAGCCGCGTCGCGCTCGTCCACGACTGGCTCACGGGGCTTCGCGGCGGCGAGCGGGTGCTGCAGGCCATCTGCGAGCTCCATCCCGCGGCCGACATCTTCACGCTGGTCCACGTCCCCGGCACCTGCGGCCCGATCATCGAGTCGCGGCGGATCACCACCAGCTTCCTGCAGCGTCTCCCCGGCGCCCGCACGCGCTATCGCCATTACCTTCCGCTCTTTCCGGCGGCCATCGAGAGCCTCGACCTGCGCGGATACGACCTCGTCATCTCGACGAGCCACGCGGTGGCGAAGGGTTGCCGTCCCGCACCCGGCGCGCGGCACGTCGCCTACGTGCACACGCCGATGCGGTACGTGTGGGACCAGTTCGACGCCTATTTCGGCCCGGGCCGCGCCGGTCTGGTTACGCGCGCGGCGGCGCATTTCGTCGCGCCCTGGCTGCGCCGCTGGGACGTCCGCTCGACCGAGCGCGCACACGGCCTGATCGCCAACAGCCGGTTCGTCTCCAGCCGCATGGAGCGCGTCTGGGGCAGGGCGGCCGACGCGGTGGTGTACCCGCCCGTCGAAACCTCCCGATTCGCGCCCGCCGACGATCTCTCCGCCGCCGAGCGCGGCTCCAGCGGATACGCCCTGATGGTGACGGCGCTGGTCCCGTACAAGCGGGTGGAGCTCGCCGTGGAAGCGTTCACCCGCCTCCGGCGCAAGCTCGTCATCGCCGGCGACGGGCCGGAGCTTCCCCGGCTGCGGGCGGCCGCCGGCGAGACGGTGCGGTTCCTCGGTGCCGTGCCGCACGAGCAGCTGCCGCGGCTGTACGCGAGGGCGTCGTTCTTCGTGCTGCCTGGCGAGGAGGATTTCGGCATCGCGCCCGTCGAATCGCAGTCCGCGGGTCGGCCCGTGCTCGCGCTCCGCCGGGGCGGCGCGTTGGAAACGGTCCTTCCGGACCGGACGGGGCTGTTCTTCGACGAGCCGACCGTCGACTCGCTCGCGGCCGGCATCGCGGCCATGGACCGCTTCGCGCCGGACGCCGATCCGGATTTGATCCACGCGCACGCCGAGCGATTCGCCGCGCCGCGTTTCACCGCCGAGCTGCGCGAAGCGTTGCGGCGCCTCGCTTGACACGCCCTGCGCGGTGCGCACCTTGCGCCACCATGTCCACGGTGCAGAAGAAGTCCTCCCTCCGGCTCGTCGACGATCCCGTCGAGCGCGTCCGCGGCTCGAGCCCCGCTCCCGAGCCGGCGCCGAGCGACGTCGAGTTGCTCGACGCCTACTCGAAGGCCGTCGTCCACGTCGTCGAGCGCGTCGGCCCCGCGGTGGTCGGCGTCGGCGTGCGCGCCGCGCGCGGCCGGGCGGGCGGCGGCTCGGGGGTCCTCTTCACTCCCGACGGGTACATCCTGACCAACGCGCACGTGGTGGCTGGCGCGCGCGAGGTCCGCGTGACGCTGACGGACGGCTCCGAGCACGTCGCCACGCTGGTCGGGACCGATCCTGCGACCGACCTCGCGGTCATCCGCGTCGATGGCTCGCACCTGCCGCACGCCGAGCTCGGCAGCTCCGCGTCGCTGCGCGTGGGTCAGCTGGTAGTGGCGATCGGCAACCCGCTCGGGTTCAGCAATACCGTCTCGGCAGGAGTCGTCAGCGCGCTGGCGCGTAGCATGCGGGCGCAGGACGGCCGGTTGATCGATCCCATCCTCCAGACCGACGTCGCGCTGAATCCCGGCAACTCCGGCGGACCTCTGGTCGACAGCCGCGCGCGGGTGGTCGGAATCAACACCATGATCATCCTCGGCGCGCAGGGGCTCTCGTTCGCCGTGCCGGTGGACACCGCCCGCTGGGTCATCGGGCAGCTCATGACCGCGGGGCGCGTGCGGCGCGGCCACCTCGGCCTCGCCGGCCAGGTCCGCCCGCTCCCGAAGCGGCTCGCCCGCCGGCTCCAGCTCGCCGTGGAGAGCGGGGTCGAGGTGATGCAGATCGAGCCCGGCAACGCGGCGTCGCGCGCCGGTCTGCTGCCCGGAGACGTCATCGTGTCATTCGACGGCAAGCCGGTGCGCAACGTGGACGAGGTCCACCGCCTCCTCGACGCCTCCTCGGTCGGCCGCAAGGTGCCTGTGCGCGCCGTCCGCGGCAACGAGCTGGTCGATCTGGAAGTCATTCCGTCGGAGGGGTAGCGTCAGCAGAGCTACCGAGTGGCCGTTAGCTTGCGCGGAGGGTCCTTTCCCGGTACTTCCGCGCCCGATGTTCAAGCGGTACCACCAGCTCTTCACCGCGCTGCGCGTGCTGCTGGACGTGGCGATCGTCGCTGCCGCGTTTGCCGGCGCATACGCCATCCGGTTCGGATCGCCGCGAACCTTTCCCTACCCGGAGCTGCCGCCGCGCGGCGAGACGCTCACCGTGGGCGCGATCGCGCTGGTGCTGTGGCCTCTGGTATTGCGCGGCGTCGGTCTGTATCGCCCGCAGCGGCAGAAGTCCGCGCTCGACGAGGTGTTCGGCGTCTTCAAGGCGACGGCCCTCGCCGGCCTGCTCCTCGTCGCCATCACCTACTTCGTCCGCGAGGACCGTTACTCGCGCGGGGCGCTGATCATCTTCACCGGGCTGGCGTTCATCGGCGTGGGCGCGATGCGCTTCCTCTTCAAGGCAGTCCTGCAGGCGCTGCGCCGCGGCGGGTACAACCTGCGCTACGTGCTCGTCCTCGGCGCCGGGCGTCTCGCGCGACAGGCGCTGGAGCAGATCGAGGTGCACCGCGAGCTGGGTTTCCGGCCGGTGGGTTGCCTGTCCCTGACGCGCTCGCGGGTGGGCAAGACGGTGGACGGCACGCCCGTCATCGGCACGCTGCGTGAGCTGCGCGACGTCCTCGGCCAGCGGCAGGTCGATCAGGTGCTGGTCGCGCTTCCTTCGCGGTCGTTCCACCACCTTCCGCGCATCATGGAGATCTGCGCGGACACGACCGTGGACGTGAAGCTGGTACCCGACGTGTACCAGTACGCGACCCTGTTCGGCGGCCTGGAAGAGTTCGGCGGCCTGCCGATCGTCAATCTGCAGTCCGTCGGCGTGCTGGGGATCAACGCGCTCGCCAAGCGTGCGTTCGACGTCATCCTGTCCTCGCTCTTCCTCGGCGTGCTCTCGCCGCTCATGCTGCTGGTGGCGGCGCTGGTGAAGCTCACCTCGCGCGGGTCCGTGCTCTACCGCCAGGAGCGCGTCGGCCTGGACGGCAAGCCGTTCTGGATGCTGAAGTTTCGCACCATGCGCGACGGCGCGGAGCAGGACGGGCCGCGCTTCGCCGAGCCCGAGGACCCGCGCGTCACGCGGCTCGGCTCCTTCCTGCGCCGCACCAGCATCGACGAGCTGCCGCAGCTCCTCAACGTCCTGGCAGGCGACATGAGCCTGGTCGGACCGCGCCCGGAGCGGCCCGTCTTCATCGACAAGTTCCGCCGCCACATCCCGCGCTATCAGCTCCGCCACATGGTCAAGGCAGGGATGACGGGATGGGCGCAGATCCATGGCCTGCGGGGGCAGACCAGCATCGAGAAGCGCGTCGAGTACGATCTCTACTACATCGAGCACTGGTCGCTCCTGCTCGACCTGCGCATCCTGGCGCGCACGCTGGCGGGCGGCTTCCTCTCGCGGAACGCCTATTGATGGTGAAGCTGGGGCTCACGCGGCTGTTCGAGTCGCGGCTGTTGGACGGACTGCGGGTGGGCGCGATCCTGAATCCCACCAGCGTCGACCCAACCCTGCGCCACCTCGCCGATCTGCTCCACGAGGCGGCGGGGATCGAGCTGGCCGCCCTCTTCGGCCCGGAGCATGGAGTGCGCGGCGACGCGCAGTACCTCCAGGAGATCGACGCCGCCGTCGATCCCCGCACCGGCGTCCCGGAACATTCCCTCTACGGCAAGGACTTCGCTTCGCTGAGCCCGCGCGACGAGCATCTGCGCGGCCTCGACGCGCTGGTGTTCGACGTCCAGGACGTCGGCAGCCGCTACTACACCTACCTCGCCAGCATGGGCCTCGCCATGCAGGCCGCGGCCAGGCGCAAGCTGCGATTCGTGGTGCTCGACCGGCCCAATCCCATCGGTGGCGCCGCCGTCGAGGGCGGCGTCGTCCATCGGGGATTCGAGTCGTTCGTCGGGCTGTGGCCGATCGCCACGCGGCACGGGCTCACCGCGGGAGAATGCGCGCGCCTGCTCAACGCGCCCGTGGAGCAGAACGGCTTCGGCATCGGCTGCGATCTGCAAGTGGTCCAGATGGGCGGCTGGAGCCGGGACATGCTCCACGGCGACACGGGCCTTCCGTGGGTGATGCCGTCACCCAACATGCCCACGTTGGAGACCGCGCTCGTCTATCCGGGCCTGTGCCTCCTCGAGGGCACGAACCTGTCCGAAGGGCGGGGCACGACGCGGCCCTTCGAGATCTGGGGTGCCCCCTGGCTCGACGGCCAAAGACTCGCGGAGGCGCTCGCGGGCGAGAAGCTCCCCGGGGTCCGCTTCCGCGCGTGTGCGTTCACGCCCACCTGGGACAAGCACCGCGGCACGCGCTGCCACGGGCTGCAGATCCACGTCACCGATCCGCGCGCCATGGAGCCCGTCCGGCTCGGCGCCGCCTGTATCGTGCACGCCCGCGCGCAGGACCCGGCCCGCTTCCGCTGGCGGACCGAGAAATACGAGTTCGTCGAAAACATTCCGGCCATCGACCTGCTCACCGGGAGTCCCGACTTTCGCGCCGGGGTCGACGCGGGCAAATCGGTCGCCGAGCTCTGCGCGCCATGGCAGCGGGAGCGCGACGAATTCGTCAAACGGCGCGCGCCGTTCCTCCTGTACTGAGTCGAGGTACTCTGCGGCCATGGAGATCGCGCTCTTCGGCGGGAGTTTCGATCCGCCGCACGTCGGGCACCTGCTCGCCGCCGCGTACGTGCTCGCGACCGAGCCCGTCGACGAGCTGTGGTTCGTCCCCGTCTCCGGCCACCCGCTCGGCAAGCCGCTCCATGCGCCGTTCGAGCACCGTGCCGCGCTCACCGAGCTGGCGATCTCCGAGCTGGGCCTCGCACGCGCCCGCGTCTCGCGCGTCGAAGCCGAGCTGGGTGGGGAAGGGCGCACCGTCGATCTGCTCGAGCACCTGCACCGGCGGCATCCCGATCGAACCTGGGCGCTGGTTCTCGGCTCCGACCTCGCCGCGGAGCGGCCGCAGTGGAAGCGATTCGATCGCATCGAGAAGCTCGCGCGCATCATTCCGCTCGAGCGCGCGGGCCATCCGGTGCCCGGCGGTGCAGGTCCCCTTCTGCCCGAGGTGTCCTCCACCCAGGTTCGCGCGCTCCTCGCCTCGGGAGGGGACGCCTCGCACCTGGTGCCCCGATCGGTGCTGCGCGCCATCCAGCAGGCGGGGACCTACCGCATGACCTCGCCCCGATGAACGGGTATGGTCCCCGGGTGCGCCTGATCGCGGCCGTCCTCCTCCTCGGCAGCGCCACCGCGTTTGCCGAGACGCCGGGCGAGAAGGTGCCGCAGGTGCTCGATACCCAGGGCGTCGCCATCGAGGTCCCGGATCCGACGCCGACCGGTTTCCTCATCGCGTGGAAACCGGCGCTGCTTTCGGTGCGCGTCGATGCCGGCAGCGGGTCGAAGTTCGGGTCGGACGCCGTCCAGCCGCTGCGCGGGCTGTTGCGCTACACGACGCGGATCCCCGGCGAAAAGCCGTTCTTCGCCCGCTTCGAGCTGGAAGGTGGGCGTTTCGAGACCGAGAACCAGGGTCTGGGCTCCACCGGGACGGACTTTTCGGGTCGGGTCCTCTTCGGGGCCGCCACGCGCATCACCGCCGGCATGGTGCTGATCGCGAGCGCTGGGCTGCTGACGCGCTACGAGGTGGGCCGCTCGCAGACCGGCGCCCCCCGGATCGGCGTCTTCGGCGTCGACTCGAACATCGAGCTCGACTACCGCATCGCGCCGAACATCACGGTGTCGGGATACCTCGAGGGCGCCATCACCCCCTTCCCGTATCTGGCGCAGAGCAACCTCGGCGACCTCTCCGACGCGGACCAGGTGCGCTTCCGCCTGCAGCTGTCCCTCGACATCACGCGCACGACCAGCATGGACTTCGGCTACGACTTCACCCGCTGGCACGCGGCTTTCACCAACTCGACCATCCTCAACACCGTCGATCACGGTCTGCTGGTCGAGTCGCGGGAGCACGCCGCCACGCTCGGCCTCCGCTTCAAGATGCGGTAGCCGCGCACGGCGCTCAGGCCCGGCCGGCTTGCCCCGCGCGGGACGACCATGTCCCCCGGCCCGGCCCGCCCCGCCCCGTCGCCCCCGCCCGCCCCAAAAAAATAATTTTTTATTGGGGCCGGGAGGGGGATGTCAGACCCGGGTGGCAGGCTCAAGACATGGATGAACTTTTCGTGTCGGCGAGCGACCTTCGTGTGCACCTGAAAGACCTCGCCAACGACGTAGCTGCGGGTGCGCGGCGCGTCGTCGTGTTGCGCCACGGGTACCCGATGGTTGCGGTGGTGAGTCAGGAGGACCTCGCATTTCTACGGAATCACCGTCCCGGCCAGAGTGCGGCTGCTGCGAAGGACTCCGGGATCCCTGAGGTCCTCGCGCATCCGGAGATCATGCCCCTCGAGGAGGTCGAGCGCCTCTACCGCGTTACGAAAGGCAGCACCGAGACGCGGGTGAGACGCTGGCGAGAAAAGGCGTTCGTCATCCTCAGAATCAGGACGGGAGAGTATCCGGAGGACTCGCCTTACTCCTGAGCATGAAGGAAGCTTGCGGCATCCCGGTGATCGGCATGGCGAGGCGCGGCGGGACGTTGCGCAGTGAACCCCGGCGGCGTTACGGTCTTCGGGATGCCGTTTCCCAACGAGCGCCCGCGCCGGCTACGCCGCACCGCGGCCCTCCGTTCCATGGTGCGCGAGACGCGTATCCAGCCGTCCGATCTGATCCTTCCGCTGTTCGCCGTCGCGGGGCGCGGGGTACGCAGGCCCATCGGGTCGATGCCCGGGGTCGCGCAGCTCTCCGTCGACCAGGTCGTGGAGGAGGTCAAGACCGCGCGCGCTGCGGGCGTCCGCTCCGTGATCCTGTTTGGGATTCCCGACCAGAAGGACCCACAGGGTACGGGAGCGTGGGACCCGAACGGGCCGGTGTGCACGGCGTTCCGGGCCATCAAGGACGCCGCGCCCGACGTGGTCGCCATCGCCGACGTGTGCCTGTGCGAGTACACGGACCACGGCCACTGCGGGCCACTGGCGCGCGATGCGCGCGGCCACGTCGCGGTCGCCAACGACCAGACGCTCCCGCTCCTCGCGCGCGCCGCGGTGGCGTACGCGCAGTCCGGCGCGGACATCGTCGCGCCGAGCGACATGATGGACGGGCGCGTGGCGGCGATCCGCCGCGGGCTCGACGAGCACGGCCTGACGGAAACGGCGATCCTGAGCTACGCGGTGAAGTACGCCAGCGCGTTCTACGGTCCGTTCCGCGAGGCGGCGGAGAGCGCTCCCAAGGAGGGCGACCGGCGCGGCTACCAGATGGATCCGGCCAACGTGCGGGAGGCCCGCCGCGAGGCGCTCCTCGACGTCCAGGAAGGCGCGGACATGCTGATGGTCAAGCCCGCGCTGCCCTACCTCGACGTCATCGCCGAGGTGCGCCGCGCCACCGACCTGCCCCTCGCCGCCTACAACGTCAGCGGCGAGTACGCGATGCTGAAGGCGGCGGCGCAGAACGGCTGGATCGACGAGCGGCGCGCGCTCCTCGAGGTCCTCACCAGCATCAAGCGCGCGGGTGCGGATCTGATCCTCACCTACAGCGCGGTCGACGCCGCGCGCACGTTGTCGGATCTCGCTTGATCGTCCCGCCCCGAGGGCCCAGAGTGCTGCGCTGGAAGGTCGTCGAGACCAGCTCGGTGACCGACGAGAGCCTCGAGGCCATCGTGAACGAGTGGACGGCCCACGGCTGGACCTTCGAAGGGATGCAGTTCGCAATGCGGGAGTCGTCGAAGCGGCCGGCGATGGCGTTCGTGCTGTTCACGCGCGGCGAGCCGGGGCACGGGGGAGACGGTGGAGAAGGCTGAGCCTCCGAGTTATCCGCCCGCCGACGTCCGCCGCCGCGCGCTCGCCCGGGGCCTGGACCTTTGCATCGGGCTCGCGCCGCTGCTGCTCATGCAGGACCACGCGCGGGCGGGTGAGCTGCTCTCGTTCGCGCTGATCCTCTGCGCCGACGCGTTGTTCGGGACGGGTCGATCGCTGGGTAAGCGCGCTGCGGGGCTGCGCGTCGTGCAGCTCGCCACGCGGCGCCCGGCGGGGATCGCCGCCTGCCTGCGCCGCAATGCGATCTTCGCGGTGGCGCTGGTCCCGGCGCTGCTCGGCATTCCGCACCCGGTCGCGGTGACGCTGGCGCTTCTCGCGGTGCTGCTCGCGATCGAGACTGGCGTCGCGTTCCAGCCGCTCACGCGCGATCTCGGCGCGCGCCGCATCGGCGACCTCGTCGCGGGGACGCAAGTCATCGACGCCTCGGTCGCGCTGGGGCTGAGGGAGTCGCTCGAGCAGAAGGCACCCCCCGCGGCCGCCGGGCTGGCCGCCTCGCGCGCCGCGCTCGAAGTCGTGAAAAAGGAGCCGCCTCCGGCCCAGGCGGGACTCGACGCAACCTGCGGGCCCTACGAGGAAGCATGCGCATCGCCCTGACGCACAACTTGCGTCTCACCGATTCCGAAGACGAAGCCGAGTTCGACAGCCGCGAGACCATCGACGCGCTCACCTTTGCCCTCGAGCGCCTCGGGCACCGCGTCGAGCGCATCGAGGTGAGCGGCCCGGCGAGCCGCACCGCCGCGCGCCTCGAGGCGTTCGCGCCCGACCTCATCTTCAACACCGCCGAAGGCCGCCGCGGCCGCTTCCGCGAGGCGTTCTATCCCGCGCTCTTCGACGAGCTGGGGTTCCCCTACACCGGGTCCGACGCGTGGGTGCTGGCGGTGACGCTCGACAAGTCGCTCACCAAGCTGATGCTGGGAGAGCACGGCGTCATCTCGCCGCGGGGCCAGTTCATCGAGGAGATCGGCGCGCTGAAGCTGGACGGCTGGCGCTGGCCGGTGATCGTGAAGCCCAACTTCGAAGGCTCGTCGAAGGGCATCACGCAGGAATCGGTCATCGAGGATCGCTCGCGGCTGCGCGCGTTCGTCGAGAAGCAGCTGGCCCGCTTTCCGGCCGGCGTCCTGGTGGAGGAGTTCATCCCGGGCAAGGACCTCACCGTGGCGTTCCTGGAGAGGGCCGCGCCCGAGCGCGGCGGCGTGCTCTCGCCGGTCGAGTACGTGATCGACGATTCCGAGCTGTCGAAGCGGCGTTACCGCATCTACGACTACGACCTGAAGTCCGTGCACTTCGACGCGGTCAGCGTGCGCTGCCCTGCGCAGTTCCCGGGGCACGTGCTCGAGCGCGCCCAGGACATGGCGCGCAAGGCGTACAAGGCGCTGGGTTGCCGCGACCTGGGCCGCATCGACTTCCGCGTCGCCGAGGACGGACAGGTCTACTTCATCGAGATCAACGCGCTGCCCAGCCTCGAGCCCGGCGCGGGCATCTACGCGGCCGCGGCCCTGGAAGGGCTCCACACCGACGCGGTCCTCGGCAAGGTGGTGGAGAGCGCGGTGGCGCGATGGGGCATCAACGACCTGCGCCGCCGGCAAGGTCGTCCGCCGCGCAAGACGGGGCCGCTGCGCGTCGGCTTCACCTTCAACGTGAAGCGCATCAAGCCGGAGATCGACGGGCGCAAGGACGAGGAGGCCGAGTACGACGCGCCGTCCACCGTCCAGGCGGTCCGCGAGGCGATCGCCGCGGCCGGGCACGAAGTCATCGATCTCGAGGCGACGAGCGAGCTTCCCAACGTGCTCGCCGCCACGCCCGTCGACCTGGTCTTCAACATGGCGGAGGGGATCAAGGGCAGGAACCGCGAGGCGGTCGTGCCGGCGCTGCTCGAGCTGCTCGACATCCCGTACTCCGGCTCCGACCCCGCCGCGCTCTCCATCGCGCTCGACAAGGCGCTGGCGAAGCGGATCGTGCGCCAGCACGGCATCCTGACGCCCAACTTCGCCACCCTGCAGACCGGCAAGGAGCGCCTGCCCCGCGAGCTGATGAAGTTCCCGCTGATCGTGAAACCCGTCGCGGAGGGCTCGTCGAAGGGCGTGCACCACACCAGCGTGGTGGAGACGGAGGCCGAGCTGCGCGAAGCGGCGCGCGAGATGATCGCGAAGTACGACCAGCCCGCGCTGATCGAGACGTACGTCGCGGGACGCGAGTTCACCGTCGGGCTGCTCGGCGAGCGGCGCCCCAAGGTGCTGCCGCCGATGGAGGTGGTCTTCCTCGCCACGGAGAAGCACCCCGTCTATTCGTTCGAGTACAAGCAGGACTGGTCGAGCAAGATCCGCTACGACGTGCCGGCGAACCTCGAGCCGGGACAGCTCCGCGCGCTGGAGCGAGCGGCGCGCGAATGCTTCATCGCGCTCGGCTGCCGCGACGTGGCCCGCGTCGACTTCCGCATGGACGAGCAGGGGAAGGTCTACTTCCTCGAGTGCAACCCGCTGCCCGGCCTCACCCCGGGGTGGAGCGACCTGGTCCTCATCGCGAAGGCGGCGGGCATCGAGTACAACGCGCTCATCGCGGAGATCCTCTCCGGCGCGATCCGCCGCTACAAGGAGCGCGAGCGCGAGCGCCGCGAATCGGCGCGAATCGTCGTCGGCGGTCCTGTCGGGGTCCCGCAGAGCGTCCCGCCGCCCGTCACGACTCCGCCCCCGCAGAACGGCGCGCCCGCGCCGGGTGAGTCGGAACCCGCTGCCCCGGCATGGCCCAGGTAGCGCCCCTCTGGAAGGTCGGGTACTTCTAGAGTGTGAAGAGCCCGCAGGATCACACTTCCCTACCTCGCCCGGAGCCGCGCTACCGCGCGCGGGACCTGGGCGTGCCGCTGGGCCGCTTCCGGCCGGGAAAGTGGAATGCGATCACCGACGTGGAAGGCGTCCTCGTCGGGCACTCGACGATCATCCGAGGGGCGGGGCCGCTGCGGCGGGGCAAGGGACCGGTGCGCACCGGCGTCACCGCCATCCTCCCCAACGAGCAGAACGTTTTCGAGCAGCGGCTGATCGGCGGGGGCTTCGTGCTCAACGGCGCGGGCGAAGTCAGTGGGATGACGCAGCTCATCGAGTGGGGCCTGGTGGAGACGCCGATCTTCCTCACCAACACGCTCAGCGTCGGCCAGGTCAGCGATGCCGCGGTGCAGTGGATGGTGGATCAGTTCCCGGGGATCGGCGGCGAGCACGACGTGCTCATCCCGCTCGTCGGGGAGTGCGACGACTCCTGGCTCAACGACGTCGCGGGCCGCCACGTCCTGGCGGAAAACGTGCTCGAGGCGCTGCACACCGCGGGCTCCGGTCCCGTGGCCGAAGGGTCCGTCGGCGGCGGCACCGGGATGATCTGCTGCGACTTCAAGGCGGGGATCGGCACCGCGAGCCGCAAGCTGCCGCCCGCCTTGGGCAGCTACACCGTCGGCGTCCTGGTGATGAGCAACTTCGGGCACATGCGCGACCTGCGCATCGCCGGCTTTCCGGTGGGGCCCATCCTCGAGGAGTGGTACCGCGACATCCCCAAGCGCGAGACGAGCGCCGGCAGCATCATCGCCGTCCTCGCCACGGATGCGCCGCTGAACTCGCACCAGCTCGGTCGCGTGTCGAAGCGGGTCGCGCTGGGGATCGGGCGCGCGGGGAGCATCGCAGCGCACGGGTCGGGCGAGATCATCCTGGCGTTCTCTACCGCCAACGAGATCCCGCGGACGACTCGCAAGATGATCTACCACATGAAAGTCTTGCTCGATCAGCGCCTGAACCCCGTCTACGAGGCCGCGATCGAGGCGACGGAAGAAGCCATCCTCAACTCGCTCTGCATGGCGCGCGACATGGTAGGTGCGAACGACAACTTCGCGCCCGCGCTGCCGCTGGCGCAGACCAAGGAGCTGCTCGACCGCTGGCGGCTGAGGCCGCGCGACAAGGCTGCCGCGATTTCGAAGCTCCCGCCGTCCGCGCCGCCTCCTCCCGCGCCCGTGCACGAGCCGGCCGATCCGCCGACGGTCGCCGAGGCGCCGCCCAGCGCCGTGCGCGGAGCGGAAGGAATGCCGGTGCCGCTGGAACCGCCGCCACGCGACGACTGATCCGGGTGGGTTGCGCACGCGCTGCTCCTGCCGCTACAACGCGTCCCCACGTTGCGAATGACACGTCGAGCGCCTGACGGCGCGCTGCTGGGAGATTGAATGGCCCGATCCAAGAGCAAGCACATCCGGCTCATCATGCGCCGCCGCAAGCAGCACAACCAGCGCATGAAGCGGCGCAAGGCCGACGCGAAAGCGCAGGGCTCCGCCGGCCCGGCCAAGAAGGGCCCGGCGCGGAAGGCGCCCGCCGCGAGTGCCACCCAGCCGCCGGCCCCGGCCGCTCCACCCTCGGCTCCGCCACCCGCGGCGCCCGGTCCCGGCGGCGAGACGCCTCCCGCCTCCGCCTGAGGCCACGCCCGATCGCACGCCGCACGGCCGGGCAGGCGAGCGCAGACAAGCGCCAGGCGGGCGGGAATGCCTATCTTGGCGCCATGCTGGCCGAGGCGAGGGTGGGGACGAGCGGATTCTCGTACCGGGAGTGGGCCGGTACGATCTATCCGCCGGGGTTGACGCAGACGCAGACGCTCGCGCTCTATGCGTCGCAGCTGGGCGGCGTCGAGGTCCAGTCGCGGCTGCCCGATCAAGCCACTCTCGCGACCTGGGCCGAGGCAGTGCCCGCCGGATTCGAGTTCGCGTTGAAGCTGCCGGGTCGGGTCGACCTGCGCGCGGGAAGGGCGACGGCGCGCGCCATCGCCGCGCTTCTCGAGGTCGCCGCTCCGCTGCACCGCAGGCTCGGCCCCATCCTGGTCCAGATCCCGCACACGGTGCCCGCGGATCGGCCCGCCTTGATCGAGTTCCTCCGCGGCGTGCCCGAAGGCGTGCGCCTCGCGCTCGAGCTGCGCCATCCCTCGTGGCACACCGAGGCGGTGTTGCGCGTGCTGTCGGCGCACAACGTGGCGCTGGTGCTGGCGGACCACGGCGAAGGTCCGCCGCGCCTGACGCTGACCGCCGATTTCGCCTACGTCCGGATCCGGCACGAGGACGAGTCGTCGGAGGTGTGGAGCCGCTGGGCCGAGCGCCTCGCGGCGCTCACCCGGCGCGGCGTCGACGTGTACGCGTTCCTCAAGCACGACCGGAAGGGAATGTCGCTGGAGCGGTCGCGACGGCTGGCGATGATGCTGCGGGCGGAGGATGCGCAGTCGGTGCAGCAACTGCTGACCTGAAGTCAGTCCTTCTTCACCGCGGGAGTGGGGGCTGGCGCCACGGTCTCGGTTTTCTTTTCCGGCGATGCGGGTTTGGGCTCCGCTGCGGACGGTTTGCGATCGCCGCTGGATCCATACAGATCCCGGTACCACCCGCCGCCCTTCAGCTGGAAGGAGTTGCGGCTCATGATCTTCGCCATCCGGCCGCCGCACTCGGGGCACGCATCGGGCGGAGGATCGGTGAGCTTCTGCAGCCGCTCGACGGTGCGGCCGCAGGATTCG
>Ga0114129_10000360_pt1 | contig 52606 bp, 79 predicted proteins | sample RhiMetdeltSRZDD1_FD_80071 | JGI IMG/M metagenome (GOLD analysis project Ga0114129, IMG submission 80071) | Populus rhizosphere microbial communities from Tennessee, USA - Rhizosphere MetaG P. deltoides SRZDD1 (version 2) (version 2) | ecosystem: Host-associated > Plants > Roots > Rhizosphere >...
GCGGCCACCGAGCAAACATGTCGCTGGAACGTAGCCCTGCTGAATCATCATCTTCAGCAACGTGTCAGATGGGGATGCTGTCTCGTCATCGAAATAGTGCAGGCGGGTCTCAGCGTCGGCCATTAGATGCCCCTCTCTCCCTCTAACTACTAGATGCTGAAAGATGTTGTCGCGCGGGGTCACGATGGGTTCTCCGTCTGGGCACAACGGAACAATGAGACCTGGTCTCACCATCCCGAGACAGTGCGGATTACGACACGATCGTATCTGCTCGACCATCACACTACAAGTCTTGGATGTCCGACCGATCCTCGATCGTTTGAAGTTACCTCGATCAATGCATCCGGCATCAGTCTTCGAACCTCTGCAAGACCTTGTCCGCCTGCATCAATTTTCCAGTTGTATGTCGACACCTCCGGTAATTTCATATTTCGTATCACTAACTTCAACGGCCATGCACTTTTCTTTGTGAAATACCCGTAGGCCCCGGTGTTCCGACCGTTAACTGTGATACTGTCAAGTGTCACATACTGCGGACCGTCCTCGAATTGAAACAACCGACCACGACCCTTGTAAACTTTTGGATCAATATCTTCAAATGCACAATTCACAAACGAAACGTTTTTGAGTGGACCACTTTCATAGTTCGAGTCCCGACCCAAAAACGTCACACACCCACCGGCAGATCGACCAAGACATCGTTCGAACTTGACATTCGTGACCGCAACATATGGAGTCTTACCGTATTGATTGCGTGGTGTCAATACGACCACGAACGAACCTTGACCGTCATCGATCCCGGCTCCTTCCATGATCGTATCAGTGACTTCCACATCATCGCAGTTCTTGGCTTCGAACGCGCACTTGATCTGCGTACCGTCAGTGAACCATTCATGACGTTTAGTCAGATAACAATTCTTGACGCGGATCATTCTGGGTGAGTGCAGAGCGTCCACTGGATCATTGCCACCCAGCATGACGGCTTGCGCACCGCCACTGAGATAACAATCCTCGATGAACAGTCCTGGAGTTGACATATCCCAGGCACAGACAGCTTGTGCATCCTGGTCGGGTCGTCGACAGTGATCAACGTATGATCGAGAAATCGTCATATCACCACCGTTCGCCGCGATGCCGCGCTTCGATCCTTCGCTTTGATTTCCGAGCACACGCATCCGATCGAGTATAACATGTGTCCCAGAAATCATTACGACATCAAGTAGGTCCGTTGTCTTCTCGACATGCAGTCCAGACACACGGACACTGCTCCCTTTTATTTTTAATCCGCCGAGAAACTTCGGTGCAGGCTCGTCGTAGGTCATTCGTTCGAATCGATCAGACTCACCGACCAACGCCAATGACGATTGCGTAATCATCAACGGAGCATTGTATACCAATGATGAAGATAGCACGATCCTGTCACCGGCGACTGCCGTTGATAACGCACGATCCAGTGCCGCTGCATCAGCAATAGGTGCGGACTGCGGTTTCGAAGGAGTCGACGGAGTTATGGTGTTGTCGATTTCTTTTATGATTTGCTCCGCCAACGACCGAATCTTGTCCAATGCCATGATATCCTACTTTTTGGGTTGACGACGTTTGGCTTCGACGAGTTTCTTGATACTTTTCTGAACCTGAGGTTGATCCTCAGGTGGTTGATCCTCGGGTGGTTGATCCGTCGGCAACGGAGGTTGGTCGGTTGCAAGATCATCACGAGGGACGAGACCCAGGAGTTGATCACGAAGTTCGTTCTGAGTTACAACTGGCTTACCGTCTTTGAAGTGATCGTTCAGACCGGCCCACCGAGACGCTACGATGGATCGTTCCATGGCGTTGAGATCACGGATTTCCATCCATCGAATGTCGTAGGTTGCTGGTGTCGGTAGTGCCTTATGTTTGATCAATCGATCGACCAACTGACGGACCACCCACGGCCCGGCGAATTGACGACGACGATCGTTTACTCGATCACTCCAATTCGATCGGTCCTGTGTACTGGCTAGATCACCACGCTCCGACCCAACCAGGATTCGTTTAGGAATCCCGATGCCACCCGCGATCAACGTTAGAATGACATCGGCTGGTCCCTGATAATTCGCTACGTCGCTACCCAACGGCTTCACGGACATCCCACGAGTCTTAATCGTGCGTTCGATTCCGTGGATGTATTTTGTGATCTCATCCTCGAGTTCTTTCTCGTCTTCTGGATCCAGCTCCATCTCTTTATCGATATCGAATTGAAATCCTTGATGCGCGCGGAGCCAGAATGACTCCGACCCACCACCGACGACTTTGTCCAAATCGTCCAATCGATTCCACGGTCGTTTCAACCGAGGTGCGCCGAACACGTCGTCGTTCAGGCAGCCGTCGGCCACATGAATTGCGCGACTCCAATGCAATTCGAACTGACCTGTCGGACCGACGGACCGCACACCAGACTTTTTCGTGATGGGCGTCTTTCGATCAATTTTATACATCAACGGTTTTCCAAACCGTGGACTCTGCTTGTCCGTGTCGTAGTCAATGATCTCAGCCTCGTCTTGCGAATACGGTCCCAGATAAAGTAAATCGTCTGGTGATTTGAAATCCGTCAACGGCAAATTGAACTTTCCGGGTGCCCCCATAAGTAAGATTGCGTATTCTCCCAGACCGGCCAACGTATCAACCTGCAAACATCGTGACCAGAAATTGATCCGCTCACTCAAGTTGAAAAACTCTTCTTCAAATTGAGTCAACACATCAGGATCTTCGTCCTCGATGAGTTCACCACCGCCACGCCATGTCGCTTCTGGGAGTCGAGAGACGATGGCTCCAGCAATTGGATCACGATCGAATCGTTCACGATATTTCTCTATCGTAAGTTCTCGATCGTATCCCAATGCTTTGTAGATATCGCGTAGTCCACCGAATGTCTTTCCCACCAGGTTTGCTAATTGCATTCGACCGACTAGGTCAGATGCGGCTTGTCTGAGCCGACCGATACGCGACATTTTAACTACGTTCGATGCCATGACAACCATCCTCTACATAATACGAGCCGGTAACGGAGGAGCGCTACCGGCCCAACTCCATTAGATCGACCTAGACCCCATCCATCAACTAGGCCGGTTCCGCCGGAGTGTTCGCCGTGACCGCCTGGGCCAATGCATCCTTCTGCTGACCGAGCTGAGCGATCACTGCTTGCAATCGTGCCGGGTCGTTCTGCGCATCGACGAGCATCTGATGGAGTTTGTTGAGAAGCAACGTAGCTGATTGCACCGCATCGTCGTTGGCACGTACTTGCTGCTCGAGAGTCTGAAGTTCGTTTGCCATTACTTCTCCTTGGGCCTGAATGGCCTTCAGCCGTTCGATAATTTCGTCCATCTTCGACGACACGGCTTGATCATCGACCAGATGGTGGTACACATCGATGCGCATATTGTAATCAGGAATCGTCGCCACTGAGTTCCCTTTCATTACGGCACGGCACCGGTAAGACTACCTGTCAAGGTCTTACCGCATACTGTCGTTGATTCGCCCATCACCACCAGTCGGTGATAGATCCGCTGCTTGAGCGACCCGGTCGTCGCGTTGGCCGCGTAGGCGGACGAGAGATTGGCTTTGTTCAACCCGTTGATCAACGTCGTGGCCGTTGGCGTCGTCGTGCTCGTGTAGGTACAGGCGAGTGCTTCTTTGTTGGCGCCGAGGAGTTGAATGACGAGGATTCCCTCATCGACTCCGGCCGTCGCCGGATCATCGATGGTGAACGTCATCCGCTCGACGCGATACGTGGGGTTGTTCGGTTTGGTTTCAGGAGTGGTCAGCGTGACCACTTCCTGCGCACCCGCCGCGCCGTCAAAGACACACAGTAGCACGAGCACGAATAGAAACCGCTTCATAACTGTTCTCCTCAGTCGCAGCGCCACGCGCCGTTAATCCGTTTCGCCCACGCGCCGGTGCCACCCGACGCACACGGATTGGCGAACGTGCAGTCGCTGCAGTACATCATCGAACCATTGGGGAATGTGCCCAGATTCGTGAAGACGAAACTCCGCCACGTCAGATACCCTCCCGCTTGAACCGAAATCGCTTCCGAGTTGTTCGTGCGGATGGAGAGTCCTTGATTGGTATCCGTGCCAAAATAAAATGGCGAGCCAGTGGCACCCGTGCCATTTCCTTTGGCGATGATTCCGAACCCTGCCCCGGCGTAGTTGCCTTCCAGTTGCAGCCACTCGCCGTTTGAGGCATCGGTGAAGGTGCGATATACGCGAAAGTTTTGAGGGTTGGTACCTCGACGCAAAGCGAGGGTGTCAGAGGCGTCGCTGAATAGCGACGTCACTGGACTGTTCCCAGCCGCGACATTTGACCACCCGATAGATTTGGTAGTGTCGACTTCTAACCCAACGCTGTTGACGTTAGCGACATGGACCGCACCAGTAGTGATACCCAGGTAATTCGCAAACGGGTTGAAGACACCGGTATCTGGGTCACTCGCAAACGCATAACTTGGCGCGGCAGCGGTTCCAGCCGGTGCACCGACTGGCGCAGCGAATGTCGTCTGGCCATTCACGCGCACGTGCTGCGCCGCCAGTGGCGTGGCGACGAGGCAGAATCCGATTAGAAGACTTACGATTCTTAGTTGCATAGAAGCCATGTACTCACCGTCCCTCCCGTCACTGTGGTTGAAATACGTGTCCCAAGTGCCCCATGCAGACCTGTGATTTGTACGACATCGACTTTACTCGCTGCGGTCCATACTACTGGTGTGGCAAGTGACGCCCACGTACCAGCGTATGTGTCAGTCCGTGCTGTCTCCACCTGTACGGCACCGGCGGTTGTGCCCGCACCCCACTCGATATAGATCACGACTTCTCGACACTCACTTATGAGCGGTCGTGTTACGGCCACCCGAGTGTTGAGTGCTGATTGATTCAAAAGTAATTGTTGATCGGCTCGTAAGTCTTCACGGGCGTCGGCATGATAGATCCAACTGAGTCCGACCACCATGGTCATCATTGACATGATGACCATGGTCACGGCTAGTGTCTGTGCATGATGAACTCTCGTCATTACCACACACTCCTTACAAGCCATCCGACAACCATCCCGATCACTAGACACGCCATGGCCACGAGTACGACTTGATCGAACGACGCACACACGGTCAAGACTCCTTGCTCTTGTCCTTGTTTACATCTTTCGATCGTTGATCAACCCGTCGTTCGACCGACACCACGGGCACGGCTCCGTGGGTGAGTACTCCCGCAGCGGTCTGCACCGCTTCCTTCACTTCATTGACACTCTTCGCCGCTTCAACCGCACTCTTGGCCACCTCGTGTGCCTGCGATTGTGAGGTTTGGTAGGCTCGCACTAAATCCTCCAACGATCGAATGCGTTCTTCTTGACGCGACGACCGACCGTCCACAGTTTCTTTGATGACGTCCGCTTTCGTCAGCAAACCGATCAACGATGCGGTGTTGTCATCCGTTTTCTTCCCAGTCTTGATCGCGATGATGATGTTCACAATCTGCGCCCCAACCAACGGGATCAAGATGATGAGCAGTCCCAAGATTTGTTGTTGTTCACTCATGTGTGTGCTTCTTTGCTATGGCGCGATCATACGTCGATTGCGCTCGATCGTCCTCCCAAAATTGCGGCGTGACCAGCACCACGTCGCACGTATAATTTGCGATTTCCATTTGATAAATGTTGTCGTAGTTGAAGAACACATATTCCCCCGGCATGAGTCCATGACACAGCGCCCATCGACGCGCGTTCAACGAATCCCGACCGAGCAACGCGATCATGCCGCACGACGTTGGGTGCCCCACACCGCCGAGTGATACTTCTTCACCGCCGGTGGATTGATGAAGGCCAGCATCACGGCATCCGCCTCATCTGTTGAGTGATTCACATTCGTGGTCTTGTCCTTCTTCATATCTTTCTTAGACATGATCACGGTCTGACCCTTGCTGTTGGGAAAGTACTTCAACGCCGCCAACTGGGCGGCCAGATCGTCGTCCTGGGAATCGATGTCGATCTGGCCATCCTGGAAGAGTTCTCGGAGATGCCAGAACCCTTCGGCTCGCAAGTTCGCAAATTCTTGAATCGGTTTCTTCGTCTTCGGATCGATGCCGGTCTTCGTCGGTTTCGAGGCCCCATTGATGCCGACGAATGGATGGCCCTGCTCTTTGCCGCGGTTGACGACGCCACGTCCAATGCCGATCTCATCGACCTTCGCCACGTCGGCTTCTGTCTGCCGCAGGGCTTGTATGATGTGTCCGGTCGTGATCATCGTATCGGGTTCGGTGTCCTTGCGGATGATGCGAACTACGGGACCGCGTCTATGGGCAATGATGTTCGGATCACCACCTCCACCAATGTCTACGCCGAGTTCATTCGGGAACCCGGGGCGCATCTCCCGCTCCTGGGCGAGGCGAATCCATCGCATGGGGATCAATCCATCGATCGAGGTGACGGGGAACTGTCCCAGTACTTTCGACACGTACATGGGATTGTCCTCGCCCCATTTTCTTTTCTTTTCTTCCACCCAAATCTTCCCGATCAGTTGCCGGGCGACCGCTGGTGGCACATGCTCGCCGGTGAAGTTCGGGGTGTCCAACGCACTGATACCGACCACGTACCACCCCGAGCCGGGTTTGCACACCTCGTGGAACTGCGTTTCGGGGTCGTCCGGGTTGCCGATGACCAACATGCGCGAGTCATCGTTGGAGAGGAGCGTGTCGGCCGCATCCCACAGGGGATCCGGCATGCCGCACGCCTCATCAAAGATGACCAGAATGAAGGGCGCATGCACTCCCTGGAATGCCGTCGGATCCATGTCGGCGGGTTTCATCCCGAAGGCCACGATCTCTTCATTCCCCTCGGGCATCGTCATATGCCATTCGGTTTGATTCGTACGTCCGGGGAGATTCGCTTTGGCATGGATGCGACCAATTTCTCGCCACAGGATGGCCCGCACCTGACGACCCGTGGGGGCGCTGGTGATGACGAAGGCTTCTCCGGCCTTATGAGTGCTGAGCCACCATGCGGCGATGCGACTGGCGATGAAACTTTTGCCCGGTCCGTGACAACTGTGGACGGCGACGCGTCGGTGGTCGACTACGGCGCGGGCGATCTCCCGTTGCTTGCTCCATAAGAATTCATGGCAGACGTCTTCGACCCAGGTGTCCGGCTCTTGGGCGTGGATCTGGGATTCAAGGGACTTGGTGAGAGTGGCCAGCTCCTCCTGGGAAAGAAGGGACGGATCAAAATCTGGATGCGTAATATCAACGACTGGGACATCGACAAAGCGTTGGGCGCGTCGGGTGCGCTTGAGACGAATGCGAATGGATCGACCAGGATGACGCTGTTCACGACGACGAACGGTGTTGGAATGCGTGCGCAATCGAACCCGAATCGATCGGGTGGTCGGCGCCGATGCATGCGGGACTTGGAGGCGAATGCGCATGGCCAGAAGAAATGGGCCTGAAAGATTACGGCATTAATTAATGAAGTGGGGTCTCCTTATGGGGAGGGATTCGTGCATGGCCGGGAGATGGGGATGGACCGTGGCCTCAGGGAACAGGGTTCTGAGATGGCGATAGGTATCTGGGTGCATGAGGATCGTATGCGAATCGAGTCGGATGTAGCCGCGATAGGGTACTTTGGGAATGATCGTACGAACAGGGGTGAATGGACGGAAGGGACGAATGAATGGATTGAGCCGTTCACGCCAGGTACGACGGACGATGATGGGATCGCCGTCCTGTGTGAGGTAGGGACTTTCCAGGATGGTGATGCCCCCGAATATGGGTGAGGGACTCATGGATCCTCCGTAAATGACTAGGTGCTGAATGATTTCATCGATTCATTTCTTTTGAGGTCAGCACCTCATGAACCATCGACTCACCAACGCGCCAAACATGATGGCCAGATCACTCCGCCTCACCTGATGGCGTCGTCGTGTCTCGCGCCCGACGCAGCATGACTAACAATTTCTTCTGCTCCGTCGCACTCAGCTTGCTCAAGTCGTAGGTCCCCGTCGGTCCGTCGTTCAACGCCACCATACGATGGGTCTCGACTGGCTTGCCAGATTCATAGGCCCCCACGAACTGAAGATACTTGAGTGCCAATCGTAAGTTTCTCGATGTCACACCCTCCCGCAACCGCATGGCGATCTCGGTACTATGGATACCGACCAAGTCCTTGCAGATACCCCGGATGCTCTTTTTCCACACATGCTTGGCATGCTGCGAAGGACGTATGCGTTCTTTCAGGGGTTCCCCACGACTATCACTACGTCGCTGCGTGTACCTACGTTTGGCCATGATTCAGCCCATTAATCGTGTGTTCTGGGATGAGATACGCAGGGTGGTGTATGCATGCGTGATTCATGCAGGAATTCCGCATGTCGTAATTCATCGCAATATTTCGTGGACGTCTTGGTCATAAATGCTGTCTTTTTTGAAGCACCACCACCCACCACCCATTATCGCACACTTACTACCCATTCCTGGGCTCGGCCGACATTGCTTTGGCGTCACTTTCCATTAGGTTTCTCAAATTCACCATTAAACAATGGTCCAAAACGACCTCATTTTCAATTGACCCGCTACACGCCGGGGGAATATGGGGGGGGGCCGCGCCCCCTTGCTTGCTCCTGTGTTTCTTCCTTCTAATTCCTCCTAATTCTCTCTTAAATAAAATTACATCATCAAAAGATTAAGGTACATTAAGCCCCCCCCCCACACCCCCCGCGGAATTCCGGGTCAATTGGGTTCACCCCACGTTTAATGGTTTTTTCGACCAATTATGTGAAAAGTGGCCTCATTTCCCATTCCTCGTCATTTTCCATCACTTCACCACGCATACATCCCTACTATGCACCCCTCGTCGGTTTCACCCACCCCCTCATCGACCCGGCCGCCCCGTTTTTCACCCTTCCTAAGTCCACGTCACGATTCTACATGATTCAGTCACTTTACCTGCATACCCTCGCCGAACTTGAACGGGTCAATCGAAAACCCCCATAACCCCCGATCGAAATCACCCATCAAAGATTTCTGTAGCGAGGGGTATCCCGGTTTTGGCATATTACTACCGAGCCCAACCCACGTCGAACGAGGGTATCCAGGCGTTCTTCGTGGAATTCAGCATTTCATGAGTTTTATGAGTTGGCCCTATGCCGATGGCGCATTTGAAACGGTACACTCGGCAGCAAGTATCCCATCGCACCCATCGACCGTGTCGCCATTGTCGATCCGTTCCTACGATATGTCCGGACTGTCTGCGTATCTGGTGCCTCCATTGTCATCCGGAGCAATGTCCGTATCCTCATCCCGAGGCCCTCACTACCTTAATAAATGCACCCACCAAAACGAAGAAATCACATAAGTTACGGCCACGCACTACCCCGTCCAAGAAATCTGAACCCATCGTCATCCCCGAATCCGCACAATCTTGGGCATCGACAATAAACGAACTCGGCTATCTCATCACCAGGATACAGCCAGCCGATCGATCCCTGTATGTGCAGGGCCAATGGGCCGTGAAACTCCTGTGTCCGCCAACTTCACCTACTCCCAGAGGCGATACGTTTCCGACCAAACCGTTTAAACTCATTGCCTTTCAAATGATGCCATCGCCAAAGGGCATGATCATTGATCTCATCTTAGGAAAATGAAACACATTATCGAACGGCATTCACGGACGAAACCACCCGATCAAATCATCTTGCAGACCCATATCGGAAAACACAAGAAACTTGGCATTCATCGGCGACGTCGGTGGGGTCGACCGCGGAAACTCGGCCCCGTACGATTGGAATTCATTTCGACCACCACCCCATTAGTCGATCCACCCCCACCCACGTTAAATTTCACCCGTCGGAAACCCAAATGCACTTGGGTGGTGCCGGCGGTGTACATTCCATTGTACTGGTTTGACATCGTGATGATTCGACGTCACCTCATTACGGCTATTCCACCCGACGTGTTCATTTGTGATGGGCATCGATTCAAAGTCATTGCCCAGGAGCAAAAGATCATCGGCCGGGCTGGGTATACCCGATGGCTCGTCTATAAAGAAGACCCGACCAAACCTGATGGAGGACATCCATAATGGCCGCACCATACTATCACCATCTGCCGCCGAGTCTCTATAAAGCATTAAAGGATGAAGGATTCAATTTGCCGCCCGAGTGTGGCGACATCTTGATGGAGATTCCAGTCGATGGGGTCATCCGTCTGCATTTCGTCCAGACACTAACCCATGACGATCTCATAAAGTTTGGTCGAGCCTTGACCAAGTTGGGTGAAATGCATGAATAACGAAACTCGATTGGAAGATGTTCTGGGATGCTTTGGATATTACGGATTCGGTAGTGGATATGCATTGGCCGCATGGGGACCACACCATGACACCAGCACACTCTACTGCAATCGGTGCAAGAAGAATGATGCATGCTGGCAACGTCACCGAGTCCGTGTGCAGGAGTTCGTCCCTGAGTTGTGTACCGTGATCGATAATCTGGCCACGGAAGGATTCAAAGGAATGAACCTAATTACTGAGTTTGCCAAACGGACGGAGCAATCTCCAGATCACTTTGTTGAACCGTATCTTTCGATTATGACCGGGAACATGGAGGATGGCGGGTCCGTGGCCATTGGTGGACGACCAAAACCTCGCGCCCCGAATACCACATTGTCCTGGCCATTGACTCCATTGAAATAAGGAGATCGATCATGAGTATGACACGACGCGAATGGCTTACCCGTGTGATCGGCGGAGTCGCCGCAGCGGCGGTGGCGCCCCTCATCGATCTCACCGACATGACTCCGAGCTTCTGGAATCAACCCGCCATCAAAGCATTGAAACCATGGCGAGTGAAGTTCCCAGATGGTGTGGTCTATTCGTTTGATGCGGCTGTACTATCTGAAAAAATCCATGATCCGATTGATGGATTTACAAGTATTGAACTGACGCTGCAACCAACCGGTCCATTGGAGATCGAAACTGAGCCACCAGCCACAACAGATCCTGACCTAGGACAAGGTGTTGGTGTGTCCGTGAGTCGAGACGGTATGAAGGTCGGCGAACTGATCGAGATTCAACCACCAACGATCACTCGTAATATGTTCGATGTGTCGTCACCATTGTATGACGAATCTGAACAGTGCATCCCAGGACTACAGCGAATGGGTCCAATGACTCTGTCGTTTACTCGAAACGAGGAAACGTCATGAACACTGAAAAAGAAAGTCATGTCCGAGCCATTCTCAATCAGAAACTTGATCGACTGAGTACAAACCTAGTCACCATAATCGAACAAGGAGAACGACGAACCAACGAACGTATGGATCAACTGGACCGCGAGATGGCCCAACTCAAGAAATTATTATCCGACGAATCGCATCGTCGAGCCCAGGATGTGGCGACGTTGCATATCGACCTGCGAGACTGGGCGTCATACATACGAAGTTCGATAATTGGACTCACACGAACGTTACGACGACCCTCATTCTTGGATCGATTGAAATGGTTGATTCAAGGGGAAACCGTTATCGATTGGCCCAAATCAATCAGTATCGAGGAGCGTACATCTGATGACCAAGCGACCAAGTCCTAGTCACGTCTACCGACAAACCACTCACACTCGTCAACAACCTATCTACGAAGCGTGGTGTCCAGTGTGTCAGGAAGTTATCCCAGAAAGTAAAGTGGGAAATGGATACCACACTGTCAAAGTCAGCGGCAAATCCATGGTTCATCAAATCGTGCGTAGAAGGCGATCACGAAGTTAGGAGATTATAATCAATGCGTATCAAATCATCGAATGGAAAATTCGTCTGTGCGGAACAAGGCGGTGGCATCGATGGACGATTGACTGAGCAACCCGCGTTGATCGCCAATCGTGATGAAGCTCATGAATGGGAAACGTTTACGATTGTTGAAAGTTATAACAATCGAATCGCGATCAAAGTGTCAAATGGATGCTTCGTAACTGCAGAGGAGGGAGGTGGCGGATTAATAAGTACCAATCGAATTGCCATCGGTGAGTGGGAAGAATTCACACTTGAAAGTGGATTCATCGTGTGTGCGTCGAAACCTCAATTCTGTCTTCGTGTGTTGGACGACGGCCGGATGGACGCCGCTGGAAATATTTCGAGCATGATGTTTCAGTTCATTAGTGACGACGGGACTGTCATTCCTGCTCCACCAGACCCGTCTGATCCCTCCAACATTGTGCACACTCGCAAATGGAAAGGGGCCTTGTGCATCCCCCATGCCTTACCCGGCATCCCATACGGTGATGGTCAACGAATCTGGACCGCGGCATACGGATGTTACAATGCTGACTGGCGTCAACGAATTCGAGAAGCATATCGCGCACGTGGTTACACTCACTTTGTCTACAATTGTGCCGGACTCCCATACGCAAATCACTACCCAGAGTTGCAAGACGATTCCAAACGAGTTGCGCACGATCTGGTGGAGTTGATCAACTCCGGTTTGGTACCGGTGGTCTGTGCAACGGACGATCGATACCCTCGAGAGATCGCGAAGTCATTTACCGAAAATAAACCCTACATCAGTGTGTGTTTTCCAATGTGGGAGATGAACGGTCCACTGGGAAATACCAATAAAGATATTGAAGAAGCGAATCTCAAAACGTGTATCGAGAAAGTTCGACAGGCGGCACCGGACGCGGATTGTTATTTACATTTCACTCCTGGACATGGCAGCATTTCATATGCAAATGAAATCGATGGATGGAAATGGTGTCAATCCATCGGGACCATTGGACTACTAGCACAAGGGTCGAATCGATTTCCTCCCGGTGATCCAACGATTGAAGGACCGGGACTCGAAAGCACGGCCATACGACTGCTTGGACTTGTGGACCTCGGTGCTCCACCGGCATGGGCGGGTGTCCGTCAGCTGACCGTGAAGTTTGAATATGGAATTCTGGATGCGTACAATGGCTTCGCCGGTGAGAATGAAATGCGAGAGTACACCATGCAGTTTCTGACCTACGCTCCGCATGTAGTGGGCTACTGCGATGGTGGATACTGACCCCCAGAAATGGGCTCATGGAATAATGAGGTCACGGGCGGGAATAGCCCATTAATTGGAACTCCACGCCAATCGGTGATCGAATAAGGCCCAATTATTCGTGAGTTTATTAGCGTGATGAAAACGTAGGGCTTTATGCAATTCATCATACTTTTGCTCAGGGAAAGTAGCCCATTATTCAGGCCCGTTTATCGGAAAACGTAGAATTCCTGAGAGGAATTTGCTCGAGTTTCACGTGACCGAAATGGGGGTAGTTTTCTGACCGCATCAAAAATTGAATTCTTAAAAGTGCGAAAAACCCCAGTAAATTCGTACAAATTCCATGATTTGTACGTTTACTGAGCAATTCATGGGGTTATTTTGCCGCGGTTACAGGGAATTCGACCCCCGTAACCACTGAAGGGCCAGGGGATACGAAATATCGTCCGCGAAACTGGGAAACGGGCCGGTTCGAATTCGCCGTAAACGTGGGTCCATTTTGGATTTACGTACGAATTCACCATTGTTTGCTGGGGTTTTTCACGAATCACCAAGAACTCGAGTGAATCCTTGAAATCAGTCCAGAAACGATGATTTTCGGGCGCAATTCCACCGTGTTGCGCTGACATTACTTAAGCGCGATAATTGTTGTGTCGGGCGGTGCTCCCTTCCGTCCCGACGGGAGACGAAGATGAAGACGAAGACGAGAACAGCGCGGACGGCGGTGAAGACGAACACGAACACGGAGACCTCGACAACAATCCCCGGCGCAGGCAAGATCGCGAAGTTCGCAGATGTGGAGGACGGAGCCGAGATGCTCGGCCGTCTGTTGGATGCGATGTACGGTCCCGATTGGCGCCCAACGGGCAACGGGACGTTCGGTGTTTCGGAAACCAAGTAGGAGAGATGGAGATGAAGATGAGAACACAGAGCAAGCAAGTCGGCGACGTTGTGGTGGCGGTGATTCGGTCGGAGAGCAATCCGCGTCGGGTCTACAAGATTCGGAAGACGCGGCTTGGTCTGGTCTGTCCATGCTTGTCGTTCCGATTCAAGACAGGTGAGATCGGGTCGGCGGCGAAGCGGTGCAAGCATTTCGATCAGGCGGGTCTGTAAACGTTAATTCGGTTCACTAAGATGGAGATGAAGATGAAGACGACACGAAACACCAAACTGTACAACCGTCGTAACAGCGAACTCGGTGCGCGGATTCTTCGAGAGACTTCTCAGCGCGGACACTTCGCCGGTCGCGAACCGTTCTCGAAATTCTCGATGGCTCGGGTGCTGTTCACACGACCCAATTCGAGAACTCACGATCGAATCGAGACAGTCTGTGATATGTTCGTTCGGGCCGGACGGATGGAAACTTACAATTGGTCCGGTACCAAGATGTATCGACGGATCCTTCCGCACATTTAACTTTACCAGACGGAGATGAAGATGAAGATCACGATGACACGTTCGCAATTCAACTTGGCCACGGCCGAACAGATTGACAAACTGCTTGGTCATGGCTTTGTACTTACCGTAGTCAAGCACTTTGGTTCAAAGTAGAAGAGATGGAGACGAAAATGAATCTCAAACTTAAGATTGTTCGTGTGGACATGGACGGATACAATGGTCGCGACCACCATCCGGAACCATCAGACAAAGGTCTGGTGGTCACCGCATTGTCGATGGCATCGTATCACTACGAAGACGATCAGCCTGGAGACATTTCGGTTGATGGCGGGATGGCAGCGTATCCCGATCGTGCGGTGAAGGAAGATCTGGAATACGTCTGGATCTGTGTGACCGACGACGGCCGTACATTGGAGTTGATGGGTCACGAAATCGAAGTGGTGTAACAAAGGGAGATGAAGATGAAGATGAAGATCTGCGCCTGGTGTCCGGAATTCGACCGGACCAATCCCGAACATACTCACAACGTGTCACACACGATCTGCGCGCGATGCAAACGCAAGATCGACCAGAAGCTCGCGATGCAAGTTCGCGATGCCGTGATGGACTATCTCGGTGCGAAGTACACAGGCGATCTGACGTGGCATCCGTTGTTCGTGGCGACCCGAGACCTGTTCGTGGACTTGATGCGATAGAAAAATGGAGATGAAGATGAGAACATGGTTTGACCTTGAATTTTCGTTGGCCGGATCTCCGATGGTGGATCCGGTTGCTGAACCTCAGATCCTCTGGATCGACATCGAAACGAGAAAAGTTCGAGCGCCCAGGTCCTGGTCGCAAAAGATGCGATGGCAACCATTCATGATTGGGATGGCTCAGGCGATGGATCCGGGCATCTTGTCGGTCGAGGTTGTCTCGGGCGCGGAGGACGAACTCATCGAGATGTTGGAAGAGTTCGATGGATATCAGTTTCGATATGATGCGACGCGCGAGTTCGACGAGATGGTGCTGCGTGGTCGGTTCACCAATGCGCGTCGTGCCCATTCAAAACGAACTGGATCATGGCGAACACTTCGAGACGATGTGGACATCACGTGGAAGAACATTCGCAAGACGCGTCTCGAGACAACGTGGCATCGGGCACCAGACTGTCTGGGAGTCGAGGTGCCGAGTCTCTGGCAAGAATCTGAAATCGGGTCCCATGATCAGGCACTGGTCGCAAAGCATTGTCTGCGTGATGTGATTGAGAATGTGCTGCGTGATGCGGACGTTCGGATGACACCGCGACTACGCAAACAGTTGGTTCGTAAACTCGAAAAGTAGATGGAGATGAAGATGAAGACAAAGAAACCGACCCACGGCAACACCGGCAAAAAGTACACCACGTCGTTCCGTCTGAAGAAGATCACCTCGCTCGGTGAGCTTCGTCAGTTGGCATCAACGGATATCCTGTACGAACGATTGGCATTCGTGTCGGCAGAAAATCTCGGATGGGATGGCCACAAGTCAGCGAGTCACGCTCGTGCGGTGGAGTCAGCCATTGCCTGGTTGCTCCTGAATGCGCAGGAGACAACCGAAGAGGGTGTGGTCGCGGAAGTGAATGCTTGTCGCGATCTGATTTAGTTTGAGATGAAGATGGAGACAACGATTATGTTTAGACTTGACCTCAATGGAACGGTGGCGGCGGCGATTGCGAAGTACACTGGGCATGAAGTCCTGTGGGTGGAAGGATGCCCGGACCCGAACGTGCCCGGAGTGTTCGCCTTCCGTGCGAGCCTTCGTCGGTCATACGGTGATACAGTCCGTCTAGAGTTCTTGACTCGGGTGCCGCTCCGTAAGATTACGGAAGATGATCTCGAGGAAGTCGAGTTCGCCAACTGGCCGCCCACCGTCGGGCGTCCGTCGGTCTCATCATTCAATGGACCACGCGTCGTCTAGGGATCACGAAGATGAAGACGAAAACGAAAATCGGATCAAAGTCGTTGAGACTACCACAACGACACAACGCCGTACCGAAAGACCTCCGACCCTCGGTGCGGCGGAAGTTTAGAACCAAGGACAAACACACTTCCGTCCTGGTCGTGCGAATGCCGAACCAATCAGGATGGGCGGTAACCACGGTAGCGAAATGGATACCGACGGTCATTCGCACATTCGAGGTCAATCGAAACGGAAGCAACCTACCAGATTCGATTCAATCTCCAGTGCAATTCAAGATGGCTGTCTGGTATGCGCAGTACGTAGCGCATCACCAGATGTACCCACCCAGTGCGCGACAGGAACGTGGACGTCGTCGTCGATATATGAAAAGTGCACTGACTCTTCTGCGGCAGCACGACGCCACAAAACAGACACTGGCACATATTCCGCCGGTGTCCCCACCTCCACCAAAGAAAGCGCCGATGCCGCATGGAACCTTTGTCATCGTGTATGATCCATTCAATCGCGTGGGCGACACAACCTTCAAAGTCCATACGTCATCGTGTGACCGTCTCGACCATGACCGACGCAAGGCGGTTCGCAAGAATGGATCATCGTGGATTGTTGAAGGGAACACTCCGCAGGAAGTCATCGCGGCTCAAATCAAAGAGTTCGATCAAGAGCAAATGGAATACGATGAATCGGACTTTGCGATTCATGAATGTCAAGCGGAGGACAAGTAAAATGTGGTTGCGTAAAAGGCGAACGGTGATCGGCAAGCATCGGAAACAACAAGTCCATGCCGCGGCCCGATCGGAGTATCGTGGTGGACCGGAAGCGGAATCGCGTGTCAAAGCCGTGCTGGCCCAACTGGCTGGTAGGAACTATATCGTGCTGGCCACGGCTCAGTCAGACAGTGGTGGGACGGGATACGAAATCCGAATGGGCACGAACAACGGAATCTACTGCACTTGCAAAGGCTGGCAATATGACAAGACCGGCGAAGGGTGCAAGCATCTCAAACGATTTAAACGTCAAGTGAAACCATTTGTGGTCGTGGACGACGGAAAATAAAGGGAGAGATGAAGATGAAGCCATTTGTTATGACGATCTCATTTGTGCTATACGCGTCTGTGGTGTCAGCGGACTTACATATTCCAACCGTAGTGTTCGTCAGTGGTCGAGGGTTGGATATCTATTCATCGGTTCGATTTTCGACCAACGGGAGTGGATGTACAGAATCGAATTCAATCTACCGTCGATCAAATGGCAAGTTCAATACGGTGAAGGCAGTACGCGACGGTTCAATAATTCTGGGAGTGTACTGGATTGGTAAGAAGATGGTCGGTAGGACCGGCAACAAAACGGCTCAGAGAATTTGGGACGGTGTCGGATACTTTGGTGGTGCATGGGGTGCGAAAAGCGCGGTTCACAACTTCAGGAACTGCGGATTCTAAAGGAAACAAGGAGACGAATATGAAGATGAGAGATTACGTTCGAGACCTTCAAGATCACCACCAGAGTCTGTTGGTCGATCAATATCAACCGTGCGACAACAATCCAATCACCACACGACAATCATTGCGCACGTGGTGGTCGGTGTTCATGGTTCGACTCAGATTCTGGATTCCACTGGGCTACCGATATTGGTCACGTAAGTCATGGACGGCCAATCCAGTCGATCCCACCTACGTGGTGCGGTGGCGTTTCGTACTCAAAAAGTTGGACATCACATTGCTCTCCAGCTGGGGTGTCGAAGCCGAGGTACGGATCTTCGGTCGACTGCGGCATTCGTATGATGCACGATGGGCGAAGTGGATGTTCGGACTCTTGAAAGATCGATGGACGTTCGAAGAGTCACGATACGAACAGGACCCGATGGGTCGGTTGTCGGACTACGAATAAAAGGAGACGAAGATGAGAAACGATTGACATCGGTGAGTCGTATGTGGTTCGACCGGGTGATCACTTCACATTGATACTACCAGACGGTACAATACTCAGTGTGGAGCAGACGCAGGATGATTTTTCGATGGTGCATGCTGACGGGATCGTGGCTTATAGCAACCCGACCAGTCAACATGCCAAGGACCAAGAAGCGGATCAGCCCCAGACGACCGGTCATAAATAGACGAAGGAGGCAAAGATGAAGACGAAAATTGCGGTGTGGGAACGGTTGATGGCGACGGTGGGTCGGAAAGAATTGCCACCGGCCCCGGCCTTGACCAAACAGATTTATGAAGTCGAAGCCACTGAAAAGGTTACCAAGAGTCGGACATGGACGAAAACATTCTTGGCTTCGTCCGAACAGGAAGCAATGCGAATGGCTATGGATGAAGACCTTTTCGATAGAGACGATTTAGAAGACAATGACTGGGAGGAAGAGTGGGACGACGAAGAAGAGATCGAGGTCGAGATCGACGGCGTGCAACTGAAACGTTAACGATAGTCATAGGAGATGAATATGAAGATGATAATTGTCTGTCCGTGTGGTACGAAACTTCGAGTGGCCATGGCGCACTATCTGAAGATGCGGTGTCCCAAATGTCAGATGATGCTGGCAGAGGAAATCGAACGACAGGCTGCACGCAACTCGCACGCGGTGCTCGATATGACCGCCATCCTGTTGAATGAACGTATGACGGCCAAACGATGGACAGGGATGGACGAACGGATGTCGCGCATCTTGGCTCGATACGAAACCGAATCTCATGGTGGAGTATGGCCACCGCCCACAGCGGTTCGTGAAGAGGAACCGGAATTGATTTTGTCGACGAACGACGAACATCCGACTTCGCCGTTGCAACCGATCAGCAGCACCCACGTGACTGCTTTTGTTCCGCCACCGCTACCATCACCAGCGCCGGAGGAAAAGAAAAAATCCATCCGTGTCAAAGTTAAGGGCAAGAAGAATCGAACCCATTAGGGAAGGAGACGAAGATGAGAAGACGATTTGGAACTACGCGACGAACGAAGAAGATCCGGTCACCCATCACGGTCAAAGCCAAGACCGCGAAGCGTGGCGGGCGTTGCGCCGCGTGTCGTGGTCGATACGAAGTCGGTGATCAGGTCACGTATGTGAAGGTTCGACGTCGGGCGTATCATACGGCATCATGTGTACCGATAAATGCCGGACAGATGCCTACTGCGACAGGACCGAATGCATCCGTGATCGGGCCGACGGCCGTTGTCGATGCCTTGTCAACTCGGTGGCCGGTCGGGGATGCGCGCTTGGTCGGACTCGCGGCATTGGAAAATGCCATGATCGTCACAGCCAAGACGTTCACCGAAGCGCAGTATGCTGAGTTCGACAAATCGTATCGTCGATATCAAGCATACAAGCAACACGTGCTTCGTCCGGCGAATGCAAACGAAGAAACGCAAGCGTACAAACTGGCGATGGTCGAGTTGGTCAAAGTCGTTTTCGGTGCTAAATAATTAGCACCAGATGGAGATGAGAACAATGTCAAACAATTCCTTGATGCGTCGGATGGAACGGTCTCTTGAAATCAAGTCACTGAAGGATCTCGTGCGTGCGAAGACGAACGAGAATTCAGTATTGCTGATTGATGTGTCCAGTTCGATGAATGCCCACATGCGCAACGGTAAGACGCGCATCCAGGGTCTACGTGAAGTCGTGACTGGTCTTCAAGCAAAGAAACCGACCACGATGATTGCGTTCGGTTTGAATCCGAACCGAGCGTCGTATGATTCCACCGGTCTTGAGCACGATGCATCGTGGCTGGAAGGGAAGGACGTCGACTTCGTGGATACGGTACCAGATGCCTACGGCGGTACTCCATTGGCCAAAGCCATTGACATGGCAGGTGAAAATGGATTTGGTCGTGTCGTGGTCATCTCTGACGGTGAACCAAATCCATATCCCAGTCCAATGGATGCGGCGCGACGATTCGGTGGACGTATCGATGTCATCTTCGTTGGCGATCCGGGTGATCCGGGATCGAAGTTTCTTGACGAACTTGCTAAGACCACTGGTGGTCAACGATTCGAAGGTGATCTGTCCGATGTGAAAGAAATCACCGGTGCGGTCATTGGGTTGCTCGGTGGCGAAGTGCTCGAACAGGCCGATGAAGACGAGGACGATGATGATGAAGATGAAGAAGACGACGAGGATGATGAGGACGAGGACGACGAGGAAGACGACGCGTAGTTGGACATGCGTGAGGATCTGAACAACCATCGTCGTGATAATGTTGGCAATCTCGTGATCAACTACGGTCGTCGATACCTCGGAGAATGACGAAGATGAGACTTCTCGGAACACTGTTCAAGGCGATTCGGATTTACAAAGACATGCGTGCGGTGGCGACGGGTCGGGTTCACAAACGTATCTACAATCGTATGGTCGGTCGAACGGCTGGTCGTGTCACTCGGAAACTTTTCTGGAGATGAAGATGAGAACACCCACAGTTGAGAACTTCAAAGAACACGTGCGACAGATGTCCGAAGCGTTTCGTATCGGCGTAGTATACGACAACGCATTGCGACCAGAACAAGCCTCGGCGATCACATTGCATTTATCAATGCTGGATAGTTGTCTTGACATTCCCAGTCGAGTCGTTCATGCGGCACCGATCTTAGACGAGACCGGTTATGTGATTGTGATGCACGAGTTCGGTCACCATCTGGCGCCGAACGGATACTGTGCATTATCGAAACCAAAACCCGGTTGTCATCCGCGTGAACTATACGAATATCTGGCAGCTAAACTCACGCAGGAAGAAGCGGCATGGGACTGGGCTCAGTACTATGTCACCCAGATGTTCCCTTGGACGACGGCCATGGAACAAGTCAAACAGTACGGATTCGAGAGTTATCAGGTCGCACGATTCACCGGCGGACGAGCTGTGCGATGGCAGGAGGTCAGACGATGAGCGAGGCACTGAAACTTCATCTGACAGTGGACGAGAACGGTGTCGTGACCGCGTGGCCGAATCTACAAATGGCAGTAGACAAAAAAGTTCCACACCATGTCAATGTGTGTATGAACTTGACTGCGAATCAATGGCGCCAGTTGACCACGGCCGCACGACTGTCGCGATCTAAGAAAGAGGAACGCACGACCGATGAGGGACCGCGTGATCGTCGGTCTCGAAAGCAAATTCCTGGGGATGACCGGTTGGACTAAGGAGAGCAACCATGAGAGTGAAAGTATTCACTGTGCGTGTCACTGTCGACGACCAGAACGGTCATGTGCCGTCTGACGATGACATCATTGCCCAACTCAAAGAGTCGGTTGTGGATGAAGCCGGGAGCAACCAGAATCTAGAGTACGGGATCCACGATGTAGAAGTACATTTGAAATACGAACATGACTTCGCGGAACGGACAGTTCGGTGAAACTTAAGATGAACAAGGAGACGAAGATGGAGACGACACTGTACCACCGACGCAAGGACGGACGAGTCAAGATCTGGATGTGCCAACGCAACGGCAATCATGTATCCCAGTCGTGGGGTGAAGTGGACGGTAAGATTCAGACGACCACCCATGTGGTGAAAGGCAACGATCGGCGAACCGCCGACGAGCGGGCGCAACATCGATTCAACCGATTGATCGAACACCGCCAGCGCAAGGGCTGGGTGCCAAACTACGCCAAGATCGCGGACACGGTCCATCTCAAAGACAACGAGATGAACTTCGATCAACTGCCACGACACTTCGCTCCGGCTAAGCCGATCAAAAAATTCTCGATGAAGGACCTGCACAAATGGGACACGGCCGGTCTCTTGTTCATCGAACGAAAATACGACGGCATGCGACATCGCATTGTGTCCGACAGTCGAGGTCGTATCAGAATCTACAGCAGCAGCAACGCCGATGTGACTGACGTGCTCGCGCCCTTGGTCACCGGACTCGTCCTGCCGAAGAAGACGTTGTTGGACGTGGAGCTCGTTGTGCTGAATCGCGACGGTAGCGATTCGTTCAAGGACGTATCCAGCATAGCACGATCATTGCCGGCTCGCGCCCATAAACAGATTGCGGCCTTGCAAAAAGCCGGTAAGCGAGTTCAGCTGTTGGCATTCGATATACTGTTCGAGGCTGGATGCCCAACATACCGATTCGATCATCAGATACGACGCGGTGCTATGAATCGAATTCTGTCACGACCCGGCAGAGATCACGAAGTACTGTTGATCCCGATCTTGGACTTGACGTTTGACGAAGCGAAGACGGTTGTCGGTCAACAAGGATGGGAAGGGTTGGTGGTCTGGCGACGGGATCAGGCCACGGTTGTCCGGATGAACGGATCGCCTGATCGATGCAACTGTTGGAAGGTGAAATTCGTCAAGGAAGAAGACGTCGTCGCGACTGGATACGAACTGGGTCGCGGCCGCAATGCCAAAGTCGTTGGTAAACTCAAGGTCGCTGAACGTCGTGGATCATCAATGCTGTCGATGGGCAAATGCGGTACCGGTCTTAGCGACAAGGACCGAGAGGAGGCATTGCGGTGGAAGTACCCATGTGTGATCCAGATCGAGTACGACAGCAAGACGTCGAAGGGATTTCGGTTCCCGGTATTCATTCGGAAGCGCGACGACAAGAAGGTCACGGACGTGTAACTGTGTATCATCTCCATTATTGGATCGCAGTGTTATACGACAACGATGTATCGGTTGGATGGATCTGTTCCGACCACCAGTACGTTCGGCATTTGTCGTTGAAGGACTGTCGTATTGACTGGTGGATGTGGCCGGGGGCGCACAGCCCGTTGGGGCCGGGGGACGGCAACCGGGCCGGGGGGCCGGGCCGGGGGGCCGAACAGCAAGGAAGGGCTCCTAGCGGGCCAGGGGGCCAAACCTGTGCGAGGTTCGCCGGGGATTCTTGGACCAATTCCGGCCCCCTGGCCGGGGGCCAAAACCCGACGGAAACGGGACCGGGGGGCCGGTGCTAAGACTGGTCGTCGGCCATCGGTGTGGTCGACGAAATGGACGGATGGATCCGGATCTGGTAGTGCTGCGATTGAAATGCGGACACATCACCGCGCAGCAACGGATGGGACGGATACCGTTACGAATCCATTGTGGACTATGTACGTTTCATAATAAGGAGCGTGATGCGAAAGACCAACGACGAGCAGTGAAGCGCGCCAAGAGAGAAACTCGGAAACGGAAAATGCTACTTCGTGTGGAGGAAGAAATGGTGAAGAAAGCAACGAGCAAGGTTGTGAAGAAAAAGGATTTGAAGAAAAAGAAGGTGAAGATGAAGCCGGGACGCAAGTGGGTGATGCCGCCGGAGCTGGCACTGGAGAAAAATTCGATCGTCGCCGCGATGGTCGAGGCCTTCAAAGTCAATGACGGTATCATCGGCGAGAACAATCTCCTCTCCCTACTCGAGGAATCGTTCGAGGACGACGGCAAGAAAACGGTCAAGAAACAAATGCGAGCCGCACTACGCAACATGTCGCGGTCGGGTGTTATCGTCAAGGAGCGACTCTGGAAGAAGATGGAAGCCGAACGTGAAGACGAGGACGATGACGAGGAGGAGGACGACGACGAACCGAAGAAGAAAAAGAAGTCCAAGAAAGATGACGATGAGGAAGACGAGGACGAGGACAACGGCGACGACGAGGATGATGAGGACGAGGATGACGAGGAAGATGAACCGAAGAAAAAGAAGAACGTGATCAAGAAAAAGAAGACGACCAAGACCAAGAAGGTCAAGAAGACCAAGAAGCGTGGCAGAAATTAAACCGACGGAGGGGCGGTTGGCCGGAACCGTCCCGTCCCTTCGGATCAGGGAGCAGTCCCATGTTACAGACGGCAGAGGATAAGATCGTGAACACAACGTCGAGAATCCATGGAACGGTCAAGCGCACGTTTCCCAAGCGCGGATTCTTCTGGCTCGCAGGAGACGACGGCGAGGACTACTTCGGTCACCAGTCTAACATTCAGAATGGTGTCCCGATTACATCAACGTGGGTTGGACAACGATGTCAGTTCACTCCGAATCAGGGAACGGACAAAGGTCCATTTGCCACCGACATCGTGATGGAGCACGAAGCACGTCATGCGTAAACTCTATCCGCACCAGCGTCGTGCACTGGCCTACGCGATTCCACGATCGCGTATCTTCCTGGCGATGGAAATGCGTACAGGCAAGACACCGGTCACAATCCGGTGGGCCAAGGCACGAGGTCTGCGGCGGGTGTTGGTGGTCGCGCCACTGGACACACTCGGTGGGTGGGTCGAAGAACTTCAAGCCGAGAATGTACCGGACCATCGCATTCATTTATTATCGGAGGTGAAGAAACACCGTCGGTTACGTATCGTTCGAAAGCGCGGATGGCATCTCATTAACTATGAATACGTTCGTGCGCATCCAGAACTCTTGGATGTACTGGTCTTGGACACGGATGGTGTGGTGTGCGACGAGAGCACCCGCATTCGATCGCCCAAGGCCCAGATCACGAAGACCATGATGCGACACACTCGGGCCGAGCATCGGGCCTTGCTGAGTGGATTACCCAACCCAGAGTCCGTGATGAATTGGTTCGAGCAGATGCGGTTTATGAACGGAGACTTGCTCGGCTATACGAACTACTGGGCATTCAGACAAACCATGTTTCGTCAACGATGGCCGGGCAGTTGGGAGTGGGTACCGAAACGCGGCGCCATGGAGAAAATCAAACAGGAGGTGCATCGTCATGTGTTTGTGTTGACGGCCAAGCAAGCCGGCATGGGATCGAAACACGTGTACGAGAAACGGTACGTCGAGATGAATCGAATTCAACACCAGATGACAAAATCGATTATCAAAGACTTCGCCTATGGAGACGTCGAAACGAAATGGTCGCCGGTTCAACAGACATGGCTGGCGCGACTGGCCGGTGGATTCGATCCAGATGCGGAACTCATCTCGGACGCCAAACTAAAATCATTGCTCGGGATCTTGAAGGAGGACCTTCCGAAGCGAGCGCAGCTGGTCGTATGGGCGCGGTTCAGAGCCGAGATCCGCGCCATCAAAGAGTTTCTAAACCATCGTAAGATTCGAACCGTGTCGATGACCGGAGTCACACCACGACACACCAGACGATTGCGAATCAAACGATTTCGAGATGGACGATATCGTGTTATTGTGATTCAAGCCAGGCTCGGCATGTTTGGATTGAATCTCTCGTCTGCAGATGTGGACGTCTATTATAGCAACATGTGGGACAACGAAGTGCGATCGCAGTGCGAGAAACGCATCGAACATCTGACAAAGAAGCGGCCGCTGTTACATATCGATTTAATGACACGAGGCAGTACTGATGAAGAGGTGGTCCCACGACTTAAAGAGAAAAAGATTCACGCCCGAGCATTCAATCTCAGAATCCAGAAAGGACTCATTGACCGATGGCGACGAATCTTCCCAACCGATAAAGTCGCATAGATGTAACTATCGAGAACGACGTGGGTCGGAATGGGATGTAGAGTATCGACGGTGTAAACGATTGGCTGGTCACGACGGTCCGCATGTCATGGCCGAATGGCACAAATAAGGGAGACGAGGATGAGAGTCGATGATGCGTTGCGATTAGCCAGAGCACTGAGTGGTTTGATTCAAGTAATTGTTAATAAAGACCCATATCACAATATCCGAGAATGGGAACAAGAACTTGCAAACGTTATAGCGACGATCACTCCAGGATAAATGAAGAAGGAGATGAAGATGAGCAAAGATCAGTTGATGCGTGAGATCATGCTAGAGGTCGCTTGTGCGATCTCACGATACGGCAACACCATCCGTGGCGCGAACATGCATGTCCACGTTGCTGAGTTGAATGGCAAGAAGATCGTGGTAGGTGCCGAAGATTCGAGTTCACTGGATGGTCCGTTCGATATGGTAGTACAGATCAAACTTTGGGCAAGGAGATGAAGATGAAAATTGAACACGAGATTCATAGATCAGATCCGCCGCCTCCACCACCACCGCCAACGATTGAAATGCGATTTACCTTCTCTGTAGAGGAAGCGCGTCGATTTCAAGAAATGATGGAGCACCACGAGCAGCATGCACTGATGTACAACGGCGATTCCGCGATGAAAAAGATGGCACGCGATATCTCGGACAAAGTCTGGACAGCGATCAATGATGCCGGTTATTTAATCAGGAGATGAAGATGAGGAGAAATCCGAAAGTGCAAAAAGCTGGCGTCCGGCAACGACCGAAACATCGATATTCGTATTACACAGCTAAGGCAGGTATTCAAGTTAGTCCAGCAGTGAAACAAGGACTGGCTGAAATTGCCGCATACGAAGGTCGTACACTATGGTGGGTGGTTTCCGAGGTGTTTCGATTCTACTTCGGACTCAAAGACGACACACCGGTGGCCGCGGAAAATCGAACGAAGATTCGACGAGTGAAGTGAAAATCAAACGAAGAATCAAACTCTATCGATGTTTGTGTCCGGGGTGTCGCAACACGAACGCCATACCTCGATTCACTTGCTTCGACTGTTTTTTATATTGCGATCCGGATGTGAATCTCTGGGCCGCAAGTCATTCGATCAAGATACGAATCAGAAGGAGACGGAGATGATAGTTATGGACCCGGGTCATCGATACGCTTTGGACTTACTTGATAGTAGAGATCCAGACCTTCATCAAGAACTGATATTCGTCAAACGAGAGGGGCCGGGATATCCGAAAAACAAAGGACATCATCCCGGAACAAATCTCCAAGAGGTCTTGCGTGCGTGTATCGACCGAATGAAGTATCTCAATAGTCAAATTCCTGATGAGAGAAACCCAATAGTAATTTACCATCTACGTCGTGCGATCAGACTATTGGAGGAACGAGCAGCCGATCGTCACGACCGAATACTTTTGCTCGACGATATGATGCATATCGAAGACCGTCCAACATGCTCGAAGTGTCGTCACATCGGATGTGTAGGGGAGTGTCATTCATAGGAGGAGAAAATGGATCTACAAAAGTTTCAAGAGATCAATGTTCGTCGCGGTCGAGCATGGCATGGAGGTAGTCTCCATCAATGGACTCTGCTTGAATGGGCTGGAGCTATGTGCGGTGAAGCCGGGGAGGCTGCGAACTATGCGAAAAAGATTCGTCGACTGCAACAACGACTGCCAAATAAAGAAGCCGGTCTCGACATCACAGACCATGCACGATTGCATGTCGGGTGCGCAAAAGAAGTAGCAGATGCAATCATCTACGGTCTTTTGCTTCTGGCTGCATTAGACATGGATGCGGTACAAGTGATCGCCGACGTCTTCGATCAGAAATCAATTGAATACGGGTTCGCTGAGCGCGCCCCAAGGAGCTAATCTCATGGTCATTTTGCTCGTTGCCCAGATGATCGTCTCATCGTCTGCACCATCACTCTCGCCGGAAGAGGCTGTCCGGGTGTTGCGATCGTCTCATTCAATCGTAGACCGAACCGGTGCAAAAGGATTCGATAAAACTGAATCATCGACAGAGGTTATCGCACATGATCGTTGGTGGCCATTCGATGGCCCACCGCCCAAGCCACCGTCGTACTACGACCCGCCATGGAGCGTCACGACTCCATTCCCATATCCACGTTACGATATTGTTCTTCAAGATCAAGGAGATCCCAATGGCAATCTCTCGCGCAGAAATCTGGGTGCGATTCGCAACAGTGGGCCTCACACTCAAGGGTCCATCCGCATTCAGCAACACGGAGGACCTGAGCAACATATCGCTACTGGCCAACCGCATGGTGGCGGAGTTCGAGAAACACTTCGTCGCGACCGACAATGACCACCAATATGGTTGGCAAACTCGAGAAGAATCGACTGCTGGCAATCGACCCGGGTCTCAATAGTATGGGATGGGCGTATTGGAATCGACTCCCAAACGTCCTTCCAACTGAAGTTGGGTTACTGCACGCACCCAGAAAAATGTCATTGACTGAACGTGCTCTATGGTTGGCGTGGCGGCTCGATGAATATTTGGATCTTTGTCGTGGTGCAGGTATACACGTCGTATGCGAGTATCCTGCATATCATGGACCGACTGCCATGCGTGGGTGGGTGACAGGCGATCTTCAGAAATTGACTTTTCTGGTAGGCGTCCTCGCAGGATACTTCGAATCGTCAGAGTTTGAACCGGTGACGCCCAATACATGGAAAGGTCAATTGCCAAAGGATGTCGTCATTCGTCGCTTGCAGAAAAAGTTCGGGCCGGGGGCCACCCAGGAGTGGGAGAAGGATGTCTGGGACGCGGTTGGCATCGGTTTGTGGCGTCTCGGACAGTTTTAGATTAGATCGGAGCTGACCATGCAAGTGTTCGGATACGTTATCTATTGGTGCCCTCTGTGCCGGATGTATCACGTTGATACCGTCATCGAGTTTCATAACGCGGTACCGTATCATCGATCGTCTACCGGCGAATTGCACAAAGTTGAAAAGTCGGACACACCGTATTGGATGCGGAACTAGGAGGGACATCATGGAATGGGGTCTCTACGAAAAGATCGAAGGCAAGACCGGTGTCGGGATGCTCTATCAGTTTGTCGGTGTGTCACGCCACCACACCACCAGCGAGGAATGTGTTGTCTACATTCCGTTGCGTATCGATCCGTCATGGGATGGAGTTCGATTCTGCCATCTCGAGCGGCCCCTATTCGAGAAGAAATTTAAGTTTGTCAGTGAAGGCTTACCGAAAAAATAAAAAGGAGCCACCACCATGGCCAAGTCCGCTGCAACAAAGACCGTTGGGACGAACGTGGAGTACGTAATCGAAGGAGATATTCTCACCATCAAAGTCGATCTATCCGAAAAGGGGTCACCATCGAACTCCGGCAAAACATTTATTCTTGCCAGCACCGGTGGCAACAAAAACATCGGCGATGTGTTCATTGGTCTGAACGTCTATCGTTACGCCGACAAGAAGAAAAAGAAGGATAAATGATGTGGGTCATCGACATCGTCGTGTGTTGGTTCTTCGGCCACGACACACAGTGGAGACGGAAGGACAACGGACGATGGGAGAAACGATGCAATCGATGTGACGAGGTACTGCGACAATGAGGATCAAAGTCGCGCGGATCATTCCAATGACGGAAGTCTCATCTCAGTTCTACTCACCAGAACGGGATGGGGTGACCTTTAGCATCCTCAACACATTTCGTCAATGTCGGGAGAAGGCTCGACTGGTGTTGAATGGATGGACGTCGTCGCAGAGTAGTTTGGGCACTGTATTTGGAACCTTGGTCCATGGAGTGAACCAATACATTTACGATGACGTACGTCGTCGGCGGATTCGATCGCTTCCGAGTAAGGAGTACATCCACAAAGCCTGTCGTGTCATCGAGACTCAATGGAAGAAAGAAAACCCAAAAGCCGATGCGGATTCACTTCAGTATCTCGAGTTCTCCATGATCCTGCTCGAAGCGATCATGCCAGTCTACTTCAGATACTGGAAACGGGATTTTGATTTAGTATGGAAACAGGTCGAAACAGAATTCAAATGGCCCTACACCGTTCGTATGCCCGACGGTCGAATAAAGAAAACCTTTCTCCGTGGTAAGATTGATGGGTCGTTTGGTCAGAAGAAACGACGGGCGACACTGTTTGAAACGAAAACGAAGTCCCGACTAGGCGAGCATGGTGAGAGCAACCTGGCCGATATTCTGCCGCATGAGTTGCAGGTCAACATCTACTTACTGTATCTGATGTGGTTGACGAGAAAAGTTCCGGCTGGTGTGCTCTACAACATTGTTCGACGACCGGGACTGAGGCAAAAGAAAAAGGAGTCTGTGTTTTCGTATGCCCAGCGAGTGGCAGCGGATATCGAGAAACGTCCAGAGTATTATTTCATTCGGATGCAGATGATCGTGTCGAAGAAAGACTTGGACAAGCAGGAAGGAGAGATTCAAGATCTGATCTCTGACTTTATCTTGTGGTGGAATGGACACGCGGGTCACTACAAGAATTCAGATCAGTGTGAAAACAAGTTCGGTGTCTGCGGATTCCTTCCCATTTGCGCCCGCGGTGATTACACTGGCTTCTATCGTCGTGAGAAAGTCTTTCGTGAGTTGACCGATGAACTATAATCCGTGGTCTGTCGGTGCATTGAAGCGTTGGCAAGATCCTGCGTATCGTCGCAAGATGTCCAAACGACGAGGCATGACTGGCAAAGTCCACTCCACAGAAACCAGGAGGAAGATTTCCGAGTCGCATAAACGAAATGATGTTAGACCGAGACCGTCGCGTGGTGCACGAATCCTGAAACGACTACTCGGTCGTGGATGAACTATGAGCAATACGGTTGATGTTACGGTAACCTGTCTCACGTGCAAATCTCCGATGGAAATGGCACCGAATGGCCTTCGCATGTTCGCATGTATGGACTGTGGGTGTTCCGTTGAAGTGACGGTGGTGTCGCGTGCAACTGATATGGCTACTGATCGGCAACATCGGACGACGATTCGTGGAGATATCCGATCGACATACCCATCCAACGAAGTCATTGATCGACGAGATCACAAAACTCACACAAACGAACTTGATGTCGGAGATCGAGTTCAGGCGCCGCCATGGCCAGGCGAACCAACTCGTCTTGGAACTGTTACCGAACGTTACGAATCGCGACGGACGGGCACAGGTGACTTTTATTATCTCTATGCCGTCCGTTGGGATAATACCGGTACGATTGAGCGAGGACATCTTCGTATCGGACTCGCACGAGTAATCGTGTTACCGCCGATTATAATTTCCTGACGCGAAATGAAACGGTTGACACGATCGCAACAGCGGCTGTTGATGGAGATGGCGGACACCAAACGGGTGATCCTCGTCCAACGATATAATCAGCAGACGACAAAGTTGCGATTCTCGATCAATGCATTTCCTATTCGAACGATTCGTGCAAAAACGATCGCTCAGTTGACTCGACGAGGCTACTTAGAATTGAACAAACGAGGCTACTTTGTACTGACCACCAAGGGGATGCTGATCGCGTCTCTTTACAAGGAGAAACGAAGATGAAGATAATAGTAATCGGAGGTGGATACATTGGACAGTTGGTACAACTGGCAGTTCCGTCGGTTCGCATACTGGACTGGCGTAAGACCCCACCAGCGGATTATCTCGAATCTCGAATTGGACCGCAGTACCTATGGGAACCAATCCCGGGGATCAAATCAACTTCATTTGAGGTTATTACATTGGTGGACGGAAAGGAGCCCACCGAGAAATCAATTCTGGCGTACAAGCAGAAGATCGGAAAAGAACACGACGGTGGTAACTGGGGTCTTCAGTTCCAGCACAAGACCGTCGGTTGGTTTTCTCGATTACCAGTACCGTTCATTGAATACAACCGACGAGTTGTTGGTATCGATATCATGGCGAAAACCATTGACGCAGAGGACTCACCCGGCCACGGCGAACGAATTAACTATGACATGATTGTCAGCACGATTCCGTTGGATGCGTTGCTCAAGATGATGTCGGTCGGACCGTTTGGTGTCCCGTCCATGGCAAAAATGCAATTCAAGAACAATCCGATCTTCATGCGCATCCAGACACCGGATCGAGCGCGCAACGAGATGGTACTGAATTACATTTCAGATCCTTCAACACCAGAGTATCGTGTCACGGTATTTAAAGATCGTGAGTACCGTGAGTCGCTCACTGAATTTGTTGGAGCGGACATGTCGACGGTTCGTCGGTTGATACCCGGCAAGATCCATCCAAATCCCCATGCCGAATATATCGTACGCGAACTCGCGTCATGTCATGTGTACTGCTTCGGTCGATTTGCGACATGGTCACCGGATGAATTGGCGCACGAGACGTGGCGGCATATCGTCAGTTGGAAGGAGGCGATGGGCTTGTGAGTCTCAAAGATTTACTAGACGATCAACGAGCATTCAATAAACTGATTTGGTCGCCAGAAGGCAAATCCGACACCGACCGAGCGGAACGTCTACGGGTGCTGTTCACTGGAATGGTAGAAGAGAGTGTTGAGTTTATTCGGACGTACGAGTACAAAACTCATCGGCGATCGAGCGGTCACTTACCGAATGTTGCTCACTCACATTCTGAACTCATCGACATGCTCAAGTATTGGTTGTCGATGGCTGATCTCGCCGATTTCCCGATTGACAAAATCGAAGAATTCTACCACGCCAAAAGTCGTGTCGTCCAGTATCGATACCAAGAAGAATTCCTCAACCAGATTGACCGACCTTCCGTGGTCGTCGATATCGATCAGGTCCTCGCAGATTATGTCACCGGTATTTGCCGTTGGACACGCGAATGGGGTACTTCCATATTGAAACTCTCGCCATCGGAGTCAATACGATTTAACGCCACGGTATTGGATTTGATGTCGAAAGGGCAGTTTGTTGACCACAAGTCATTGAATATCTCCATCGAACAATGGCGACTGATCAAACATTACTTTAGAGTGAACGGCGGCAAGCTGACGCTGCCGGTATTTCTGGACGCAAAGCCGTTTCTAGAATGGTGCCGGGCGAATGGGTGGTTGATCATTTTAGTTACGTCGCGACCATTTGATCAATACCCGAATCTATTCGCCGACACCATCACATGGTTGGAGTCCAATCATCTACCGTTCGATTACTTGTGGTGGGCGAGCAACAAGGCACGTCGATTGGAAGAGGCGCACGTCGCGATGATCTCGCAGATCGTCTTCGCAGTTGACGACATTCTAGATTTCGTAGAACAGTTTCGTAGTCGGTCGATCAAGACGTATCATCTAGATCGATTCGCGAAAGTCAATGATAGACGGACTCTTCAAGTCGATTCACTCGCTGCACTCATGGCCTTTGAAGGTCAGAAACTACGGTTCAATACACCTAAGCAAGTCATTGACCGAAACGATCGAAATACGGCAGGGCAGCACTACATGATTCCACCAACCGAAGACGTTTAATAAGGAGACGAAGATGGCAGACTATGCAGACGCGAAACATCGAGACCATGCAATCCACACCGGCGAGGAACCACGAAATGAGATTACTTATGGACCTGAGAGTCTGTCGGTAACACTTGATCGATGGGGGCCGGTCGAGAATTTGTTCACCTCAATGTACGACGCCTTACAAGCAAACTGGGGTGAACATCCATCACGAACTATCGATCGTGTCGAAGACGTCGGTGCGAGCGACAGTCGTGTTCCAAGTATCAACTGTTGCGACTTGGATTTTTTTCATACGACCGGTTGGTCACGTCTCTACGAACACGAACGTGACTACGTTGAATCCTGCTTCGCCGGCAAGACACTCCAGCAAGTTTTGGAAGGTGTCACATTCGACTTTTGCATTGATGGAGTCTCGCGTGCGTTCACTCACCAGAATGTCCGGACGCGTCTTGGGGCCGGGTTCATGCAGCACGGCGGACGGGACAACGACTGGCGTCATCGCGCATGGACAATGCCGGAGACGATGCGTCGGATGTGTGAGGTACGGGACGGCGACCGTCCGGGTGACCCAAATCCGACTGGATCTGAATTGTTGGATGCGATGAGTCTGAAGCACTGCATCACAGATTGGAAACCGATCGATGCGGTTGTTCGTAGTAAGCATACCATTCGTGAAACGATTGAAGAACACATCATGAACGGTCGGCGACTCTATGCCGCACTCGTCGATGCCGGCATTCCGTGGCAAGACGCGCGACGAGTATTGTTCATGGGGATGCAGACATACATCCACGATCAATACAATTATCTTGCACTTCAGGGTGTGCTGGCCAATCGTCTCGAACACATCATGGACTGGGAATTCAATTGCGTCGCGCAGCTGATGTTGCGTGAGGTGAAGATGAAGTGTCCGCCGCTTATCTCGAAGTATCTCGGGTCCCATTCCGACAAAGCCAAGGCGGCGAAGTTCGCTGGTCTCGAATCCTGGCCACCGGATCGCAAGTATCCGTCGCCATATGATGACTGCGAGGTATGCGGTCATGCCGGAGCCATGCACATTCGAAAAGAAAAGGTGATGGTGCTCGGAGACTGGATATGCACCGAATGCGAACGTGAAAACAACATGGCCAAGGTCGCACCGATGCATCGATACGCTCCCAAGGACCGTCTCACACGGCAACACCGGCCGGAGCAGATGCCGTTTTTCGTACTACATCCGGACAGCATGGCCGGCGGACCGATCGTATGGATTCCGACCAACGGTCAATATCCCTGGGATGTGATCATGGCCAAATTCAAAAGTAGCATTCAGAACGAAACTCTTCTTCGAAGACTCGTTTGCGATCAGGTAGGGTGTCACGAGAACAATGTTTCTCGAGAGGCTGATCTGGTCAATGATTTGGGCTTCGATGAACTTGACTTCCTTGAAGTCGGTATGACATTCGAAGAAGCATTCGGAATTACGATTCCCGATGACGATCTCGAAAAATTCAAAACCTTCGGGGACATCGTCGACTATATCGAACAAAGACTTGCCGCGAAGGAAAAAGCAAAATGAGCTGGGATGAGCATGAACGAAATTATATCGACTATCTCGGTCGACGAGATGGCGAATTCTTTGGAGGTGAATTTGGACGAGCTTTAGTAGACAACCCAATTCTGTTCGAGAAGAATGATCCACTGAATGGAACCGGACTGTTCAGATGCGACCGACCTAACATCCGGAGATCGAGAGTGAGTATCATGGCAAAGAAGACGAAGAAGAACGGTAACGGCAAGGGTGCCAAGATGAAGAAGATGACTGGTGCAGACAAACGTCGACTGAAGAAGGAGCAACGACGTACCGCGAAGCGAGAGAAGAAGATCGCGAAGCTGGAGAAGAAGCGTGACATCCTCCAAGCGAAGATCGACAAACTGAAGGACGACGAGTAACGTCTGTCGCGGTCGGGAGGGGGCGCCACCACGCGGCCCCCGACCGTCTGACAGGAGAGATGAAATGCCGTATCAGGACGTATGGGTGCGTGGGCAGATACAAGCGCGCGGCTCACGTGGGTGCAAGGCACGGTACAGAATCATTAAAACGGTAGCTGAGAAATTCCAGCGGCCGTTCTCCGTGCTTGATCTTGGTGCGAACCAAGGCTACTTCGGATTCCGATTGGCATCAGATTTCAAAGCTACAGTAGTCATGGTCGACGGCCAAGAGGATCTGATTCAGAATTGCATCGCCAACGATATGCCGCGGGTAATCGGCATCAAGAAACGTCTCACGATTGAAGAACTGGAAACCTGGTCCGGCAGTGAACATTTTGATTTGGTGCTATGCCTCAACATGTTGCATCACTTCAAATACGATCATCGACGAGCCGCTGATGCCGTATTGAATTTCGGAGAGCATGTTATCATCGAGACCCCAGCACTCAACGAGACTAATGTCTATAACGCCGACGGAGCACACGATCTCCTTCGTTACTTCAAGACGATGAAGCGAACGAAACTTGGTACGGCACCGAGCTTCGCATCCAAAGAGATCATTCGACCTATCTATTACTTTCATCGACCCAAGACTCGTCTGACTATCAGCTATCATAAACCGTCCCGCAAGCACGAAGCCAAACCGAATAAACATCACATCCATTCCGATTTCAAACGGAAATACATTTCCATCCCGATCAAGAAAGATACTCATGATTGGATTCACGGAATGAATCTTCAGAACTTCCGTGTCCTCGGCGGTGGCTATCCGTCGAAGGAAAGACTCATTCCCATGATTCGAAAATGTGTCAACTATTTCAACCGTGATCAAGGACGACATGGAGATGTACGACCATGGAATTTCATTCTTCTCGGCCATCGAGTTGAACTGATCGATCACACTGATCGACGCAATGTCCATCAAGACGACAAAGGTCTTGTGAAAACGATCAAGATGATTCGTGAGATGAAACGATGAAGATTAGTCTGAAACCTCGATATGCGGTACTCATCCCCAGCAAGGGGCGACCGGACATCTTGATGAAGACACTGGAGAGACAATCATTTTTGAATCGCATGAGCACCTTCATTCGTGTACACGAACACGAACGCAAGATGTATGCGCGAGTCCGCGATCGGTTTCGAGGTATCACCTGGTTCACTTCAACGAACTCATCGGACAACGGATGTATCGCTCGAGAGGAGTTGCGGAAATTTGCAACTGACTGGGGAGTCAAACGGTACGTTCCTACAGACGACAACGCTCGGTACTCAGAAGAGAGTCTGGAGACTCTCGTCCGGGCTTCCTTTATATATCCTCACCAACCATGCATCGTCTCCGGCTTCCATGGCACCGCACCGCACTTTGATTCGGCGAAGATTCGAAAGGCGAAAGCATATGGTGGTCTACACTTCTACGAAAAGTGGGGTGCGATCTTCTGGTGTATCCCCCACGAGATCTACTCCCAGATGTCGTATCCTCCTGATGGCGGACGGATGGACGATCGATTCGTTTCTCTGGCAGGACTCCGAATGGGATGCACTCATTGGGTAGTGTGCATAGAAGCTCCATTCACCAAACCCACCGGCCAACGGGGCGGATACAGCGCCGCTCATCGTACCAAGATGATGGGACAGAGCGTAGTGCGATTGGCGCAGGACTATCCTGAATACATGGAGAAGATCACGATTTCGTTTCCTTGGCAGAAGATCCTGGAGAAGGCGAGGCAAAAATGAAGTGGTGGTGGGAGTACTATGGATGGGAAGCAGACGAAGCCAACGAACGATTTTACTTTTGGCGATTCGTCATTACCGTTTTGTTGATCGTTGAGTTTCTCTATTACCATACACGAGGATGTCAATGAACAAGGACTTGAAATTCCACCCCATCACCGGTCGCATTATCCAAGATCAACCGATTCCGTTATGGTTCTTCACGAAGACCGGGACGGTGCGGGTTCCCAAAGATTGACTAAGAACGAATTACTAAATTACTTCATCCAACAGGTCACCATGTCGTGGCCAGAAGAGGAGATGGAAAAGGAGGCCACATCGAATGACGTGGCACACATGATGTTCATCCTGACAGTTCTGATAAGAGCATTTCACGACGGAGGTCGCTGATGGAGAAGATGGATGCAAAGTACGAAGGAGTCATTCGCAAAGTCAAGGACGGGAGTATCTTACCCGACACCCAATGGATCGTGTTCGACGTGAAGGACGACGCCTTCTGGAAGACCTTGCCGACGTATCGTCTCAACTGCGGTATTCTGGGAGCAGACTCCCAACAGATGGCCGCAGTGGATCGTATGATTCGACGAGTGATGAAGTGGCGCGAAGAAAATCCGGACAAATGCAAGGTGCCGGACGCCAAGGGAGAGAAATTGTTGGACGTCGAAGGAGGTACACGTGGCAGTAGTGAAGAAGAAAAGGCCTGACGACAAAGTGAAGAAAAGCAAGGCAACCAAATCATCATCTGACGACTAGGATTTCGAATTGCCAACGGAACGATCCAAACCAAGTGAATCACTCGGTGATTACACGTGGCTCATCTTCGGTGAGAAAAAGATCGGCAAGACTACGCTCACTGCCCAGATGGGCGAAGTCTTGCATGCGTTAACTGAACCCGGTGGCAAAGCACTGAGCTTGTATCCGGCCAAGATCGACAGCTGGAGAAAGTTTCGTAAGATGGTTCGCAAGTTAAAGAAGGACAAGCAATACGATACTGTTGTTCTTGACATTTGCGATCCACTGTACGGTATGGCTGAGGATTACACCTGCGAGAAACTTGCCATTCCTGATCTTGCCGCCGAGGACTGGGGTAAGGGATGGCGTGAGCATCGCAAGGAATTTGAACGAGAGATCCGCGGACTTCTCAACTTGGGCAAGGGTGTCGTGTTCATTTCACATGCCCAGGAGCAGGAGATCGAAACACGAGACGGCAAGACGTACGACCGAGTTATGCCAACGATGCACAAGCGAATGCGTGAACTGATTGAGGGCATTGTCGATGTCTGGGCGTACTATGGATACGACGGCAAGCGTCGCGTCCTGCAGATTCTGGGTGATGATCACGTCTCGGCCGGGCATCGGTTAGAAGGTCGATTTCAAACACCAGACGGTCGGCCGCTTCGGATCATTGACATGGGCAGATCTGCCGCAGAAGCCTATGAGAACATCGTGTCGGCATTCAACAATGAATACGTCCCCACAAAGAATCGTGATGTGGACGAGGAGGAGGTCGTAAAAAAGAAGAAGAGGAAGAAGAAAAAGTTTCGGATCGGTCAGTCATCGTAACGTGCGTTTTCGTAGGAGGCAAATGTGAAGAAAAAGAAGAAGGGCACGAAACGTGGTAGAGGCAAGAGTGTCGACTTCGGCAGATACCTTCGTGGTCTGAATCGTCATCTTGACAAGGCCAAGGAGACCGCCGCGTCATCCACTGGATTCGAAGAGTACGACGACGGTCGGTATCTCATGCGAGCCGTCGACGCTCAGATCGGGGTATCAAAGAGCGACCGAGTGCAAGTCATCATCACCTGGAAGTTCATGAAGGGTGATTACAAAGGAAAGGAGAAGCGAGATTTCGAAGGTTTGACAGAAGACCATCTGCCGTATCTTCTTCGCAAGTTGGAGCAAATGGGCTACGACACGTCGGATCTCGATGACCTCGAAGACGAACTCCAACAGATCCTCGATGACATCAAGAAGACGAAACCGAAGTGCAAGGTCCGCCTGAAGACCAAGGGCGAATTCCAGAACGTTTACGTCGACAGTCTCATCGGCGATGATGATGAAGACGACGAAGAAGAATCCGACGAAGAAGAATCCGACGAAGAAGAATCCGACGAGGAGGACGAGGACGACGAGGAGGACGAGGACGAGGAAGACGAGCCCAAGAAGAAAAAGAAAAAGAGCAAGAAAGCCGACGATGAGGATGAAGAAGAAGACGAAGATGACGAGGACGATGATGATGAAGACGAAGATGATGACAAAGAAGACGAGGACGAAGAAGACGAGGACGAAGAAGAAGAGGAGGACGAACCCAAGAAAAAGAAAGGAAAGAAAAAGAAATCGGATGACGACGATGAGGACGATGATGAAGATGAAGAAGATGACGAGGAAGAAGAAGTCGAAGATGAAGTCGATGTCGTCGTCGGATCCGTCGTCAAAGCCGAGACGAAGAAGTCCGGCAAGATCAAGGGTGAGGTCATCGAACTTTTCGAAGCCGAGGGCAAGGTTCTGATCAAGACAGACAAGGGCAAGAAGATCAAGATCAAGGCCGATGCCATTACCTCGGTTGAAGAATCCCCGGCATCGTCGGTCCCGAAGAAAAAGAAGAAGTTGAAAAAGTAGGACATCGTCCGTGGACCGGTCGTTCTCGGGAGCGGCCGGTCCCGCTTCATTATCATTAGGGAGACGAACATGACAGCAGAGTTAATGAGTCGCTTCGTAGAGACCTTTCTCCAAGATGCCAATCGACTACAATGGCGAAAGAACAAGGACTATCATCCGGATGATGTCGCATTCCTTGAGATCCTGCGTACGGCATGGGAGTGCGGCATCACGGTTGAACAAGATCTGTGGGCCAAGATCCGAAAACAATACGTGGCGCTTCGGTCATACGCACTGACTGGAATGCTGGAAAGTGAACCGCCACGTCAGCGCATGATCGACATCGCGGTATACATGGGCATGTTCGCGTTCTGGGATGCGAACAAGGTTTTGATCCTCCAGGAGGCAGCACAGTTCGTTCGTACACGAACTGAATGTACTAACACATTCATATGTATCGTGGAAACGACGACACTCTCGCACCAGCATCCGCACCATCATTTGGTTCGGTCGCCGGAGTCGTGTTGCGAACGATGTCAGTTCCTCGTGTGGCTCGAATGCAAAGTTGAACCATGCTAATCCGTGTCAAACGACACGGTCTGAACGTTCGAGGCAAACTCATCGCGTTCGACTGTGAAGCGACCGGAATGCTCCCATGGGGTGGCATGCGGCAGGTGCTGTATAATTTCGGTACCAAGAAGGATCCGATTCTGGAGCGACGCTGTATCGCTCCGGCTCGTGCATTCGTTTGGACATTTTGCGACCGAGACGGGAACACGGATTACTTGCGTACGAAGGTTGATCCGTATACCCGCGAAGTGAAATGGAATAAATCTGTCATCGGCCCAGTGGCCGAACTCTTGGATGACCCAGACGTGACCCTCGTGGGTCATAACCCGCGATACGACGTTCAGATGGCCGAGCAAGGTGGGATGCGGATACGGGCCAAGATCATTGACACGGGTATCCTCGCCCATATCGCAACAGCTGGAAATGAATTAACATACGCATTGAAGCAACTGGCCAAGCGTCGATTTGGCTATCCAGACGACGACGAAAAAGCCTTGCTCACAGAGATCAACAAACTACGTCATCAAGCCAAGCAAGATCAATGGTCATTTGCCACGAAAGCCTTTGCTGGGTCGAAGCCGGCCAAGGCCGACATGTGGATGACACGAGACGACGATTTACTAAAACCGTACGCCGTCGGTGATGTCATCCGCGCCATGATTCTGTACATGGCGTGGTGGGACGAAATTCAAAATGATAGTCGCTCTCGAGAGGTGTGCACACGTGAACACCAACTCTTCTGGGCGTTGAAAGACATGGAGGATATCGGCGTCCGGATCCATCGACCGCGTGTGAAATCACTCATAAAGTTTTATAACAATTATCGAAAGGAACAAGTCAAGATCGCCAGCGCCAACGGTGGGGCTGGTTTGAACTACAAATCCACTCCGCAGATGTCGAAGGTGCTCTACGAGATTCGTGGTCACCCACCAGTGTTTACGAAAACGTGGAACAAGAAACTCGGTCGAAACAATTATTCGCTCACTGGTGAACATCTCGTCAAGATGGCGACGGGCTACATCATCGAGGCACGCGAATGGTTTGACATGAATCGATCGAAGGATCGGTTGCCAATCGGCGGCAAATGGTTCCGATCGAAACGTAGTGGCACGCGATATATTAAGGTCCCACCAGACCCGTTGGCAAAGGCCGTACTGGAGCACAATGCGGCACAGCAAACGAACAGTTCATTTCTCCAGGTGTATCGACGCTACTGGGTGAAGGAAGCTCCCGGCATCTGGGTGCTTCATCCTGGATTCAAGCAGACCGGAGCCAAGACGGGTCGACTGTCATGTTCGGATCCAAACCTTCAACAAGTAGCATCAGAGACGACCGGACGACGCAAAGCCGATATTCAGTCTCGACCACGAGAGGCTTTTGGTCCACGACCTGGACATATTTGGTATCTACCTGACTACTCCCAGATTGAAGTGTGGCTCTTCGCATTTCTCTCTGGTGAGAAAAAGATGCAAGAGGCATTGTTGTCAGGTCGAGACTACCATGGCGGTATCGCGAAAGAAGTCTTCAGTAGTCGAGACGATTTCGACGACGCGAAAGATTACTACCGCAAGTGTGCGAAGCTGATCATGTTCTGTCTGTTATATGGGGGCGGTGTTCCGAAAGCAGCGAAGCTATTGAAGGCCGACCTCGAAACTGCACAGGACTTTGTATCGTCGTATCATGCGACCTTGCCCGGCGTTAAAAAGTTCATGAGCGAATTGATCGCTGAAGCCAAGACCAAGGGAGAAATCTACAACCCGCTAGGACGACGGTATCTGTTGGACCGGGACTTCGCATATCGTGCGGTGAACTATTTGATTCAAGGCACCGCGGCTGATGTCATGAAGAATGGCATCGTCCGTGTGCATCGAATGTTGAAAAAGAAATGGAACGGAGTACCTCGTTTGATCATGACAGTACACGACGAACTTGGCATCGAAGTACCGATGCATCTCCATTGCATGGACTTGATGAAGGACATCATCCGGGCCATGCAAATGGACAGCAAGCGATTGGGACTGCCAGTACGTCTGCCAGTTGAAATGAAAATCGCGAAGACTCGATGGAGTCGACCCACCAAAATCGTGTTGCCACCTTCGATTGTTGGTGGAGCGTTACGAAAAGCGGCGTGAGAGGTAGATGAAGAATGTCCGATCTGCGACGAGATTTTCTTGGAATCTTTGAATCGCATGGTGTGTCATTTACAGGCGAGCGTGGCAATCAAGTATACGGCTACTGCCCGTTCTCCGGAAAGGATAATAAATTCTACGTCAACACAGACAATGGACTCTGGGATAGTAAAACGGCCGGACTGTCCGGCAACGTGGCAAAGTTTTTGCATCTCAGAAGCCGATCGTATCAAAATGAAATCAAGGCATCAGCCATTCGACAACTATCCGAGAACAGGCAACTTCCACCGGTTGCTTTTCGTGAATGGGAAGTCGGCTGGGATGGACGGCAATACACATTCCCAGTTCGCAACATCGATAAACGTGTTACTGATATCCGACGATATTCGATCAAATCCAAACTGTTGATCAGCACCCCAGGATGTAAGGTCGGCTTGATCGGCGCACATCGACTCAATGAATTTCCGTCAGATCCCGTATACCTCTGCGAAGGTGAATGGGACGCGATGGCCATGCTACATCTGCTGCGATTGTTGAAGGAGCCGGGTGTCGTCGTGGGAGTGCCAGGGGCCGGAACATTTAAGAAGGAATGGGTGCCGTGGTTTAACGGACGTACGGTACATTCGTTATACGATGCTGACGAAGCCGGTCGCGACGGAGAAAAGAAAATCCTGGAGCGACTTGGAGGAAGCGTCAACAAACTGACGTTCGTACATTGGCCGGACGAGGTGCCAGTTGGATTTGATACACGAGACTGGATCGTCTATGGAGTCACGGTTCGCAACACTCCAGAGATCTGCTTCGAACGATTGAAGCGTCGATTTTATGACGAGCCAAAGAACAACGACGATAATAAACCAACGACCATCATTCAGACCGGCAAGATCACGATCGTTCGGAAGAAAGAAAGTGTCAAGACTCGATGGCGCAAACCACCGACTATCGGTGACGTGCATACGGTGTTCAACAAATGGTTGTTTCTTCGGAACACTGATGCAATCGATGTCATGCTATCGACGGTACTCACCCAACGAATCGATGGATCGCCCGTCTGGTTGTTTCTTGTGGGCCCACCCGGGTCGGCAAAGACAGCCGTGGTTTCGTCGTTGCGGAGTCTCGAGAAATCGTATTGGACCAGTAGTCTCACGGCTCCGTCGTTGATCAGTGGCTTTGCGGGTAACACGGACCCGTCACTCATCCCAAAACTGAACAACAAAGTACTCGTGATCAAAGATTTCACATCGATCTTGTCTTTGTCAGATCGAGAGCAGAAGGAGATTTTCGGTATTCTGCGCGATGCGTACGACGGTCGGTGCGGCAAGACCTTTGGCAATGGCCTCTCACGATACTACGATAGTCGATTTACAATTTTAGGGGCGACCACGCCACGGATCTACGACCTCGCCGATCAACACCAGGCACTGGGCGAACGATTTTTGAAGTTCATGGTGGGTGATAATCTTCACCATGAATCTGAGAATGAAATCATCAAACGCGCCATCGAGAACTCCGATCGTGAGACGATTATGAATAGTGAGTTAGCCGATGTCGTGAAATCGTTTATTGAACGCACATGCGGGGCACGGCCGGTGCCAAAACTCCCTACTGAAATCATGGCCAAGATTGTAGCACTGGCAAAGTTCGGTGCCCGTATGCGTGGGTCCGTCTCACGAGATACGTATCACAATGACATCATGATGTCGCGACCCATGGCAGAAGTCGGCACACGACTTGGTCAGCAATTGGCTAAGCTGTCGCGTGGTATCGCCATGGTGTACGGACGACCTGAAGTAACCGAAGTTGAATATGTCTTGATCAAGAAAGTCATGCTCGATACGATCTCGCAACGAAATGAAGACGTGCTCCGGGCGATGATTGTGGCCATGGGCGGCACGAAAAATCTCACCCCGATGTCCATGCGCGAACTAGCAACAAAGACGCATTACCCATTTGCGACGATCCAACGACTCATGCAGGATCTCCAAGCCCTGCAGATCATTCGGAGACAAGGAGCCGGTGTCGCCACGACATGGACCTTGTCGGACTATGTTTTCAAGGAAGTCCGTGAGGCAGAACTCTATACGACCGATGAACTGACCCGACCAACGATCGGACGAATTCGATTAATGAAGCGACGACTCCGACCACACCCACGCAAGATCCGTATCCCACTGACGAAAGTGAATGTGGCGTCGTCGGGTACAAAAATCACGATTGCCGTGCCATCCACTGCATCACAATCATCCACGAATGGCGCACGTCGCGCGGCGTCCGGGCCGGGTCGCGTGGCGTCCCCGGCCGGGTCTCCGGCCCCCGGCCCGCGTCCCCCGATCCCTGGCCCCCGGCCCCCGGCCGGGGAGGGGGCCAAACCGGCCCGCCCCAACCATTCCTAGACCATCCTAACGCGTTCTAGGGGCCGTTTCAGACGGTTCCCGGGCTTGGGGCATTTCCGGCCCCCCTCCCCGCCTCTGGTCGGCCGTGGGCCTCCTAGCTCGTCCTAGCTCGGTAATTGGCCGTTCCTGGTGGCGACCGGGCCGGCAGGCGGCAACCGGCCCCCGGCGACCGGCCCCCGGCCTCCCTACCCCATTCCGAGGACGTGCAGCGTTCATGCTTGGGCGCTCAAGCATACGACACCGCGGCGTACGACTTCACCTTACCACCAGTTGGATGACCCACCCGTAGGCCCACGCGTTTATGTACGATTTCTGAAAAATTGTTCACCTGAACGACTCGTGGTGGCCGATAATTGGGTTTGGCCCCCGACCGCGTGTCGCGGTGCGGCGGAGCCGGAGACGGAGCCACGAAGATGAAGACGACGAAGACGAAGGCGGCGAAACCCACTAGGCGTCAACGACTGCAGGCACGGATCGATCGGTACACGAAGCGGATCATGAAGTCCAAGGCCCGCATCGTTCGGTACGAGGAGCGCATCAAGGTCCTCCAGGGTCGGATGAAGCAGTTGGACAAACCGGTCGCGAAGAAGGCGGCATAACATGGAGCGAACAACGAAGACAACTCTCTACGGCAATGGACGACAGCATACGGTCTATGTAACCTACGACGATACACTACACCAACCGGTTCGACTGCTGAAAGTCGAAGCGGCCGGAGACCTCCTCGACATCACCGACAAGTTAACCGACGCGGAAAAACGACGGATCATCCGTCGACTGGAGAAGAACCGATGAAGACGAAAACACTGAGGCTCAAGGACCTGAGTCGGATCACGAAATCTAATCTGAACGACACCGTCTGGTGCGTCCCGCCATCGGGTACGTGGAAGATTGTCAGCGTGTCCATCAAGATCGTGCAGAAGGAACGGCGAAAGTAACATGATCGGGGCGGTGCCTGCGGCCGCCCCACTTCACAAGGAGATGAAAAATGAAAATCAGCAAATCGTTTACGGTGGACGCGACATGGACGGAAGACCGGGGCCTGGCACGGGAAATCGCACGAAATGCCAAGCTGGTGAAGTCCATGAAGGTCGGTGATCTGTTTCAGATAACACGAATCAAGATCCGGCCCGGGTTCCGTAAAAATTCGAGAGGACTGAATTACAAGATAGTGGATGTGACATTCGAAAAGACAGTGGATGTAGTTCTCTGCGACCGCCACGGTCGAATTCTGTAAATCGAGTCCTAGATTCCCTGGACACCCGGTGGCCCGTATGGTCACCGGGTTTTTTATACCTAGAAATCGAGAACTAAAAACTAAAACTAAACTACACGGTGCAGATTCCCGCCACCACAAGAACCCACACCATGCAGTCCCTAGTGATCATCGCATAGGTTGGACGGAGAGACGCAGCGCCGACGCAACATGCGGCATTGGACGGCACCGTCTTCAACGCGATGAACCTAGCTGGTGTCGCTGAAGCAGAACTTTATCAGCGTAAAACTGATTTCGAAATGGACGCTCGACGTTCCCCACCCGACCACCGTTGTAGGTAGCCAATGCACGTTCGAGATCACCTTTCGCTCCGCGCATGATGAGGGCCAAGTGCTGACATCCATAATGGATGTTCATCTCCGAATCACACAACTGGGTGAGGTACTTTCCGTTGAAACCGTGCTCCCGAGCCACGGCTCCCATCACCTGCATGAGTCCCCATGATGCTTGCTGACCCCACCACTCTTGATCTCGGTCGCCTTTCAACGTAGGAAAGTCCATCGGCGCAGCTTCAGATTTAATTTCTTCTTCGGTGATCTTTCGAAATGGACGATTTGTTCGGACATTCCAAAAGTACCGATACCGTGGTTCCGGATTCCATGCCCAGGGATTGCCACTGGACTCAATCAGAATCAATGCACTGACGATCGTTGGATCAAGTTTCAAACGTTCGCACTCACTGGCAATGATTGTATCAAATTCGGTTGTCATAGTCATTGTCAGTCGCTTTCCCATTCGACACGTTGCACCCACATCAAAGAGTTCACACTCACGAGATTTGATGAAATCTGACTCGTAAGAAAGAAGACGTCTGCTTCAAGAAAAGAGATACCGACCTTTGTCTGCGCGCCATTGATCGTGACTAAAAAGTTCGATCCGTCAGACTCCTCGACAGTGATGTCGTAGATCGTATCCTGTGCGGCGTTCAACACTGGTTGCTCAACCGTTCCACTACCATCTATGGTTCGAATCAACCAGGAGCGACGGTATCCAACGTTCGCGTGCGCACCGTTCAAACAGACATACACCCCTCTTGCCGTTGGTTGACCGATACCCATTCCCGCGACACCGATTCCTACACCGAAATTGATTGCAGGATTTGGAGTAGACGAACCAGCCGCGGTTCGATCCAGATCCATTTCTGCACGAGTCGGCATTCGGAGCAGCCATCGACACTTGAATCGGAGTCCCGGAGCCGACATCGAAATGGTAATCGCACCGGCCGCGTTTGCCGCACCAGTGGTTCCAATTCCTGCCAGCATCCACTGTCCGTCTCTATCTGTTTTTCCAGTAACCTGCCCACCGACAAGTGACGAAGACCCAACTGAAATCGCACCCGAGCCGGTGGGGACTGCAAGAAATGAATTCGCAGTAGTCGAGTTAGTAAGACACGGATAACCATATCCAGATCTAGTTCGTTCCTCGGATGATGTCCCGTCGCTTGAAACTACACCGGAGAAGCTAACTGCACTTGACGAACTTCGACGTGAGTCCAATTCCAAGAGAAAGTCGTTGAAAGTATATCGTGCGGCAGAGTCCGCTCGAACGTTGTAGCGAGGTGCCAGTAAATCAGCATCGTCATGGATCTGATCTATCATGACCTCCTGAATCAAAAACTCCCCGACACAGGGAGGGTTCGTCAAGTTTACTTTGACCTTTGCCCCAGAACGATGCTTTGGATCCCGACTCGCGTACGAGATATATCCTAGTGGTTTCTTGAATCGTTCTAACTCTGCATACGCTGCCATGTAGAGTTCGAAGACGGTCGTAAACTGTGTGTTCTTGATCGTGTACTCATGAACACCATTTGTCGGTTTTCCAACTGAATCAACCTCAATCTTGCGGACCATCTCTTGAGACGCAAGATCATCGGCCTGATAAAAGATGTTTACTTCTGATCCATCAGAAATTCCTTTCGTAGTTGGTGATGTAAGGAAGATTTGATTCTCATCTTCAAACTCACTAATCGAGGAGTAAGAAATTCTTTGCCCCATTACGACAAGCTGACCTCCACTGAGGTCGAACTTCGAAACATCGTTCACAGTCAGAACCGTTGAGCCCACCGCATGATATCCAACGATCGTCGTACCGACTCCTATCACATAAATCCGATTTCGAATCTGAGACCAATCACTCGTGTAAATAAATGAAGGATCCTTCAGTAGATATGGATTTGTGTCATTGATCTCATCCGGCACCGGCAAACTATCTTCTGGATTCGGACCGTCTTGATTTGGCCACGGAGGAAGCGCGGTTCGCTCACGTTTCCGTCGCGTAGTATCGTACATCAGTGTACCACGACCGACCACTAAACCTGGGTAGACAAATGCCATAGACGGAAGATCGGCCGCGGTTAATCCGAGGGAAGCCAAAGAGAATTGATTCAACTGAGTGGACGTGTTATCCGGGAGAAAAACCACACCGTGTGTATTCCACTTCGCAGCTGTCACTGGATCGTCTCCAGGAGCCGCGACACCAAAATAGAAAATTCTCCCTATGACATCCACGTCTCCAGAACTTGGACCCACTAGAATACTGGAAAGGTTATACCCTTTGATTCCCTCTCCTTGAATCAAGGTTTTTGTTGCGACATTCGACGGTGCACTTGTCAGAGAAATGGACGCATCTCGATACAGATACGCCATCTTAAATGCTACTGATGAACCGTTCCACAACAGTGCCCCAGAAACAATATCGAGCGAGACACTGGGAGGAGATGCAGGAGCCGGACGATGTCCATTATACGCACGAGACGGAATTAGACTGGAATCTGGAATGTCAATGACCACCGCACTACTTGCACCAAGACTTCCAAACCACGTTGTAAAGTCTGTCGTTGCATTATCATTCAGTTGAGCGAACTTCAAAGCCTCCTCGACATTGGTAACAGGAGTTTCAATTCCTTCACCTGCGGATGACTCAACCGAATGACCACTTAGGTTTCTGGTTGTAGGAAGCAGCCTACGGTAATAGATACGTCTAGCAACACAGGTCACAGCACCGATACTAGTCCCAAGTGGAACATTGGTGAATGATAAGATCTTTGTTCCACTGCAGAAAATTGGACTCGAGCACGCTCGCAAAGACGACTCGGACCCATCACTGTAGAAAAATGAATGCTGAAAGATGTAGTACCCAGATGCAAATGAGAACACTGCGGGAATAGAACTGCCTTCTGCGACCGACATCGCCGAACCGATTGCAGTGTTTGGTGTAGAGAATGGGAGTTGAATTTCTGGAAACTTAATATGAAAGAAATGAACATCTCTAGTGTAATCGATGTACCAATGTCCTTCTCCTATCATTTCTGCGAGAGTGGAAAGACATGTGGCAAGATCTTGATTGCCGTCAAACGTAATTGAGACACGCGCCAGATTCGTCTGAACGTTGAGAGATGTAAATCCAGGAGCGTATCGTGCAACCAAGTCTTTCACAACATCAGAAACCGACTGATCAATGTACTGAGCAAATGGTCTAAAGCGATTGAAAAGAAATGTCCAATCAGTAGCACTAACATTCCATTTCCAATTCGTTGTCAATTCCTCGTACATCAATTCTTTTCGGGTCACCAACCCGGCGAACAACAAACGATTGCCGTCAAATGCATCCTTGATCTCAACCTGTTCGCCCAGAAGAGGCTCACTACCAGCACGGTCTATGACAAATGAACACGTATTGGGGGCATTGTTCAACGCGTCATTGATAACAATTCCAGGGTTACGACGAATGTCAGACCCACGAACAAGAGATGTGTACTGAAACCCATTCTTGAAAGTCGCCGTGGTCAGATCAGGTTTCGTGATGACGACGTCAGTAAATCCAAGTGCATGAGCCGGTGTAGTTACAGTGATGTGCTCCCCATCAATCACTGTAACGTTAGTTCCCGCTATACCGTCAAACGTAACCGTCGTTCCTGAAACAAATCCACTTCCTAACAATCGAACCACAACTCCGCCATTGATAGAACCATTGGCCGGAGTCACACTTAGAATGACAGTTTTACCGAAAGTGAATGCCTCCTCCAGAATTGCAGATTGATTAGCAGATAAGTTTTGAACACGGAGATCAGATACCTGTGCGCCGCTCATCACCGCGGTCGTGGCCGTGATCGTTGTACTGTCCACAACCACAGGTGACGTTGCCGTTACCCACAGACTCGTTCCAGAGTCGAACAACGAAACAACGGGAGGAACACCGGAATTTAATGTAAATCCTCGAACCTTAATCGTAATGGCAGTTGTAGTTGATGCGTCTCCTGTAGATGGAGATACGGATTCAATGAGCGCAGTTAAAACAGTTGAGAGTGGAGTACGAAGAAACTGACCAGGTCGACGACCAGGAGCCGTACGACCTGGGAAGCGTAGCGGCATAACGTTATCAATTCTCCGAGATCACGGAATACTGATGAACAATCAGTGTACCAGTTGCTACGGTTTGGGTGAAGAAGAAATCAACGACCTGAGCGATCGTTGAATCAAACGCATTGCCAAGCGCCGGTGCACTGTTCCACGGCAACATCGCTGACAGCACACCCTTAGGCGCGGTCGCCGGAACACCGAGGATATCCTCGCACGTCCAGTATCCTTGACCAAACAACTGAGCAGATGCACCCAATGATCGACAAGTCAACAAAATCTCCAGCCACCATCCTACATTCGTGTGTGCGGCAACGGTATCAAGAAGAATGGCCAGTCCATCAAACACCACGGTTGAACCAAACCGCACGTCGAACCTCGCGGTACCGGGTGTAGTGATCACTGAACTGATTCGTCCACACGCTTGGATACGAAGTTGTTGACCCAGACCCCTGAAAAAATTCGCCGGCAATGTCAACTTTGCAGCTGCCGGAATTGCTGTCGCAGCTGCCGCTGCAGATAATGTCGGTCCGTCCGCTTGCGACGTCATTAACACTTCTCGCCAACTCATCGAACTCATCGGAACCTCCTACTAAGCCGATTTAAACTGACGTGTAGACTTCAACATCTGCATGAACTTGTCTTGCAGTCTTCTCGAAACTTCCTCAACTGTACCGTTTACATGAAAATATGTATTGTAAACGATAGGTGCTCCAAACGACGAATTCCCGCTTAACGGAATGACATCACTTCCCGGTGGCAGACGAACAAGCTCCGGACCCATCTCACCGATAAGCGCTTCACCACCGACGAAATTTTCAACTCCGTGAGCGAATCCCGGAATTCGAGGACCACGTGGCGGAGGCACTGGACCGCTAGACCCAGACTTTCGTTTAGCGAATATATCAAGGATTTCAGAAAATGAGTAACCCAGACGAGCCAAACGAAATGCTTCTGAGACGTCGATATTCGACCCAGCACCGGTAGGATTCATTCCACCGGATGTCATGATATCACGAAGTGCCTTCTCGAAATTCTGGGAAGTGACTTCGAACGCTCCACCCTTTCGTCGATTCTCCGCCTTCTCCGCTTCCAAGATCGCTTTGAGTCGTTCCTCCTCCGCCTTCCTTAATTCATCGGCATGCTTCTTCGCTTCTTTCTGGACATCAACGTAGGTCTTGCCGTACATCCGAACTGCGTCTTCGAGTTCGCGGGTCTTCTTGAGTTGTTCATCAAGAACCTCACGGCTAAAGGTAAGTCCAGAAGTTAGCATTCGAGCGTAATCACTGCGCGCAGCCTCGGCTTGTGCACGAAGTGATTCAAGCGATTTATCACGAAGTGTTGACCACTCGGACCCAATCGCTTTTAACTTTTCTTTCGCAACTGCTTCAATCGCTCTGTAATGTTCTTCCCAATTCTTATCGCTGTCGTCGAGTTTCGCCACCTCGTCATCGAACCATGATTGAATCGCTTGCTTCTGCGCATCGACAGTCGTACCCTCATTCTCAGTTCGAGTTTTGAAGTACTCGTTCCAGAGTTTCTCCGTTTCTTCGAGCGATTTCTTTTCGACCTTCCAAAGATTCTCTTCAACTTTCGCTCGATCGATTGCTGTTTGGGTAAGTTCTTGTTGGATCTTTGCGATCTTTACGGCATTCGCCGCGGCGATGTCCGTAACTTCATTTGATTTTTCTTGCGCAGCCTTGTGTTCGAGAATTGCATCCCGGGTCTTGAACAGCACCCCACCAAGTTTGTCCAGTGTCTTATCGAACTCAGAATGCCCGAACACTCCTTTCGCGGCCTCAGCCGTTTCTTCGACCATGGCATCGGTCATGACTTTAAGATTGTCGGCTGTGTCACGAATCGATTGAGTCGTACCTTCTGGGATAAGACGAAGCTTCTCTCCGACAGCTGACAGATTTGCTAGTCCCTCGGCAACCATGGCCACATTACCGAGTATGATTGTGGTCACACCCAAGATGATCGTCTTAACTCCGGACCATGCAGTATTGATTACCCTAGCGAATTCAACCGCACCCAAGCCTACGTCAGTTACGATAACTGCAAATTCCTTTACTCCTTCCATAATTGTCTGAAGCATTTCCTCTTTATCGCCACCAAATGCATCAGAGAATGCTTCACCGAAGGCCTTCATCCCAGCGGCAAGTGCAGGTGACGCAGCAATGGCAGATCCGACCTCGTCTAACCAATTAGCAACCTGTGCCTGTGCTGCTTCGATCTGCTCACCGAAGTCCCGTTCTTGCGCACCCGCATCTTTCACCGCTGCCTTCAATCGTTCCATGATGGCAATACGGTGAGCTTCGGCTTTCCCAACGTCCGAGAGTTCACTTA
>Ga0114129_10000361_pt1 | contig 52568 bp, 47 predicted proteins | sample RhiMetdeltSRZDD1_FD_80071 | JGI IMG/M metagenome (GOLD analysis project Ga0114129, IMG submission 80071) | Populus rhizosphere microbial communities from Tennessee, USA - Rhizosphere MetaG P. deltoides SRZDD1 (version 2) (version 2) | ecosystem: Host-associated > Plants > Roots > Rhizosphere >...
CGCGTGTTTCCCTCGGCGATGCTCGAGCGCATGTTCGGCGCGCCGGGACGTGCGCTCTACGAGCGGTGTCGCGGCGTGGACACGCGTCCCGTGGAAACGCGCGAGATCCCGCAATCGGTGAGCCGCGAGACGGCGTTTCACGAACCGGCCGCCAACCCGCGCGAGATCGAGGGCATGCTCTATTATTTGACCGAGCGCGCCGCCCGGCACGCTCGCGGCCTGGGTTTGGCCGCGCGGACGGTCGAGGTGTGGATCGATTACGTGGAGTCGGGGCGAGAACGCTCGGCGCGAAGTCTTCCCGAACCCTCGGACCAGGATGCCGTGCTCTATGAACGCGCCCGGCGCACTCTCCGCACGTTGTTTACCCGCCGCGAAGCGCTCCGGCGAGTCGGCGTCGCGCTCTCACGGTTTTCGGTCGGGGTGGCGGCGCAAGCCGATCTCTTCGACGGCGGAGCCGCGTTCGAGCGCGAGCGCCTCACCCAGAGCCTCGATCTGGTCCGCGATCGGTTCGGGCACGCATCGGTGGTGGCGGGGCCGTCCGTGCAGTTCCTGGGGAAGCTCGTTCAGGACCGAAACGGGTTCGTGCTCAGGACGCCGTCACTGACCAAGTAGCGTTTCACTCGAGTCCCAAATCCCGCCCCGTTGGCAGTTCGCGTGTACTACCAGTTCCTGTTCATCCACGCGCGCAGGGGATTTTCGAACAAGTAGAACGATAGCAATGCTGTCGTCATCGCCCCGATGAAGGCGCCGCCCGGGAAGAACCGGTGGCTAAACTGATAGAACGGCTGCTGCCAGATGTAGATGGAATACGACCAAATGCCGAGGAGCCGCAGGGGTCGGAACGCGAGGGCCCCGGTAAAGGCGGCAGGGCTGTCCGCCAGGTGATTGACCGTGAAGGCGAGCAGGAACGGAGATAGCAGCATAGGAGCCCACCATAGCGTGTGGCCCAAGTAGGTGCATGCTGCCAGTGGCAGCGTGACGACGGGCATCCAGGGCCTCACGAAGCGGCGAAAACGGTCGCGAACGAGAAAGTAGCCGGCCGAGATCAGGAGATGAGAGGCGACAACCTCCGTGCCCAAATCGCCCGACGACGGAGCGATCGCGGGGAACTTGATGTAGATCATGTGGATCACCATTGCCAGCACCCCGGCGCCAATGAGCACCCAACCCTCCCGCTTTCTGAGAAACGCCAGGGACGCGATGAGGCTGAGGAACACGTAGCAGTGCTCTTCCGCATTGAGTGACCAGATGTGGGATATGGGCAGCGCCGAGTGCCAGATCCCGGGCGATGAGGGGATGTACGTGCGGAGAAAGGTGATGGTCGCCAGGAACTCGCCCCATGTGGCCGGGGCGCCGATCAACCAGGCAATGGTGAACGTGACGATGACGAAAAGAAAAAAGACGGGCAAGATTCGGCTGATGCGGCGCTTGTAGAAGGTCCGCAACGGGGTCCGCTTCACGAACAAGATGTTGCTCATCAGGAAGCCGGACAGGCAGAAGAAGACATCCACGCCGAAGCGTCCAGTGTTGATCGTGTGGGGTAACGGCAGGAAGTGGGAGCACAGTACGAGACCGATGGCGAGACCGCGCCAGCCGTCCAAGTAATCGACGCGTCGGCTGCCTTGCGGAAGAGGGGCGGGGATTGCGGGAGCCTCTGCGATCGAGATGGAAACGTCCTCCTCAAAGAGTCCGATAGTGTGGCCTTGGAGGTTCCGTGGGGGAAACTTCGATCCGCGAACAATAGAATATACTTGTTTCCCTAATCGATTAGATGAGGAAAATCAAAGTCGAAGATTACCAAATGGGAAGCGGTCGAGGATCTAGGTACTTCGAAGCTCAAGCCACGCCCCTGCCGAAAACAGGTCTGGAGGGCCACCATGCACTACCGGACGAAATTTGAAATCTGGGGACTGCCGCTGGTCGAGATCAAGACCGGCCAGCTCGTGAACGGGCGATACCAGCGCGGGATTGCGCGAGCCTGGATCGCCGTCGGGGACATCGCGTTCGGCATGCTCATTTCGGTGGGCGGTGTAGCCATGGGCGGCTTGGCCCTGGGAGGCGTCTCGCTCGGCGTTTTGGGCCTCGGTGGGCTGGCCGTGGGTGGCCTTGCTTTGGGCGGTTGTGCGGTCGGAGTGTGCGCGATCGGGGGAGCGGCCATTGCGCTCAAGATTGCCTTGGGAGGCTTGGCCGTGAGCGGCGACGTCGCCATGGGTGGTCTGGCCTTAGCACCCCACGCCAACGGTCCCGGAACCCAGGCCGCGCTTCAGCGCTTTTCCAACCTGAATCAAACCTCGAGATGGATCTGTTTCGCGGTGCCTCTCGTGGTGTTCTACATCCTGGCTCAGTCACGGCTCCGCGCCCAAGAGAACGCGCGCTCCAATACGCCTACCCACAGATGACCTGACGCGGTCTCACGCGTGTCCGAGCAGGTCCTCCAGCGCTTCTTCCAGATGGGGATGGCAGAACTGATACCCCAGCGCTTGTGCCTTGGCCGGCACGATGCGCTGACTCGCCAGAACTCCCTCACGTCCCTGAGGAAACTGCTTCAGCACAAACGCCGGAACGCGAAGCAACGCGGGTCGATGAAGCACATGTGACAACGTGCGGGTGAATTCGAGGTTTCGGACCGGTTGCGGCGCGCCCAAGTTCAAGGCCCCACGCACGGCCTCGCGATCGAGGGCAAAAAGAACGAGCTGGATCCAGTCCTCGATGTGGATCCAGGGCATCCACTGCTGGCCGCTCCCCAACACCGCTCCCAACCCAAGGCGAAACGGGACGAGAAGGCCCGCCAAGATTCCGCCGTGGGGATCCAGGGGAAGGGTGGTTCGCAGGGTCACCACCCGAACACCGAGCTCGGACGCACGGGTCGCTTCCGCCTCCCAATCTGCACAAAGGTGGGCGAGAAACCCCGTTCCTGCGGCAGATGACTCGGTCAGCACCGCGTCGCCGCCCTCTCCGTAGTATCCGCTCGCCGACGCACAGAGCAGAATGTTCGGCCGAGGCGACGCGAGCTCCAGGGCGTCGACCAGATGCCGGGTGCCAAGCACACGCACGTCGTAGATCCGCTCTTTTTTCTTTTGGGTCCACACACCCACTACACTTTCGCCGGCAAGATGGATCACGGCGTCCAGATCGCATAGATGCTTGGGAAATAGGGGCTCTAACGCATCCCAGCCGCGGCATTCCACGCTGAGTGTTTTTCCGCAGGTCGCTGGGTCACGCGACAACACCACGGGAACATCGCCCCGTTCCTCGAGACGGCGGACCAATCGGCGACCAAGAAAGCCTGTTCCTCCGGTGATTCCAACTCGCATCCACTCGCCCCCGAATCTTAGTGTCGATATAGCAGATTGATTTTAATGTTGGCGCGAATATTGATACTATTATCGGTCAAATGTTGAAGCTCTCGTTGGGTTTCAGCAAGGGGACAACATCTCTGGAGGGCACCATGCGTATCACCCGGTATCTGGTCTCGATTGCCGGTCTCGGACTTGCGGTCTTGACCCTCGGCTGTGGACAGAACTCGCCGACGGCTCCCTTGGCTCCCGGCGCGGCGATCCAACCTGAAGGCAAGCCCACCTCCGGTGGCACTTCGGGTACCTATGAAAAATCCTACATGCAGACCACCCTGAACCATGAAGAGTTCATCCGCCAATTGTCGGTGCTCGCCATGGGCAAGCAAGGGCTGCATGCGGAGACGACCACGTTTGCTCAAAAGGCCGCCGCCAACGCCGGCCAGAACGTCGGTTTGCTCCAATCGTACTTGAGTCAATGGTATGGGATCCAGGTTTCGCCCAGCCTGAGCGGCTCCAGCCAGAAGACGCTCAATGGCTTTGCCGCTCGCGAGGGCGCCGATTTCGAGAAGGCCTTTCTCAACCAGATGATCTCGGACGATCAGGTCCGGGTTCGGGATGGCCAGCGGTGTTACGCGAGAGCGACCCACACCATGTTGATCCTCTTCGGCTACAACGTTCAGCTCGACGCGACCCACGAAATCGCCCAACTCAAGTCGTGGCTCTGCCAGTGGTATTCCGCCTGCTGACGAGAAACGTCCTTTTGAGCGTAAGCCCTCCTTAGTCGCCTCGGCCCTCGCGCTCGCCTCTCCGGCGGGCGCGAGGATCGTTTACGTACCGGCCCATATCCGCGTGTTCAGGCGCGTTTTCATTTTTCCTCTTGTTGACCGATTGGAGCAAGGCATAGCCTCCCCCTGCACGCCAGGACCGCTAGGCCGCTTTCGAAAGCAGAACGTGCATCACACAGGAGGTACATCCCATGCCCAGCAACCGTAGTGTGTTCCTGCTCCCGTTCAGTGTTGTGGTTTTGGCCTTTTTCTCCCCAGGTTGTGCCGACGATCCGGCAACCGCCCCCATGGCGAGCCTCACCCCGGCCGCCAAGCCCACGGATTCCGGCCCCGGCGCCAACTACGAACGCCGCTATCTCCCCAAAGCCATCGATGCTTCGGAGCTGATCCTTGAGATGGCTCAGGTCTGCATGGAAAAGCCGGACCTGCATCCCGAGCTCATGACCTTCTGCGAGGCCACGGGCGCCCAGGCGTCTCATGACGTGAGCCTCCTGCAAGGGTGGCTCTCCACGTGGTATGGCATCGACCATACGCCCAGCCTGAGCGGTCCCGATCAACGCGTTCTGAACCAGCTCCGCTCCGTGAACGGAGCCGATTTCGAGACGGCGTACTTGAACGCGATGGTCAAGGAGTACACGACCATGGTCCGCGGAGAACAGCATTGTTACGCCAGAGCGAGCACCACCGCCCTCATCGGGTTCTGTTTCGACATGCAGCTCATGCAGTCCAACGACATTGACCAGATGAAGTCCTGGTTGTGCGCCTGGTACGGAGAGTGTCGATGAATCGATGCCTTGCCCTGATCGTTCTCTGTCTCTTGGCGCTCGCCCCCCGGGCGGGCGCCGAGAATCCGCCCACGTGGGTGTTGCAATGGGGGACGACCGACGGGTTTCCGGGGAGCGACCCCGGTCAGCTCTGGAACCCCGGAGGACTGACCGTGAACGCCTCGGATCAGATTTTCGTGATCGAGGTGCAGAACAACCGCGCTCAAAAGTTCACGTCCCAGGGCGTGTACATCACGCGATGGCCGGCCACGACGCTGTCCGACACGTTGCCGGGATACTTCGCCGCCCCGGATGGGATCGACCTGGACGCGGCGGGGAACGTGTATGTCGCCGACACCCAGAACAATCGCATCCAAAAATTCACGTCGAGCGGCGGGTTTCTTGACACGTGGGGGACGACGGGCGCGGGTAACGGTCAGTTCAATTCTCCATTTGATGTGACCGTGGATGGCTCGGGCTTCGTCTACGTGGCGGACACGAATAATCACCGCATCCAGAAGTTCAATGGTTCGGGGGGCTTCGTGACGGCTTGGGGTTCGCTGGGAACCGGAAACGGTCAGTTCAGCCAACCCCTTGCCCTCGACATTAGCCCCTTGAGTGGCGACGTGTTCGTCTCCGATTTCGCCCGCCCGAACGTGCAGCGATTTACGTCGGGCGGCACGTTCGTCGAAGTCTTCGTGCCTTCCGGGACGGGATCGGGGCAAACGAGTGGTCCGTGGGGGCTGGATTTCGACGACAACGGCAACTTGTTCGTGGTAGATCGCGCAGCCGGTCGCATCTTGAAATTCGGCCCCACGGGGACGTTTCTCAGCACTTGGGGCTCGAAGGGCACGGGTCAGGGTCAGTTTCACTACCCGACCGGGATCACCGTGGATTCGGCGGGCAATGTTTACGTCTCGGACACGTTCAATCGCATCCAGAAATTCGCGTACAACGTGCCGGTTACTCCGACGACCTGGGGCCGCCTGAAGCGCCTATTTCCTTGAGGATTTAGGCCGCTTGCGGGGAAGGCGTCTTACCTCGGCCAGGAATTCCTGGAACCGAGGTAGATTCGATTCCTCCTCACTCCAGCTTCGAATTATTTCGAGGTCCACCGGGTGGCGGGCGGCAATCTGAACCGCCACACGCAGACTTTGGCGATCATCCCAGAAATAAAACGCGGCCAGACGATCGCGACAAGAATCCGTCGCCGAGAGCATGCGAAGGGGAGGTTTGCCAGGCCAAGAAATTGGTTTTATGTCCAAGTCTCTTCCAATGCCCAAAGGTCCCGAAAGAAACTCCACGAAAAACTCAGTTTCGCTATGGCGATATACTTGCGCCGTTCGTTTGAACTCGATCGTGTGCATGGCCCGATCCAAATCGCGTTGACTCACATCCCCGATCACGAAATCGAGGTCCGAAGACAAGTAACCCCCCCGCGTGTACAAGCTCGCACATGCCCCTCCAGTGAGAACGGCCAGAATCCCATGCTCCGACAAAGTCGCGCTGACGATACGCGCCAAGTCCGCGAGGCTTGAGTCGCGCTGGATTTTCAAAGAGGCTTTCCCGTTCGCCGGGGGCGACGCCGTAGCTCCTCGACCCTTCTTCTAAGCTCTGCTTCGGGTTCAGTCAGACGGAGTAGGAGTTGTGTCAATTCTGCGTGAGCGAAGTAACGTGGGTTCAGGCGGTAGAGCCTCGTTCGCCCGGCCGTTCGGGCAGCGACAAGCCCGTCTTTCTCGAGCCCCAGAAGCGCTTGTTGAACGGCATTGAGCGGGATTTCGAGCAAACGGCTGAGCTCCCGAGGGTAGCTCTCGTTGAGGAGCCGTAACGCCTGTAGCACGCGGGTGCGGCTCCGGCTGCCGAAGGGAGAGGATGTTGCGACCAACATAATAGGTCATATGACCATAAATATTATAACGGGTCAAGTAGGGATTTCTGAAGGTTCTCTCCTGGGGAATTGATGTTATAACATGCTAAAAAATAACCACTTACAAATTACAACCAATCATTTGTTGCGTAGCTAAACAAACCTCTGGTAGCGTGAGTCTCCCGGCGGTTCCCCCGTGTCGAGGATTTCATGCCCCCCTACGACGCTCCTTACGTTTGCCTTCACGTGCGGAGCGTGTTCTCCCTCGGCCGGGGGACCGCCACCCTCTCCGCGCTCATTGATCATGCCGCGCGTTATGGGCATGACGCGCTTGCGCTCACCGACCGGAACAATCTCTACGGAGCGGTGCCCTTCACTCAAGCCTGTGAAGCGGCCGGCCTTCGGCCCATCCTGGGCGCCGAAGTCGACGGGCCGGAGGGCTGCTTGGTGCTGCTCGTAGAGAACAAGACCGGGTACGCCAACCTCTGCCGCATTCTCACTGCTCGCATGCTCGATCCGGCGTTTCGGTTGGGAGCGGCATTGCCGCGTCATGCCGCCGGGCTCCACGCGTTGGTCGCGGATCCCAAGCTCTTGCGGCTTTTGGCGCGGGAATTCCCGCGAGGACATCTCTGGGCGGCCCTGCCCGCACCGCGCCCCGAGCTGTTTCCGGATCTCGCGAACGTGGCCCTGGCGCTGGGGATCGAAACGGTGGCCACGGGGGAAGTCAACGGCGCCGGCCGCGAGGAGCACCGTCTTCATACCGTGCTCACCGCGATTCGCGAAAACACGTTGGTCGAGCGTCTCCAGCCGGCCGATCTCTCCCCGCGCGAGGGGTATCTCAAGGCTCCCGCGGCCATGGTTTCGCTCTTTCGCAATTACCCTCGAGCCCTCGCCAACACGCGGCGCATCGCCGATCGCTGCCGGTTCACCCTGCGGCGTGAGCGCTGGATCTTTCCCGACCCGCCGCTCCCCCCGGGAGAAACGGCGATGTCGCATTTGCAGGCACTCTGCCGCGGCGGCATGGTGCGCCGTTACGGCCGAGAGACCCTCGAAGCAGCGCAGCGTCTCGAGCGCGAGCTGGCCGTCATCCAGCGGCTGGGGTTCGCGCCCTATTTCGTGGTGGTGGGCGAGGTCATGCGGTTCGCGCAAAACCGCGGCATTGCCAGCGTGGGACGAGGTAGCGGAGCGGGCGCCCTCACGGCGTACTTGCTCGGCATCACGAACGTGGATCCGCTCCGTTACCGTCTTTTCTTCGAACGCTTCCTTCACGAAAAACGCCCCGACCATCCCGATCTCGATATCGATCTCTGCTGGGTGCGCCGCGACGAAGTCATCGATCACGTGTATGCCACCTACGGCCGCGACCGCGTGGCCATGATCTCCACCCACAACACGTACGGACCGCGCTCCGCGTTTCGGGAGGCGGCCAAGGCCTACGGCATCGCGCACGCGACCGTGAACCGGCTCTCGGCCGGGGTGCCGCACGGTGTGGACGGGCCCTTGCGGGACGCGCTGTCCCGAAGCGGGCGCATCCCTCTCGACGAGCCGCCCTGGCCACGGGTGGTGGACGCCGCGGAAGCGATCTTGGGATTTCCGCGGCATCTCGGGCTACATCCTGGGGGGATCGTCATCTCCGACGTGCCGCTTGACGCCTACGTGCCGCTCGAGGAAGCCACGAAGGGAATCGTGTGCACGCAGTTCGAGATGCGAGCCATCGAAGCGGTGGGACTGGTCAAGATCGATCTCTTGGGAAACCGCGCCCTCTCCACGATTCACGAGGCGGTCACGCTGATCGAGGCGCACCATGGCGTGCGCGTCGACCCGGATACGTTGCCGCATGGCGACGAAGATACCGCGGCCTTGTTGAGCGCCGGGGAAACGCTCGGTGTGTTTCAGATGGAATCGCCGGGAATGCGGAACCTGAACCGCATGCTGCAAACGGACGATCTGGCCACCACAATCGCCGCGGTGGCGCTCATCCGGCCGGGTCCTGCGGCAAGCGGCATGAAGGAACGTTTCGTGCGCCGGCTCCGCGGCGAGGAACCGGTGACCTATCTCGATCCGCGCCTCGAACCGGTGCTACGCGACACGTTCGGCGTCCCTCTCTACGAGGAAGACGTCATGTGCGTGGCCGCGGAAGTGGCGGGATTGTCGCTGGAAGATGGAGACGTGCTGCGCCGCGCCATTGCCGGAAGCGATGCCGCGGAGAGGGAGCGCCTGGCCGGGGTGTTTCTGGACTGCGCGGTGCGTCGCGGCTACCGGCCCGAGGTGGCGCGGGCGCTCTGGGATCACCTGCTCCAGTTCGGAGCGTTCGCGTTCTGCAAGGCGCATGCGGCCGGATACGGCGTGCTGGCGTGGCAGGCCGGCTGGCTCAAGGCGCATTACCCGGTGGCCTTCGCATGTGCCATCCAGAACCACCATGCCGGCATGTACGACCTGCGCACGCATCTCGAAGACGCCAAGCGGCGGGGGGTGCGGGTGCTGCTTCCGGATCTCAATCGTTCCGAAGACGGGTTCACCATGGAAACCGGCGTGCCGGGTCCGGCCGTGCGCATCGGTTTGAACCGGGTACGCGGATTGTCCGAGAGCACGCGGCGGGCGCTTCTGGCTGCTCGCGCTCGCCGCCCTTTTTCCGGGATCGAGGATCTGCTGGTGCGGGTGGGCCCCGCGCACCCCGAGGCCGAAGCGCTCGTGCTCTCGGGAGCTTTGGATTTCACCGGGCGCTCGCGCCCGGAGCTCTTGTGCGTGCTCACGTCCGGCTACGACGACTACCGCAGGCGCCGTCATGGTCGTGAGCGCCGGTCGCTGGAAGATATCTTCGCCGTGGAGGCACATGAACCCCTCTGGCCCGTGCCGCATCTGCCCGAGTTTTCCGCCAAGGAGCGGCTATGGCTCGAGTGGTCGGTGCTGGGGCTCTGCGTGGGCCGGCATCCCATGGCCATCTTTCGCGAGGAGGGCCGGTTTCCCAAGGCCATGCGTTGCCGCACCGCGGAAACCCGGGTGGGGAAGCGATTGCACGTCGCCGGCATCCTGGCCGCGCGGCGCGTGGTTCCCACCAAGGAAGGCCGCTCGATGGAATTCGTGACGCTCGAGGATGAAACGGGACTCGTGGAATGCACGCTCTTTCCGGATGTCTATGCGCGTTATCGAGACGTGGTGCACTCGCTGGGACCCTACGTGGCGGAAGGTCGCATCGAGGAGCAATACGGCGCCCCAACCTTGAACGTGTCGCGGATCACCCTCGTGCCCACGGTGACTTCGCGAGTCGCTAACGCACGCGCGGAGAAGGAGAGTGAGGAAGGCGCGTATCCCCGCGCTGCCGGTGCATGGTGACGAGGTACCGCACAAGGTACTGGTTCCGGAACCAGTACCGCACGAGGTACTACTTGGTTACCTGCAGCACAAACCCCTCAACTCGCTCCGGAGCGAGTTGGCAAATCGCGCGTACCCCAGGCGCGGGGTTCCACCCGCAGATCGCCATCGCACTCGAGCACGTCCCAGCGTGTGTCCTTGCCCTCTCTCCAGAAACGCACATCTACGCGATTCTTGCCCACCTTGATGCGCTGCAAGGTCAGATCGGAGAGCCAATCCGGGAGCAGGGGATCGACATAAAGAAAACCGCGCGGCGCGTCGGCTTGAAGCCCGAGAATGGCCTGAAGCAAATGGAAGACCGATCCGCTGGCCCAGGCCTGCGGCACGTTGGCGCCTAGATACTGAACGGGCAGATTCGTCGGCTCGCGAGGCAGGCCGGCGTAAAGCTCGGGCAGCCGATAACTCACGAAATAGCTTGCCGCTTCGGAGATGTCGCGGGCCACGCGGGCCGCCTCGGCGCCGAATCCATAACGCTTGAACCCCAAGGCGATGATGCCGTTGTCGTGAGGCCACACCGAGCCGTTGTGATACGAGTGCGGGTTGTAGGAGGGATGATCGGCGGAGAGCGTGCGGATTCCCCAACCGCTCCACATGTCCGGCTCCATGAACCGTTTCACCATGCGCGCCGCCCGTTCGGGCGTGGCAATGCCGCTCCAAAGGCAGTGCCCCGCGTTCGAAACCACGGTCTTGATCAAATGCTTCTCGGGATCGAGGCCATACGCGTAGGTCCCCAGATCCTCGCACCAGAATCGGTCGTTGAACCGGTCGTAGAGCGACGCCGCCTTCCGCAGGAGCTCGTCGCTTCGATCCGTCTCACCCAGCGCGTCGAACATTTCCGCCATCCGAAGCCACGCGTCGTACACATAGCCTTGGAGCTCGCAAAGCGCTTTGGGCTGTTTGACCGGACTGCCGTCGGGGTACATGACGGACGCTGCGGAATCTTTCCAACCCTGGTTCTCATATCCACGTTCGCTCCGGGTCCGATATTCCTGAAAACCATCTCCATCCAGATCTCCATAGCGGTCGATCCATTCCAAGCACCCGAGCGCGGTGTCTCGCAAACTCCGGCAGAGATCCAAATCTCCGATCCACTTCCACGCTTCGTGTAGGACAATCAAATACAAGATCGTCGCGTCGGCGGTGCCGTAGTAGGGCGTGTGGGGAATTTCGTTGAAATGGGCCAGCTCTCCGAACCGCATCTCGTGGAGAATCTTTCCGGGCTCGGCGTCACGCCAATCGTCCATCTCCTTAGCCTGAAGTTCCGCCAAGGCAGAGAGCGTGGCCCGGGCGAAGGGCGGATACACGAGCATGTTCTGATGACTGGCAATGAGGCTATCGCGACCGAACAGGGTCACGTACCAGGGCACACCGGCCGCGGGCACGAACGCCTTCGGTTCCCGGTCCTGCTCGGCCAGCCGCAAGGCGCCCATGTCTTCCAGCGACTGGTCGAACAAACGGTACAGGTCCTCGTTGACCGTGGTGAGCCGGGCGCATGAATCGATCCAGCCCTTCTGAAGTTCTACCACCTTCGAGGCTTCGAGGGTGCGGCAACGGGCCTTGGGAGCGCGCTCGTGCTTCTTGTCGGACAGGATGTAATAGCCACAGGTGTGCCACGTCGCACCCGGAGCGAGAGCAACCTCGAACGTAAGCCGTCCGTTGGCATAATGCACCGGCGAATCGTTCCGATGGATTTCATACGTGAAGCGACGGTGAAAATCCTCGTGGTCATACGTGGTATCGAGCCGGCTCGAATGGGCGTGCCAGCGGGTGACGATCCGACCCCGTCGCACCAGGGTCCGCGTTCGAACCTCGAACAAGTCCGCGAAATCGCTCCGAAGCGAGATCTCGAAGTTGAATCGCACCGGTTTAAGGCCATAGTTGGTAATGTCGAGATCTTCGTGAATACCTTCGTCGATCGCCCGCCAGATCGCGAGGCCGATCGAGCCCTCCGGCACTTTGCCGTCCTCGGTCAAAAACTCGGGATTCACCAGATAGATGCGCGCGGCAAAAAACGCGATCGGCGACGACGTGAGCCGGATCCACGGGCGGCCGTTCGCGAACAACGCAAGATGGCTCAAGTATCGGGTGTCGCTCGCATAGACGCCGCAATCCTTCTCGGACCGCATCTCACCGTTGGGCTCGGTCACCATGAACGTGTGGCCCTGGTTGATGATGAGGAGGGAAGGACCGACCGAAATCTGAACCGGCATTAATTGTTCTCCAGATCTCTTCAGTTCCGTCCCGAGTTACGTAACAGAAATCCTTGCACCCATTCGTAATGCTGATAAAAGGGCATTCCTTGGCGGGGCTGCTCCATCCGCATGAAGGTTTGTCCGAGGGCCTGGTGCGGGGGGGGATAGGTGGGGTCGGCCAGCACCGCGTGCCAGAAGTCGAGCGCGGCCGCCCGTGCCTCGCCTGCATCGAGATCCAGCAACCCGAGCTGATACAGCGCCTCGACCCGTTGGGGGTCGTCCTTGAGCGCGAGTTCCACCTCCTGGCGCGCTTCCGGTGCCTGTTTCTTGAGTCGCAGAATCTCCCCTTTAAGTGCATGCGCCGCGGCGAAGGACGGGCGCTTGGCCAGGGCTTTCTCGGTGGCCTGCATGGCCCCCTCGAGATCCCCGGCCGAAACGGCGGCGCGTCCTTCCAAATACCAGAGCGTTGCATTTCCGGGATCGGCGGCCACGGCGCGCCCGAACGCCGCCGCCGCGGCCGAGAACTTGCCGCTCTTCCAAGCCGCGAGCCCTTCCCGGGCCGCCTCGGAGGTGTCGTCCAGCGCGTAGCCAAGCTGCGCCTGGGCGAGCGCGCATCCACGACGAAGATCCTCTTCCGCCCGGTTGAAATCGTTGAGACGCAGCCGGGCAAGGCCGGCGTAAAAGACCGGACCGGGATGTTTCGGATCGAGTCGCGCGAGCTCCGTCAATCGTTCCAGCGCGACTTCCGGTTGACTGTCGATGGGAAAAAGCGCCATCCGATATAGCGCGCCAAAGGACTTCGGGTGATGCCGGAGCAGCTCCTCTAGAACGCTTTGTGATTGCAGGCTGTCGCCGCGAGCCCAGGCTCGATCGGCCAAATCGATCGATTCTGCCTCGGAGGTCTTGCCTGCCGATCGCCCGCAGGCGCACAGGATCAGTACGAGGCCCCACCAGAGGTGTTTCATCCGGAAAAAGCTAGGGGTGCCCGCCCGAGAACGTCAAGCTGGTACACTGCCTCGTTTGTTTTGTCTCGGAATGAAAAGTCGCCGAGGAGGAGGAGCGCTTGCGGTGGCGGATGGGAGCCGTGGCCGTGTTCCTGGTCATGGCAGTCGCGTTCGCGTTACAAAGTTGCGGGGGGAAGAGGGGCCCTCTTCTCGTGGATCACCCTGGATACTCCGTGTATCGCAAATATTGCCGGCGATGTCATGGGGATGAGGGCGACGCCGCGCGCGCGTCGCGCATGGCTCACCGGCACATCGATCTCGCAAGCGCCGCCTTTCATGACACGACCACGGTGGATGAAGTGCTGTCCGTCGTTTCGGATGGAAAGGGCCGCATGAAGGGGTACCGGGGCCGCGTCGACCCGCCGGAGCTGGACAGCGTGACGGCCTACGTGATGGCACTCGCCGAGGCGCGGCGCGCTGCTCGGAATCCCTGACCCACCGTGGCAGCCGCTTCCGCGTCGTCCACGCGCGTTTTCTCTCCTCGCGTCCTGGCCTGGGCGTTTTACGACTTCGCCAGCTCCGTCTATCCGGCCGTCATCACCGCGACCGTTTTCAGCGTGTACTTCGCCAACGTCATCGTGGGGGACGCCTCGGGACGCGGCGATCTGTGGTGGGGTCGCGTGCTCTCGGTCTCCATGATCTTCGTCGCCGTGAGCTCGCCGTTCTTGGGATCCATCGCGGATCGCGGGGGGCTTCGAAAGCGATTTCTCGTGGCGTATTCCTTGCTGTGCATCCTGTCGGTGGCTCTGTTCTCCACGCTTACGCCGGGAGATTTGCCCCGGGCCTTCCTTCTTGCCGTGCTGGCCAACATCGGGTTCGAAGGGGCGCTCGTTTTCTACAACGCCTATCTGAACGACGTCGCCCCGCCCGGACGGCAGGGTTTCGTGTCCGGGCTTGGATTTGGATTGGGCTATGCGGGATCCGGGGTTGGACTTCTGGCCGTGTTGCCGCTGGTCAAACGGGACGCGTTCGATCAAGTCTGGCTTGTCGTCGCGCTCATGTTCGGCTTGTTCGCGATCCCGGCCTTTCTCGGTCTTCCCCCGGACCGGCCGACCGGGACGAGCATCTGGCGCGCCGTCCAAATGGGAGTCGGTGGATTTCGCCGGACGCTGGTGGAAGCGTGGCGCCTTCCCACGCTGCGTCGGTTTCTGCTCGCCTATTTCGTTTATATCGATGGCATCAATACCACTATCTATTTCTCGTCCATCTTCGCCACGAAAACGCTGGGGTTCCAGTCGAAGGAACTCGTCACGCTCTTTCTGGTCGTGCAGATCTCCGCGTTGCTCGGCTCGCTCGCCTGGGCCAAGCCGACCGATCGCTGGGGACCCAAACGCGTCATCGTCATCACCCTCGTCCTGTGGATCGGGGTAGCGCTGGCCGGGTTCTTCGTGAACTCGCGTCACGCCTTCTACGCGGTGGCGATGGTGGCGGGAAGCGGCCTGGGAGCCGTGCAAGCAGCGAGCCGCGCCTTCATGGCATCGCTCATACCGCGCGGGCGCGAAGCGGAAATGTTCGGATTCTATGCGTTCTGCGGGAAATCTTCGTCCATTCTCGGCCCGCTCCTCTTCGGGGCGATCTCCTTCGCCTTTCACGGGAACCAACGCTTCGCCGTGTTGTCGGTGGCGATCTTCTTCATCGTGGGCCTTCTGCTCCTCACCGGAGTCCGGTCCGGTCGCCCCGCATCGCTCCCGCCGCGAGAGCCGGCGACATGAACGCGCCCGTCGAGGTCGTAGCCGGCATTGTTGTGGAATCCAATCGCGTCCTTCTGGCCCAGCGGAGCCCCCATCGCAGCTTTCCGCTCTTATGGGAATTCCCGGGAGGAAAGGTGGAGCCCGGAGAAACGGGTGAGGTTGCGCTCGCGCGAGAATTCCGCGAGGAGCTCGGCATCGACGTCGAGACGACCGGAATCCACAGCCGCATCACCTACGAGGGCAGCGGAGGGCGCACGGTGCGCGTCGTGTTTTATCGGGCCCGGAGAAAGAAAGGCGAGCCAAAGCCTCTGGATGTAGAGGCGGTGGGTTGGTTCACGGCCGAGGAACTGGCCACGCTCGACATCATCCCGGCCAATCTAGACATAATACGACGCTTGCGCGAAGAGATGGCGAGAAGCGAATGAACGACCTAAGGGGTTTCGAAAAGGTTCTTGATCTTGCCCCACGTCACGAGATTGACCGGGGTTGCCTCGCTCACCGTGATCGTTCCGTGCAACGACTGCGGGTTATCGCTCGCGAAGTAAGCGAACGTCCCCGTTTTGTCGAAGGTGACGTCCTGTTGCTTGTGCTCCAGATTGAGGGCGAACGCGAAGATATCTCCGGCATGCTCGTCTTCGGACGTTCCGCTCATGATCGTGTGCGCGCTCGATCCATCCTGAAGTTCCCAGCGCACGATATCGCCCCTGCGAATGGTGAGCGTCGCCGGATCAAAGCCGCTGTCGGTGACCTTGATGACGGTGGGATCTTTCGGAACGGCTTGACGATCACTGGCCAAGGCGGGCAGACCAACGCCAAGCGCGACAAATATTACGAATGGCAGCATCCGCCATCGGCGCATGGTCACTCCGTTGGGCCCTCCTCGAGTGCCATAACTCTAATCTAAAACAGGACTTGACGCAAGCCCGACCGACCGGCGGGCTCCCTCCTCCCTCTAAGATCAACCCCCTCAATTCATTAGGGGCGACGACCACCTCTGGCTTAAGCCCGGAGGGGGTGACCGTCGATAACGAGGGGATTTCTTGGAGGCCATACCCTGTGACGGAGTCCATGTGCGGCATGCGCAGATCTCTTGCTGTGTTCACCTGCCTGGTGTTCTTGGGACCGGCTATGGCCGGCTGTACCCGGCGGCAGTCGGACAAAGCCGTCGCTCTGAAAAGTGAGCCGATGCAAGGTGGGACGTTCCACCTTGCCCTCGAGAGCCTCGACAGCCTCGACCCCGCTTTGGCCGACGATGCCTACGAAGGCACGTTCATCACCCAGGTCTTTAGCGGTCTGCTTCGAGCCGACGCGGACCTCAACGTTCTTCCCGACGTGGCTCAGTCCTGGAAGATCTCCCCGGATGGACTGACCTACGAGTTCAAGCTGCGCGAGGATGCGCGGTTTCACAACGGTCGGCGCATCACCGCTCAGGATTTCATCTATAGCTTCACCCGGCTATTGGACTCGAGGCGCATACCGGCCGGCATCATCCAGGACTATCTGATCATCGTGGACGGAGCGACCGAGTTCGTGGGCCATCGCGCGGATCATGTGCGTGGCTTCTCCGCGCCCGACGATCACACCTTGCTCATCCGACTGGCCAAACCGTATCCGAGCTTCCTGTCTGTCCTCTGCATGGATCAGGCGAGGGTGATTCCCCAGGAAGAAGTGGAACGCCAGGGCCCCGAAGCGTTCGGGCTACACCCGGTCGGTTCCGGTCCCTTTCGCTTCGCGGGAAAAAACGCCGGCGGCTCCTGGGTTCTGGTCGCGAACCGGGATTACTTCGGAACCCCTGCCCATCTCGACAGCGTGATCATCGACCCTCTCGCACATGACGGGGGAGTGAAGGAACACCAAGATTTCCTGGCCGGCAAACTGGACGTAGTGAATTTGCGGCAATCGGAAGTATCCGAGCTCATGCAGCACGGGAACTATCACGTCATCCGGCGTCTGGAACTCGCCATGGAGTTCATCGGGCTCAACTGCATCCGCCCGCCGTTTAACGATGTGCGCGTCCGCCAGGCGGTCAGCCTCGCCCTCGATCGCAAAGCGGTTGAAGCAGCCGCGGGACCAGGGTTTCTGACTCCGGCCGGGATCCTGCCTCCCGGGATGCCGGGCTATACGCCGGAGCCCAAGGTTCTCCCCGAAAACCGGACCCTGGCCAAGGCCCTCTTGGCGGAGGCGGGCTATGGCCCAAGTCACCCGCTGCGGTTCACGTTTTACGTGACCGCGCGGAGCAAGGACGGGATGAAGCGGGACAGCGTGATCGTGGCCTCGTGGGCTAAATCCGGGATTCTCGCCGAGCGTAAAGTCGTCAATTGGCCCGAGCTCAACCAGGCCATCGAGGCACGCACCGTGCCGGCGTTCGTCATCACCTGGATTGGGGACTTGCCGGATCCCGACACGTTCTTGTTCACGCTCCTCGCTTCCGACGGCATGTTCAACATGGTGAATTTCCGCAATCAGGGCCTGGACTCCCTGCTTGCCCTCGGCCGTTCGGAAACGAACATCGAGGCGCGCCTTAACTCGTATCGCGAAGCGGAGCGGCGCGCGTTGGCCGAGGCGCCGATCATTCCACTTTTCAACGTGATGACCGTTTACGCGTTCCAGCCCGACGTCGAAGGGATCGAGATGTCGCCGTACGGACTCTGCAGCATTCCGCTCAGAAAGGCCTGGAGATCGGGGAAGGGACATGCGGGGACGTATGCGAGATTTTAAGCCTTACCGGCGCATGCGCCTTCAGTTCCGCATCCTGGTCGCCCTGGTCAGCCTGGCCGCGGCGGCGATCGGCATCGTCACCCTCGCCGTGGACTATCACCAACGCCGCACCATGGTGGCTCTCTACGTGGACAAGGGACGAGCCATCGGACACAGCCTTTGCGCCGCGGCCTCGCGTGAACTTCTCTCTTATAACTACGTGGCGCTTCAGCAGCTCACCCAGGAAACGGTGGAGCAGGAAGGCGCGCAGTACGTCATCGTCCTCGACAAGGAGGGCAAGGTCGCGGGTTACAGCAATGCCCCCGACTGGCAGGGGCGAGAGCTGAACGACAACGCAAGCCGTGTCGCCAGCACGGCGCCCTCGACGATCGTGCAGTCGGTGAAGACGCCCGCCTTGGGTCGTCACGCCGGACTCGACATTGCAGTGCCGGTCTATGTGGAGGGCTCGCCCGAGAAATGGGGAACGGTACGGGTGGGGATCTCGCTCGATCCCATGTACGAACGGCTCGCGCAAATGCGCTGGTGGGGAGTCGGGGTGGGCTTGGGCGCATTGCTCTTGGGCTGTGTGATCGCCATTCTTCTCGCCCGCCACATCACCCGGCCCTTGCATCGTCTTCTCGAAGCCACCGGCGAGCTGGCCCGGGGCAACTTCGACGTCCACATCGATCTCGCCACCGGCGATGAGTTCGAGGACCTGGCCCGGAAGTTCGAGGTCATGACCCAGGAAATCAAGGCCAAGCAGCTTCAGGTCGAAGCATCGAACCATGATCTGGCGGAGCTCAACGCTAGCTTGGAAAGCGCGGTCCGCACCCGCACCCGCGCGCTCCTGGAAGCCGAGGAAAAGTACCGGATTCTGGTCGAGAACTCGCCGAACGCCATTTGCATCCTTCAAGGACGGAGCCTGGTGTTCTTCAATCAAGCCTTTGGACACGTGTTCGGGTATACGACCGGGGAGCTCCAGAACCCGGCCTTCGACGTTCTCTCGTTGTTCGACGAGGCCGGGCGCAATAAGGTGGAGGAACGTCTGGCCGGAAAGGTGCCCTCCGAGGAAGCGGCGTCCAACGAGCTCACCGCGCTCCAGAGAAGCGGTGTCCCCATCATTCTCGACATGCGATCGACCATCATTTCCTACGAAGGCGCGCCGGCGTTGGAGGCCATCTTCGTGGATATCACCGAGCGCCGGAAGCTCCAGGACCAGGTGGTGGCCTACGAACGCTTGCGCGCGCTGGGAGAAATGGCGGGCGGGGTGGCCCACGACTTCAACAACGTCCTGGGGGTGATCCTCGCTCGGGCGCAAATGCTGCAGCGGTCCGCGGACGAGAAATCGCTTCGAGGGCTTCAAATCATCGAGAAGGCGGCGCGTGACGGGGCCGAGACGGTCAAGCGCATTCAGAACTTCACTCGTGTCCGAACCGAACAGGATTTCACCCGCTTGAGCCTCAATCCCATTCTGGAAGACGTCGTCGAGATGACGCGCAGCCGCTGGGAGGATGACGCCCACCGGCAAGGAAAGAAGATTCACCTCGTTCGGGATCTGGGCGAGGTGCCGCCCATTCGGGGGAACGACTCCGAGCTCCGCGAAGTGTTCACGAATTTGCTCCTCAATGCCGTGGATGCCATTCGTGGCGAAGGCACGATCACCGTGCGCACGTGGGCGGATGGAAAGCGGGCGATCGTATCGGTGCGCGACAACGGCGAGGGCATGACCCCGGAAGTCCGCCGGCGCCTCTTCGATCCATTCTTCACCACCAAGGGCGCGCACGGCACCGGACTGGGCATGAGCGTGGCCTATGGCATTGCGCGCCGCCATGGGGTGGACGTCATCGTGGAAAGCGAAGAGGGCGTGGGGACGCTCTTCCGCCTCACTTTCCCCGAGCTGTCCGCAACCGAACGCTTGCTCGAGACCCGGGTACGTTCACACGAGCCGGTCGAAGGAACGGAATGCGTGCTCGTGGTCGACGATCAGGAAGAAATCGTGAATCTTCTCGAAGACGTGCTTCGCGCCTCCGGCTACAACGTCGTGAAAGCGCAAAGCGGGACGGAAGCGCTCCGCCACCTTCGCGAGATGTCCTTCGATCTCATGATCACCGATCTCGGGATGCCGGGAATGAGCGGGTGGGAGCTGGCGCGTGAAAGCCGAAAGATGGCGCCGGACACGCGGGTATTGCTCTTGACCGGGTGGGCGGCCACGCTCGATCCGGAAGAAATCCAAAAGAACGGCGTGCACGCCGCGCTCAAGAAGCCCTTCGAGATGAACGAGATTTTGCGCGTCGTTCGGGACCTGCTCGGACCGGCCAAGGCGCGCCCCGCCGCCTAGCCGGCTACGCGTCCGGATCTTCTACAAATTTGTAGCCGACCTTGTGGATGGTGCGAATGAAGCCGGCGCGGTTACTACCGCCCTCGAGCTTCTTTCGTAAGTTCGCAATGTGCGTGTCCACGGTTCGGCTCCCGGATGGATCGGAAGCCGGCTTTTCCCACACGTCCTCTAATAATCGCTCCCGGGTCACCGTCTCTCCACGGTGCTCGATGAGGAGCCGAAGTACTTCGAACTCCTTGTAAGAGAGGAGCACCTCGTGGCCGGCCTTTCGCACCACGCGCCGCTCCAGATCCACCTCCACGTCGCCGAAATGATGGGTGGGCGAGGCCTCGTCATCCGCTCGCGAGCGCCGCAGCACGGCGTGCACGCGGGCCAGGAGCTCGCCGATCGAGAAGGGCTTGGTGATGTAATCGTCGGCGCCGAGATTTAGTCCGTACACTTTGTCGGCTTCGAGGCTCTTGGCGGTCAAGAGAAGCACCGGAGTGTCCGGGTCCTCCTTGCGCATCTCGGTCAGCACGGCGAAACCATCCTTTTCGGGCAGCATCACGTCCAAGAGAACCAGGCGTGGGCGTGTGCGACGCCACACCTCCACTCCGGCCGTGCCGGTCGTAGCCGTGACCACCTCGAACCCCTCGAACTCCAGATTGTGCTGGAGTCCAAAGAGCATGTCGGGCTCATCCTCCACGATCAAAATGCGCGGAGCGGGACGGGTGGTCATGATGCGACGGTTTCCATAGGTGGGGGACTGCCTCCATTCTGCAGTGGCAATACGATCGAAAAACGGCTGCCTTCCCCGGGGCGGCTGGTCACCAGGATCCGTCCTCCATGCGCCTCCACGATGTGCTTGACCAGAGAGAGTCCCAATCCGGATCCCTTCACCGAATGCACAAGCCCACGCTCCACACGGTAAAACATATCGAAGATCTTGTCCTGTTCGCGCTCCGGGATGCCGACCCCCTGGTCTTCCACCGAAATAAACGCCTCTCCATCCCGCCGTTCCAGCTCCACGGACAGGTTCTTGCGCTCCGGAGAGTACTTGATCGCGTTGTCGATCAAATTGAGCAGGGCTTGGGTGAGGGCATCGGCATCGGCAGAAATCGGCGGCACGTTCTCGGCGATGCGGGATGCAACCGAGAACCCCTGTTGCTGGAGTTGGAACCGGTAGGCCTCCAGCGTTTCACGCACCACTTCGGCGAGGTTGGTTGGCCGCATGGTATAGGTCTTTCGGCCCTGTTCGATGCGGTTCAAATCGAGCACGTTGTCGATGAGATGCGTGAGCCGCTCGCTCTCCTTGTGAATGATGCGAAGGAATTCCTTGGCCTTCTCGGGATCCGGCGCGCGCCCGAGCTCCAGGGTCTCGGAGAAGAGGCGGATGAGCGCCAACGGGGTCCGAAGCTCGTGCGACACGTTGCTGACCAGCGTGGACTTGAGCTCGGCCAGCTCGAGCTCATGGGCCAGCAACTTGAGCGCGAACGCGATCGCGGCCAAGGTGAAAAGGAAAAGAAGCCCGATCAGAGCCAGGTTGGTGCGGACCACGCTGGCCACCCAGCTCCCGAAGCGATCTTCCCGGAGCTCGACCCCCACCTCGTAAAAGGGCAACAGACGCGAAAAATGCCGCTGGGCGATGAGTCGGGGCCCTTGCCCGGTCGCGGGGGACGCGCCTTCCTCCGAGGGCGCGCTGGCATAGAACGGGACCCCGCGATCATCGAGGAGCGAGATCACGATCCCCCGGGATCGGGGATCGGTTGTCCCCCCGGGGCCTCCCAGGAAAATGAAGCTCTTGAACACGCTGGGATCCCGGAAGGGCTGTTCGAGAGCGCGGGCGAAGATGCCTTCGCTTCTCTGCACCACGCTTAGATCCCAGATGAAACCGAGGGCGCCCAGGAGTTTTCCCGACGAGTCGTGGAGGTTGAAGAACGTCACTTGCTCCGGAGGCAGCGAATCGGGGGCGGCGACATGGATGAGCCCGCTCAGGCGTTTGGGATTCTGCTCCAGCATTTTGAGTACCGGTTCGAGAATCCAGGCCGGGAGAGGCCGGAAGCGTTGCGTGCGTTTGAGGTCGACCTGCGAGTACTGGACCAAACCTTCCGGCGCCACGAAAAAGGGCAGCAGGTAATACGGGTATTCTTCGCGCCCAAAGCGTTTGAGATACTTGGGGACCTCGTGTGCGTCCTCCGGCGGATCGAGCCGGGCCGCCACCATGTTGAGCTGTTCCTGTTCCCAGAGGGCGTTCTCCACCCGCGCTGCCGAGACGCGCGCGATGTAGTCCCCATACTCGGTCCGGAAGTTGCGCGTGATGTTGGTGAAATCCCGGAGCAGCTTGAGACCCAAGAGGCACAACAGCAGGGTGGGGATGAGTAGCGACGCGGAGAGGAAGAGCAGGGACCCGCGCCGGCGGGGACGTCTCATAGCAAGGACTTTACTTCGGGCCCTTCGATTTCAAAACCATACCGGTATCTTGCCCCGGACGGCGCGCCCCGCCTCGGTCCTGAGCTCATCCTGCATCCCCGGATCGTCGGCGGTGAGCAGGGCGAACATGCCACGAGCGCTGGTGGATATCTCGAGGTGGACAAAGCCCTCGTGGTAACGATGCCCGCACACTTCCCCCAGTCGTCGCCGGAGTGCCGGATCGTGGCGAAGGCGGCCCTCCAGCTCGTCCCGCTCGTGGGCAAATCGGATGAGGGGTTCGATGATCGCCGGGTCTTCGGCGTGGTAGAAATAAAAGACACCCTGGTGCAACCCTCCCACTTCTTGCTGGGCCTCCAGCACGATGTCCTCATAGCGCAGCCAAAGCTCGCAGACCGGACAGCCCGTCACGGGGGTCCTGAGCCGGAGCGGGGACGTGGGTTGTGCCGGAGTGGGACGGTCGGAGAGGCCGACCAGAAGAACGGTCATCCCCCCGGCCAGAAGGGCTATTGGAAGGCGCATGGCCTCTTGAGCATACATGAAGAGCCGGGACCATCTGGAATGGGTGGTCGTTGACATGGGTTCTCGCAAACCGTCACCCTTTTGCGCCATGAAACCTCAAGCTTGGATGCGCAACGCCACCGCACGGGGCATTTCGTTCCTGACCGTGTTCCTGATCCACGCCGCTTCGGCCTGGGGAGGGGTGCCGCCCACCACCCCCGACACGCTGCGACTCGCCGGAGAAACCCATCTCCGTAACCTGAGGCAGCTCACCTTTGGGGGCGAGAATGCGGAAGCATATTTTTCCCCGGACGGGCGCCAGTTGGTGTTTCAGTCGACCCGCCCCCCTTATGACTGCGATCAGATCTTCGTGATGCCGGTCGAGGGCGGAACGCCGACCCTCGTCTCGACCGGAAAAGGCCGCACGACCTGCTCCTATTTTCTGCCGGACGGAAAATCGATTCTCTATGCATCCACCCACTTGGAATCCCCGGCCTGCCCCACCGCACCCGACCGTAGTCATGGCTATGTGTGGGGACTCTATCCGGGGTTCGACATTTTCGTGAAGGAGGCCGGGAGCGATTCCCTGCTGCGGATCACCGACGCCCCCGGCTATGACGCGGAGGCTACGGTGAGCCCGCTGGGAGACAAGATCGTGTTCACCTCGCTCCGGACCGGCGACCTCGATCTCTATTCCATGAACCTGGACGGCACCGGGGTGAAACGTCTCACCGAGGAAGATGGATACGACGGGGGCGCTTTCTTTTCCCCGGACGGCAAGGAAATCGTCTACCGAGCGAATCACCCCAAGACCGATGCGGAGCGTAAGGATTATCACGACCTTCTGGCCAAGAATCTCATCCGGCCCGGAGTACTGAGCCTTTACGTGATGAATGCGGACGGCGGCAACCACCGCCTTGTGCTCGAAAACGGAGCGGCCAACTTCGCGCCCTACTTTTTTCCCGACGGCGACCGCATCATTTTTTCGTCCAATATCGACGATCCGAAGGGCCGCAACTTCGATTTGTATGCGATCCACAAGAACGGCAAAGGGCTGGAACGCATCACGACCAATGACACGTTCGACGGGTTCCCCATGTTTTCGCCCGACGGAACGAGGCTCGTCTTTGCCTCCAACCGCAACAACGGGGGCACGCATTTTACGAACATCTTCCTTGCCGATTGGGTCGAATGAGGAAAGGACAAATCGCGATGCGCACACTGGGTTCGTTGGTCTTCTTGGGGATGCTGATGGGAGGGCTGGGCTGTGGGGGCGGCAAGCTTCCCCAGGAGTCCAAGAAGGATCAGGCCGCCCTGCCGGAAGGCCATCCGCCCGTGGACGGCAGCGCGCCCATGATGGAAGGTGGGGGTTTGGGCGCCGCCGGACCGACCGACGGGAACGCCTTGCCGCTCAAGTTGGAGGGTCTCTCGAGCGCGCAGGAAATGGAGCGCGGCAAGGCCATGACCCAGAATCAAGAGGCCCGGGCGGCGTTTGAATCGGGGTTCCGGAAGACCTTTACCGCGGATCCCCAGAAGCGGGACTACCAGGGGGCGGTAGAGGACCTGGATAGGGCCTTGAGCCTGGACCCCAACTTTGCCGCGGCCTATCGCGCGCGGGGGTATGCCAAGTTCAACCTGGGATTCAATGTTCAGGGCGCAATGACCGATTATTTAAAGGCGGTCGAGCTCAAACCCGACTACGGCGAGGCGCATTACGCCCTCGCCTTCATGTACGCCATGCCGGGTCAAGGCGACCGCGATCAGGGCGAAATGCATTTCAATCGCGCAATGGAACTTGGCGTGCCGGACGAACGGGGTCTCAAGGAGAAGTTCTACTCCACCCCGTAGGACACTCGTAAAGAGGAAGGAGCCGGCATTGAAAATCAAACTCATCTACTGTGCGGTTTGAAACTACGAGCCCAAGGCCGTCAGTTTGATGGCCGAGATCCTGCCCCATTTCAAGCAGGACATTGCGGAATTCATTCTCGTTCCCTCCGACAAAGGACGGTTCGAGGTGCTGGTGGACGATGAGCTCGTCCACTCCAAGCTGCAAACGGGGGAATTTCCCAAGTCGCGGGACATCGTGAAGGCGATCGAGAGCCGCATGACGTCCTGATTCAGCAGGCTACTGAAGAACTGGGCTCGGCCGCGCCGGTAGGCACTTGCGAGCAGATCAAGGAACGAGGAGGAGACGATGCTGGAAATCCATCGGCGACGACGAGTGACGCCGAGATGCGAAGCAAGCGCCACCGGCCCTTCGGGGTTCGAGCGGCGGATGGCTGCGCCGGCGTTGCTCCTCCTCCACGATGCATGCCGCGGCATCGCGTCGTCGTCGCGCCTTGGCGCAGCCGTCCGGCGCCTCGAACGCGGCCAGATCCAGTTTTTCAGTAGCCTGCTTAAGCCGGCAAGGAGGGCAACGTGAAGAGGGCACTTCGTTTTCTCCTGGTCACTGCAGTCGCCGCGGTCACCGGAAGCTGTTCCGGAAAATCGGTGGAGCGCATCGACCCGGATACGACCGTGGATCTTTCGGGCTACTGGAACGACACCGATTCGCGGTTCGTCTCCGACGCCATGATCAGCGACGTGTTGAGCGCGACCTGGTACGCCGATTACACGAAATCGCACCCGGACAAGCCGACCGTCATCGTGGGCACGATCCGAAACCAAACCACCGAGCATATCCCGGTCACGACGTTTATCGGAGACCTGGAGCGGGCCTTCGTTAACTCGCAAAAGGTTCGCGTGGTGGCCACGGCGGAAGAACGTGAGGAGGTTCGGGACGAGCGCATGGATCAGGGCACCTATGCCTCGGACGAAACGATCAAGCAATTCGGTCGCGAGCACGGCGCGGACTACATGTTGATCGGGAACGTGTCCTCGATCATCGATCAAAAGAACGGCGATGAAGTCCGCTATTACCAGGTCGACATGACTCTGGTCGACATCGAAACCAACGAGAAGTCCTGGATCGGCCAGCACGAGATCAAGAAACTGGTCGGCCGAAGCGCGTACAAGAGCTGAGACTCAAGAAGAGCGAGCTCATGCGCGACGCGCGGTTAGCGTTGGTGGGAATATGGCTCCTGGCCGGGTGCGCCGGGGCGGGATTCAGCGGCGCCGGGTTTCAGGGCGACCTCGCCTCGGGGCGCTATGACGCGGCGCTCAAGAGCCTCGATGCGTTTCCCAAGAACGATGTGTCCTCACTGCTCGACCGGGCCCTGGTTTTCCAAGCCGAAGGCAAGCTGGACGATTCGAATCGCGCTTTCGACCAAGCCGAGCTCCACATCGCCGATCTCTACACGCGAAGCGTGAGCAAGGAAGCGCTATCGCTCATCACGAGCGACCGGGCCCTGGAGTACCGAGCGGCCGCCTACGAGCACGTCTACATTGCCTACTTCCGTTCCTGGAACTACCTGGAACGAGGCGACGTGGAAGGGACCCTGGTCGAAGCGCGTCGCATCAATCAACGCCTCGATTTTCTGGCCGCGTCCTGCCCGGAGGAAGACGGCACCTGCGGCAACGACGTCTTCCTCAGGTACTGGAGCGGGCTCTTGTTCGAATGGGGAGGCCAGGCCAACGACGCGTACGTGGCCTACAAGAAGGCCCACGAAGCGTTGAACTCCGAGGGCGAGTTTCACCGCGAGCTCGCTCCGGCCGATCTGGGGCAGCGCTTGACGGATCTGGGCGCACAGCTGGGATTCAAGGACGACGTTAGATTCTACGCGGGCCTCTACGGGCTCGATTTGCATCCCAACCCGGCCGGACGAACCGGAACGATCGTGTGGGTCTGGGAAAACGGGTTCGTCGGCCGACGCGAACAGGCAACCACGGTGATCCCGATCTTGAAGGGCGAAACCGAGCAGATTCGCAGGGACCAGGCAGCCTGGTCTCAAACGCTGGCCGGCCGCAAAGGAATGAATGTCGACGGCGTCGAGATCGACTATCTCCTGCGTGTCTCATTGCCGATCTTCGTCGAGATCCCTCCTCGAGCCCAGAGCGCCGAGTTCGACGCGGGAGATCAAGGTCGGGAAGCGCAGACCCTGGCCCCGCTCTCCGCTATGGCCCAAGACGCGCTCGATCGGGCGATGGGAGGAATCCTGCTCCGCGCCACCGCGCGAAGCCTGACCAAGTACTTGGCCAAGAAGACCGCGGATAAAGAATTGGGTAAAGATGCCGGCTCCCTGGTGAACTTGCTCGGGTTGGCCCTGGAGCAAAGTGATACCAGATCCTGGCGATCCCTACCCCACGAGATCCGGGTCGCCGTCCTTCCGGTGGCGCCCGGAACTTATTCGACGCGCATTCGGGTGCGGGGGGCGAATGGGCAAACCCTCGAGGACGCCACGCAACCGGGCATAAAAGTCCCGCGTGGAGGACTCGTCTTCTTGCGGCATCGCACGACCTGAACCATGGGAAGACCCAATAGGCATCGCTTTTTCACACAGGGCTGGACATTTTTACGAAATCGTTGGAGGATAGATGATGGTTCGCAAATCCCCAGGCAAACCGTAGCGACGGAAACAAAAGAGGGGGCAAGGTGATGGAAATCACCGAAGTCAAGGTTCGCCTCTGGGACGACAAAAGGCTTAGGGCCCTGGTTACGATTGTGTTCGACGATTGCTTCGTGGTTCGCAACATCAAGGTCATCGAAGGACGCGATCAGAAGCTTTTTGTCGCCATGCCAAGTCGCCGCCAAGCCGACGGGACCTACGTTGATATTGCACACCCGATTACCCGTGACTTTCGGCGACAAATGGAAACGACGATCCTAAACGCGTTCATGGAAGAGCGGGACATGGCCGGTGAGGACGCGGAATACGAAGGGGAAGAGGACGAAGTCTGGGAAGAGGAAGAATCCGAAGTACCCCCGGACGGCGCCGCCCCCGACAACCCTGGGAACAACTGGCAACCGCAACGGGAGCGCACGCCTACTCGCGAACGATAGGGAACTCCCTTTTTTCCGACTGAATTCTGCAGGGGTTTGTAGACGTCTGCCCAGATCAATCGGCAATCGTAAATAAACGATTTATCTCTCGAACTCCTTCAGAAACCGTCTTAGCCTGTCTACCGTCCCCTCCTGGAACCGATAACGCCGCCGGGGCCCTTCCGAACTGTCCGAGACGATCCCCGCGTTCTTCAACACCTTCAAGTGCTGGGAAACGGTGGATTGGGCGATGGGCAGCTTGTCGACGATCTCCTGGCAAGCCTCGACGTCCCCATCCATGAGAAGCCGGACAATGCGCAAACGGATCGGATGGGCCAAAGCGTGGAACATCCGGGCGACTTCCACCTCATCCACGCCGGCCTTGCTTTTCCAGACCAGAGGCATTTGCACCCCCTAAATCGTGAATCGCCGATAAACTATGAGTATTCGAATGCACTGTCAAGGACCCGGATTGGAGGGATGAGGTAACCTTGGAATGCAGGGGCCTCCCGATCTGGTAAAAGCCTTTGCCACTGGTTCAACCTGAGGGATGTGGATCCATGCCCAAGGTTCCTTTCGATGCGCTTCCCGATAGCTCCCGTCTTTGGATCTTTCCTTCCGATCGCCCGCTTTCCCCGGAGGAGCAGGAGACCTTGATCCGCTCGGCCGAGGAAGGTCTGGATGATTGGAGCGCCCACGGTAGCCCGGTCACCTGGGGGTGCCGGATCGAACGCGACCAAGCCCTGGTCATTGGGGTGGACGAAACGCGGACGGCGCTCACCGGATGCTCCATCGATGGAGCCATCCGGCACATTCGCGATCTGGAATCGCGATTTAAAACGTCGTTGCTCGACAACGGTCGGGTGTTTTTTCGAGACGGGGAGCGCATGAGCGCAGTATCGCGTGCGGAGTTCAAGAAGCTGGTCGCGAAGGGGTCAGTTCAGGACGACACCCTCGTCTATGACAACGTGATCGCCACGGTCGGAGAACTTCGGGGAGGCTCGTGGGAAATTCCGTTCCGAACCTCCTGGCATAGCGAAGCGTTCTCCGCCAAATCCTGACTTTTCAACGAATACCCGCGTCCGTGGGGTAGAATGAGCGGTCCCTATGCACCGCTTGCTGCCTCGAGCCTTGCTTTGCCTCCTCCTTCCGACTGCCCTGTGCGGTGGGGCCCCGGCCGCTACGGACTGGGACAAGGAGATCCAGCGGCTGGGCTTGGAGCGTCCCGGCATCCAACTCGGGTACGAGGTGGTGATCGAGGGCAAAGGCATCGTCAAGAGCCGGGCGGCCGGCGTGCCGCGCGCCGCCGCTAGCGCGATCAAGACCGCCATTGCGGTGGATTTTCTGTGCGCTCACGCTACGAGCCTGGACGATGTCCTTCAAGGATCGGAATCCCTTCTCGAGCCGGGCACCCATCCGGCCATGTCGGGTTTCACTCGCGACGAGCTGGCCCAATGCCGGACTGAGCTGGCCGGGAAAACGTACCGCGATCTCTTGTCGATCATGATGGGACGCGGAGCGGCGAGTAACGAGGCGTACAACGCGGCTTGCAACTTGATCATGATCAAGCTCGGCGGGCCGGAGTCGATCACACGACGCCTTCATAATATGGATCCGGCTCTGCGCGGGATCGTTCTCAATCGCTACATGCAGCAATGGAACGGAGACGGTGACAATCAAGCGACGCCGGAAGCGCTGGTATCCCTCTACCGCATGACGGCCAGCGGGGCCCTTCCCGGGTTGGCGCCGGACGAAATGAGGGAATTGCGCTCCCTCCTGCGCCGGGAGGAGGATCCCGATCTCTTGTTCGAAAAGGAAGGCACACTCTTCCCCCGGCCCATGGTCCGGGTGCGGGCAGGATTCATCGAGAAGCCCGATGGGTGTCTGGTCTACGCGATCATGGGCGAAGTGCCGGAGCCGAGCGCGCCGGCCTCGAGCGACCTATTCTTGGAGCTCATGCGCGGCGTGGACAAAATGGCGGTGGAATGCCGCAGCCTTTACCCCAACCGCTGACCGCTCGCCCGATCGTTCGTGCGAACCCAAGTCCCTGGCCTCGATAAGAGCGTTTGCGTATGCTCCCGGCATGGGTAACACGTTCGGGAGATTGTTCCGCCTCACCACCTTCGGCGAATCGCACGGCAGCGGGGTGGGCTGCGTGATCGATGGTTGCCCACCTCTCCTCGAGCTGTCCGAGGCCGACATCCAGACCGACCTCGATCGGCGCCGCCCGGGACAAAACCGACTCATGAGTGCCCGCCAAGAAACGGATCGCGTTGAGATTCTTTCCGGCGTGTTCGAAGGGAAAACGCTGGGAAGTCCCATCGCGCTCCTGGTCCGAAACGAGGATGCCCGACCGCAGGACTATGACGCGCTACGTGACGTGTACCGGCCCTCCCATGGCGACTTCACCCAGGAAGCAAAGTACGGCGTGCGCAACTGGCGCGGGGGCGGACGGGTCAGCGCGCGAGAAACGGTGGGACGTGTGGCCGGCGGTGCGGTTGCCCGCAAGCTCCTCGAGGCACAGTGCGGGGTGGAGATCGTGGGTTCGGTGGAACGCATCCACACCGTGACCGCGGGGATCGATCCGGAAACGCTGGACCGCGATGCGGTCCTGGCGAGCCAGGTGCGGTGCCCGGACCCCGAGGCCTCGGCGGCCATGATCGCGGCCATCGATGCCGCGCGCGCGGACGGGGATTCGCTGGGCGGCGTCATTGTGTGCATCGCCCGCGGAGTGCCGGCCGGCTGGGGATCCCCGGTGTTCGACAAACTCGAAGCGGATCTTGCTCACGGGATGCTGTCCATTCCCGCCGCCAAGGGATTCGATATTGGCTCGGGGTTCGGCGGCACGACCTCGAAGGGAAGCGAGCACAACGACGCGTTTCGCATGCGCGACGGACGCGTGCGGACCGAGACCAATCGCTCGGGGGGCGTGCAGGCCGGGATCACGAACGGCGAAACGATCGTGTTCCGGGTCGCTTTCAAGCCCACCGCGACGATCCGCAAACCGCAACGCACCGTGACGCGCGATGGCCAGGAAACCACGATCGAGGTGCGCGGTCGCCATGACCCCTGCGTTCTCCCCCGAGCCGTTCCGATCGTCGAAGCGATGGCTGCGTTGACGCTCGCCGATCATTTCTTGCGGCATCGCGGACAGACCGGCCGCGCCGGATCGGCCTTCTAGCCCGTCCAGTTACGGGTTGCCGGATTTTCTAGGGTGCTCTAGGCTGCCTCATATCCTCGAAAGGAGGAACGAATGGCGGATCAAGAAGTTCTGGTGGTGGTATCGAAGCTCAAGTCCTATATCAAAGAAAAATCGGGCATGAATACGTCGGGCGGGGCCGCTGCGGTTATCTCCGACGCCGTGCGCCGGATGTGCGACGAAGCCATTGAACGGGCCCGTAGCGATGGCCGCAAAACGGTGATGGATCGGGATTTCTCCTAATCGTTCCTTCGGGAGTCACCCTCTCGGACATTGTGGTAGCGTCGAGCCGTGTCCGTCCACGGCTCGTCCGTTGATGCACTGACTCTGTCGCGCCGGGCCTTTTTGCGCCTTTGCGCGCTTTCGTGCGGTGTCCTGGCTACCTCCAATCTCACCTATCTGGCCGGGTGCGCGAGCACTCGGCCTCGCGCATTTGCTCCCCGCCGCCGCGTGCTCGCCGATCTGCACGCACATCCCCAGCTCGCGGAGTGGATCGAACACGAGCCGGTTTCGGTCAAGATTCCCGGACTCGCTGGTACCGCCGACGCGTTTCTGAACACCACGCAAATCACCTGGGAGGCGTGCCATCACGCCGGGGTAGATCTCCTTTGCGTGGCCCACTACAACCCCTTCGACGAACTCGCCTCGATGGCCACCGATCCGAGCATCGATGCGCCGCGCAATCTCTTCCGGATGATGGATCAGCTCGAAGAACGCCTCGAACATCCCGCCCTGGCAAGATATGCGCGGCTCGTCCGCAATCGGACCGAACTGGAGGCGCTGGTTTCGATTCCCAAGAACAGTCCGGACTACCGGATTGCCGTCGTGCACGCGGTGGAAGGGGCCCACGCGCTCGGGGGATCGCCGAAACCTCTGGCCGAGCTCGCGCGCCGGGGCGTGTTCACGATTTCGGTCGCTCACTTCTTCGACAAGGGATTGGTGAGCGCGGCCAATGCCATTCCCTATTTCCCCGACGCGGGGAGCGGGCCGGCACTCACCGGTCTCACTGAGCGCGGCCGGGAGGTGATCCAGGAAATGGAGCGGCTGGGGATGGTAGTCGACGTAACCCATGCGTCGCGAGAGGGCATCGACGACATCCTGAAGATGGCGAAAGGTCCGGTGATAGCCACGCACGCGGGAGCACGTACGCTCGGGCATCATCCGTACAACCTGGTCGACGAACATCTAGAAGAGATTGCGCGGCGGGGAGGATTGATCGGCATCCCGCTTTATCCCTACATGCTCTCCAATTACACCCAGGTGGCCGAAGCCGAAGCGAATGGCTCGCTGCTCGAAGTAGCGCGCACGGTCGCCTTCGTGAGGCGACTCCTCGCCCGCACGTCCGGGCTAGGGCGTGCCCCTCACGCATGCATCGCGCTGGGTACCGATTTCGGCGGCTACATTCCCCGCATCAAAGGCATGCAGGATCTGGCGGAAATCGAACTCCTGCGGAAGGCGATCACCGAGCGTCTCGAACACGATCCCGCTCTGACCGGCCAGGATGTCGCGCCAATGCTGGATGCCATCATGGCCGAAAACGCGATCTCATTCTTGCGGGACAACTGGGGCCTTAGCCGATGACGTTCCGCATGTGGCTTCTGGCCGCAATGCTCTTTTCCCGCCCCTCCGGCGCCTCGCCGGCCAGCGAGGCAGAGTCGGATCTCGCCGATCATGCCCTGGCCGTCGTCCTGGGACAGCTCGGGGCAAGCATCGACACCGCCGGGATTTCGTTTCCGGGAATGAACGAGCACATGCCTCAAGAACTCTGGCCCGGCCTGTCGTTCGGAGAGGTGTCGGCTCGCTTGAGCGGGAACGATTTGGAACCCCGCCGTTTTCATGAGCCCGGGAAAACGATCTGGGAAGAACTGGGAGACCTCGATCGAGCTCGCGTCGAGGCGAGGTGGGCGAACGCAGCGCGCCCGTCATCGCGGGCCGCGGTCCTGGAAGGAAACGACACCGGCATCGCGCTACTAAGGGAGAGCGAAGACAACGTGGTGGCCGGCTATCTCGCCTTGCATGTCCTCGCCCTGCGGTTTGCCGCGGAAGGAGGACGCACGGCGGCCGATCGAGGGGACGGGTTGCGATTGGCCTTCCTCTATGAAGCCGGGGCAGAGGCGTACCTCCGGGCCGCGTTTTTCGCCGCCCACATGGTGGTGCCGTTCGGGTCTCCCCTCTGGCCTCTCCATGCCGAGAACACCCGTCGTATGCATCACCATTTCCGAGACACGGGCGTATACGTCCGTAACAGCCTTGGAGATACCTGGCAAACCTTCGGAGACGAAGTCCTGGAGAGCCACCCGCCCACCTATCGCTTTGTTCTCGAAGCGTCCGCGATGTCGCTTCGTGAGCTCTTCCTGGTCTTCTTGTTGCGTGCGACGAACGAGCCGGAAGCGTTGCGCCTCGTTTCCCCCACGGTGAGGGATCGCGATCTCTCCGAGGCCGCCCAGGGATGGACGCCTCACTATCGAAACATCGTGCTCGAGCACCACGCGATCCTTCCCGAATCCGAGCACGCCAATCGATTCCTGGTCGACGCAAGCACGGCCGAGCTCCGGGCGAGAATCCAGCGATGGCTCGACCCCCACGACGCGCCGGAAACCTATCTTCGATCCGAGGACGCGGTCATGCCGGTGCTTCGCCTCTTGCCGGTTCCGGTTATGGCCACGCTGGTGGAGCAGGACACGACCGGACGGTTCTCAAGTTACGAACGCCCGCAGCTTCGGGACGCGGGATATCACGATCCCGACCTGACCCCCGAGGAACGGAATCGCTTGCCTTGGAAAACTCAATTTCCCGAGACGGCGAATTTGCCCCGCTGGAATAACGACGATGTGTCGGTGCTTTACCCCGGATCTCGCGCCTACCCCCCGAGTTTCCTCGGTTTCCGAACCGACCTGGGATTGGCCGCCCTCATGGGAGAAGACGGAGCTTCGGTCGGCTTCGCGGCCGGGCTCGGTTACGCGTGGCCGGCCGGACTTTATGACCTGTCCTTACGGTTGGGCTATATCTCGGGGGTGGGGGACGGATTCGTCACGCTGGGTCTAGGCCCGCACATCGAGAACCCGTTTCCGGGGGTCCGTTGGATCAATGCCTTCCTCATCGAAGTCGGCTACGCTCACGACCTCCAGAGTTCCTGGTCGGAAAGCGGTGCGGTGTTGAGCCTGTCCGCGGTGTCCCGCGCCTGGTCGGGGTTCACTCCGGTCGTGAACATGGGACCCGCCTTGGAGCTGGGCGGCCGCCTTTACGTGCGCAAGCTGCCGATTTTGGGAGTGTTCGCCGCGGTTGGATTTCAGTAAGGCGTTTGGAAGAGCGGCGCAAACGTGCGCGTCTCGATCAGCACGTCCTCGCGAAAGATATAGAGCACACCCAGGTCGGCGTAGAGCCAGTGTTCGGTCCGATCACCGGCGTAGTCTTCGAAGTGCCGATTGGTGGGAAAGCCGACCGCATCGTATACGGCGCGGCGGTCTCCCGAGAGACCATCCAGCCATCGCGCGAATCGAACCTGACGCCGCTCCTTCTCTCCCCGAACGGCTTGAACCACGCCCGGAGCCATCTCCACGTAGTGCTTGGAGATTGGAAGGGCGCTCAAACCCGCTTGGGCGGCATATTGGCGGGCCCGGTCGATTTGGGGCAAAAGACTCGCCCCGGCGGGGACTGAATGAAGGAGAAGCCCGGCCAAGGCCGGGAGAACAAAGCAAGCTGCCGTGCGCATGATGTAACCCTCGAAGTTGCAAGCAAGAGATGTAGAGCAAGGCGGCCGCTGATTTAATTATAACTCAATTACCGGTCTGAATACGCGAATTACGCAGGTCAGTAGGTCAGCATCAAACGCAATGAAGTATGGCGGCGGAAGCCGACGCGCTCGTAGGCGCGGATGGCGGGCATGTTGTCGCGATTGACGTGTAACGCGAGCAACGTAAGTCCGCGATCGAAGAGAATGCGGGCCCAGGTCCCGATCCCGCGGCGCGCCAACCCCCGGCCGCGATATTCCGGATCCGTGAACACGCCTCCGATCAAGACCCCGTCTTCCGAACGCGCTGATTCTTCGGTCTTGAAGAGGAGCCGCGGGCCCTCCCCGATCACCCAGACCTTTCCTCCGGCGATGCGCCGCCGCGAGATTTCTTTAAGGCGTGCATAATCGATGTGGTTGCGGGGTACGGAGAGATCCTCTTCAGTCATGGCCGCCTGAGCGAAGGTGACGCTCTCCACGTCATCTTGTCGGGCCGGACGCAGCGCCACGGGTTCCTGTTCGACCAGCATGTCGGGAGTCAAAACATAGTAGTACTGCTCGCGATCCAGAAACGGCATCGCACCGTGCCGCGAGAATGCCTCACGCACGAGGCGAGCGTGATCCGCCGGTCCCACGAAGAGTCGAGGCGGCTGAGCGGCCTCGAACGTCTTCGCGACCACCGCCACCAGGTCGGACGTATCTCCGAGCGTGGTGAGGTTTCGCGAATTTCCCGAAAACGCGACCGCAGTCAGGTCCGCCCCCCGCATGGCTCCGAAGAAACGGCCGTGCTCCAGGTGCGCGGTCGGCGAAACGCCGAACTCGTGGACGAGGCTTCGCAAATACAGCGAAGTCCAGCGTTCCTGATCGAGAAGCCAGAGCAACCGGGGCCGGTTCTCTTCGGAAAGGAGGACGATGTCGAGACGTTGGGGGGGCGTCGTTAAATTCATCGATGGATCCTCTGCTCAGAATACCACCGCTCGCGCCTGCCGCGCCTCCGAAGGCCCTGATAAGATGAGGTATCTCGGGCGAGGGGGCCTCATGAACCGCCGCGTTTTCGAACGATATGTCGAGGAAGCCATTCAAAGCCTGCCTTCCCGGTTCAAGGATGCGCTTCAAAATGTAGACATCGTGATCGAGGACTTCCCGGCCCCCGAGATTTACGAGGACCCGGGCATCGAGCCGCCCCTACTGGGGCTGTACCAGGGTGTTCCGCTCACCGAGCGCGGGCTCGGCGAGGTCCTCATGCCGGACAAGATCTCCCTCTACATGGGCGAGTTTCTTCGCGGCGGATATCGCGGCCAGGAGCTGGTTCACGAGATCCGCATCACCATCTTCCACGAAATCGGGCACTATTTCGGTCTCGATGATGCGACCCTGGAAGAGTTGGAGTCCTCTTGATGCAAGACCCTGAACCTTTTTTGATGGTCCGTGGTCCCTTGACTCCAAACCCCGACGCCGGTGTGGTGCGCCTGGCTCTGGTACAGACGGATCCCAAAATCCGGGATACGAAAGCCAATGTCGCATCGTGCCGGCGCGCGGCCCAGATCGCCGCGGAAGAAAATTGCACTCTCGCTGCTTTCCCCGAATGCGCACTCACCGGCTACTGCTTCGACAGTTTGGAAGAAGCCCGCGAGGGGGCGATCTACCGGGACGGGGATGCGGTCCAGGAACTCTGTCGCGTCGCCACCGAAACGAACGTGCACTTGGTGGTGGGCTATCTGGAACGGACTCCTTTGGGCGTCGCCAACTCGGTTTCCGTGCTGGGACCGGACGGCATCGTCGCCCACTACCAGAAAACGCATTTACCGTTCTTGGGGGCGGACCGGTTCACGGAAGCCGGGCGGCAGCCGTTTCGCGCGCATGAGGTGGCGGGGATTCGGGTGGGGTTACTGATTTGTTACGACGCGTCGTTTCCGGAGGCCTCGCGACTCTTGGCGCTGGACGGAGCGGATCTCATTCTCTTGCCGACCAACTGGCCAGAGGAAGCCGAAGAAAAAACCCAGTGGCTACCGAACACGCGCGCCTACGAGAACGTGGTCTACTTCGCCTCGGTAAACCGGATCGGGGAAGAGCGGGGATTCCGCTTTCATGGCCGAAGCCGGGTGTGCGATCCGACCGGGCGAACGATCGTCGACGCTCCGGCGGACGCGGAAGCCATTCTCGTTTGCGAGGTGGATCCACGGCGGTCCCGACAGAAGCGCATTGTCAGGCGTGACGGATACTGGGTGGATCGCATCGCCGGGCGGCGCGAGGATCTGTATCGACTTCGCCCGGTTTCAGAGGACGAACCCTGAGGTGAGCTGGCCGGGAAAGCGGCTCGTCATCGGAGAAAGCGCTCGCCCTCCGGAAACCAAGCCGGCGCTGGGTTACGGGCTTGCCATCGCTACGGCTATGGTTACGGCCGCGGCATGGATCGCCGCAAAACCCGTGCTCGATTACCTGGATCCACTCTCCTTCAGCTTGAGCCAATTCGGGTTGGCGAGCGTTTATTCGTTTCTTTGGCTCGTGTTTCGGAAACGGGTGAGCTGGCTCAGGCACATTTCTCCAGGCCAGTGGACATTCCTGGTCGTGATCGCACTCTTGTTCCTGAGTGCGGTGTACACGATGTGGATCGGCCTCTCGCGACTTCCCGCGACCGCGGCGAGCCTTCTTTCCCGGCTCGAGATTCTGGTGACGGTGTTCCTGGGCATGGCGTTGCTCGGAGATCGGTTCCGTCCCAAGGAAATCGTCGGCGCGGTCATGCTGTTTCTGGGAATCGTGGTGCTCAGGTATCAAGCGCCGGCATCGTTCGCCGAAGGCTTCTGGATGATGGTGCTTTCCAGCATGCTGTTCGGCCTAATCGAGGTGCTCATCAAGACCCGCATTCACGTCATTCCTCCCGACGTCTTCGGATTTGCGCGCAATGGCCTCGTGTTCTTGGCGTTTTTCATCGCCGCGTTATGGCGTGTGAGTTTGGAAGGAGACACCTGGTGGAAAGGGTTGGTGGACTGGGAAGGTATTCGAAGAGGGCTGCCTCTCATCGCCACCACCGCACTCGCCGGACCGTTCTTGGCTCGCACGCTCTACCTTCATGCGCTACGGCATTTGGACATTTCCCGAGCCGCGGTGATCAACCAGTCTCAGCCCCTCTTTGTGGCCATTTACTCGTCGGTACTCTTGCGCACCCTCCCCAGCCGGCGGGAATGGACCGGGGGACTCCTCATCCTCGCCGGGGCGCTTCTCCTCGTAAGTTGGCGCCGGGGAATGAATTGGAGCATGAACCGCCTGAGGGCCCGGCGGCGTCGACCCCGCCCAAATTGATTTTGCGGGTATTGCGTTCGTGCTAGAATCCATTTTCTCCAGACCTATTTCCCCCTGATAGGTTTCGCTGAGACCTAATCCCGACGATGGGATCTGAAAGGTTCGAAGGATAGGCCGCCATGTCACGGATCATGCTGCTCTTGGGGTGTGCCGTCGTTCCCTGCCTGATGAGTTGCAGTGAAACGACGCCCTCGGCTCCCACAGTGAATCGAAGCAACGTAACCACGGAGGTAAGCGCTGCCGAGGAGTCGCCCTCTGTCGGCATGTTTTACATGCGCGAGCGGGCCACGGGCGGTGCCGCGACGCTCGGCGCGATGAACCGTGAACTGCGCATGGCCGGCCTTCCGATATCGATCGCCAAGGTCGAGTTCCTGGTGAAGCCGGGATTCGAAACTCAAGGCAGAACGCTTTATGCATCCGACCGCGAGCGCAAACTGGGAAGCCGGTGGGTTCCCAATGACGCGCGGCGTCAGGCCGACGGCGACAATCTCACCTACATGGTGGTGAAGAGCGGTTGCCAGTTTCAGGGACTTTCATCCGATGGCGTGGAATCCGCGATCGAGGATGCCGTCACGAGCTGGCAGTCCAGCATGCGGTGCGGCAGCGTGAGGCTCGAGAAGCGGGTTGATCAGGGCCAGGATCCCACGATCGCGGACTACTTCCTCGGCCTGGGCGGACGCGGACAGCCGTTCTTGGCTGACATCGTGGACGCCGGATTCGAATCGGGAGACATGTTCGAGCAGCTCGCCCCTAACGGACGTTTGTACATCCTGGGCGTGACGTTCACGTTCATTTTCATGGACGAGGACGGCCGGGCTACCGACGTGGACCAGAACGGATTGTTCGACACCGCGGTCACCGAGATCTATTTGAACCAGGAATTTTGGTGGTCGTGCGACGGCACGGGCGGTTACGACATCAAGACGGCGGCGATGCACGAGAACGGTCACGCGCTCGGGCTCGCCCACTTCGGCAACATCTTCCGCAACCGGAGCGGTATCCACGCTTCACCGCGCGCGGTGATGAACGCCGCCTACATCGGCCCCTTGTCTGCCCCGCAAGGCACGGACCGCTCCGCCTTCTGCGGCCTGTACGCAAACTGGCCGTAACCCGGCTGCCTCACCCCTGCACGCGTAGCGAGGGAAAACCCTGCCCTTCGCTCGGGCGCGAGTCTGAGCCGCCGCGGGCGCGAGGGTCCGAGTTGTCTCCTCTTGCCTTGAACTGAACGAAGCAGGACCCGAGCGGGAACCCGCGGCGGATCAGGAGCGACGAAGAACGATTAATAATCGTTCGAGGAGTGGCGAGCGTCCCGAGGCGAAGGGCTTTTCCCGAGCTTAGCGTGCAGGGGTGAGCGAAGACCGCGTTCCTGCCAGAGGGCGTAAATGGCCGGGTACACGGTGAGCTCGAGCAAGAACGACGTCACGAGCCCTCCCACCATCGGCGCGGCGATCCGTTTCATCACGTCGGAACCGGTACCGGTGCTCCAGAGAATCGGCACCAGACCGATCATGGTTGTGAGCACGGTCATGAGTTTGGGACGGATCCGGCGGGCGGCGCCGTCCACGATCACCTGCTCCAGATCGGCGAACGAGTGTAGCTGTCCCTTCCGCAGCCACGCCTCGTGGGACAGGGTCAGGTAAAGCAGCATGACGACTCCGGTCTCCGCGTCGAGACCAGCCAAGGCGATGAGCCCCACCCACACCGCCACGCTCAAGTTGTAGCCGAGGATCCACAAAAGCCAGATCGCTCCGATCAAGGAAAACGGAACGGCCAGAAGCACGATGGCGGTCTTGGCCAGCGAGCGCGTGTTGAAATAGAGGAGCAGGGACACGATGAAGAGGGTGAGGGGGACCACGATCTTAAGCCGCGCCTTGGCCCGCTCGTAGTACTGGAACTGACCCGTCCATTCGAGACGCACTCCCGGAGGAAGATTGAGAGTTCGCGCCAGGGTCTTCTTGGCATCGGACACGTAATCGGCGATGGGTCGCCCGGTCAGATCCACGAACACATACCCGACCAGCTTGCCGTCCTCACTTCGAATCATGTCCGGCCCGGTGGCGTAGCGAACCTTGGCCACTTGGGTGAGCGGAACCTGGGCGCCGGAGGCGGTCGGAACCAGGATGCGGTCGAGCGCTCCCGGGTCTTCTCGGAAGTCGCGGGCGTAACGCACGGTGACCGGATAACGCTCTCGCCCTTCCACCGTGCTCGTGGCCTGCATCCCCCCGATCGCGGTTTCCACGATGTCGTTCACGTCGGCCACGCTCAACCCATAACGCGCCGCTTCCTCGCGGTCCGGGGTGATGTCGAGGTAGAACCCTCCCGTGGTTCGTTCCGCATAAGCGCTTCGCGTGCCGCGCACGGTTCCGAGCACGTCGCTGATCGCGATCGCGGACTTCTCGATCGTGGCTAGATCGTCGGCGAAGATCTTGATCCCGAGCTGGCTCCGGATCCCGGTGGCGAGCATCTCGGTCCGGGTCTGGATCGGCATCCACCAGATGTTCGGCATGCCGGGAAGCTGGATCTTGCGATCCATCTCCTCGATCAGCCCGTCCCAGGTGAGCCCCTCCCGCCATTCCTTTTTCGGTTTGAGCAGCACGAGGGTCTCGAACATCGATAACGGAGCGGGATCGGTGGCCGTGTCGGCACGTCCGGCCTTACCGAACACGCGTTCCACTTCCGGGAACTCCATGAGCCCGCGGTCCATGATCTGGAGAGCATGAACGGCTTCGCGAACGGACATGCCCGGCGGTGCGGTCGGCATGTAGAGCACGACGCCTTCATTGAGGGGAGGCATGAACTCGTTTCCGAGTCCAAAGAACACCGGGACGGTGAGCGCGAGCAGAAGCGCGGCGACCAGGATGATCGCCTTCCGGCGGCGGATCACGAAGTGCACGACCGGCACGTACATCCGAATCAACCAGCGGTTGAGCGGATTCTCCTCCTCCTTCTTGATCCGGCCGCGAAGGATGAGGGCGGCCAGGGCCGGCGTGAGCGTTACGGCCAGGATAGCCGCGAACCCCATGGAGTAGGTCTTGGTGAAGGCGAGAGGCTTGAACAGCCGCCCCTCGTTGGCTTCCAAGGTGAACACGGGCATGAAGGCGACCGTGATCACGAGGAGGGAATAAAAGATGCTCGGACCCACTTCCTGCATCGCCTCGACCACGACGTCCCGCCGCTGGCCTGGGCGCCCCTCTTCTTCCCAGGTCTCGAGGCGCTTGTGAATGTTCTCGACGATGATGATCGAGGCATCCACCATCGCCCCGATCGCAACCGCAATCCCGCCCAGCGACATGATGTTGATGGTGAGCCGCTGATAGAGCATGGGGATGAAGGCCAAAAGCACGGCCAACGGCAAGGTGAGGATGGGGATGAGAGCGCTTCGGGCGTGAAGCAAGAAAAGAAAGATGATCAGGCTGACCACGATCATCTCCTCGATCAACGTGTGCTTCAGCGTATCGAGCGAGGCCTGGATGAGCTCGGAACGATCGTAGGTGATGACGAGCTTTACTCCCGGGGGCAGCGTGCGGCGCACCGAGTCCAGCCGCTCTTTGACTCGCTCGATCGTGCGGAGCGCGTTCTCGCCGTACCGCATGATCACGATCCCGCCGACCGCTTCGCCCTTGCCGTCCAGCTCGGAGACGCCGCGCCGCATGGCCGGCCCGAGCGTCACTTGAGCCACATCCCGCAAATACACCGGTGTTCCTGTCTCACTGGCCCGGAGCGGAATGTGTTCCAGGTCCTCCGGCGATTTCACGTAGCCGTGCCCACGCACCATGACTTCGTGTCCGGCCAACTCGACCACCTCGCCCCCGGTTTCGGTGTTCGAGGCGCGCACCGCGGCCAGGACTTGCGGAAGCGAGATCCCGAAGGCGAGCAGGCGGTTGGGATCGACCTGAACCTGGTATTCCTTGACGAACCCACCGACCGAGGCCACCTCCGCCACCCCCGGCACGCTCTGGAGGGCAAAGCGCAGGTTCCAGTCCTGGAGGCTTCGCAACTCCTGCAAATCATGCTGCCCCGTGGTGTCGACCAGCGCGTACTGAAAGACCCAGCCCACGCTGGTCGCGTCCGGGCCCAGCTTGGGGGACACGCCTTCGGGGAGCTTGGATTGAATCTCGTTCATGTACTCGAGAATTCGGGAGCGGGCCCAGTAGATATCGGTGCCATCCTCGAAGACCAGATAGACCAGCGAGAGACCGTAGAAGGATTGGCCGCGCACGTAACGGACACGAGGCGTGGAGAGCAAGGCCGACGAGATGGGATAGGTGATTTGATCCTCGATCAGATCGGGGCTCTTGCCGGGCCAGTCGGTGGAGATGATCACCTGGACGTCGGATAGATCCGGAATTGCATCGAGGGGACCGTGCCTGAGCGCGTACACGCCCCAGAATGCGCCCGCAGCCACGAAGAGCAGCACGAGGTACGGATTCTCGGCGGACCAGGCAATAAGCCGTTGGATCCAACCCCTTCGGGGAGGCGGGGCGTGTGGTGGAACTTCGGCGTGCATTACCACTGCTCCAGCGCGGTTTTGAGCCGGCTCTCGGCACCGATGAGGAAATTTCCCGAGACAACGATTGAATCCCCGGCATTGAGTCCCGACACGATCTCGATGTCGTCACCCGTCTCCACTCCGGTTTCGACGCGTTGGGGACGCAATCGTCCTTCCCCGAGATCCAGGAACACGAATTGCCGATCTCCGGCGGGCAGGATCGCCGTTTTGGGCACGACGAGCCGGTTCCCGAGATCCACGTAGACCGTGACGTTGGCGTACATATCGGGTTTCAGCTCGAGGCCGGGATTCTTGAGCTCGATGCGTACGCGACCGGTGCGCGAGCTCGCGTCGAGATAGGGATAGATGTACGAAACTCTCCCCGCGACCTGCTGTCCGGGAAGGTAGGGGAAGGTGACGCTCGCCGCCGCGCCGGTTTTCACCAGCTCCAGCTCCGCGCTGTAGAACTCGGCTTCGATCCAGACCCGATCGAGATCGGCGATGCGAAAGAGCAACGCTTTGGGTTCCACGCTCGCTCCGGCGACCACGTTCTTTTCGATGACGTAACCGGTGACCGGAGAAAGAAACGGCAGATCCTTGATCGGTTGCCCGTGGGCTTCGATCTCCGCCAGCTGCTTCTCGGAGACATCCAGTAAGCGAAGGCGGTTCCGGGCCGCGTCAACCAGATAATCCGCCCGATCGGGAGCGGGACCCTGCCGCGCCGCGGATTGGCTCTTGAGCGCGGTCACATACTCTTCCTGGGCGGAGTAAAGCTCGGGAGAGTAGATGGTGAAGAGCGGTGAGCCGCGGGTCACTTTCATGCCGGTGGCGTCGGCGTACAGTGTCTGGATCCAGCCGCCCACTTTGACGGAGACTTCGGCTAGTCCGGTCTCGTCGTAGGCGATCCGGCCCATCGCGCGCAGGGACTTCTCTACCGGTTTCATTTCCGCCGGAGTGGTCCGAACGCCGATCTCCTGACGTCTTTCCGCGGTCAAGGTAATCGTCCCGGTTCGTAGTTCTTCCTTGGTCACGGGGATGAGCGTCATGCCGCAGATGGGACATTTGCCGGGCTTGTCGCTCCGGATGGAGGGATGCATGGCGCACGTGAAGTACGCGATGTCTCCCGACTGCCCGGCCAGAGTGGAATCTTGGCGCGCGTTCAGGGGGGCGGAGTTCTTTCCCCGGCAGCCCAGAGGAAGAAGAGCGCCGACAAAGATCACTGCGAGCATCGCGGCACGGCGCGTGTTCGTGTTCATGGACGCACTCCTTCCAAGGGCAGCCGGCCCAACGCCCGATCGAGATCGAGTCGATAAAGGTGGTATTGGACCAGGGCTTCCTCGAAGCCCAACTCGACATCCAGCAAATTCCGCTCCGCGTCGATCAAGGTCAGGGCGGGCATACTCCCGGTCTCGAACGCGGCCCGCGCCGCCGCCACGCGGTCGCGGGACGCGGGAAGAAGATGGCCGCGATAGAGATCCAGGGAATGAACCATTTCTCCCGTTTGGGCCAGGGCTCGCGATACCTCGAGACGAATCGCGTCCTGTTTGGCGCGCGCTTCGCTCCGCGCTTTCTCGAGCTCCGCTTCCGCCTGTTCGCGAGCCGCGCTTCGGCGGCCGCGCCACAAGGGAATGTTCATTTCGAGGCCCACCATCCAACGGTGCTCGGGGTCCGACCACATGCTGTTGTAGGACGTCATGAGACCGAAGTCGGGGAGCGAAGCCTTGCCCGCTTCCCCGACTGCGGCTTCACGGCCCCGAATGGCGGCGGCAGTCGCCCTGAGCTCGGGGCGCGAGCTGAGAGCAGTGTCCATCAGGGCGGGGGCGTACATCGTCGGCATGTTCATGGACAGGCTGTCCGGAAGCGGCAAGTGGCTTGGCGGCGGCGGCAACGGCGCGTTCGGCTCGCGGTGCAGGAGCGCGTTCAACTCGTCCTGGACTAGGAAGCGCGCTCGCTCGAGCTCGATGCTCCGATGCTCCATATGGCTTGCCTCCACTTCCGCCTCCAACGGCTCCTCCTGGGAGCTGTGCCCGGTGGTGTAGTGCGATACGGCAATGCCCCGGATCTCTTTGAGGAATGCGAGATGTTCCCGATTGATCTCGATGGCTCGCTCGATCCGGTAGGATTCGTAGACAAGCCTCGCCGTCTCGAGGGCCATCTCCAGGCGCAGCGTCTCGAAATCGGCGAAGGCGATCTCGGCATCCGCGATCGCTCGTCGGCCGGCCAGCCCCCGTTTCCCGGGAAAGGGAAGCATCTGCCGGAGCTCGATCTCCTGACCGAAGGGCGCGTCGTTCGATCCGAGGCTCTGTGGCGCGATGTCGTAGCGCACCGTCGGATCCTCGAGCGCGGTTGCCTGGGGGTAGGTGGCGAGGGCGGCCCGCCACGTCTGCCGCGCCGCCTCGAGATTTTGATTGCGAGCCAGCACTTCGCGGATCACATGCTCGGGCACCAGCACCGAGTCCCCGGTGAACAGCGGGAGATCAGGCTGCTCCAGGTCTGTCCGGATGGCTTCTTCTTTTCGATACTGTTCGGTCAGCTCGTCGTGACGCCGTCCCGATTCGGAAGCGGCGCATCCGGTTAGGAGAGCCAGGAAAAAGGACGCGCTCGATAGGCGCTTTGCGTTCCAGACCATGATCGAATCCCTTCCCTCCACGCATGGAGGCGAAGTTCCAGGGCAGCGAACGTCCCGGCCGATGACTCGGCGGGACACATCACCTGCGGGGATCGATCAGATGCGGTAGGACCGGAAGAGGTCGTAGAGAGGCGGGGCGTGAAGCGATTCAGGTACCCCATGCACTGCGGTCGTGACGACGGGGGTGAGGGGAAGGGGCGGAACGGGCTCGGGATGGAGGGAGATCGGAGAATCCGGGGCGGCTTGGCGCGGCGGCGTTCCGGGAATGGCGCCCGGCGTAGGTGCCTGCCGCATGTCGCAGCAACTCGACCGCATGCCCGGACCACGCTGGGTCTTGGCGTCGCAGTCGTGGGAGCAGCAGCAGACCATGGCCTTGCCGTTACCGGGAAGACACAAAGCCGCGGCCGGCAAGGCGAGTTCGCTTGCTCCGGCACCGATCACGAGGAGTGTGACCCAAGCTTTCCAGTTCATTCCAAGACCTCGAGCCGACGCGCATGATACCACGGGTCGAGAAGACCCCTTCCGTTACCTTTTCTCGATTAAAGATATCGGGACATATGGCTTTGGATTTGAGCCGCTCCTTCGAAAAGGGAGGCTTTTCCCGCACCGGCCTCAGGGGCTAATGTGATGACGTTCTGCCGCTTAACTGGGTGATACGGACCACTAGCATGACGTTGCATCTGGAACCTCCCCACGATCTGGAAGACCGTCTTCAGCACTTCCAGAATCTCATGCCCCACCGGGTGCGCAGCATCCTTCTCGTCGCCAGCCCTTACGACTCCTTCGTGCTCGAGGAACAGGGCCGATTGGATGAGCTCATCCTGAGTGAGTTCGTGGAACTCAACTTGCGGAACGTCCCTGGCATCATTCGGGTGACCACCGGTCGAGAGGCCCTGGACGTCTGTCGCAACTCTCCGCCCGATCTTCTCGTCTCCACGCTCCACATCGGCGACATGCCATGGCCTCGCTTGGCCGGCGAAATCAAAGAAATTTGCCCCGATCTGCCCATCGCGCTCTTGGCGTTCGACGATCTCGAGCTTTCTGAAATGCGGTCACCGCGGGTGCTGGGAACCTACGACCACCTGTACGCATGGCACGGAGACTTCCGCATTCTCCTGGCCATGGTGAAAACGATCGAGGACCGGTGGAACGTGGATGAAGATGTGGCCCTCGCGGGGGTCGGCGTCATCATCCTCATCGAGGACAGCGTTCGGTATTACTCGTCGTTCTTGCCGCACCTCTACACCGAGCTGGTCAAGCAATCCGAACGGATCATCGCCGAGGGCGTGAACTTGACTCACAAGATCATGCGTATGCGGGCGCGACCCAAGATTCTCCTCTGTACCTCCTTCGAAGAGGCGGAGGACGCCTACCGGAAATACCACGACGTCCTGCTCGGCATCATTTCCGACGTCGATTTTCCGCGCGAAGGAAAACCTCACGCCTACACCGGCCTCGAGTTCGCGCGCATGGTCCGGAAGGACTATCCAGACCTTCCCATTCTCCTCCAGACACGCGACGTGACCTACACCGAGAAGGCGCGGGAAGTGCAAGCGGCCTGTGTGCTCAAGGATTCTCCTTTCCTCCTCCGCGAGCTCCGGGAGTTCATGCTTCAAAACTTCGGGTTCGGTGAGTTCGTGTTCCGGAGACGAGATGGCGTGGAGGTTGCGCGGGCGGGAAACCTGCACGCGATAGAGCGCGTGCTCCACCAAATCCCCGACGACGTCATTCGCGATCATGCCAGCCGCAACCACTTCTCGACCTGGCTTCGGGCCCGCACCGAATTCCGTCTCGCCGAGGAGCTGCGCCGAAGGAAAGTCTCCGATTTTGCTTCCGCGGCCGAGCTGCGCGAGTACCTCATCGAGTCGATCCGGGAGTTCCGACGCGAACGACAAAGCGGCGTCATTTCCGCCTTCCAGAAGAACGCATTCGACCCCCAGGTCGGCTTTGCCAAGATCGGGGGGGGATCGATGGGGGGAAAAGCGCGCGGTCTCGCCTTCGCCCGGGAGCTGCTCTACAACTACCGCATCCGGAACCGTTTCCCGGGGGCTCGAATCGTGGTTCCGGGAGCGGTGACGCTCGGCACCGACATCTTCGACCAGTTTCTCGACGAGAACAATCTGCGTGATTTCGCGATGCGGGAAACCGACGATGTCGCCATCGAAGAGGCGTTTGTGGACGCCCGTTTTCCGAGACGCGCGCTCTCCGACCTCAATGATTTCCTGAAGGAAGCGACGTTTCCGCTGGCCGTCCGCTCCTCGAGCTTGCTCGAGGATTCACCCTATCAGCCCTTCGCCGGTATCTATCTCACGGTGATGGTCCCCAACAATCATCCCGACCTCAAGGTGCGCCGCCGCGAATTGGCGCGGGCCATCAAGCGCGTTTACGCCTCCGGCTTCTCCTCGCGTGCCAAGACGTATTTGCGCGCGACGACCTTCCGGCTCGAGGAGGAAAAGATGGCGGTGATCGTGCAGCGGCTGGGGGGCGGCCGGCATGGCCATCGCTTCTATCCCGAGATTTCCGGCGTGGCGCGATCCTACAACTTCTATCCGATGCCGCCCCTCAAGGCGGAGGACGGCGTGGTGTCCCTGGCCTTGGGTTTCGGGAAAACCGTGGTGGAAGGAGGCAACGCGTTTCGCTTCTCCCCGCGGCATCCGCAGCTTCCGGTGGACTTCGCCTCGCCGACCGATCTCCTCGAAGCCGCGCAAACCTCGTTCTATGCGCTGGACTTGGGTCACGTGGAGTCCTCCGAGGATGGGGTGGTGAAACTGAGCCTCGATGCGGCGCAGGAGGACGGCACCCTCGGAAAAGTCGCGTCGGTTTATTCTCCGGAAAACGACGCGGTGTATGATGGCGTGTCGCGTCCCGGCATTCCTTTCGTGACCATGGCTCCCGTGCTCAAGCATGGCCTCTTTCCGCTTTCAGAGGCCTTGCGGCTTCTGCTCGAAATCGGCGAGCGGGGAATGAATACCCCGGTCGAAATCGAATTTGCGGTCAACTTGAGCCCACCCCCCGGAGAAACCGCCGAGCTCTATTTCCTGCAGATGCGGCCCATGGTCGTGTCCCGCGAAGCGTTCGACGTGCACCTGGACGATGTTCCCGAAGCTTCGATCCTTTGTCGGAGCAAGCGCGTGCTCGGGAACGGGCGCATGGAGGGCATCGAGCACGTGGTCGTGGTGGATCGCGAGCATTTCGATCCCGCCCGAAGCGCCGAGGTAGCCAGAGAGGTGGCGCGGATGGCGGCCAGACTGACCGGACAAACGCCCTATCTCTTGATCGGCGCGGGGCGCTGGGGCTCAACGGAACCCTGGCTAGGCATTCCGGTGACCTGGGAGGAGATTGCCGGGGCGCGAGCCATCGTGGAGGCCAACCTCCCCGGCAAGCACGTGGCCCCCTCGCAAGGGTCCCACTTTTTCCACAACCTGACCGCTTCGTTGACCGCCTATTTCACGGTGGAAACGGAGGAGGACGGCTTCGTCGATTGGGCGTGGCTCCGCAAGCAACCGGCGGTGGAGGAGGGCGCCTTTGTGCGCCACGTCCGCTTACCGGGCCCCGTGACCGTGATCGCGGACGGGCGGACCGGACGTGGGGTCATTCTCAAACCGAACGGCCGGGCTTGAGGGGGATTTCGCACAAAGGGATGGGAGAATCCCCCTCGACGGTATAGACATCGCTGGACGACAATCCTCTCAGCCATCCTGTTCTGGATGGAAAGGAGAACAAATCGATGAAAGTCTGGAGTGGTTTGACGGCGGGCCTGTTGCTTTGCGCCGCCGTAGTTTCTGTGAGCGCGCACGCCTCGCCGACGGCTAAGACGGAATCGAAGTCGGTTACGGTGAAGGGCGAGATCGTGTGCATGGGTTGCTACATGGGCCATGCTGCCAAGGGTGCAGAGCACAAGAGCTGCGGAACTAAATGTGTTGCCGGTGGCATGCCGGTGGGTTTGGTGACCGCGGACGGCAAGCTCTATCTTCTCACCATGAGCCATGAGAACGCGGATTCCTACAACAAGGCCAAAGGCATGATGGCCTCGACCGTCAACGTGACGGGAAACGCGATGGAAAAAGACGGTCTGAAAGCCATCGAGGTGACGGCGGTCGCCGAGGCGACTCCCGCGGCCAAATAACCTAACAGTTCAAGTATCGTGAACGCGAAACGGCGAGCGATCCTCGGGGTAACGCTCGCCGTTTTGATTGTAGGGGCGGGCGGATGGGTGTTCTTTCGCCGGCCCCTGTTGCCTGCGGCAGAGCGGGGGCGGCGCCTCGCCGAGCACGAAGGATGTTTTGGCTGTCACGGCCCCGATGGAACGCGGGGAGCGGCGAACCTCGGCCGGCCGTATCCCGAGGTCCCCAACTTCGAAGGGGATCAAGTGATGTATTCGAAAGGTCCCGAGGACATCCGGGCTTGGATCCGGGATGGCGTGTCACCGGCCAAGGCAACCAGCGAATCCTGGAAGAAGGAGCGGGACGCGAGTGTGCTCCGCATGCCCGCCTTCAAGTCGCGATTGTCGCCGCGCGAGATCGAGGATCTCGTGGCGTTCGTGACCGTGATGGGCGGCGTGACGCCGGATGATTCGCTTGCGGCGCGCGGACGTGAACGCGCCAAAGCGCTGGGGTGTTTTGGTTGCCACGGCCCGGAGGGGCGGTTCGCGCGACCCAATCCAGGTTCGTTCAAGGGCTACATTCCCTCGTGGGATGGGAAGGATTTTCCGGATCTCGTTCGAAACCGCGCCGAGTTCGAAGAGTGGACGCAACATGGGATCTCGGTCCGGTTCGAACGCAACCGATTTGCGCGGTATTTTCTCGAGCGGGCCGGGGTTCGCATGCCGGCTTTCGAACGCTTTCTGGAACCCGGGGACGTGGATGCGCTCTGGGCGTATGTAGAGTGGCTACGCGCTCAAAATGCAGAGCCGTGAGCGTGTCCGTGCTCCTCTCCCCAGCGTGCCCGGATGAATATGTGGAATGAGAGAGGATAGTCTCCGTACACGGCCTTTAGGCTCTCGGGAAACTCGTAGACGGTGAGATCGGCGCCCAGTCCCGTGGTCACCCCTTTCAAAAGATCGACATCGCGCAGGTAACCTCCGGTCAAGGCATACACGCCGGCAAGGCGCGAGGGATCCTCGGGGAGTGTCTTGGTGGCCAGAAGCTCTTCTTGTTTTTCCACCCACTCCAAACGCCCATAGATCTGATCGAGCCGCGTCTTCTGCCAGGCCGCTTCGGCGAGGAACGAGTTCGAGGTTCCATGATCCTCGTTGTCCTGTCCCCACAAGAACGTCGCGGCCCAATCACGCGCCCCGTTCCCTCTCGTTTCCAAGGACACCGTAGTGCGGTGAACATCTCCGGGTTCCAATGCTTCCGGATCGTGCAGATAGCCATGGGAGGCCTGTGCGGACCATGAGCCACCCAGGTTGAGCTTCAATCGACCCGAATAGGAATCGATCGCACCGCCGTCCAGGCCCCAGCGATCTTCATCCGGTTCCGCCCCATGAAAGGCCGACCCTTCCACCACCGCCCATGATCGCCCTCCGCCGACCGTGATCACGTTGCTCGTGATGTGAGTGGAGTCTTGCCAATGGTGACCGAGAGGCGCACTGGGATTGTCGCCGGCGGAGGCGCGGTGCATGAACGCGACCGGGCCCAAGGCCGGTGCGCCCACGGGCGCGACTTGGATCCAGAGTGCGGTTTGGGATCCCAAACCGAGCCGATAGGTTAGAGACAGGTTGGAAAAGAAATCGTGAGCGTGCTGCCGGTCCACGAGGGGATTTCCTTGAAAGGACTCCCCGGTTTGAAAGAGCTCGGGCGAACCGTGAACGTGGATGGTCGCCGGTTCGAGCGAGCACATGAGCATGAACGTGAGCCGGCTCGTGTTGAAGGAACGATGCAGCATGCCCATCGCCCAGTTGGAGGATTCGATCGCCTCATCGCCGGAGTGTCCGCCTTGATCGTTGTAGAGAAGCCGCACGACCCCCATGGTCATCCACTGCCACCGGTGCGGTGCCCCCATTTCCATGGGAGTCTCGGCCGTCATTCCGGCCATCGCCGACATGTCTGATTGAAAGAGCCGCGGCGTGTATCGCGTTTGCTCCATGTTCATGCCCGCCATGTGTTCGGTATGTTGGGCCGCCGAGCTGGCCGGCCGGCCGAGCATGAGAGCCACCGCCACCATCATGAACCAACGCGTGCCTTGACCGCCTTTACGTTTCATTGGAGAATTCATGCCTTGTCACCGTCCTCAAGAAACGAGGGAACCGAAATGCAGAAGCTGATCATCAAGGGCCTGAGCATTACGTTGGTCTTTACGAGCTTAATAATGGTGGGGGGATGCGCAAAAAACAAGAAACAGTCCGGCCAGGTGGTTCAAATCACGGTCACCGAGAAGGGATTCGAGCCGGCCCGGGCCTTCGTTCACAAAGGGGAGCCGGTGACTCTGGTCGTGGAGCGCAAAACCGACCAGACCTGCGCCAAAGAAATCGTCCTGCAGGGCCTCAACATCAAGAAGGATCTTCCGCTCAATCAGGCCGTCCGGATTGCTCTTCCTGCCGACGTCATTGGGGATTCGCTCTCCTACGCCTGCGGCATGGACATGTACACCGGAGTGATCGTCGCCGAGTAAATGTCGTTTCGGGCGTCCCGGCATCATTTGGCCATCGCCCTGATTTCGGGCGCCATACTCCTCCTCGAGATCACGTTCACTCGCATCCTGAGCGTGGTTCTCTGGTATCACTTCGCATTTCTCACCGTTTCCCTGGCCATGCTCGGTCTCGGCCTCCCGGGGGTGTGGTTCACCCTTCGCTCCCCGGGGAAAGTCACGCTCCGGATATCGCTCCTGATCGGGGCGGTGTCGATTCCCCTCGGGATTCTTGCCCTCTTTCACTTGGGCGCGCACCTGCCCTGGGTTCCGGGAACGGTGAGCCGGCCACAGGACCTGGTCGGTCCTCGGGTGATCCTGGCTACCGGTTGCATTTTGATTCCCATGATCGCCTTGGGTTCGGCGGTGGTGCTGCTCCTTCTCCAAGCCCAAGGCCCCGCGTTTGCGCGCATGTACGCCGCCGATCTGTGCGGCGCCGCACTGGGAGCGGCCCTCGCTATTCCCCTCATGCGCGTCGTTCCCACGCCCGTGCTGGTGACGGCATGCGGGCTCTTGCCCTTGACGGCGTTATGGGTACTCGAAGGCAAGTTATCCGTTACCGCCGCGGTGATCGGGTTCGTGCTCCTCGGCCTCATGGTGTGGCGAGAGCCGCTTCGACTCCGCTACAACAAGACCTATAAGGAAGACGGTCTCCTGCTCGAGAAGTGGACACCCACCGCGCGCCTCAGCGTGTTTTCAAACATCTTCTGGCGGCGCCAGCCGAGCACCGCGTTCGGATGGGGCATGGGAACGCGATTCGTGC